>Ga0233422_10000002_pt1 | contig 223150 bp, 233 predicted proteins | sample Watercolumn_Mata_2_FD_182724 | JGI IMG/M metagenome (GOLD analysis project Ga0233422, IMG submission 182724) | Freshwater microbial communities from Lake Matano, South Sulawesi, Indonesia - Watercolumn_Matano_2014_110_MG | ecosystem: Environmental > Aquatic > Freshwater > Lake | place...
GCTAGTAATAACAGAATAATTATGAAGCTGATTATTAGCTTGTTCTTTACTCTCTTTTTCATGATATCTTTATTAATTCTTAATATAAAAATGTTTTGTCTTAGCTCCCTTTAACTTTACAGCTCATCAGAAAGCAACTAAATTGGCTACTATTTTGTTTTCTTTGCGAATTTGCCCAATGCCAAAATAAATGCGGCATTCTTCATGCTTATCCTGTTTAATACAGAAAATTCATAAACATCCTTGAATGTATTGTAGATTTTGTTTTTTATTTCATCTTCTGCCTTTTCTTTCTTGATTTCGCCTTTATTCTGCATAAGTTCAATATTGCCTGCAATAATGCTTCCTGTATTTGCAACAATATCTGGAATAACTGTTTTACCAGCAGAATACAAAATCCTATCCGCTTCAGGAGTCACTGCAAAATTTGCAATCTCTAAGATAATCGGCGCATTTATCTGAAGTGCGTTTTCTTCGGTAATCTGATTCTCAATGCCTGCTAATATCAAAACATCTGCATTCATCTTTAGCAATTGCTCGTTTGTTATGCTTATGCCTTTCATCCCCTTCACTGTGCCATGTGTTTTTTTCCAGTACAAAGCATCTCTTGGGTCTATCCCCTTTATTGATGCAGTGCCGCCATGCGCATCTGTTATTGCAATAATCTTATTCCCTGCCTGATGCAATAAAGCGGCGATATTGCTGCCGACAAATCCAAAGCCCTGAATTGAAATCTTTAATTCCCTTGTTTTTGGCTTTACAATATTCTCATGCCCCTGCACTCCAGGGTATTCCTCTGCTTCTTTCTTCTTGAGAAATTCATCAAGAACCACCATTGCGCCAAGGGAAACTGGCTCAATCTTTCCATAAAGCATTCTTCCAAGGAACGCATTTCCAGAATTAATGTCTTTTGTTAATTTTACATACTCATCAGCCATAATTCCGATTATCTTCCCGTCAACGCCCCTGTCCGCTATTAATATATCAACATTCGGGCCTACAAACCTGCATACCTTTTTTGTGTATCCCTCCGCAACTCTCCTTGCCTCGTCCTTGCTTAGCAATCTGTGATTTACTGTCACGCCTCCAGCAGAACCGCCGAATGGCAGGTCAAGCAATGCAGTTTTTATTGTTGTTAATGCAGCCAATGCCTTAGCCTCATCAAGATTCAGCTTGGGATAGAATCTTACACCCCCAAAATATGGCCCCCTCTTGTTGTTATGCTGTATCCTGAAACCGGAAAGTATCCTTACTACCTGCTTGTCATGAAATTTCTTGTCAAGAATGAATGGCACATCAATCTCTATAATCCTGCCAAAACCAGACATAATCTCCCTTGTTTCAGCATCAAGCTTTATTTTTTCACCCGCATAATCAACCTGCTTCAGAAAATTATCATGTATTCCCTTTTGTGATGATGCATCTTCAAGAGTATCAACGATTGCATCGATGTTCATCTCATCAATCTCATCAGTTTTTTCTTCTTTTGCCATTTTTACAGGTACTTTTCAAGCCGCTCTTTCAGGACTTCATATGACTGCGCGCCATTTATCCTGTCAACCAGCTCTCCTTTCTTGAATATAAGCAATGTCGGAATTGACATTATCTTAAATTTTGTTGAGGTGTTGTGATTATCATCAACATTAATCTTGGCGAAATTAACCCTGCCTTTAAATGTTTCTGCGAGCTCATCTATCACCGGGACGAGCATGACACATGGCATGCACCACTCGGCAAAAAAGTCAACAAGCACGACATCGCTCTTTTTTAGTGTCGCGTCAAACTCGCTGTCAGTTATCTCTTTTACTTCCATTTCCCCCCTTGTCTTCGCCATTTTCCTTAGAATTCTTCCCTCTAATCCTACCTCTTAGTTCTGATATTGGGCTTACTTAATAAATCTTTCCTTAAGCAGGATTTCCAAGGCAAATGCCAGTACTTGCGGTATGGTCGCATGGCGATTTTATGAAGAGGAACTTTATAAGCAGCCAGAAAAGCCATGTGCTTACAATTGTAAATACAATAAGCACAACACCAAGTGTTATGTCAAAATTTCGCTTGTTATTGAAAAAGCGCGCCATCTTAATCTTGTTCTTACGGGTCAGCCACATCACAAAGGCCTGATGCATCTTCTTGTCAAAGCTTACAGGGCATTTTCTCCCCCTCAGCTTGTCAATAAAGCATCTCCACGCGTCTTTGATATAAACACGGTATCTTGGCACAAATAAGCTTACAATTAAGAAGTATAGTATTAAGGTAAGACATGGAATGCATAAAAAAAACACCATTTTTTAGTTATCTGTAATCGCAAAGATGATTTTTAAAAGTTTCTTTAGCTTGATGTTAATTAGAAGCTTCAAAATTTTTTTCAATATAGTCAATTGCAGCCAATGCCGCCTTCGCGCCCTCTCCTGCGGCAACGATAATCTGCTTCGCAGGAATGTCAGTGCAGTCACCCGCAGCGAATATACCAGAAACATTTGTCATATTCTCTTCAGTGGATTTTGTGCTTCTTTTAATCTTCACCTCATTCCACTTGTTTTTTTCGACAAGGGGTGCAAAGTCGCATTCTGTCACTAAGCCAATCTCAATGAAAACACCTTGCAGATTGATTGTTGCCTCATTTCCATTTTGGATGAATCTCAGGGCAGAAACCTTGTTCTCGCCGAATATTCCTGTTGTCTTGGCATTTGTTATAACTTTTATCTTTTTGTTCTTGGCAACCTTTTTTATTATAACATCCTCACCTATAAGCTTTGCATTGATTGTAACTAAGTAAACAGTTTTTGCGTACTTGCTCAGTAATAGTGCCGCCTGAAGTGCTGAATTTCCCCCGCCAATAACAGCAACATCCTTGTCTCTGAATAACGGAGCATCGCATGTTGCGCAATAGCTTACTCCTTTATTGTACAGCCTGTCTTCACCCTGAACATTTAACTTCTTGGGTTGCTTTCCTGAGGCAATTATTACTGATTTAGCAAGATATTTTGATTTGTTTGTTTTAAGCTCAAAAATTTTGCCTTTCTTTTTGATACAATCAACCCTTTCCCTTAACTTCAATTCAATCTTGTAATCCTGCATATGCTGCTGAAATTTTTTTATCAAGTCCATTCCAGAAAGGAAATGATACCCTGTGTAATTCTCTACGTCTGTGCTCCATGCTGTCTGCCCCCCAATATCCATTGAAATAACCAAGAATTTAAGCTGGTGCCTTGCAGCATATATTGACGCGGTTATTCCTGCCGGCCCCGCCCCTACAATTATCAGATCATAAATTTTGCTCGCCATCTTTTATATGCTATCTTACGCTCCTGAATATATTTAAATTTTGTTCTTTTCTGTTAGGATTCTAATCCTTTATTCTTGTTGTAATATGGCTCTATCTTCGCCTTTCTTAATAGGCTCGCATTTGTTATAACGGTTATTGAAGAAGATGCCATTGCTATCTCTGCTACAACAGGATGAATAAATCCAATCATTGCGAAAGGTATTGCAACAACATTATAAGCAAAAGCCCAAAACAGGTTCTGCTTTATTTTTTTGAATGTTGCTTTTGACAGATTTATTGATTCAACAACACCTGTAAGAGAGCCTTTCACAAGAACAATGTCTCCTGATTCTATAGCAATGTCTGTTCCAGTTCCCATTGCTATTCCTACATTTGCCTGTTTTAATGCAGGCGCATCGTTTATTCCATCGCCGACAAATGCCACCATTCCCTCTTGCTGTAGCTCTTCAACCTTCTTTGCCTTATCTTCAGGCAGGACATTTGCGATTACCTCTTTTATTCCAGCTTGTTGTGCGATTGCCTCAGCAGTTCTTTTATTATCACCAGTTATCATTATTGTACGATAACCCTTGTTGTTCAATTCTCCAATAGCCAGTGCAGAATCCTCTTTTATGCCATCTGCAACTCCAATCACTCCAAGAATCTTTTTGTTTTCAGTAACAATCATTGTTGTGTAACCCTTTTCTTCAAATTTGTTTATTCTTTGTTCAAATTTTTTCAAAGAGATCCTCTTTTCATCCATGAGAGTTTGATTGCCTATGATTATACTATCCCTTCCAATTTTTCCTTCAACCCCCCTTCCTCTCAAAATCTTGAAATTTTTTACTTCTTTGTATCTCTTTAAACCAGCTTTTTCCACAATAGCCCTTGCAATAGGATGCTCGCTCAATTTTTCAAGACTTGCGGCGATTTTTAGCAAGTAAGATTCTTTTTTAGTTGAATAAATCTCCCTTACCTCTGGCTTTCCCTTTGTTATTGTGCCTGTCTTGTCAAGAACTATTATCTTAATTTCCTTCATAGTCTGTATTGCCTCCCCCTTTCTGATAAGTATCCCCTTCTTTGCACCCATTCCAGAACCTACCATCAACGCTGTTGGCGTGGCAAGCCCAAGGGCACAAGGGCAGGCGATAACAAGAACGGCAATTGCGACACCAATCGCCTCGCCTAAGTCCTTATTAAAATACCACCATCCTAACAATGTCAGCAGAGATAATACCAGCATTGCTGGAACAAATATTGAGGTGACTTTGTCTGCAAGTTTCTGTATTGGAATTTTTGTTCCCTGCGCCTCTTCAACCAATTTTATTATATGCGCCAAGAAAGTATCTTTTCCTATCTTGGTTGCTTTTATATACAAAATCCCATCTTGGTTTATTGTTGCCCCGATAACCAATTCTTTCTTTTTTTTCTCAACTGGCAGGCTTTCTCCCGCGATCATACTTTCATCAACTGCACTTTCGCCCCTTATGACTATGCCGTCTGTTGGAATTTTCTCCCCTGGTTTTACCACTATTATGTCTCCAACCTTAACTTCAGATATTGGGATTTCAATCTCGTTGTTCCCTCTTAACACTCTTGCATTTTTAGCTCCAAGCTGCAGAAGTTTCTTTATTTCCTGACTTGCTCTGCCTCTTGCAATTGTCTCAACATATTTTCCTGTAACAAAAAAAGCCATAATCATAGCCGAGATTCCAGAGTAGTCCTGAACAAAATTGAACAAGCTTAATATTCCAGTAAGGTATGCAAGAATTGTTCCTAGGGCAATAAGAGAGTCCATATTAAAGTAAAAGGTATAAAGCCCCCCGATACCTTGCCTTATTGTTTCAAAACCAAATACAAATACAACTGGAAAAGCAAGAGCTAATAGCAATGGAAGCATTAAGCCTTCTGGGATAAATTTAATCCCAAAAAGCCTGTCTGAAAGCATTATTACAGATATTGGAATCGTGAACAGCCAGGAGCAGATAAGCCTTCTTCTCCAGCTTTTTATTTCTACGTCTTCAGGAGATTCTTCATGCATATGCTCATTCATATCCTAGTCCTCCTCCAGTCCAGTCACTTTGTAACCTGTCCTTGCCACAGCATCTTTTATATCACTATCTTTTACATCTTCTTCCATTTCCACAAAACCCTTTTTTGTCATCACGCTTACCGAGACCTCCTTCACTCCCTTCACCTTTCTTATGCTTCTCTCTATGTTGGATGCGCAACTCGCACAATGCATTCCCTCTATTGTAATTTTGATTTTTTTTGCCATTTTATATCTGAATGACTAATATGAGCAGTATAATTCTTATATCTTTTTGTTTTTCTCTGCTATTTTATTCGTCTTACCCTCCGCCGCATCCGCATCCACCGGCAGATTTAGGCGTTGCAGATTTAATTTCCTGCTGTGTTGCCTGTCCTGTTTCAGTAACTATAAAACTTCCTCTTATCATCCCCATACCGCAAGAGAATGTGAAAGTTCCTATTTTGTTAGGGGTAAATTCCGCAAGATTTTTTCCCGCTTTCAAATTTATATTAATTCCATATTCATTTGCGACTAACTCACTATTGCAACCAGTAAGTTGTTTTACATTGATATTCCATTTTACAGGAACTCCTCTTTTTAAGACAAATGAATTAGGCTTATAACCTGATGCATCAACATCCATATTAATCTCTTGCACACCTCCAACTATCTGGCTATTTTGCCCCGTAACAGCATTTGCTCCGATAATCTTTGATTTGATAGAGTCGTAGTTATAAGAGCTTCCTCCCAGTGTCAAACCCCTGTTTATCATGAGTAATCCAAGTATTATCACAATAATTGCTGATATTTTTAATATTCTCTTTGTAGTTCTATGACTTATAACAGTTGCAAGGCTTCCAAATCCAAGCATTACTGGCAAGGTTCCTAAGCCAAAGGCAGCAAGACTTGCAGCTCCAGCAATAAAGCTTCCAGTACCCGTTGCGTAAAGATACATTGCCTGAAGAGGCCCGCAAGCAATAAACAAGCCATTCAATAGTCCTGTTATAAACGGAGCTCTATACGGGCCTTTAGCAGAATTTGATGCTTCACTTGCAACTTTTGTCAGAAATGTTGGATTAAACTGAAATCTTCTGAAAAACTTTATTCCAAGCATGCTTAAAGCATAAAAAATCATAAATATTCCTGCTAGTATTGATACTATACTTCTTAATCCAATAGAAAATGCAATAATCCCTCCAATTGCCCCAAAAAGCCCTCCTATTATAGCATAAGAAAGCACTTTGCTTCCTCCGTATACTAAATGCTGCTTAAAGCTTCTGTGCCCCTTTAATGCATTTTTTGTTGTGTAAGAAACAACAAATCCCCCACACATGCCAACACAATGGAATCCTGCAAGCATGCCTGCAAGGAATAATAATATAAGACTTGTCTTTTCACCAAATGATGGTATCCTTATACCAGAAACATTAAGGTTCAGATTAAAACCAGAAAAGTGGTATAAGACAAAGAGAGCAAGGATAATAGATATAGTAATAGGAATCCATCTGTTATTTGCTAAATTCGCATTCTTTTCATGTTGTTTCTTCTTTTTTGATGAACGCACCGCCCTTGGTTTTGCTTTCTCCTTGGGTGATTGAATCGATTTATCAGCCGCTTTCAGAATAATCAGTTCGTCTCCTGTCTCCTCCGGCTTGGCAATAGAAGGTTCTTCTGATTTTATTGCCTCTGTATTGACAACTTCTTTTGCTTCTCCCTCAGTTTCAGTATTCATTACTCTATATCCTAATTTTTGTATGCTTTCTATTATCTGGTTCTCTGTAATCTTGCTTTCATCAAATTCAATTTCCGCTTTTTCGTCTGCATAACTCATAGAAATTTTTTCAACACTATCTTTCAGTTCATTCTCTATAAGATGAGCACATGAATTGCAGTTCATCCCTTCTATTTCGAATATTTTTTTCATAAAAAACCCAAAAAGAAACCGCTTTTAAGCGTTTGTATGAAACTAGTTTCATAAGCAGCATTTTTAAATAAAATTTGATTGCAGTTTTGATGAAAATCCAGAGATTTTTTATATTATTGGGTTTATTCTTCCTCTTGAATCTTTTGTGGGAATTCCTGCATTAATTGAGATAACAAATGTTGCGAAAGGTAAGTGGGCTTATAAAAGTGCTATGCCTCAAATCTTCGGTATTGGATTAAGCCCATTGATACAATTATTCACAACAGCAATAATTTCATTAAGATTGTTCAGCCTATTTTATAGGAAATCACTTTAGAACAACGACATTAGTCATTCCTCTTCTCTTTCTCTCAATTAACCGCTTGCCTTCTATCCTGTCAAGAATTCTCGTAACTTTCACTTTATCAAAGCTGGATTTTTCTGCTAACTCTGACTGGAATATTGCTCCATTGGCATCACTTATTATTTGATACACCTTTTTTTCATCCGAATCGAGCAATTTAAGGTTTTTTTCCTTTTCTTTATTTACTTTTTCCGCAAATTCATCCCTGATTTTCTTTGTCTTCACGATTATTCTTTCTTTCTCCTTGCTGAAAATCAACACAAGCCCTATAATCAATATAGCTCCTACTAATACCATGCTGATAATTGTCTGTGTTCTTATATTGCCATACATAGAACATGCAGGTCCATGCGAACAGGTAGCAGTAACGATAGTTCTTAATGCATTGTTAAAAAGAAGAACTATAACCCCAATTACAGCAGCCATTCCAATTATCAGATAGCCGACTTTTCTGTTTTCCATATTTATTGTAGAATATTCCCCATGAATTTTTCTATATACCCTTTTTTGTCAGTAGCAAAATCAATAAAATATGCATGCTCATACATGTCCAGCACAAGAAGCAATTTGGCGTTCCAAATTCCCCCCTGATTATGCATATCAGCTACAAAAATCTCCGGTCCTTTTTCCGTTTCTGCCACGACAACCCATCCCCTCGCGCTTAAGGCAGACGCCTTTAACTCATTAGCAAAGTTTTCTATGCCCCCGAAATATTGCATGATATTCGCATTCAAGCCTTGTGAAATTTTATTTTGTATTCCTTCAAAGTAAGCCTCATGCAGGATTATTGCATTAACGCAGAAACCTTCCTCTATCTTAAGTTCCCTGTAATCGCTATAACTTGCATTTGCCTCTCCTTTTTCTGCATTTTCAAGCTTTTGTTTTATATCTGAAAGTTTTTTTACATATCCCTCATATAGCTTAACATGCTCGGAAAACTGCTTTTCTGACAACCATTCAGGTTTTTTAAATTTTTTAACTTCAAAGGTTTTCATTTTATTTTCCTACGGGAGTTTTAATGTTCGTGTTCCTCATCATGAGGCTTAAGGGAAGAGTATTTCTTAAGCATTTCTTTATTTTTTTGTTTCTGGTAATAGTCAAGTACTGCAGCATGCAAGCCATCAGCAGCAAGGTTTGAGCAGTGCATTTTTATTGGCGGCAGTCCTTCAAGCGAATCTGCAACATCTCCTCGCGTTATTTTCATCGCTTCTTCTATGGTTTTACCTTTTGCAAGTTCAGTTATCATTGAAGAGGTTGCAATTGCGGCAGCACAGCCAAATGTCTTGAATTTTATGTCTTTAAGTATTTCCTGCCCTTTCTTGTTCTTGCTAACTTTGATATAAATCCACATCACATCACCGCAGACGGGGTTTCCCACTTTGCCTATTCCATCAGCATCCTTAATCTCGCCAACATTTTTTGGATGCATAAATAAGTCCATTACCTTTTTGCTGTAATTTGCAGTTATTTTAGACATTTTCTATTTCTTTATTGTTTTATCGAGAAGGGACTTGAGTGCATAGTAAGAACCCCCGAATATTATAACTCCTGGTATTATTGTAACACCCAATCCGGGGAGAAGTGTCGCAACTCCTAAAGTTCCTAAAAAGCCCGCTCCCACGCTCTCAAAAAATCTGCTTATTGAGGGCACTTCTTTTTCTATGCCCTTCTCAAGTGCATCAAGCTGCATTATGTATCTTCCATTCTTGAAAATCTTTACCTTTCTTTCCTCTTCTGAAGACAGGATTGACGTGTTGCCATTCTTTGATGCAGCAAGAGCGGCAGCGTGTCTTGTTCCAAATCCCTTGAAAGGCACTGAATTCCTTATCATTGCGCCATAAGCAATAAGCTCCCCTTCAGTGTTGATAATAACTGCGCCGTCAATCATAGCAAGGCTTTCAACAAGCTTCTCATTTTTCATTTGGATAACATTGAAAGGTTTTATATTCTGCTCGACTAATTTCTTGAATTCCGGTTTTTTGCCAAATACTATTACAAACAAGCCGCCTTCGCCCCTTCTTGCGAGTTTTATTGCTATATGAATCAGTTTCTCCTCTATTCTTCTGTTGATGTTTTCCTTCATTTTTTTCTTGATTTCATGACTTTGTTTAGCTCGCCAATAATCTTCTTTGGGTCCTGCCCATGGGCTTTTATGCCATCTTCAAGACTTTCCATCATTGCGGCAGGACAGCCAAAGCATGACATTCCATTCTTGAAGAATACTTCAGCAGTTTCGGGATAATTTTGTATAACTTCTGCAAAAGTCATTTTTTCGTTTATCTGACTTCCAGAACTTTTCTTTTTTTGCAATTTTCTTGTTGTTTTCATTTTTTCCTCCTTAACATTCTCTTAAATTTTTCCACTTTACTTTTTTCAACTTCTGGGAATATGCCCTCATAACCGCACGATTTGCACTGGCTGCAATTTGGTTCCATTTGCAAACCCCTCCCAGCACCGGTAGTGTTTTCACTGCCGCACTTTGGGCATACTCTGATAAATTCTTTTTTGTCTGCATTCATTTTATAGGGCTTATCTTCCTTAGATTCTCAACAATCTCTCTTACATTTTTTATTGTGTAATCTATCTCCTCTTTGGTTGAACTCCTTCCAAGAGTCAATCTCAATGAGCCATGCGCTTGGACATGGGGCAGTCCAATCGCAGTTAGGACATGACTGGGTTTGAGACTTTTCGTTGAGCATGCACTTCCTGTGCTTCCTGCTATGCCCTGCATATCAAGATGCATTATCAAACTCTCGCCTTCAATTCCAAAAAATGAAAAATTTGTATTATTATAAAGACGCTTTATTGGGTGCCCGTTTAATTTAGTATTGGGAATTTTAAGCATTTCTTTTATAAGGTAATCTCTTAATGCAGTCAATCTTTTTGCCTCAGGTTTCATCTCTCTTTGGCAAATTTCAACTGCCTTAGCAAAGCCGACAATGCCTGCAGTATTTTCTGTCGAGCTCCTTAATCCGAATTCGTGTCCTCCTCCGTGAAGCAACGGCTCTATTTGTATTCCTTTTCTTATATAAAGCAAACCAACACCCTTTGAACCATAAATTTTATGGGCAGATGCAGACAAGAAATCAATATTCATCCTTCCCACATCAATGGGCAGTTTGCCAAATGACTGGACAGCATCACTATGAAACAGCACATTCTTTTTTTTGCAGATTTTTCCTATTTCTTCTATTGGTTGTATTGTCCCAATTTCATTATTTGTATGCATTATTGAGACAAGCAATGTTCTTGGGGTGATTGATTTCTCTATATCCTTAACATTGACTAACCCTTCGTTGTCAACTGGAACATAGGTAACCTTGAATCCCTTTTTCTCAAGGAATTCACATGGCTCCAAGATAGCATGATGCTCAATTTTGCTTGTTATTATGTGATTCTTTTCCTTCCCTAATTCACTAAATGCAAGCCCTTTGATTACCGTATTATTGCTTTCTGTTCCGCTTCCAGTAAAAATAATCTCATCTGCCCTTGCATTGATGAACCCCGCAATACCTCTTCTTGAGTCCTCTATTGCCCTTCGTGCATCCTGTCCTTCTTTATGGATGCTAGATGCATTTCCAAAATTTTCAGAAAAGTAAGGCAACATAGCTTTTACAACTTCTTGGGCAACTGGTGTTGTTGCAGCATTGTCAAGATAAATTCGTTTTTTCTCTATCATTTTACATTTCTCCTGTTGTTAGGGGTTTCATCTGGCATAAGGCAAGTATCCCCTTATTGTATCTCTTGCAAATCTCACAGGAACATCTCATTTTCTTTATTGCGGCTAATAATCTTAGTATTTCCCTTAATGCCAATTTTGGGTTGTCAACTAAAATTTTGGCTGATTTTGTCATCTCTTTTTTTATTCCCAATGGAAATTTGACATTAATTGCTCTTTTCTTGCCTAAATACTGGCAAACAGCCGCCTTGCTTACACCCAGTATATTTGCAGCTTTCTCCTGTGTAAGCCCATATTCCTCTGTTAAAATCTTTGCAAGTTCTTTCCTTATTGCGGGGATTATGTACCATACTTCAATTTCCTGAGGCAGGTTATACATCTTTTTGCTCCATTAAATTTATTCTTTCTAAGTTAACTATAGTTAACTATTTATAAATCTTTTGGTTTTCAATACCCCATTTAAAAGAAATAAATTTATAAATCAAAAAAGCAATATAATTTTTCCAAGCAAAAATGGTGAATGGGAAAGAGAGCAAAATCATAGGCATTGTTTCAGCGAAAGGGGGCGTGGGTAAAACGACAACAGCCCTGAATGTCGGTGCTGCCGCTGTAAGCACGTTCAATAAAAGCGTCCTAATTCTTGATACAAATATCAATACTGGCAATCTTGGCCTAAATCTCGGGCTTACCTATCATCCAATAAGCATGTACAAGATAATAAAGGACCCATTGTCAATACTGCATTCTGTCCATAAGCATAAGTCTGGGTTGCATGTTATCCCATCATCATTGGCTGATGAAAATAAGAAGATTAATCCAAGTGCATTGAAGAAAAAGCTGAAAAGCTTGAGCAATTATGACTTGATTATACTTGATTCTGCGCCAGGCATAGGAGAGGACGCAAAGATTGCAATCAAGGCTGCAGATGCCTTGCTGCTTGTTGTGACTCCTGATTTCCCAACGATTGCAACAGCGCTTAAGACAGTCGAACTTGCAAAAAAATTGAAAGTTCCAATAAGCGGGGTAATAGTAAACATGGTAAAAAACAGGAAATATGAAACAACCCGGAGATATGTTGAAAGCAGTTTAGGTCTGCCTGTCTTGTCAATTGTGCCTTATGACGAAGTGGTTCAGGAATCAATCGCCGCAAGAATGCCTTCTGTCCTGTATAAAGGCAGGGCACCGTCAAGCATATCATTCAAAAAACTTTCAGCCTATATGCTGAACAGAAAGATTAGAAAACGGAGCTTGTTTGTCAGATTAGCATACGCTGTTCTTGGACAGACAAAATAATCTGAGAATTTATATCTTTGTTACCTTTATAGCACTAACTGGGCATGTTTCAGCTGCTTCCTTGTTGCAAGGCAAATCGCTGATTGCCTTTTTTGGGTGTGCCTTGCCGTCCTTTAACTCAAAATTGCCTTCGCATATCGCAACACAGCTTCCACATCCAATGCATTTTTTTGTGTCTACCGATACCTTATATTTTTCGTTTGCCATTCTTAAGATTTGTTTTCCTCCTTTAAAAATTTATATGCTGAAAATGATGCCATTGCGCCATTTGCCGCAGCACTTATTATCTGCCTGAAGGGTGTTGAAATTATGTCGCCTGCGGCAAAAACCCCCTTGATATTTGTCTTCATTTCGTTATCTGCTATTATATAGCCCTCTTTGTCTGTCTTAAGCCCTATTTTTTTAACAATGCTTGAGGCGGGCACACTCCCAATTTCAATGAATATGCCATCAACCCCCAATTCTTTTTTCTTGCCATCCTGCTCTATCAAAATCTTTTCAACACAATCCTTTCCTTCTATCTCTAAGGGTATTGACTTGTACAATACCTTGATATTATCCGAATTCTTTATTTTTGCAAGAAGGGCATCATCGCAATTAAGCAAATCCTGCCTGTATATGATATACACCTTTTTGGCATGCATTGCTAACATTAATGCCGTCTGCGCGGCGGAATTTCTACCGCCTATCACAGATACTATTTTGCCATTAAAGAATGCGGCATCGCATGTCGCGCAGTAACTGACTCCAGAACCCAAGAATTTATCTTCCCCACGTATGTTAAGTTTCTTTTTTTCTGTGCCCAAGCATATTATTACTGCACTAGCCGTTATAATTTCATTTCTTGATGTCTGGATTGCGAATTGTTTCTCTTTTGCTATATTAACAATTTCCCTCTCAAGAATTTCAACACCCGTTTTTTTTGCCTGCTCTGCAAATTTATTAATTAACTCAAAACCGCTTCCATTGAAACCTGGGTAATTTTCAACAGATGTTGCATAATTTGCCATTCCCCCTATATCCTGGGAGATTACTAATGTTTTCAGCCCGTATCTTGCAGAATAAATTCCTGCAGATAGTCCCGCTGGCCCTCCTCCAAGAACAGCAACATCATAAGTATAATAATTTTTTTCCATCCTTCCCTTAGAAACAAAGCTTATTTAAATTTTTGGCAGTAATACAAGAGAAACATTTAAAAAGTAGTCACTATGTAGTTAACACAAGATTAAGGGACAAAATGGGAATAAAGCGAGAACTTAATACTATTGTTGATAAGCATTCTGTTAATCCTTACAAAATAGGTACTATAGAATATGAGACAAAGTGGAGGGTAATAGGAGAAGTAGGGTATACAAAAGAGGTTTTAGCGAGCGAGAGAAGAAAAAAATATGTTATAGACGGAAAGGTATATGGCGGATTCTGGAAATGGATAGACAAGTTACCAGAAGCAAATAAATCATTTAAGGGACTAAGAAGCTATATTGCCGAAAGCGGATATGTTCCTGACAAAGAAGATATAGAAGCAGCAAAGGGTATCAAGAATGCATTAAAAAACAATCGTTACCTCCAAAGAATAAAGCAAAGAAAAGAAATTAAAAAGGCTTTGAGGGATTTGAATTCTAATATAAATAATTATATTGAAACTTACAGCAAAATTAAAGAAAATAATCCTGGCAATTCATTATTAAATAATAAGGATAATCTTGAACATAAAACCGAGGGTGTTGCAGCCAGTCAAAATGCGAAGAGGGGAGGGCTGGAGAAAGTTGCCATATTCGCAACAACTGCCCTACTAACAGCATCTTTGATTGGCGGCTGTGTTGGGTATTATATACGGGACAGAAGCGCAAAGGATGAGATTGCAAAGTTAAAAAGCCAAAAGCAGATTGTTTATGTTGAAAAGGATAAGCAAACTTCTGAACAAAAGAAAGTTGAGAGTGTGATAACAACAGCTAAGCCATCCTTAGAAGAAAAATTAGTTGAAGCAAAGGCAGAATCCAAAAAAACAGAAGACAAAGAGATTTGGGGCAATAGGGGCAATAATTATCATAAAGATATACCAGAATACAGCCCAGAAAGATTAAAGAAAAAGCAGGAAAGGGACAAGAGGCATGCTCCAATTACGGCGAGGGTAAAGAGAAATCTAAATCAGTTAGGTGATGGCGTTTGGAAGGTGGTTTCAAGCCCTTTCAAATTTGCATACAATGTTCTGACAATACACCCAAAAGAAGCAGCGAAGAATGTTATTGACATGCCTATTGGCGCAATAGAAACTGTAGGCGGTGGCTTGGGCGCTGCTAATGGCATCGGCGAAGGAATTACAAGGGGATTAGCATATACGATAACCGAGAATGATTCTCTTGACAATGGATTAGGGCATTTCTTTGATGCAAGCATTGGAGGGGATTTCAATAAGGACTTTCATTCTGATTTTGTAAAGTTCTGGGAATGGGGGCAAAGGTATGGATTTTTGAGTGACATAGAAAATCATCCCTACAAAAGTTCAATAGCAATAATAGAAGATGCCTTCTTGATATGGTTATCATCAAATGCAGGGCATGGTGGAAAAGGCGGAGGAGCAGAAATCAGCCCAGGAAGAAGTGGGGGGGCAGGAGGAGGCATTCCTGGCAGGGGTGGAGGTGCTGGCAGTCCATAAAATGAAAAATATATTTTTGTTATTTATTATTGCAGTATTATCATTAAATTTTGCAGCTGCATATCCTATTTCAATACAGCTAAATGGCAATATGCAGTTTAATACTGCAGTTTATCACTGTTCTGATTCAACATGTAATACCTTAGGTTCATTATATGCCTCTGGCTCAGGGAATACAATAACTTATACTATAAATAATGAGGGTGCTGGAACACAGTATTTTGCAGAATATGATTATGTAACAGAGAGATGCTATGTTTCGCATTCATATAAGAATTGGTTTGATGCTTCAACAGGAAATGGGCCATGGCAATACTCAATTAACCTTGCGAAACAGAACAACTGCCAGTCAAACATAAACTCTCTCTCGTTTAACCAAAGCATATATGACAATCAAACACAGCAGATAACTGCGAGCATAAAAAGCCCCTTAAACCTCAATTCAGCAGGTCCTCAAGCAGTTCCAAGCAACTTGCAATATTATTACTCTACAAATGTTTCTGCAATCTTGGAAGTCAGAAATCAAAGCAATCTTGTTTATACAGGAACAATGAGCAAGGATATTCCTTGGGGCATTTCAAAATCATTTAATTTTACTTTGCCCTTGCTACAGGCAGGGAATTACACTTTGACATTAAAAACAAATGTCAATGACTGCATGTGCAGTAATTATGTTGAGCAGAGCCAACAGGGAACCTTCACTGTTTTGCCGCAGGCAGGGCAGGGGCAAAACCAAACGAATCAGACAAACCAAACTAATCAATGGCCAGTTGCAAATTTTGTTTATACACCTCAGATTCCAGTAATAAATCAGGCAGTAACATTCAATGCAAGCTCAAGTTACGATTTAGATGGAAATATTGTTTCATATTTTTGGAACTTTGGCGACGGCACAAATGCAACTGGAATTGCACTACAGCATACATATACTATTCCAGGCAATTATTCTGTCTCATTGACAGTAAGAGACAACAACAATGCCCAGTCAACGATAATAAGGATAATTCCAGTTTTGGCACAGCCATCCAACCAAACAAATCAGCTTCCCTTTGCAAATTTCCTATACTCGCCGCAGAATCCTATAGTCAATCAGCTTGTGACATTCAATGCAAGCTTAAGTTACGACCCAGATGGCATAATAACTGCGTATGCCTGGAATTTTGGGGATGGAGCAACTGCAACTGGGATGATAACACAGCACTCATTTAGTGCTCCTGGCGACTATCCTGTTTCATTAACAGTAACTGACAATAGCAGTGCTCAATACACCCAGTCAACAGTGATAAGGATAGTTCCTGTTTCTGGCAATCAAACTAACCAGACAAATCAAACAACTCCGACGCAGCAGGAGGTAACACCTTCAAAAAAAGCTACAAAACACGGCGATATTAGTAATATTGCTGTGAGAAACTTTATCTTTAATAAGAATAAATGCGGAGAAATTGGGGAATTAACCTTTGAGGTTTATAATCAGCAGTCAGGCAAAATGAGTGATGTTAAGGTTGCTGTTGAGATACCAGAACTGAACATAAAAGAGGAAAGCCAATTCTTCAATCTTGGCAGGTTTGAATCAAATTGGGTTTCATTTAACATTAAACTGCCAAATGTGCAGGGAGATTACTATGCAAGGATAAAGATAACATCTCATAATGAGATAAACCAGTTCATAAAAAATCTCGATATAACCTGCCAGGCAGCAGAGCCAATAACTGCAGAGGCAATCCAGCAGGAAGTTTCTTCAGAACAAGAAGCCCAAGCCGCAGGAATAACAGGGAATGTTATAGCTGGTATAAGAGGCAATGCAACAGTCACAGGAATATGGACTATATTCCTAATACTTGTTATTATAATATTAATTATCAAACTTTTGCTTCTTAGATTTCAGTAAAATTTAATGAAAGGGGGGAAAGATATAAAAATAAATGTCTTTATCAAAAAAGAGATGGAAGATAGAGCTAAGACTTTAGATGAAAAATTAAAGAAGATTGTGGGGTATGGGCGGTTTTCTAATGAAAGATATGCCATACCAGATATAGTTGATTTTGTTAAATCTCTTAAAGAGTATGCAGAAGAGACTCGGAAGGATACTAATAGTCTTGCGGCAAAGGTTGAAGGGGCAGAGAAAAAGTCCATGAGTGACACTATTAAGAGTGTTGAAGAAGAAATTAAGAAGGCAGTGGGCAAAATAGGGATTACTCATTTTGTTGAATATGCGACAACCACTAAAGAGGGTAGAGAATGGGTAAGAGGATTATTTGATGCCCATAAAGACATTTGGCAAGAGAGCCTCAAGAAGGTTGCAGAAGAAAAGCAGGGTGTATTTTCCACATTTATGAGGCACATCAGATGGTATTTTCTAACTGTTGCTGGTATAGAAACTCTCTTAGTAACAGCGGGTGTTGTGTTGGGTTCTCTTTATGTTATAAATAAGACTCCTGCAGGCAAGTTCTTTATCGACCAAAAAAGGACTGAGGCTATAATAAAGGATTTTGAGGCATATAAAAAGGAGAATGCCAAAGAAATGCAGGAATATTCTGGAAAAATAGACAATTTTAAGAAAAAATATTCTGACGAATTTTTTAATGCTCAAAAAAAATCAATAGATGACAATATTGCAACTTCTCAAAAAAATCTGGAAGATAAATTAACATCAAATTATTCAAGCCAGATTGCAAATTTAAAGAGTTCGTATGAAGAGCAGACTGGTAATTTGAAGAATGAAATTGCTTCATATAAAGAATTTTATGAAAAGCTTAAGGCAGATAACGAATCATACAAAAAATCTCTTGATGAGCTGAATGAACTCAAAAAAACTGGAGGAGAAACAGCAAATAAAATAAAAGAGCTTGAAGACAGGATAAGCAAAAACGAAAAAAAGTATGATGGCAAGATAAAAAAGTTAGAAAAAGCGAAATAGAAAATTATTTAAAGTTATTTTCTCTTGGGTTTATATGACCACAAGTATGCAAAAGAGGCATAGATGGACGATTTCTGTAGTTACTGGTAGAGCGGTAGCTGCAACAATGCCTGGCTATCTTTGTGGCTTTAAAATAAAGACACTGTAAGAGCTTCCTTTTTTCCGGCTCTTGCATGATGTTTTCTTCTCAAGCTAAAAATGATACAAAATTTTTCACCCCCAACATGCATGGAATGCAAAGAGGTAATTTACAATCCACTTTGCCCTAGATGCATTGCCAATGAGATGCAGCAATGGTTAGATGGAACTGCAGTAAGCAAAAAGATACAGTGGGAAATCACGAATTATCTCCTAAAGAACGAGGGGTATGGTGAAACAGCAAAATGCATTATCTGTAATGATAATTACACTGATATATGCCCTTACTGCCTGACAGAGCATGTTTACGAATTCCTAAAAAGGATAAAGGCAAACAAAAAACTCATCAATGAATTCTTTGAATTTTTTAATTTTGACTTTGAGCATTCGGGATACTCAAAGGATTTTGAGGAGGATATTTTAAAATGAATGGCTCTGAAGAAAAAGAGGATATAAACCCCTTTCCTGATGATGATAGCTACCAAGAAAGGAAAATGGAAGTGATAAAAACAGATATTAAAAAAAAGATTAAAGTCGGGATAATCGGGCATACTGGAAGGTTAGGAAAACCATTAGTTGCTATTCTTAATGAGCATCCATATGCAAAAATAGTTTATACTGAAAGCAGAAAGGAAGGAAAAAACGGAAACCTGTCAGAAGCAGACTTAATCTTTTTAGCTCTTCCTTATGGAGAAAGTAAGAATTATATTTCAAAATTAGATGGAAAAAAGATTATAGATTTGAGCATTGACCACAGAAATAATGATGGGTGGATTTATGGCTTGCCAGAACTAAATAAAGAGAGAATAAAAAATGCTAAAAAAATAGCAAATCCTGGCTGTTATGCAACTTCTATTATCTTGGGCTTAGCACCGCTGAAAGGAAAGCTGGAGGAGGTAAATATTTCTTCTACATGCGGAATTTCAGGAGCAGGCATGACTGTTCAAGAGAATGATAATTTTATGGTTTATAATGAGGGCAAAGTCCACCCCCATATTAGTGAGATTGAAAAGATGCTTGAAACTAAAGATATTTGGTTTGTTCCCCAGCAAATAGACAATACAGATAGAGGAATGATATCTACTATTTTTTGTAAACATAAAAATAATGAAAATTTAATTGGACTATATAAAGAATTTTATAAAAAAGAGCCATTTATCAGAATTAAGGAAAATATTAAAACTAAAAATCTTATTGGAACTAATTATTGTGATATTAAAATACTAAAATTTGAAAATAAGACTTTAATTATTTCTGCGTTAGATAACTTAATCAGGGGTGGAGCTGGGCAAGCAATTCAGAATTTTAACTTAATGTATGGATTTGATGAAACAACTGGACTTCTTTAATGAGGCAAAATAAAAAGGTTTTAAACTCCTTTCTTTATTGTTTCTTTATGAAAACTAAAGAAAGTAAAAATAAAGAAATTAAGGCATTATGCCTTTTATCAGGAGGACTGGATTCGAGATTGGCATGCAGGATTATTCAGGAGCAATGCGAGGTTGAGGCAGTGCATTTTAATCTGCCCTTTGGTTCTGGATGCTGCAAGCCAGATTGTGCCTTTAATTTCACGCAGATGCAGAATATTAAACTAACTGTTATCAACTGCACAAAAGGGGTTCTATTCAAAAAATATCTTGAAATAATAAGAAAGCCAAAACATGGTTACGGCTGTGCAGTTAATCCCTGCATTGACTGCCATATCTTCATGCTTAAAGAGGCAAAGAAAGTGATGAAAAGGATAAATGCAGATTTCTTAGTTACAGGTGAGGTTTTAAATGAAAGGCCTATGTCTCAGCATCTTTCTGCGTTAAATATTGTGGAAAAAGAGGCGGGAGTTGAGGGGATTTTATTAAGGCCATTATCAGCAAAACTACTGCCAGAAACTATCCCAGAGAAAAATGGGCTTATTGATAGAAACAAGCTGTTAGACATACAGGGAAGGCAGAGGGTGAGACAGATTGAGCTTGCTGAAAAATTTGGCATTAAGTATCCCTCTCCTGGCGGTGGTTGCTTGTTGTGCGAAAAGGAGTTTGCGATAAGATTAATGGATTTATTCAAAAATGATAAGGAAATATCTTACGCTGATACAGAACTTCTGAAAATCGGCAGGCATTTCAGAATTAATGGAACAAAGATAGTAGTTGGAAGAAACGAGCAGGAGAACAAAAGGATAATGCAACTTGCAGATGGATATGATTTGCTTGTTGAGCCAAAAGATATTGTTGGTCCGACAACATTAATAAGAAGCAAACATAGTGTAGATGAAGAAACAATAAAGAAGGCGTCTGGGATTACTGCAAGATATAGTGATGCCAAAGATGAAAAAGTCGGTATTGTTGTAAAAAATAGCAAAGGAAAAAAAGAGATAAAATGTGCAAAAATGCTAGAGCCGGAGATTGACTTATGGAGAATTAAGTAAGATGTGCAAAAATTGCGGCAAGAATTCTGTTTATGAATTAACCAACAAGAGAAAATTCTGCAAGAACTGCTTCTGCAGGTATTTTGAAAAAAAGGTTCTGCATACGATAAGAAAATACCGCCTCGTGGATAACACAAAAAGGGTTTTTGTGATATGTAAAAGTATCAAGGGAAAGATAATTCTGAATATCCTAAACAAAATAGCCAAAAAGAGGGGCATTGAAGTCATTCAAAGCAAGAGGTATCTCAAGGCAAAAAAATACGATAAAATTGCTCTTGAACATAGTATTGATGATGAGGCATTTTCCATTATTTTTGCTATGATGGGCAAAAATCTGCGTCTTGATTTTATAGGACCTGAAATAAAAAAAGGGAATCGTATATTCATAAAGCCATTATATTTCTGTCTTGATAAAGAAATTGAGCTCTATGCAAAGATAAACAGGATAAGAGGCAAAACAGAATTAAAAGAGAAAAATGCTTTAAAATTAAAGATATCAGATTTTATTGATTTTATGGAAAAAAAGCATCCTGAAATAAAAAATGCTATTGTAAATGCAATGCTTGAAATTCTGCCATCACTAAAGCGATTTATTTAATGCTGCCAAGCTGTTTATTATGTAATCAGGTTTTTTTGTTTTTATTTCATTAAGTGAACTCCAGCTGCACCTGTTGCTTATTATCGCTACCTTGCATCCAGCACTTCCTGCAATATCAACATCCTGCGCCCTGTCTGCAATGTAAATTGCCTCTTCTGGCTTAATCTTGAATTTCCTGAAAAGAATTCTAAATGCCTCCTCTTTGGAAGAAAATTTTTCAGCCCCCATAACTGCTGCAAATTTAAGATTATGCTTTTTTAAGAAAGGATAGGTATATTCTGAAAGGGAATTTGTGACTAATACGCATTTGCTTTTTTGCAGTATATTCCTTAAACTCTTGACATCTGGGCAGGCGATAAGCCCCGCTGACTTTTTTAGCACCTTGTTGTTTATATCATTTTTCAGCATCCTTATCTCTTTTTCACTTTTTATGCCTAATTTTCTAAGCAGGACTTCTAATCTGAACCCAAGCACATTCCGCAGAGATTTCCTGCTGATTTCATATCCATACTTTTTAAGTGAACTATAAATAGCATTAAAATAAAGGGACTTGCTTCTTACTATAGTGCCATCAAAATCAAATATGAGGAGTTTTATCATACTTTGGCCATTCATTTAATCCGTTTCAGAACATCATTTATATAGGACTTGTATGCCTCTCTTGTGCCGATGCTCTTGACAGAGTAGAGTTCTATAGCACCATTAATAGTATTAATTTTCCTGGCACTATTGCCCTGCACTTCCTGCATAACCCTGGAGTATGAATTTTTAGTAGCATATACATCATTCTTTGCAATATCCGCAACCTTCTTTGCGAGTGCAATTGCATTTCCCATATCAGTGTATTGCATCGCCCTATTGGCACTTATAATAAGTTCTCCTGTGTTGATACCAATTCCATATTCTAATTTATCCTTCAATTTGCGGTTATAGCCCTCAAGGGCATTGCGGATATTCAATGCTGCCTTGACACCAGCCATCTCGTGCTTGAATTGCCTTGTTGCAGGGGAAAAAATTCCCATTAATGAATGCTCGGTTATTTTCTTAGCACATCCTCGGTTTTGCTCAATCTCCATTATCGCCTGTTTCTCTATGAATTCTGTAAGAGCATTAAATGCAGTATTTTCCAGCTTGTTCTTTAAATCATGAAGGTTCTTTGGATGCACTACAACTATTGTAGCACCTTGTTTCACCCCATGAAGAACTAAGGAATGCTCTGCTTTTATTGAAGGATAAGCTAAAAACACTCCTCTATGGCTTGTATGCTCTTCTGTTCCATCTTCTCTATTAGCAGTATTTGATGATTTCTTTTCTATTTGTATATATTCTTCTTCATGGCTGAGTGGCATATCTCTTGCTCGCAGAGTAATCAAAAGAACAAAAACTACTAATACAACAAATGCAAAAAATGCCACTATAGGATACTGCGCAAGAAATCCTGGCTCATTGGCAAGTTTGATTACCGCAGATACCTTTCCAGTTATGATAAGATTGGCTATTATTACAGGCAACAAAAATACAGTAAAAATAAGAAGCAGTAGCTTAAACCCCTTTTTTGGATTATACAGGAGATTTACCATATAATATCGAGAATTAAATTCTATTTAAATTTTCGTATTCTAGGGAATGTTAAGAATGCGTAGCTTTTGCTGTTATTATCAAGAGGAAAAGTTTTGAAAGCCACTGTAATTTAACAGAGCCAGTATTCCAATCAAATTGGCTTGGTTGCCTCTGCAGAAATCTGCCCTATATTTTCTGCTATGTAAAGATGCAGTTTGTCAATTATAATATCCTGCAGTCCCTCTTTGAGCAGTCCATGGCAGTTGGCAATGTCGCTTTCAGGAGGGATAACTAATCCCCTTGAAAGATAACAAATCATCTCTTTATTCTCAATACTTTTTGCTTCTGGCAGGTTTATCTTTACGCTTTTCACTTCTACAAGGCATTTTTTGTCTTTCACTCCAAGAATTCTATAAAACCATGTTACTTCTTCCTTCATATTTGTGAATTTTATCTTCTTGCATTTTGCCAATGCCTTGTCAAAGCACGTTGAATTATTGCAGGAGCCAACAAAAAAGAATGTAAAATAAATAGAAACAGCCAATGCAATAATAATTAAGGGTATAAGGATTTTTTTGCTTATAATTGGTTTGCTTTCCTTTTTTGTTTCACCCTTTTTCATAAAAACAGAAACAAATTCAAATATTTAAATGTTGTCTATAAGTCAATTGTCTAATTTGCGGGACTTTTATAAAAAAACATTGAGATAAGAATTATTAAAAGTCCCGACTATATAACAGAGTTGTCTATAAGCTTACTAAATTTATTCTTGTCTGGCACGAGGCAAAGTTTCTTGCGACAAGATGCTTGCAGCCAGCTCTTTCTGCAGTTCTTATAATGCTTAAAGTTGCTATGCCGTCTATCACCAAAGCGTATGTCTTGCCTCTGGAAAAAGACAATGCAGGAATAATCTCCCCAGTAGGAACTTTCTTTATGACATTCAAATCAGCATCAAGCAAACAAGCTCCCTTTGTGCCTGTCATCTCATCAAGTATTGACTTGAATTTTTCTTTTTCATTGTCAGTCATCTTTGCTGTCTCTCCAGTCTCATGTTCATCCTCTCCATCAGAAGATTCATATTTCCTTCTGTAAACTCGTGAACTCTCTGATGGTATTCTTGTGCTTCTCATATAACCCCTTTCCCTTCTTTCCTCTGCTCTCTCTGGTTTGTCAAATTTTCCCAAAAACTCATCTTTAGTTATTTTTTTTCGCAGTGAGGCAATTATCTCCTTTCCAGACAACTCCTCAACCTCTTTGCCGTCAGAGGCAAATGCAACAAAATCAATGGCTGCATTCTTTATAACATTTTTTGCTATGAGAATTCCCCCCCTATCGCCATCAACGAAAAGTGTTATCTTTTTTTCATTGCCTAACTCCTGTATTGTGCTTGGCAATTGAGTCCCGTTCATTCCTATTACATTGCTTACGCCGTGTTTTAACAGGTTCAGGACGTCTGCCCTGCCCTCGACAACAACTATCTCTTCAGAGTTCAAATCACCTGCTGGAAGTTTCTCCTCTCCATAATCCTGCAGTTTTGAAAGCCGTGACGAAACGGTTACTGCCTCGTGTATCTCCTGTGTTTCAGGCGAATTGCTGTTAATCTGCTCCAACAATTTTTTTGCCCTTTCAATTATGTATTCTCTTTTATTGCCCCTTACATCCTCAACCCTTTCTATCTCAATCTTTGCGTCGCTTGGTCCTATCCTTTCAATTGTCTCCAAGGCAGCGGCTATTAATGTTGTTTCTGTTTTGTCTAATGCAGAAGGTATCTCAATCTTCCCCTTTGTTTTTCCATCCCCCACTTCGAGATTTACATCTATCCTTCCTATCTTGCCGTTCTTCTGTAGTTCTCTCAACTCCAAATCCTGCCCAAGCAAACCCTCTGTCTGCCCAAATAACGCCCCTATAACATCTGGTTTTTCAACTGTTCCGGTAGCGTTAAAATTTGCATAAATTACATACTTTATTGAAACTGGACTTACTTTTCCCATTTTAGCTCCTTAATTAAGAAGTCCTTTGTAGGACTTCTGGTATAAGAAAAGTTATTCATCATCCATTCTTCTGAACCTAATTATTCTTTCACCTGCTCAAGAGAAATAAGTATAAAATGAAATTAACTTATTCTTGATTTGTGATAAGTGAAGGTAATGCGTGATATTAACTTTCCTTATTTCTAATTTATATTTTTATGAATACTACTATACTTTTGGCGGTATTTTTAAATTTTTTGGTTTTGTCCAGAAAATTAAATCGCAAACTTTATAAACCTTTTACAGTATTTAAAAGCAACGTGAAAAAGGAAAGAAAAATGCAGAACAAACCTCACGAAAAGGAATTTGAAAAAGAGGGGGACATTGATGACGAGGATGACAGCGAGGATTGGATAGGGGAAGAAGATTTGGATGAGGACCTTGTGTAACACTCCTACAATTTATTTTTTCTTCTTTATTTTTTTATTATCAAATTAATATATGTATTTTCTTCTTCTGTTTGTCAGTATTAATGCTCTTATTGAGATGAATATAAGAAGGATGCTTGTTAAATGTGAAATAGATAATCCTGCCATGAATTCTCGTTTTGGATAAATCCTGAAAAAGTCAACAATAAAATTAAGCACAGCATAGAATAGGAGGAATAAGAAGAATAGATTACCGCTTCTCTTGATGAAGCTACTGGCTTTTTTCTTTATGGATTTTAAAATCAAGAATATTGCAAGATTGCCTATAACAAGATAAATCTGTGTTGGGTGATACGGAACTCCATTAACCCATACTGCAAATGGGAATTCTGATGCTTTTCCATAAGCATCCCAATTAAGGAAGCACCCTATCCTGCCAATCGCGAAACCCAATGCAATATACGGAGCAAATAAATCAGCAACTTCAAAAAAATCTATGTTTTTTGCTTTGGCATAAGCAAACGAGAAAATTATCCCACCAAAAATGGCTGGATAGATTAGCATACCTCCATTCCAAATCTTAAGAACATCGAGCAGATTTCTGAAGCCAAGAGGATTAAGGATAATATACCCCAATCTCCCTCCGATTAATGAGCCAATAACAGCCCATAGCAATATCTCATCCATATGCTTAAGACGCAATCTCATACTCCGGTCTTTTCTTCTTAAATGAATAAGCTCTCTTCTTGAGAGTATATAAAAAACAAGAATAGCAAGTGAAGTCATAAAAATGTGAGAATATATTTTTATCCCTAAAACTTCAAAAAGAACAGGAATTGGTGTGTATCTAATCATTACATAAAAAGCAATATTGAATTTAAAAAAGTAACTTATTTAGGTTTAATTTGCGGGACTTTTGATATCTTTTGTCCTGATAGCTTTTCATAAAAGTCCCGACTATATAAATATAACAGAGCCACTTATTTAACGCTTAATTCCACAAGCTTTAAAAAGCCACAGAAACTAAACATAAAAAAGGAAAAAATGGTTCCACTCTTATGGATTATACTTGGAGTTATTGTATTGCTCTTGCTTCTTGCTTTGAGCTATTTCAACAGGTTTGCAGTACTAATAAACAGGATTGAAAATTCTTCGGCGCAGATTGATGTCCAACTTAAAAAAAGGGCTGATTTAGTGCCCAATCTCGTTGAAACAGTAAAGGGCTATATGAAACACGAAAAATCTGTAATCCAGTCAGTCACAGATGCAAGAAAGGTTCTTATAGGGGCAAGGGGCTTTGCAGAGAAAGTCAAGGCGGGGGATGCTCTTTCAAAGGCACTTGGAAGAATCTTTGCAATAGCAGAGAATTACCCCAATCTCAAGGCAAACGAGAACTTCCTTGAATTACAGAGAGAACTTTCATCTATTGAGGATAAGATTGCCTATGCAAGGCAGTTTTACAATGATTCTATTCTAGAATATGATAACCTAAGAAGCACATTCCCAGGCAATACATTTGCGGCAATATTCGGAAGAAGGGAATTGCCTTACTTGAAAATCCCAGAGGCAGAAAGGGCTCCTGTCAAGGTGAAGTTTGAATAATTATAAATAAGACAATAAATATTTATAAAACCAGATTATCTTTCTTAATTAAGATGTTTAAAGGACTTATTGCAAAATTAAAGGAAAGGATATCAGAAAGGAAAAAGCTTGAAGAATTCTTTCCTCAAAAAGAAAGCATTGCCAAAAGAGAAAAACATAAGGGATTTATAGAAGAGGTTTATACTAACACAGCAAGAGTTACAATTCATCAAAAATGGCACCAATATAAAGAGGATTATTTCCCCCTAAATCTCTTCAAGGTAAGAATGCCTGTTGCAGGATGCCCTATTAACTATCATATATGGCAGTTAAAGAATGGAAGTTATGGTGGCTTCTTTGAGGTTTTAGAACCATCGCCTTTAAGATTATCAAGAAAGGATAGAAAAGTTGTAGAAGAAATTTTGAATAAATGGAAAGAGGACTTGAAATATAAAAATGGAAAAGGGCAAACATATTGATTTTAGAGACCAAATCGCAAGAAATAAAAGAAATTCATTTTTCCTATTTATTGCTGTTTTTGCAGTTCTTATCGCTCTTGGCTATGTAATAGGGCAATTTGTAAGGGCTGATTTCTTCGGTTTCATGATTATTTGGGTTATCTTCTCTATAGGATACATATGGGTTTCATACTATTTTTCTTCAAACATCTCGCTTGCTGCTGTCGGTGCAAAAAAAGCAGACCCAAGGCAGTATAAACAGCTCTATAATATTATTGAGGGGCTCTCAATTGCCTCTGGTTTGCCTATGCCCAAAATCTACATAATGCAAGATTCTCAAATTAATGCCTTTGCGTCGGGAAGAGATGCTAAAAATGCAGTTGTATGCATTACAAATGGAGCAATTGAAAAGCTGAACAAGGATGAATTAGGGGGTGTTTTGGCTCATGAGCTCACGCACATAAAAAATTATGATGTCAGATTTGTGACGCTTGTTGCAGTTATGGTTGGCATGATTTCAATTATCTCTGAAATATTCCTGAGGAGCTTGTGGTATGGCAACAGGGATAATGAAAGAAAGAACGGCAATGCAATTCTGCTTATTATAGGCATTGCTCTTGCGATAATTGCTCCTATAATGGTGAAGCTTGTGCAGCTTGCAATCTCAAGAAAAAGAGAATTCATGGCTGATGCTGGCTCTGTTGAAATAACAAGATACCCTAAGGGGCTTATTAATGCCTTAAGAAAAATAAAGGGAGACAAGCCAATGAAAGTCAATCAGGCAGTCGCCCCCCTGTTCTTTTCAGACCCGACAAAGAATAGGATAATTGGCTTATTCCAGACGCATCCACCTTTAGAGGAGAGGATAAGAATTCTTGAGGCAATGTAATTATAGATTTGATGGTATGTTATAAATGCGGGACTTTGATAAAATTCAATGAAGACAAAAATCCAGAAAGTCCCGAGAATTAAACAGAACCAGATTTGATAATCTTTTTATACTTCATTTTGGTATTAATTTAAACAAATTTCACAAAAGAGGAAAATGGCGGAATTGTGGCATACCCTAAATGCAGAAGATGTTTTGCGTAAGCTTAAGACATCTGCAGATGGCTTAAGTGAGGAAGAGGCGGAAATAAGGTTAAAACAGCAAGGACTGAACAGGTTGAAAGAATTCCACAAGATAAAACCATTTAGAATATTCTTAGAGCAATTTCATTCATTCTTAATATATGTATTAGGAGTGGCATTAATTATCCTTGCATTAATACAGCATTGGCTTGATTTCTTTGTTATTCTGGCAGTCATTATCTTTAATGCGCTCTTGGGTTTTACACAGCAGTATAAGGCAGAAAGGGCGATTCAGGACTTAAAGCAGATGCTTCTGCCCCAAACCAAAGTTATAAGGAACGGAAAGGTGAAAGAAATTGATATATCACTTCTTGTGTCTGGGGATATAGTTCTCTTGAGTGAAGGTGACAGAATTCCCGCTGACTGCAGATTAATCGCAGTAAATGATTTTGAAACAAATGAGTCAATCCTTACAGGAGAGAGCATGCCCGTGGAGAAATTTGTAGAAAGAATGAAGGGAGATGCTCCTATTGCAGACAGAAAGAATATGATTTTTCTTGGCACTTCTGCAGCAAGAGGAAGTTGCAGGGCAGTTGTAACCTCAACTGGAATGGCTACTGAATTCGGCAAGATAGCAAGAATATTGCAGGAACCACGAGGAGATATAACGCCATTGCAAAAAAAATTGAATACTCTGTCAAAGCAATTGGGCATCTCCGTGATAGTGCTTATAGTTCTGCTTTTTTTCATAGGAGTAACTACTGGAATCAAGAAACTCGATATGTTCCTTACTGCAGTAAGCTTGGCTGTTGCTGCAATTCCTGAGGGATTGGCGGCAGTCATAACACTATGCCTCGCCTTTGCTGTCAAAAGAATGCTTAAGGTAAAGGCACTTATAAGAAAACTGCCTGCTGCAGAAACTCTTGGCAGAGTCACAGTAATATGCTCTGACAAGACAGGAACAATAACAAAGGAAGAACTGAAAGTAACAGAGATATTCTGCAATAATAAACTTGTCCATATTGACAATAGATTCCTGCAATATGTCAATCAAAGCGAAGAGATAAGATTGCTCCTGAAAATTGGCTGTATGAGCAGTAATGCAAGATTTGAATTATCAAAAGGAGATGATGGAAAAGAAAGGGGATATTTTATTGGGGATTACACAGAAAAGGCGCTGATAAAACTTGCGAAAGATTTTGGTTTCAATAAAGAGGCATTAACTCATGCCGAACCAAGGGCAAAGGAATTCGGGTTCTCCTCCCAAAGAAAGATGATGAGCATTGTGAGAAGAACAAAGAACCAGCAACTTGTAAGCTATGTTAAGGGCTCGCCAGAGATTATACTCGGAAGATGCACAAAAGAGCTTGTGGATGGCAAAGTAATTGAACTAAAAGAAGAGCGAAGAATACATCTGAAAAGGGAATTCGAGGGGATGGCATCAAGAGCATTGAGAGTATTGGCATTTGGCTATAAATTTCTTCCATTATACAAGGAAAACGAGATAACAGAAGAGAATGCAGAATATGGATTAACATTCGTGGGTTTTCAGGCAATGTTTGATGCCCCAAAAGAAGAAGTCAAGGAAGCAATAGAAAGATGTGAAAAAGCAGGAATTGCAGTAAAAATGATTACAGGTGACTCTTTGCTTACTGCAAGGGCAGTCGCAAAACAAATAGGGCTGAATGGAAATGCACTTGAGGGAAAGCAGATTGAAAAAATGAGTGATGCTGAACTTTTTGCTGTCCTTTCAGAAACTGCAATATTCGCAAGAATTGACCCGAAGGATAAGGTCAGGATAATAAGATTACTAAAGGAACAAAACCACATTGTCGCTGCAACGGGCGATGGCGTTAATGATGCGCCGGCATTAAGAAAAGCAGATATTGGAATTGCAATGGGGATAAGAGGTAGTGATGTGACAAGAGATGTTGCGGATATAGTCCTCTTAGATGACCATTTTGCCTCTATAGTAAAGGCAGTTGAAGAGGGCAGGCGTGTATATGACAACATAAAGAAATTCACATATTACATGATAAGCACAAATTTCGCAGAGGTGCTTATAGTATTCCTTGCATTGTTATTCGCTTCAACCTTTGGATGGCAGAATATACTGCCTTTGCTGCCAATACAAATATTGTGGGTAAATCTGATTACTGACGGACTGATAGCAATAACGTTAAGTGCTGGCGGAGCAGAGCATAACATTATGCACAGAAAACCAGAGAATATGTCTATAATAACGCTTCCTGTAGGAGTTGTATTAATATTAATGGCTCTTTTAATCACAATACCTTCGCTTGTATTGTTCAATGAATATCATTATAATTTAATCAAAGCACAAACAGTTGTTTTTACGGCACTCGTCTTTTTTGAGGGGTTCAACGCATTCAACTTTTCCTCATTTACACATCCTGTGCATAAAAGGAAGAAGAATTTCACACTTATGTTTGTTGTTTTATTAACATTCCTGCTTCAGATTTCATTAATCTATTTGCAGCCGCTCCAGAAATTCTTCGGCACAACCTCTCTGACACTGCGGGAATTACTGATTATAGCTTTTGTATCCTCAACTATACTTATTATTGGCGAGGCATACAAGATAATAAAATTCTATACAAAAAAGAATGTTGCTGCCTAATCTTGCGTATTTTGCAGTTGCGTGCATTTTTCTTGCAGTTTCATCAATAGTTCTTGTCAAGCTTCTTAAGAAGCTTGCAATTCTGCTTCACATAACTGACTTTGCAGCCGCTTTTGTGATAATGGCTGCTGCAACTTCATTGCCAGAACTATTCGTGGGCATTACATCTGCAATTGCAAAAAAACCAGCATTAAGCCTTGGCAACATAATTGGCGCAAATATACTTGATTTGACGCTTGTGCTTGGGATAATAGTAATCGCTGCAAGAGGAATTAAAATAAAGGAAAAAGGCGTAAAAAGAGATTCAAGGGTAATGCTGTTTATGGTGATACTGCCCTTTGTCCTCTTTATTATAGGAAACTCAATCTCAAGATTGGATGGACTTATTCTCCTTGCAGCATTTTTTGTTTACACCTGTTTTACATTAAAAACAAGAAAAAGGAATGAAAAAAAATCAAGGGATAAAATAAAAGGAATTCGGAGCATCCTTTTGCCAATTGTTCTCTTCTTTGTATGCCTTGCATTATTGTTCATAAGCGCAAATGCTGTTGTAAAGTATGCGTCATCCATCGCATTAGAGCTTAACCTGCCAGCAATAGTTATCGGGATATTCCTTGTTTCATTGGGCACAACACTGCCCGAGCTGAGTTTCGGAGTTAGCGCGGCATTATTAAAACAAGGGCATTTATCATTGGCAGACCAGATTGGAACAGTAATATTTAATGCAACATTCATTGTTGGCATAACAGCATTAATTCACCCTATCTCTGCAACATTCGCACCGTTTATTCTATCCTCAATATTCCTCATTATTTCCTCATTTTTGGCAATAATCTTCATTGAATCTGGGAAAATGCTTAGTGCAAGGGAAGGAATATTTTTAGTATTATTATATATATTATTTGCTTTTGTTTTATTCTTCATCAAGTAATTAAAGAAGGAGTTTTATTTTATTCTCTGCAAAATATATTTCTTTTTGTTATAATATTTAAATATGTTATAAAGCACAAAAAGTTCATGTCACTTGAAAATCTTGCTAAAGTGAATTTAAAAGACAATTCTTTGAAGGTTCTAAACAGAAGATATCTTAGAAAAAACGAAAAGGGGGAGATTATTGAAACTCCAGAACAGCTTTTTGAAAGAGTTGCCGAATATATTGCTTTGGGCGAGGTATTATACGCATCAGACAAAAAAGATGTGTTAAGGGGGGTAAAATACAAGAATATCAAAGGCTCTTTTTTGCTTTTTTGTAAAGATGAGGAGCAGTATAATTCAAATCACAGGAGGTATATCTCAAATTTGAGAGAATTAAAACAAAATTATAAATCAGCTGATAGAATAGCAGAAGACATCTATAATATGATGGTTAATTTTGAATTTATGCCTAATTCTCCAACACTGATGAATGCAGATACACCATTAGGGCAGTTAAGTGCGTGTTTTGTGCTTCCTATCGAGGACTCGATGGACTCTATCTTCCAGACGCTTAAGGATACTGCAATGATTCATAAGTCTGGAGGGGGTACAGGATTCTCCTTCTCAAGATTAAGACCGAAAAATGCGGTTGTAAAATCCACTGGGGGTATAGCATCTGGGCCAGTTTCTTTTATGAAAGTTTATGACTCATCTACAGAAGCAGTAAAACAGGGAGGCACAAGGAGGGGTGCTAATATGGGAATATTAAGAGTAGACCACCCAGACATACTAGACTTCATTAAATGCAAAGAGCAGGACAAACAGATAAACAATTTTAATATTTCTGTTGCAATTACTGATGAGTTTATGAAGAAGGCAGAAAACAACGAGTATTACAACTTGATTGACCCCCGGACAAGAAAAGAGGTTGAGAAATTAAATGCAAGAGAGGTTTTTGATTTGATAACAAAACAGGCTCATAAGAACGGAGAGCCAGGAGTGATATTTATTGACAGAATAAATCAATATAACCCCACTCGTGATTTGGAAGGTGAAATTGAGAGCACTAACCCTTGCGGAGAGCAGCCATTATTACCTTATGAATCCTGCAATCTTGGCTCTATCAACCTTGGAAAGTTTGTAAAAGGTAAGGAGATAGACAAGAAAAAATTAGAAGAAAGGGTTGAAAAGGCTGTTCGTTTTATGGATAATGTAATCGATTTGAATAAATACCCCCTCGCACAGATTGAGGAAAGGACAAAAAAGAACAGGAAAATAGGGCTCGGTGTTATGGGATTTGCTGATATGCTAATTGATTTGGGTATCCCATATAATTCAGATGATGCAGTAGATAAAGCAGAGGAAGTAATGCACTTTATTAATGAAAAAGCATTAGAAGCTTCTGAAAGATTAGCAGAAGAAAGAGGTGTATTCCCTAATTTTAATAAAAGCATTTATGCCAAAAGGAAGAAAAGAAGAAATGCTGCAATAACTACAATTGCTCCAACAGGTACGATATCAATTATTGCAAATGATTGTTCTAGTGGTATTGAGCCCTTTTTTGCTCTTGTATATGAAAGAAAAGTAGAGGACAGCTTGGGAGAAAGGTTGTTTAATTCTAATGAAAGATTTGAAAACATTGCAAGGGAAAGAGGATTTTATTCTGAAGAGCTTATGGAAGAGATATTAAAGAATGGCGGTTCTGTCAAAGGAAACCCAAAAGTTCCCTTAAATATCCAAAAGTTATTTGTTACAGCAAGGGATACTGAAGCTGAGTATCATGTAAGGATGCAGGCGGAATTCCAAAAGCATACAGACAATGCTGTCAGCAAAACAATCAATTTTCCAAATTCTGCGACAATTGATGATGTGAAAAATGCATACTTGCTTGCGTATAACTATGGGTGCAAAGGCATCACTATATATAGAGACGGAAGCAGGGAAAAGCAAGTCCTTGTTGCTGTGAAGAAAGAAGGAGATTTGGAAAAGATTGCTATTGAGCGTAAAATTGCGCCTCGCCCGAGACCTGAAGTTTTGCATGGTACGACGACAAAAGTTAAGACGGGCTGCGGCAATCTTTATATTACTATCAATGAGGATGAAAAGGGCATACCATTTGAGTTATTTACGCAAATGGGAAAGGCAGGCGGATGTGCTGCCTCACAGCTTGAAGCAGAGGGAAGATTAGTTTCACTTGCATTCCGCTCGAATATTGACCACAAAGAGATTATCCAGCAGCTTAAGAATATAAGATGCCCTTCGCCAACATGGGAAAAAGGGGAAAGAATTTTTTCATGCGCCGATGCAATTGCAAAGGTTATAGAAAAAAGATACTGCATGAATGTAATTGACAATAGAAAAGAGGAGCAAAAGGAGCCAGCAATGAAGCACTCTCATGAAGACGACATGAACAGCAATCCAAAAAATTCCAAGGGCAATATGGTTGGCGTATGCCCTGACTGCGGCAGCGCTTTAAATCATGAAGAGGGCTGCGTCAAATGCGGCAGTTGCGGGTTTTCAAAATGTTGATAGAGAAAAATTTTATGGTTGGCAGTTGATATACTATATCATACCACAAAAATATTTAAAAACTCCCTAATAAAATTATTGTTGGGAAAAGGGGATTGAGGATGATAGCTGTTTCTTTCAAAAAAGTAAGAAAAAGGGATGGAAGAATTGTTGATTTTGACCAAGAGAAGATTACCGAAGCGATATGGAAGGCTGCGCAGGCAGTAGGCGGCGCTGATAGGGAAACAGCAGAAAAATTGAGTGATGAAGTCACAAAAGAGATTGAAAAAGGGTATAAGAATAGGATTCCAAGTGTTGAGGAGATACAGGACTTAATAGAAAAGGTTCTTATTGAAAAGGGGCATGCAAAAACCGCTAAAGCATACATTCTCTATCGTGAAAAGCACAAGGAATTAAGGGACGCCAAACAGCTTTTGATGGATTCCCAGTCAATCGTAAGGGACTATATAGCAAAAGAGGACTGGCGTGTTTATGAGAACGCGAATGCATCTTACTCTCTCTCAGGATTATTATGGCACTCTGCAGGAACAGTAATGGCTTATTACGGCTTGAATTATATTTATCCTAAAGAAATCGCAAATGCCCATGTAAATGGTGACTTGCACCTGCATAATCTGTCAATGAGCTTGGCTGGTTACTGCGCTGGATGGAGTTTGAGGCAATTGCTTCATGAGGGGTTTAATGGAGTGCCAAGCAAGATTGAAAGCAAGCCGCCAAAGCATCTTAGAACAGCAGTAGGGCAGATGATTAATTTTATCGGCACATTGCAGAATGAATGGGCAGGCGCACAGGCATTCAACTCATTTGACACATATCTTGCTCCATTCGTAAAAGCAGATAATCTGTCTTACAAGGAAGTAAAGCAGGCAATCCAAGAATTTATTTTTAATATAAATGTCGCGTCAAGATGGGGGGGACAGTGTGTCTCGGAAGACACAGAGGCTTTAACAAGCAATGGATGGAAAAAGTATAATGAAATTAGTGAGAATGATTTAATAGCAACATTTAACATAAAAGCAGCTAAAATAGAGTATCTAAAGCCAGAAAGAGTTATGGCTTATGACTATGATGGAAATCTTGTTTGCCTCAAAAATAGAGTCCAGGAGCAACTTGTTACGCCAAATCATAAGGTTGTGAGAAAAAAATTTAGTTCAGATGCCTTTGAGTTGATAGAAGCAGAAGAATTATTTAATTTTAAAACCCCTATTCTTGTGCCAATAGCTTCAGAAAAAGACAGCAATTTAGAAATACCAGATGAACAAATAAGGCTTTATTCATGGCTCGTTTCAGAAGGCACTTTCTCAGAAGACAGGCAAAGAGTTTCAATATACCAATCAGAAATTAACATTCCCAACTGCTCTGAAATAAGAAATTGTCTAGAAAATCTAAACTTTAAGTGGGATGAAACAAAAAGGATTCATGGATTCTCCCAAGCATCTATGATAAGGTTTAGATTAAACCAAGAAAGCTCTAGAAAGATAAGAGAGACGATAATCTCCAAAGAAATCCCCCCTGTAATAAAATCCCTGTCAACAAGGCAAATAAGGCTATTTATTGACTCCTACTTAAAAGGGGATGGGCATATAGAAAAGAAAGGAAGAATAAGGATTTACACAAAAAGTGATAAGATTAAAGACCAAATCCAGGAGTTATGTGCTTTGTGCAATTATGGGACAACGATAAACAAGAGCAAAAATAATGTGTATGTTATTAATATAATAAGAAACAATTTAACATCAATAACTAATGTCTCTTTGGTAAAATACAAAGGCAAAGTATGGTGCCCTACAACGAAAAATGGAACATTTATAGCAAGAAGAAATGGCAAAGTTTTCATCACAGGCAACACACCATTCACAAATATAACATTGGACTTAAATCCGCCCGATGACTTAAAAGAACAGGCAGTCACAATAGGCGGCAAATTGCAGAAATCAACATATTCTGATTACCAAGATGAAATTGACTTGATAAATAAGGCGTTCATAGAATGTATGATTGAGGGAGATGCAAGGGGAAGGGTTTTCACATTTCCAATTCCTACATATAACATAACAAAAGAGTTTAATTGGGGCTCTGAAATCAGCGAAATGCTTTTTGAGATGACTGCAAAGTATGGATTGCCTTATTTCCAGAATTTTATTGGCTCTGATTTAAAGCCAAGCGATGTGAGGGCAATGTGCTGCCATTTGAGATTAGATTTGGCTGAACTCAGGAGAAATGTGACTGGAGGATTATTCGGCTCAGGCGAATCAACTGGAAGCGTTGGCGTTGTGACTATCAATCTTCCTAGAATAGGATTCCTAAGCAAGAACGAAGAGCAATTCTTTGACAAGCTTGACCAAGTGATGTATCTCGCAAAGCAGTCGCTTGAGATAAAGAGAAAGATTGTTCAAAGGAATATGGACAATTGGCTGCTTCCTTACACAAAGAGATATCTTGGAACACTGAAAAATCATTTTTCAACAATTGGCTTAGTGGGAATGAATGAAGCATGTCTTAACTTTTTAGGCAAGGACATTGCAAAAAAAGAGGGGGAGGATTTTGCAATTAGAGTCCTTAAGTTTATGCGTGAAAAGCTTACAGAGTATCAGGAAGAAACAGGAAATCTTTACAATCTTGAGGCAACGCCTGCAGAGGGCACTTCATATCGGCTTGCAAAAAGGGACAGGCAGTTATACCCCCAAATAATAACGCAGGGAAAAAAAGATCCTTACTATACAAATGCAACATCATTGCCCGTTGATTACACTGATGATTTGTTATTTGCATTAAAGCACCAAGAGCCACTGCAGACGCTTTATACAGGAGGAACAGTTTTGCACGCATTTCTTGGCGAGAGGATTGCAGGAAAGGAGGCAAATATTCTCGTGAAAAAGATGGCAAATAACTCAACGCTTCCCTATTTCACAATAACCCCGACTTTTTCAATCTGCAGAGAGGATGGCTATCTAAATGGCAAACAGGAAAAATGCCCAAAATGCGGAAAGGAAACAGAGGTTTACAGCAGGGTTGTCGGTTATCTTAGGCCTGTGAGGGACTGGAATCTCGGCAAGCAAGAGGAATGGAAAGACAGGAAAACATTTGCAGTTTAAAATCTTCTAATTGAAAATAGAATTATTGCCTTAATTTTTCCACAAGGCCTTTTTCCAATCCAGAAAATCCCAAATTCTTTAAGGCATCAGCAATCTGTTTAGGAGTATATTCTTCAGAATTTTTTGCGGTGCCTTCGGCACTCTCACGTACCCCACGCACCCTGTAGTCGCTGAGGAGGCCCCAGTAGCTGCCAAAAAGCTCAGACCTGACGCCAAGATCCCAGAACCACAGTTGTCTTGCAAATGGCTTATCTTGCATATTTGCAAGCCAGACAGGCACTTCTCTTATTCCTGCATTCCTTAAGAATTGCCCATATTTCTCTGCATAATTGCCAAAAGCATAAACTGCAATCTTATTATCCTTGAACCTGTTTGTTGGAATCTCTTCTTTCCTTAATTCAACAGAATTCTCTAAAGCCTTCTCAACTTGGCTGTCAGTCAAATAAAAATCATTTTCCTTTCTGTGGCAATCTGTTGCTTCTCTTGCATTGTCCATTATTGGGGAGTTTTTGGTCAGGAATATGCCCTTCTTCGGAACATAAATAACTCCTTCTCTTACCCAATTTCCATTTCTTGAAATAAAAGAATCTTTTCCCTCTTGAATCCTTAACATTGCATTTTCTTCCAAAGAAATAATTTTATATCCTGCTTTTTCCAAGGCTTCTTTGCCTTTATCAAAAGGCTCTTCTATATAAGCTGATTCAATTCCGCTTTGTTTTATATCAACATTAACTTCTGCCATATTTTATCTTAGAAAAGGGGATTTATAAATCTTTTAGTTTTGTTATTACTATATAATTGCATATAATAGAAGAAACTAAAGTTCTATGAAATCTAATAAACTCTTCTTATCTTATTCTTAAAATCCGAGAATTTTCCTTTTTTTATCGATTCCCTTGCCTCTTTGAGCAGGTTTTGCATATAATAGATATTATGGTAGGTTGCTAATCTGTATCCAAGCCCCTCTTTCTGCAAGAGGAGATGCCTTACATAAGCCCTTGAATAATTTTTGCATGCAAGACATTTACATTGTGAATCAATGGGCTTTTTATCCTCTTTGTATTTTGAATTGAATATCCTTAATTTTCCCTTTGATGTAAATAAAGTTCCTCTTCTTGCATTTTGTGTTGGAAACCTTGAGTCAAACATATCAATTCCCTTTGAGATTGCCTCAAGAATTTCTAATGGATGCCCTGCTCCCATTAGGTAAACTGGCTTTTCTTCTGGGAGAATCATCTTTTGGATATCAATTGCTTTGTATTCCTGCTCCTTTGTCTCACCTAATGCTAATCCTCCTATTGAATACCCGTCAAAATTCAATGAAACAATCTCTCTTGCTGACTTTTCCCTTAAATCAGAATAAACTCCGCCTTGGCAAATCCCAAAAAGAAGCTGTCTCTTTGCTCTTGGGATATTTTTTTGAAGATTTTCATGATGGGCTTTACATCTCTTTGCCCATAATGTTGTTTTTCTTACCGCCTCTGCTACCTGCTCCTTTGTATGCTCAATAAGCGGCATGCTGTCAAGGCACATCGCTATATCTGAACCCAAGTCGAGCTGTATTTCAATATCTCTTTCTGGTGTGATAAATATTTTTTCTCCTGTAAAAGGATTTCTGAATAAAACGCCTTTATCATTTGAGGAAAGATAAATCCTGTTGGAATACATTTGGAATCCTCCAGAGTCAGTTACATTTATTCCCTTGAAATTCATGAATTTTCCTATTCCGCCTAATTTTTTTATTGCCTTTGCACTCGGTTTTATTGAAAGGATAAATGTATTTGATATTACTGCTTTAACGCCAATCTTTCCAAGCTCCTCTGATGATAAATGCTTTACAGACGCCTTTGTTGCGACGGGCATAAAAAAGGGCGTTTCAATCTTTCCCTTTCTTGTTTTCAGGACTCCAGCTCTTGCACTTGTCTTTTTGTCTTTATATTTTATACTGAAGATTTCATCATTTTTCATAATCTAAAAACAAGCAAAAGGGTTATAAAAAGCTATTTGAAAATGTCAAGCATCTGGACAAATTTTAGAGTGTGTTTGAGTTCTTGAGCACCCGAAAGCCATAATCATGACAAGTATTTTAAAGGACTCTTCTTTTTTAATGATATGCTAATAAAGGGCTTCCAAAAATCAACGCTTCTTGACTATCCCGGCAAGATTGCATGCACTGTATTTCTCTTTGGATGCAATTTCAGATGCCCCTACTGCCATAATCCTGAATTGGTTGATTCAACACTTGTAACTAATACAAAGATATATACAGAAGAAGAAATCTTTCAGTTCCTTAGGGAGCATAATAAATTTCTTGAGGGAGTTTGCATTACAGGGGGAGAGCCAATGCTGAACAAGGATTTGCCAGAATTCATAAGGAAGATTAAGAGAATAGGACATTATGGAGTCAAGCTTGACACAAACGGAACAAACCCTGAAATGCTTGAGCTTTTATGGAAAGAGAAATTAGCGGATTATGTTGCAATGGACTTTAAGGCTCCTTTGGAAAAATACAAGGAAGCTGTGAATGCAGAAGTTAATATTGAAGCATTAAAAAAATCAGTCAGTATAATAAAAATGTTTCCCAATTACGAATTCAGGATAACAGCAGTGCCGAAACTAACGACAAAGCAGGATATTCTGAAAATAGCATGGTTCTTAAAGGAGAATAATGCAAACGATTTATTCACAATCCAGCAATTTGAGCCAAAAAAATGTTTAGACAAAAGTTTTGAAAAAGAAAAACCTTATAGTGAAGAGGAATTAAAGGACTTCCAAAAAATGCTTAAAGATTATTTCAAGAAGGTTGAGCTAAGAGGGCTTGACTAATACGTATTCGCAAAATACCCAATCTTTTTTGATTTCTTGCCGCAGATTATACATTTCCCTTCTGTTTTGCTTTCATTTAAATCACTGCCAAAAAGCTCATGTCCCTCTTTGATGAGCTTTATCTCAGTCCAGCAGCTTTCAGAACCACACCACAAAAATTTCAAAATGTCTTTTTTAGAATTTTCCAAATCATCCTTTGTCTTTGCAATTCCTATACTCCCTTCAAGCATTGATTTTGATTTCGCAAGCAGATTTTTCTGGATATTACTAAGCAATTCTGGGATTTCTTTTAAAATTTTTGCTTCTGCTATTGCTATTTTGCTTCCATTGTCCCTTCTAACAATTGTAACCTGCTTTTTCTCGATGTCTTTTGGCCCTATCTCTATCCTCAAAGGAACTCCTTTTATCTCCCAGTCATAAAACTTGCTCCCAGGTGTTTCGTCCCTCAAATCAATTTCTGCTCTTGCAATAGAAGAAATTTTTTTCTTGATTTCCAATGCCCTCTTTGTCACTTTTTCCTTGTCATCCTTATAATAGATAGGAACTATAATTGCCTGTATCGGCGCAATTTCTGGCGGAATAACCAAGCCCCTGTCATCCCCATGAACTGCTATCAAACTGCCTAAGTATCTCTCGCCATTTCCTGTGCATGTCTGCCACGCATAATCCTCTTTTCCATGAGCGTCAACAAATTTAATGTCAAATTTCTTTGAATATGCCTGCCCCAAATTATTCAATGAGCCGTTTTCAAGAACCCTTCCGTCAGGCATTAATGTATAATATTCTGTTGCCCCGACTGCCCCAGGAAAACACTCCCATATCGGCTTCTCAACTTTTAGGGGAAAGATTGCGAGTTTCTGCCATATTATATCATTCATTCGTTCTGCCTCTTCTATTTCCTTAATTGCCTCTTCTTTTGTTGCATGGGCAGTATGAATCTCATACCAAGGCCCAATCTCCCTGTCCCTTATCAAGGGCTTTGTCTGTTTTGTCTCGTATCTGTATGAAAAAACACTCTCATAAATCCTTAACGGCAAATCAGAATAAGCACGAATCCACAAGCTGAACAAGGGATACATTGCTGGCTCTCCTGTAGGCCTTAAAATATGCCTTGCCTCTTCACCCCTGCCTGAAACCCAGAATGCCTGTTCTTTGAAACCACGCCACCAGCTCTCATTCTTCTCGCAGTAACTTAAAGGAACTATCAAGGGAAAATACATCTCCTTGATGCCTGACTCCTTAAATAGATTATCCCATAATGATTTTATGTTGAGCATTATGCTGTAACCATAAGGCATAAACACCCATAATCCCTTGACATCATATCTATTGTCTAAAACATCTGCAGCAGGCAAAATCTGCTCCCACCATTCTGCAAACTCTTTCTTCTTTGCTTTCAGAACATTTGATTCCCTTTCCTCTTTCTTTGGCATACTGCTTAGAACATTGCTTAATTTAAAAACCTTTTTAGAAATTAAAATTAACAGATAAGTAAGATTTATGGCTCCCAATGCTCCTTTCTCATAAATCCCTTGCATCCGCCTATTTTTCCATCATACATAATTATTCTTACCTTATTCTTGCTTAGTAATTTAAAGCAATCCGAAAGTTCAGCCTCCCAATCCTTGGGTGTCCTATCAACCATCTGCTTATGGCAAACCAATGTCTTTATACCAGAATAAATAATTGAATTAGCGCAGGGAAAACATGGCGCCCAAGCCATAATCATTGTCAAACCCTCTGTTCTTATCCCCAGCTTCGCTGCCTTGTAAATTACTGCCCTTTCTGCATGATTGCTTATCTGGTCTTTCTTGGGTTTTTGGTCCCATCCTTCAATCTCTTTTGTTCCTGGAGGAAAGCCATTTGAGGCAATTACTAAATTTTCCAGCTTATCATTGACTAGCATTGCAGCCGTAAAAGTAGAAATATCATTGCTATTTTCAGAAGCAAATCTGTATAGTTCCCTAAGCAAGTCAGCATATTTTTGTTCAGTTGTAACTGTTACATATATATCATACCACTTCATAGAAATAGTTAAATAGTATCCTATAAAAAGATTTAGTTTTTCTAAAAAGTTATTTCTTAAAAATCAGCTTCAGATTGCTCTTCAGCTTTTCATACATCTTGTCACAATAGCCATGCTCGCATCCATTAACAAGCACAAATTCCTTTGGCTCATTTGCCCTGCTGTAAGTGAACTGGGCATCTTCAAGCGTTATTACGGTATCATTGTCCGAATGAAACATCACAACTCTCCTTGGGGAAATTTTTGAAATATACTCGTTAGGATTGATTGAAGCAACAAACTGGTTGAAGTAATAATCCACTTCAGTCACCCTGAATCCAGAACTGCTTATTATGAAACTAGCTTTTAATCTCTTGTCTTCTGCTGCAGCAATTATTGCATATCTCCCTCCCATGCTTTCTCCGAGAACTGCAATCCTGTCCTTGTCAATTCCTTTTATTTTTAAGAGGACATTAACTGCATTTATAACATCCTCTATAAATAGGTTCTGGAAAACTGCCTCATTTTTCCTGTATGCCTCATAGTCCTTTTGCAAGTCAACTATTTGCCCGTCTGTTTCTCCTATTCCTCTTTGGTCAAGTATCAGTGTTGCATAACCCATTTCAAGAAACATCTGCCCATACCATTCCCTTGATTCCTTTGTCCCCGCTGCTGCGGGCAATACTATAATTGCTGGAACATTAACCTTCTGCTTGGGCACAATAAGCAATCCGTAAATATCCTTTCCATGGCTACTGAAAATAACCTTCTCCTCTGAATAACTGCTGTTTGTCTCAAGCATCTGCAGAGAAAATCTCGTGTTATTCAAGTTTGTATAAACAATGAAGCCAGCAGAAAGAACTATTAATGCTATAATCACAAAGGCGATAATTTTTGGTTTTTTCATTCAGAAACAATAAAAAAAAGATATAAAAATATTGCCCTAAGGGATAATCTCAGCGCCGTTATATTTTTCATAGAAAAAATCATCTTCCTGAACAATTCCTTTTCTTATTAATTCCTTAATCTCTGGAATTTTTTCTCTTATTGCCTCAATGAGATTTCTTATAGTATTGCATATAAGCGCCTGCCCTTCTCTGGGCCATAATTTTGCATAATTTGCATAAAGGCATCTTCCCCCGCATAAATCAAGAATATCGCATGAAGCACAGGGTTCATCTACAAAAATCTTCTTTAAGTTTTCTGGACTGCTTTTCCAGATATCTCCTGCCTGAAAAGCAGTTGCATCATGCATTATAGGGCAGACAGAAATTTTTCCGTTTGTTGCAATAGTGTAATTTGAATGCCCGCTCCCGCATCTTAGATTTTCTTTTTTATTGTGGTATAAACTTTCAAAAATCCCAAGAAAGGGGTAAATCCTCAAAACATTCCCTTCTCTTATCTCATCAACCCAAAAATCCGCTAATTCCTTTACTTCTTTGTTATATCTCGAAACAAAATCTTTGAAATTCCTATTTTCATAATCATTCTTATAGAAACCAGCATCCAGTTGCCAATGCACTGCATCAAATCCAGCAGTAAAAAGATGTTTAACATCTTCTAAAAGGGAAGAATTCTCATCAACAACCATTCTCGCAATCAATTCTCCTGTGAAACCATTTTGTTTTATTAATTTTATATTGTTCATTACTTTGTCATAAGTCCCATCACCCCGATTAAAGTCAGTAATCCTTTTATTGCCATCAAGAGAGACAAGAATCACTTTAAACCTGTTTGTGTATTCTTTTGGCAGTTTGTCAAGAAGAAGCCCATTTGTCTGAATCATATACCTTGCATTGATATTGTCCATTATTTCAGTTATTTTATCAATCTGCAACAGGGGCTCGCCGCCATAAAAGGTAAGCGTATGTTGGTTATCTGACTTTTTAAGAAATTTCTTTAAATCCCTAACAGAATAGGTAATTGCTGGAGGAATTGAAAAATCAAACTTAAATTTCTCGTTCAGGTTATTCCCAAAGTCATCACAGCTTTTTGCATAACAATATCTGCATTTCAAATTGCATGATGTTGAGGTTATTACATGGAAATACATTTTTTAATCAAAAAATGTGGATATTAAAACATTTCTGGCGTAATTACCTTCTATAATTAAAACCCCTTCTTCCCGCCTCGTGCCTTCTGCCAGAATAGCTCCTGCCTTCGCTATGCCTTCTATGCCCCCAGTCACTGCTCTCCCTTCTTTCCCGCCCAAATCTTGTCCTGCCATGCTCTCCCCATTCTCTGCTGTCTCTTCCTCTGTATCTATTAAACCCTCTTCTATTGTCCATAGAAGCCATCCATTTTATGCTCACTCTCTCAATATCAGGCATTTGTTCCCTCTTTATATCAAGTTCATTGTCCCTCTGCACTCTTGAAAAGTTTTCATAGTCCCTGCTCGCAAGAATGCTTATTGCCTTCCCCTCTTTTCCTGCTCTTGCAGTTCTTCCTATCCTGTGGATATATTCCTTGCTGTCTTTAGGGATATCATAATTATAAACATGCGAAACATCCTTTATGTCAAGCCCTCTTGCAGCAACATCAGTGCATACTAGGACATAAACCTCTGCTGAATGAAACTGGCGCATTATCCTGTTTCTTTTTTCCTGGGAAAACCCGCCATGAACAGCCAATGCCTCTACCCCCGAATACTTCAGATTCTTTGCAACAAAGTCAGTATTTGTTCTTGTGTTGCAAAAAACCATGACAAGCCCAGCTTTCTCATTTTTTAAGAGATGAACAAGCAAAGAAAACTTCAAGTTGTCTGGGACATCATAATAAATCTGTGTTAATTTCTTGGGGTCAACATAAGCCTCCGCAGAAACTTCATATGGCTCGTTCATATATCTTTTTGCAAGATGAGCAATTTCGCTGTAGATTGTGGCAGAAAACAAGAGTGTCTGCCTTTTTTTAGGGCATTGCCTTATTATCCTTTCAACATCCTTGATAAATCCCATATCAAGCATTCTGTCTGCTTCGTCCAATACAAGTGTCTTTATATTGCTTAAATCAATTGTTCTTCTTTCAAGATGGTCAAGTATTCTACCGGGTGTGCCAACAACAACATCTGCATCTCTTAATTCAGATATTTGTGGGTTAATTGACAAACCACCATAAACGGCAGTAATCCCTAATGGCTTGTATTTTGAGAATTTCTTTAATGCCTTTGCGACCTGCTCTGCGAGCTCCCTTGTCGGTGTTAAAATCAGTGCTTGAATGCCCCTGCCTATTTCTGAATTCTGTATAATTTGAGCACCAAATACAAGCGTCTTTCCAGAGCCTGTTGCAGAGCCAGCTATAACATCCTTTCCGGCAAGAATAAGTGGAATTGCTTTTTCCTGTATCTCGCTTGGTTTTTCAAACCTTTGCTCTTCTATTGTTTTTACAATGGGCTCAATAATTCCCAGTTTTCTAAATCTTTCCATAATTACCTTGTATTAATCAAAACCAATCAAAAAATCCTCTGAAAAGGATTTTAGGATGTTCAGAAATTAACAAATTTCTGACACAAGAAAAAGGCTAATGCTTTTTCTTTGAACCTTAATTAATCCATGAATTTTGATTATCTATCAAACACCAATCAGAAACATCCTTTATAATCCTTTGTATTTTATAATTATTCAATCAGTATCATTAATCCTGATTATGTGATACCCGAATTGCGTCTTGACAGGACCTATAATCGTGCCTTTCTTCCCAGAAAATGCTGCATTCTCGAATTCCCTAACCATTTGTCCCCTTGAGAACCATCCAAGATTGCCGCCCTTTTTCCCAGAAGGGCAAAGTGATTTTTCCTTGGCAAGCTCTTCAAAGGACTTCCCCTGCTTCATGTAGGTAAGACATGCAAGCGCTTCAGTTTCAGTTTTTACAAGAATATGAGATGCATTCACTTTATTTGGCATACTCTTGCATATTCAAGGGTATTTTTAAACTTAATTAAAAAAATAATAAGAAAAGACAAAAAATAAAAAAATTATATTGCTATGCCAAGAGAACTAATATCTTCTCTTCTTCATAAAGCAATCTTTGCAATAAACTGGCTTGCCTTCTGTAGGTTTGAATGGAACTTCACATTCTTTGCCACATTCAGAACAAACTGCTTTGTGCATCTCTCTAGGACCAAAATCCCTTCTGAAACCGCCTCGGTTAAAATCTCCCATCGTGTTATTTCCTCCTTACATTACACATAACATAAAAGAAACCCTTCAAGTCCCCAATATGCTATAAAACCTATAATTTTAGATGGTTTATAAACCTTGTTACTGCCTTTTACAAAAGAAATAATCTACCTAGCAAACAAAAAGCTTTAAAAAATAAAAAATCAAATTCTTACCGTGCCCAAATGGTGTAGTGGCCTAGCATAAGACCCTGTCACGGTCTCGACCCGAGTTCGAATCTCGGTTTGGGCGCTTTTTATTTTTCTGTTGTTTTTGATACAACTAAAAAATAGTAATAATTAAATACTAGTATGCCTATTATACCTTATGGGAGAGATGAAGATTCTTAACTTGGCAAGTGACGCGAATCTTATAAAATGCATCCAAAAAAAAGAGCTTGAACTAGATAATCCTCTTTCTGAAGCCGAGATTAAAAGGCATCTTGAAAGGCTCGATAGCATTATGATACCTACAATCAAGAAGATAGAAATAGAAAAGAATCACGACCCTTATAAGCATGGTTTAGAACTGATTGAAAGGGCCGAAAGAATAGCAAAGTTATTGGGCTGCTCTGATAGGAAAGTAACTTTGATTGGGCTAGCCGCTTATCTGCATGACATTGGAAAACGGGCTGTTTATGACAGCATTGTAAATAAACCCTCACAGCTTACACCTGATGAATACAAACAAATCCAGCAGCATGTTATATTCGGGGAGGCAATAGCAAAACCATTCAACTATATAGGAAATCTCATAAAGTATCACCATGAAAGATACGATGGAAAGGGCTATCTCGAAAGGCTTAAAGGAAATAATATTCCTTTGGGGTCAAGAATAATTGCAGTAGTTGATGCATATGACGCAATGACTCATTTAAGAATTTATGATCCTAAACAGCCAAGAGAGTTTGCTGTCAATGAGATAGAGCGGTGTGCAAGAATACAATTTGACAAGAGATACATTAAGAATTTCCGCCTTAATTTTCTTAAACAGCTTTCTAACAATTGCACAGAAGAGGAATACAAAAATAAATTGATGGTAATCTTATGCAAGAAAGGGGAATTCAACTATGGGGAAGAAAGGAAGAAAAGCATAAAGGAGATTGAAAGGGACTACATTTACACAAGATTAAGACCTGAACAGCAGTTTGACAAGGCAGTTGTGGCTGCTTTCCTAACCCTTCTTGGAATAAAAAACAAAAGGCAAATCCCCCCAATAAGAAGATTTGGATATCTTGAGATTGGGCGTTAATCTAAAATTATTTTAATATCTTTCCTGTCTCCATATACCATAAATACAAGTCAAGCTCTCCAAGAGACATGTTAAATCTTTTCGCCATTTCTGAAAGCTTTTCCTCAATCACAATATAATTCTTCCTGTTGAGGAATATCCCAGCAGGTATAAATCCATATCTTTTAAGGATATCCACAATATGAAAATCTGCAATTGCTATGCTATAGCCAATATTTCTCAAGAAATGCGATGCCTCCTTCATTCCTATCCCTTTTATATTCTCAACAAGCCATTCCCTTGCCCTCTTGGGATTTTTGTCAGCAAGCTGCTTGACAAGAATTGGGTCAAATTTTTCTCTCGCCTCAATAATATACTCAGACCTCTTGTTGTAGAACCTGCAACTTGCCAGTTTCATCCTTTTTTTTAATTCCTTTAAAGGCAGGTTTGCAAATCCATTGCCAATCTGCTGCTGCACTCTCATGCACATTTCGGCAGTAGAATTTGCAGTAAGAATACAATAGCACAATTCAGAAAACCATCTCTCAGGCTTTGTTTTTAATGAATTAAACTCTGCAAGCTTAGCGTCAATCTTATCCTTAATCTTCTGATTGGTCCTTAATTCAGTTATCCAGTTAATCAAGTTTTGAGTTCCCATCTGCAAAAAACAAGAGGTGGACTGACACGCCGCGTGTGTCAGTCCTATCCTCTCAGCCTTAAAAATGAGAGGACTATGAATCCCGCCACCCAGACTCGAACTGGGGATCTCTCGGTATCTTTTTCCCGGCTATTTGTTTCTCATCCTTATCCTTGTGGAATGTCAAAACAACGCTCAAAAGCTACAGCCGAGCGCTCAACCACTGAGCTATGGCGGGGATTATTTTCCAAACTTTCTTATAGCGTTTCAAATCCAAGGAAAGTTTGAACATATTTTATATAGAGAACTGATTTAAAAAACTATTCTTTAACACGTTTGAAAAATTATAATCTCTATGAGTTATACATCATAACATATCCTTTTTTAGGTATAAAAATATCACCAACCTTATTCAGTTCTTCAATAGTTTCTTCAACTGCCCCTGAATCCATCTTACCTTCAAGTTCCTTTTTTAATTCTTCTATTGGAATCATCTTTCCAAGCCTTGACTCCAGTCTTGTCAACGCTTCTCTTACAACAATTATTCTGCTACGTTTTGATGCAGTAATTCCTGTTACAATTTTGTCTATATCTATAGAAATATCCGTTTCTTGAAGTGGATAGCCTATTCTCTTTTTTTCTTCTAATTCATTCAGAATGTTCCATCCTTCCTCTAAGTTTTGCATATTAGCCTCAATCTCTCCAATTAACTTTTCTCGGTTCCATAATTCTAGAGGTAACTTACTTTCTTCTCCTTGTTTAATTGCCATGGGGGTAAATTCATCAGCTGTAGTTATTACTATCAACTTTGTTAGGCGATAGGGGCTGACTGCAGCTCCTAAGGCTTTCTGAATAACTTGATTGCTTACCTTAATATCTCTTGCATTCTTCTTGCATTGAATCCCTATTCTTTCAGCACCTTTTTTTGCAATAACGTCTATACCCATATCTCCACTTTTCGGGGTAACTTCTATAGAATAACCTTTATTACTAAATAACTTTCCAGCATAGCTCTCAAATTGATAAGGGTCCATAGCTTCCAATAATTGATTAATGTCTTCTTTACCTGTTTCCTGTTTAGGCTCTTTTGATGGTTCAATATTATTTGCTTCTAGTATAACTTCTATTTCTCTTGAATCCCCTGCTAATTGTGGTTTTAATATACCAGAAACCAAGATTATATTACCTTCTTTGAGGATTTCGTTAGAATCTGAATCTAGCAGAGACTCATTTATATGAATAAAGAGGGTCTCTCCTTCCTGCGCAAGAGTCATATTTCTATAATCTTCATAATCACTACTCATTTCTCGAAATTGTCCATTCCTTCCACAACTGCATCTTTTAGGATTCACCTTTTTTGTACCAGTTTGCAAAACAGATATTATTGTGCCACAAGAAGGACATTCAAATTTTGTATTCACTACTCTATGCCGCACTTTTCCTAGTGAAGAGATTTCTCCTTCTAATGCTATGAGCTGATTAAAGTGCTTCTTTTTAAGTTCAGGTATTTTGACATATTGAGAAGATGGCAACTCAGTCAGCCTTATCCTTGCATTTGTTGCAATGCCCATCTCGTCAATGGCCAGTTCAAGAATTTGAAGAAGGTCTTCAGGAGATTGAAGGATAGATTCAGCTAATTCTGGGGAAAAAGAAGAAATATCCTGAAAGGGAATGCTTAAGGTTCTAGTGCCTCTTTTTATGCATTTGCCCATATCTTTCTTATAATCTTCAAAAAATTGCTTAGCTTTACTAAGAAGGTCTTCTACTTTCATTTTTCTCCCTTAATATAGGTTGTAATAAATTGTATTTTATAAATATTTAGAATTTAATGGATAAGAGTCCCCCTATTAAGTCTAAGACTTAACCTATGCTTGCCTTTTCATTCCCCAGAACAACTTGGTTGTTCATGTCCCATAATAAAGCAACAGCAATCCTGTCTGCACCCTCTATTGGGTTGAGTGCCAGATATTTCCTTATTTCCTTCCCAAATTCTTCCTTTGACCTGTTTGAGGCCTCTTCTGCAGTTTTGCCTTTCAATAAAGAGATAGAAAGCCTATTAGAAGACCTTAAAAAAGAGCCCGCAATATTATCCTTTAAAGGTGTTGTTTCTCTTTCTGAGTCTGTATACAACATAAAAGCATTATCGTACCCTATGAATGCTTCCGTGCCTTTCTCTATAGCATCTTTGCCCAAGACTTTAGCAGAACTGCATGATAGAGAATAAACTATCCTGCCTTTTAGAAGCTCTTCATTTCTTTTGCTTTCAATAAGCATCTCATCCTTAAAACCGCATATGCAGGAATCCGTCCCATGCCCATTAAATAAAACAAATTCCGGATTTTGCTTTTTGAGATAACTTTCAACTTTTTCCCTGTTTGCATCACTTCCCCTTAAATCAAGAAAGATAGGCATTACAGGATAGGACTCCTCAAGTATCTCTTTGCTCCACATAAAAAGGTAAGAAGTAACCTTATCATGATTTGGGCGGGTAATTAAGCATTTAGCCATTCTGTATTTTTGAGATGATTCCCTCTTTTAAAGCTTTAAGATAAGCCAGCTCCATCTGTATTATTTTTTCACCTATCTCATCCTCATCCTTTACATGTTGCATCATCTCATGAAGGCTCATAGGCTCTTTAGAAAGATTGCCTACAGAAAGTTTGATATTTGAAGGCAGTTTAGAAGTTAAAATTCTCTGCAGTATAATTTCCTTCAACTCAGGGCTTATTTCAGTCTTTTTCTCTGTCATCTTATATCAAATTAAGGTTTATTAATTGCTTTAAAATCTTTTCCCCTGTCTCAGTTTCTTGGTCAATCTCAATATATGCTATATCCCAGCTTATGGGCTTTTTTTCAGGTTTTCCTTCTCTTTCCTCAAGCATAAGAATGGTATTTTTTCTCTCAGATAAAGGCAGGTTTTGATACACACTCAAGAATCGTGCCTTCTCTTTTTCATCCATATTAACTAATCGCTGGTTATATTTAAATTTCTTTTGTTTTGCCTGATAAATGATATTTTTATGGTGTTCGTAAATACCATACCACCACAGCACGGCGGAATATGTTTGTTGACCTTCTATAGGGCAATAGCCTGATTTTAGGGGAATTTATGGTGTTTGGAAAATCCTTGCCGTTGAGCTATGGCGGGGCTTATTTTTGTTAACACTGTAAATGTTTCCCATCCAAGCATACGAGCTATGGCGGGAATAAAATAGTTTATCAAAAAGAATATTTAAATATGTTGCTAATAGAAATAATTTCTCTAATTTTTTTAAATCCCCCACTGTTAAACTCTTCTTTCCTCAAAGAAATACACAGCATTCGAAAGCAGTTGCTTTGCCTTTCCTTTGGCATTCTTGAACGTAACAAATACCCTTGGCAGTTCAAATCTGCCTATCATTGATACCTTAGAGTAGAATATATACGAATATATTGTCTCCTCGCCAGCTTGCATGCTTGGAATACGCCACTCAAGCATGCCTCTTGCCTTGTCAAACCTGTCCGGCTTTGCAACACCAAATCTCTCGTATAACTCTGCCAAATGAGGCAATCTTTCCCTTATCGTAATGTCCGAAACAGGGTGTCTTGCCTTTACAAAAATCATAACCTTCATTGCAAATTCACCGCCCTTCGCCTTAACCCTGACTGCCTTCTTTCTCACAATAATGTCTGTCAGAAGGTAAATCCTGATTAATACAACTGTAACAAGAACAGCCAAGAGTACTCCTATAGGCAAAAGGTAATTTGTCCTTACTTCTACCTGGAAACTTTCTGTCGGCTTGAGTGTAGCAGCCCATCTGTAAGTATACACTAAGCCTCTCTTCTCTGTCTTATCTGGGCGGATACTGAATGATGCAAAATTATTAGCAAAGGCATTCTTCCTTATCACTACCTCTACATCGGACACTACATTCCCTTCATTCTTCTTGATTACAGTAAAGACAGGATAGAATAAATTGCCCGATTCCTTCTCTATTGTTGAGATATAAAGATTCTCTCTTACCTCAATCTGCTTCTCAAATTTGAGTGTTGCCTCGTTATTTACAGTAAGGGATACCGTTGCGGGATATTTCCCTGCAAGAACACTTGCAACCTTATTTCGGTCCAAATTAAGTGTTATATTCTTCTTTTCATATGCCCCCAAACTAAATGACTGTGAGGTTTTCGTGAATGCAGAATCTATCTCAACCTTAATGTCGCTAAAAGTTATGCTTTCATTATTTGCCACTGTTAGTGTAATCTCTGAATCAGAAAGAGTTATTGCATTGGGCATAGAAACAGTAAGCATTTCCCTCAATGGGAAAATCCTTATTATAAGCCTGTCCTCCACTGTATTCTTCTGCCCCTTTGTGTAATAAACGAATGTGTAACTTCCTTTCTTCTCCTCCCTCAATTTTGTGCTCGGGTAAACCTGCAATTCAACGTCCTTTGTCTCTCCTTGGTCAATTTTCATTGCGCCCTTTGGGGAAAGAATGACATCGACATATGTATAGAACTCAAAATAGTCTATATCAGCAGTATTGTGTATTTTAACCGAGAATTTTGCTGGTTGCGATAATTCCCTTGCAACAACATCATTTATTACCGACTTTGAAAGAGTTAATTCAGCCGATGCAAAAGAAGATAGAAGTAAAGATAAAATTATTATCCCGCCAGTAATAAAAATAAACCTCTTTTCCATGACAAATTACCATCCAAAAGTATTTTTAAATTTTTCCTCTTTTAGTTTTACACTGCTATCCCTTTAATTCTTCCCTTATACCCTCTAATTCTAAATAGGATTTAGTCTGGGCAACTACCTCATCAACTTCCTCCATTATTTTTCGTTCATATGACTCGATTCTGCTTCTTATGATATATCTATCATAAATTCCTCTTAAAAATTTGCTCACAGATGTAACTTCCCATCTATGCTCATAGTCTTTCTCCATATAACCTGTTATCTTGATTTCAATAGTACCTTTGTTTGCCTTTACCTTGACACCATTTCTTTCCACCTCGACACTTGTCATTCCAGTAACAAGCCAGGCAAGTTTTAAGAAGAACCTGAAATAGTCAGACACCTTTTTCTTGGCTTCCCACGTAATCTCTACTATTTTTCCTTCTGGCTGGATTTTTTCAACATAATTTTTCTCCTGAATAAGGATATATCCATAATCATTAAGCCATCTATACACAAAGTTATATGTCTCCTTAAAATCAAAGATTCCGCTAAACTTGAATTTGCTCTCATAAACCCTGTCAATCTCTACCATAGTTTAGATAATAAAGATGTGTATTTAAATATTTTTGCTAAAAATAAGCTAATTAGCAAGGAACAGTCGGCAGAAAATTATGGGAAAATCTTGGTTTCAATAAAACATCATTTGTAAGGGAAAGCATAGGAACCAAGAAAATCTCTATAAAGATTCTGGTCCAGAAAACCATAAGGTTTTCTTGAAACCGTCGGTTTCTTATCAGTCAACCATCTCTATCTGTATATTAACCTCTTTTGGTATGGGCACTCTCATTATGCTGTGCAATACCCTGTCATCCAAAGGCAGGTCTATAACCCTCTTGTGTATCCTCATCTCAAACCTGTCAAAACTTGCCTTTCCGTCCCCACAAGGACTTTTTCTTGTTGTCACCTTCAGCTTCTTTGTTGGCAGGGGTATCGGCCCCCTTACAACTATGCCTGCCTTTGATGAAATATCTTTTATAGCATTGCAAATAATATTCAATTGTTCTATGTCTATTGATGAAAGTTTAATTCGTGCTCTTGACATGTGACTTCTAAAAAAAAGACAGTATAAAAATCTTTTGCTATCTAAAAGGTGTACCAATTTTTTAAAAGAAAGATATTAGAAATTAAAATTGTTATAATTCATCCTTGCAGCTCTCGCATAATAATTTGCCGTCAATATTATAAAGCAAACCGTATGCACCGCATTCCGAACATACACCCTCTTTTATCCATGTTTCAGTTTCACCAGAAAGTGCTGCTTTTCTCCTGTTTAATTTTGCGTTCTCTTCCCTTATCTCAATCGACCTTGTGACAATATCAAATAATGAAGGCTCCAACCTCAATATATCCTTCATTGTCACAACTCCAATAACCTTATCCTTGACAACGACAGGCAATACTCTTATCTTGGTATTGCTCATCCTTGATATTGCCTCATAGATATCCTTGCTTGGATTGATTGTCACAACCCTTCTTGTCATTATATCCTTGGCTTTTATCTTGCTTAAATCCTGCTTCTTAACAACAGCCCATACGACATCTTTTTCAGTTAATATCCCCTTTAATGACTGCATCTCTTTTACAACCAAAGAGCCAACGTGCTTCTTAATCATCTCCTTGGCGCACTCAATCAAACTCGTGTCTGGCTTGACAGAAACAAAGTTCCTTGTCATTATATCCCCTACTTTGACACCAATTTTTGTCTTGTCACCAAAACCAAATAATGCCATATTAGAGAGTATATGCTGTTATCTGTTTAAAAAGATATAAGCATAAAAAAGTATATAATATAAAAGAAAAAGATTTTTAAATAAAAAAACCTGATTTTTTATTACCTTTTGAGTTAAGATTATGTAGCATAAGATTTATAAATCTATAAGGAAGGATTTTTTATATAATCTCTAAAATGGAAAAACAGCCGATATTCATATTGCCAGAGAATGTGCAAAGAATGATTGGGAGAGACGCACAAAGAAACAACATAATGGCGGCAAGATTAGTTGCTGACACAGTAAAAACAACTCTTGGGCCAAAAGGGATGGACAAGATGCTTGTTTCGGGTATTGGTGATATAACTGTCACAAATGATGGTGTCACGATACTTGAGGAGATGGAAATAGAGCACCCTGCTGCTAAGATGATGGTTGAAATCGCAAAAACACAGGAAGAAGCAGTTGGTGATGGCACAACAACGGCTGTTGTTCTTGCAGGAAAACTTCTTGAAAATGCTGAATTCCTTCTTGATAAGAAAATTCATCCTACTGTCATAGCCAAAGGATATAGGATTGCTGCTGAAAAGGCGCAGGAATTCCTGCAGGAAATATCAACGAAGATAACCCCTAAAGATGATTCTATTTTAAAGTGTATAGCAATGACTGCAATGACTGGCAAGGGTGCTGAAACTGCAAAAGACAAGTTTTCAGACATTGTTGTCAAGGCGGTAAAGATGATTTCTGAAAATGGCAAGATTGATTTGGGAAATATAAAACTTGAAAAAAGGAAGGGGAAGGGTGTTGAGGACACTGAATTGATTGAGGGAATTGTTCTTGACAAGGAAAAGGTTCATTCAGATATGCCTTCTGTTGTAAAAAATGCAAAGATAGCATTAATCGATTCAGCACTTGAAATAAAAGGCCCTACAACTGATACAAAGATAAGTATAAGCAGCCCCGAACAACTGCAACAGTTCCTTGACCAAGAGGAGAAAATACTAAAGGATATGGTTGATAAGATAAAGAAATCGGGTGCAAATGTTGCTTTCTGCCAAAAGGGAATAGACGATGTTGCACAATATTACCTTACAAAAGCGAGTATTCTTGCAACAAGAAGAGTCTCAAAAAGCGATATGGAAAAACTGGCAAGAGCTACTGGAGGGAGAATCGTAAGCAATCTTAACGAGCTTTCAAATGCAGAATTGGGCAAGGCGGCAGAGGTTGCAGAAGAGAAAGAAGGGGACGAATCATTACTATATATAAGAGGCTGCCCAAATCCAAAGGCACTGACAATACTTATCAGAGGGGGAACAGAGCATGTTATAGATGAAATGGAAAGGGCAATTAAGGATGCGCTTGGTGATGTTTCAGCTGCATTAACAGTAGGCAAGGCTGTTGCAGGCGGCGGAGGCATTGAGATGGAACTTGCAAAGAGATTAAGGGATTTTTCGCAGGCATCAAGCGGAAGAGAACAGCTTGCAATAGAGCAGTTTGCTGTGTCATTAGAAACAATACCGGCAACACTTGCAGAAAATGCAGGACTTGACCCCATAGATGTCTTGACTGAATTAAAGGCAAAGCACGACAAGGGTGAAAAGCACGCATGCATTAATATATTCACAGGAAAGGTTGAAGATGCGATGAAAGCTGGTATAATTGAGCCATTAAAGATAAAAACGCAGGCAATTGATTCCGCCTCTGAGGTTGCAATGATGATTTTAAGGATAGATGATGTGATTGCATCTTCTGGTAGTGGTAACAGAGGAATGCCTCCTGGCTGGATGGGCGGCATGCCTGAGGGAATGGAATAATCCTAATTCTTTCTATTTTAACTTATAATCCTTAATCTGTATCCTTTTTGTTGTTACTATTGAATATAAACATTTTTATAGTAATTCTACTAATATTTTTGATGGAAGATTTGGAGAGCATACTCAAAAAAAAATATGTTGATGTGAGGGCAGAACAATTTGATATGAGCCCATTACAGTACAAGATGAAACTCAGGGAGGCATTGTCTTCTGGAGCAATAAAAGAGGGAAAAACTCCTTACAGTACACTTGATAATTATGAGAATTATCTTGAATGGAGCAGATTCTGGGATGGAATTCACGACCAGCTCACTAGATTAGTTTGGGCTGGAATTGGAATCGTGTCAACTGCACTGCCTAACTATTTCATCGGCGTTGGTTTGCGAATTCTACCAAAAGAGACTTTTGCATCAAAGGAGAGTATATGCCAGTTTGCTGCATTTTCATTGGGCGCTTTTATAATTGAAAAAAGGATAGGGCAAGGAATTGGCAATTATTGTGATAAAATCCCTACGAACGAAAGTCCAAACATGAAGAAAAAGGACCATCTTAAGTTGTTGTCCGGATATGTACTTGCACAATTTCCTATTATCAAAAGGAAGGGGCAAGGAATAGGACAAAGCATAATTGATTTATACAACAAAAACAATTCATCTGAAAATAGAATAAATGGAGCAAAAGATGGTATTTATGAAGATTTGCTCAAGGCAAACCAAAACAAAGATGATTCAAAAGAGGAAAAAGAAAGTGGAGTTGCTGTTTCCGAATAGAAGTTTCGCTATTCATATCTTAACGCATCAACGGGTTTTAGTTTTGATGCCCTGTATGCAGGAATTGCCCCTGCAACCATGCCTATAACAACAGAAAAAACTAATGCAAATATTAATAGTTGTGGGGTTATTGCCGTGTTTCCAAACATTCTTGGCATTCCTGTGCTGCTCATGGAAGAGCCCCAGTAGCCAATCAATCCTGCGCCAAAAACTCCAAGGATAACTCCCCCAATTCCTCCTACAAGTCCTATCATCCCTGAATTCAAAAGGAATATAGCCAAAATGTCCTTATTCTTAGTCCCAATCGCCTTCATTATTCCTATCTCTTTTGTCTTTTCAAGAACAGATGTGAACATTGTGTTTGCAATCCCGATGCCTCCTACCAGCAAGGAGATTGCCGCTATTGCCGCCAAGAAGAGCCCCATTGTATTCATTGTTTCCTGCATTGTCTCCTGCATTGCCTTAGGCGATGACACGCTAAAGTCTTTCTTGTTGTCGTATAATATCCCCCTAGATAACATAAGCTTGCTTGTTATAAGACTGACAGTCTCGTCGGATATAGATACATCCTCTATTTTTACTGATATTGAACTGAGGTCTTCTTCCCCTTCTTTATCCAGCGCCACTCGCGTTGCCTCTAATGGCATATATACTGTGACTCTGCCACCTCTGCCCATCTCGGCAGACGAGCCAGATTGCAAAATACCGACAACATTAAAGGATTTCCCGTTGATTATCACCTTGTTGTTTAATGGTATATCCTTCCCAAAAACTGATTTTATATTCCCCCCAAGAACAACTGCAAAAGAGTCTCCCTGCACCAAGAATCTACCCGAATCTATTTTTTCAGTAGTTATATCCTTCCATACCGACGCATCAACACCAATTATGCTTACAGAGGCAGTCTTGCTCAAATAAGTCATATCCTCCTGCCCAGAAATTTCCCCCATGACATATTTTACATTCTCTATGCTCTTCAATACCAAAACATCCTTTTTAGTCAGGTTTTTTCCTCCACTAGTTCTTCTCTCGCCAAAACCTCCTCCGAAGCCGCCCATAGGTCCAGTTGCCCTTGAAGCGCCGGGGCTTAGTGTTAATATATCTGCTCCAAGAGTCCCTAATCTTTCCTCAAGCTGCTTTTGCGCTCCCTCGCTTATTGAAACAATAGAAACAACTGCCGCAATACCTATGATAATGCCTATAATCGTAAGCCAGCTTCTAAGCTTGCTGTGAATAAGAATATTCAAAGCTAATTGAAAGGACTTTTTTAATCTCATGTTTCATAGGCAGAAAATTTATTTTTTTTCCTTCTTGCTAATCCAATCAGGAGTTTCCTTAGAATGAGATATAGAAGCCTCTTTTGAATGCTTTATCTTTCTGTGAATAAAAAATGCTGCTATAATAAGAGCCAGTAATACTGGCGCCCAGATATACAAGTTAGACAAGAGAGATTTATTATTATTTCTCATTCCAACTTGCCTGCTGCCGCTAAAAATCCCCATTATTGATGAGTTAGCACTCATCCTTACAGGAAGCGCCATATTGACAACTCTTCTTTCCCCAAGATTGTCTGTGTAATAGATGTCAAATTTCAGATTATTAGCCTGCTGTGTCTGGGTTGGGGGTTGGGCAGATGCCCCAGAGTTATTTGCCCTTCTTTGGTAAGCCCCTTGAGCCGCAATTGCAGATACTGAAAAGCTGACGATTGTATAATCCCCGCTTTCTAAATTACCAACCATTTGGCCGTCTGTTCCAGTAGCCCTGAAATATTCCTGTTCAGGAATCCTGACTACGACAGAATTAGCGGTATTCTTGCCTGCATTTGCTATTGCTATTGAGACATCTGAATTGCTTACCTCCTGTATAACTGCATCAAAATTTGTTCTTGAATCCTCGATTGTAATATTAAATTTTTTGTATATAAAAGAGCCGACATCCCATGTTCCTGGAGCATAAGCAACTTCAATTTCAGAAATTCCGTCCAGGGCATCCTTGTCAACCCTTACCTTGTAGGGAACCATCCAGTCATTTTTGTAACCGGATACCCAAGTGTTCCCATCCAAGGTTTTAAGGCTGTCATTCGTATCGAGGGAAAAGGGATAAGAAGGAAGCAATTGTAATCTTGCCCCGTAGCAATTGGGGTTATTCACCCCGCTTACCTGAAAGAGGACATCCACATAGGAATCAGGGATTGCAGGATAAGGGTCCTGATTAACCAAGCTAATGCTTAGGCTGCAAAGACTTGTTTGCGCAGAAGCAGTATCAAAGAGAAATAGGATGACTAATCCAAATACTAATGAAAGCAGAAAAACTTTTACTGCCTCTTTATTTACTGAATTTTGTTTCATCTTCATTTTACCAGATATATTTTGTTTATAAGCAAGATGGACTTAAAGTCCACTTAATCGCCTTTTATTTTTTGTCTCTTTCTCTATTTTTCCGTCTCTTATATGAACAATCCTCTTTGCATAATTTACCAATTCCACATCGTGAGTTATCAATACTATTGTCTTTCCCTCCTTGTTTAATCTTCCCAAAAAATCCATGATAAACTGCCCTGTCCTGCTGTCAAGGTTTCCTGTCGGTTCATCAGCCAATATAACCTCTGGGTCATTGGCTAATGAGCGGGCAATGGCAACCCTCTGCTGCTGCCCCCCAGATAATTCATTGGGCTTGTGGTTCATTCTCTCGCCTAACCCAAGCAGATTAAGAAGTTCCTCTGCCCTTTCCCTGGCTTTGCTTTCTGGTTCATTAATCACTTCAATAGGGAGCATAACATTCTGGAGAGCAGTTAATGTTGGGAGCAGGTTAAACTGCTGGAAGATAAATCCTATTGTCTTGCCCCTAAGAAATGCAAGAGAGGATTCGCCCATCTTAGAGATATTCTCGCCTTTGAGATAAACTGCCCCGAAAGAGGGCTTGTCCAAAGCGCCTACAATATTAACCATCGTGCTTTTCCCAGAGCCAGAAGGGCCTGTGATTGCTATGAACTCTCCCTTTATTATCTCAAGGTTTATCTCTCTCAGGACAATAAGGGGTTCTGCCTTTCCCATGTCATATTTCTTCCAGACATTATCCATCCTTATTATTGTCTCGCTCATCTTCCCATGCTCCTGTTCGCAGGCATCTGAATAGTGCTGCAGATTTCATGTTCTGGATTGATTTCCCTGCAATAATACATGCAGTAAAATCTGTTTTCATCGCAATATTCAGTTATCTCATTCATATCAGAAGTATTATCGAAAAAGGAGATTATGTCGCTCTTGGTATTTTCATCAATCTGAAAATTATTCCTTCCAAAATTATTGCGGGGAATATTGCCTTTGATTATATAGCCCGCTGCCCCGCCTAAAATCAAGCCAATTGCTAATCCTATAATCAGCCAGCTTATTTTTTTGTCCATCTTTTTTTATCTGGGCAGCATAATTTATAAGCAGGATGGACTTGAAGTCCACATCTCTTATAAACCTTTAAAAAGATTAGTTGAATATAGTTAAAATGGCGCCGCCTATGATGCCGCTTGAGCACTTGGGGCTTGCACCGATGGGATTCGGGAGCGAGATAATCTATTCATTTGTTATCATAGTATGCAGCCTGATGATTTACTATGCAACAAAGGAGATGTATGAACTGAGCTCATACAAGGGGATAAACTATTTCAGGAAGGCGTTCCTATTCTTTGCCGTCGCATATTTTTTCAGGTCTTTCATAAAACTTCTGTTGGTTTATTTCAACATCAGGGAAATTTTTGATGTTTCGACGAGGATATTCGGGCCGCTTACATTACTTGTATTCATGTATGCAAGCTCGATGGCAATTTTTTATCTTGCTTACAGCGTCATGTGGAAAAAATGGAACCACAGCAAATTGAAGATTTACCTCTTTAACATAACTGCGGTGATAATCGCATTTATCGGATTATTTATGAGAACGCCTGCGGCTTACCTCTTATTGAATTTCATTATTCTCGTATTCGTGTCATTCATCCTTTCAATCGCATACAAGGACTCGAGAAACAAGAGGAAGGGCAAGAACCTTTTCATTATTTACATGCTCCTGTTCATTTTCTGGATTTTGAATGTGATTGACATACTTATACCAAGGTTCCTTGAACTCTACCAGATGGCTATCTACATTATTTCCGTATCTCTGTTCATGACAATTCTTTACAAGGTTCTTAAAAAATCAGGCGATTAGGAAAATGGGAAAAAGAGGGAAACTCGAGATTATGAGGGATATACTGAAGATAATACAGGAAAACAGGAATATGATAAAGCCAACCCCTCTCTTGAGAAAATCAAACCTCTCGTCCGAGAGATTTCAGGAATACTTTTCCGAGCTGCTGGAAAAGGGGTTTATAAGGGAGATAGAAAGCAAGGACGGAAAATTAATAGGACTTGCTGACAAGGGCTTCAAGTATCTTGAGAGATATCCGATAATCACTTCCTTCATCGAGGATTTCGGGTTATAAGATTGAAAATAATTATATTGTTTTTCCGCTGATTACTCTCCGCGAGTAATCTCTATTAATCTTAGCTCTTTCCATCGCAGAGCCGGTATAAAGTTCTAATTGGCCTGATAAAATATTTTGTTTTTCTGCTGGTAATCGTGTGTAAAGATCTTTAAATTCCTGGTCTTCTAATGCAACCTCAACTAAAGGTCTTCCTGTTTTCTTTGCGATTTTTCCAATTTCTCTAACGAAGTCGTGTCCCAAACCATATTTTGAATGAATCCATCCTGATTCTCCTCTTAAAATTGCAACCATTGCCTCGCTCGGATTCTCTCTAACGCTTTTTAAATTAGCAGCCATCTTGTCTTCGTTTATAGATAGCTGGTCTAATGCTTTTCCTAATCTGCTAAATGCTTCATAAGTCTCAACCATCATCCCTTTTGGCTGATACCTCCCCTGAACAGACCCTCTTAAGTCTCTCTGAAAATCAGAGTTAATCATCTCATATAATATTCTCATTCCAGATTCGACAACCGCCGCTTTTCCAGTCATATTCTCATATTCAATAGGATTATTCTTGGTTGCATCTGCACTACTTCCGCCAAGTCTCGCTGCATTATCCCTAGATGTAACCTCTCCAATGGCACTTGAATACAGCATTCGAATATCATTTGTAAAATCAGCAAGAACATGCATTAACGTTGTCAGAGAATGTCCGACATCAGCTAATCTTTCTTTTTGGGTAATCTGCGTCGCAGTGTAATCAGGCCTTAAACCAAGTTTTGTTAATACCGCTTTTTCGAAATTAATTGAATTTCCTTTACCAGTGACCATCTCAACACTCGCCCCAGTTCCAACAATCCCTGAAATCTTTCCTTCTAAACCTGCTAGAGATGCATCGCACTTTTCAATTCGATCTGCAATTCTTGCAGCATAACCGGCGAGAGTTGTGCCTAATGGTATAGGGGAGGTATTTTGTAAATGAGTTCTTCCAACTTGCAAAATTCCCATAGATTTCTCAGAAAGGTCACATAATTTTCCTATTGATTTTGTAACTTCTGGTCTTATAACCTCACTCCATGCATGAGAAAATAAATAAGCCCTAGCAGTATCTAAAATATCATAAGAGGTTGTTCCAGGATGTAATAATGCCTTTGTTTCAGGTGGGACAAACCTCCCTAATTCTTCTAAAACCGCCAGCTGGTCATGCTTTGTTACTTCTTTCTCAAGAAGCGCGATATTTAATGTGTTAATCTTGGGAATTGCCGCATCCAGATATTCTAAATGTTTTGGATCTGCTTGCCCTAATTCAACCCTTGTTTCAAGAAGTGTTCTTTGGACTTTAATACAAGCCCTTAATTCAGCATCAGCGCTTAAATATAGGGCCAATCTTTTGGAGGCATCTGCATATTTTGAGTCATCTGGAGAAATACATTGCATCTGAAATTCTTTTACTGCCCTATCTTCTGGTTTAAGAAGAGAAACCAAATCAAGATTCTTTTCTGCCATTTTAAATTCAAAACCCTTAGAAATCAGCTAAGGTGCTGTTCACCCCTCTAATTTTTTATCCATGCTTATTTATAAACTTAACACATTATTCACCTTACATCACTTTTATAACTTTTTAGCAGTTCGCTTACGCCATTTACTGCCCCATAAATTCCTGCTGCTATAACTGCGAACCCGACACCCGCGACTATCTCTTCTCCATTCTGTAGGGCCTTATTTGTAATATGCTTCCCATAAAGTATTCCAGTTATCCCCAGTCCCGCACAAGTATATTCTCTGCCTCTTCTTCCAAACTCTTGCGCAGTTCCTCTTGCAACACTTCTTACTCTCCTTCCTAAAGCTGGAATAGCTGTATTAAAAACATATCTTCCAGTAGCGCGGGCTACTCTTCCACTGCTTCTTAAAATAAAATTTCCTGTATTCCTTATTATTCTCTCTAGATTTTCATGTCCATTTGCCATTTTGATTTTTTAACATTCATTTGTTGTCCTTTAAAAGATTTTTGGTATCGCATCAAAATCACAAGAATATAGGATGCGCCAGCCGCGATTCGAACGCGGGTCACAGCCTTGGCAAGGCCGTATCTTAACCACTGGACTACTAGCGCATCAATGTTATCTTATTATGCCCCCACCAATATAAAGGGAAAAGCATAGGAAAACCGTAGGTTTTCTTATAAAGAATCAGGGTCCCTATTAACCCCTGACTCAAAACATCAAAAAATTTTTAATATTTAAATCTTTATCCTTCAACTGTTTTATGATTAAAAGAGAGGGTATTATACTCGTCAGTGTTATATGCAATTATTCCTTTCTTATGCCATAGAACAAACTCTTTTATCCCTATGTCAAGAGCCATTTTACTGCATATAGTACAATAAGGGTCACCCGCAAATTCCTTGTTATTCTCTTTGTCTAACCTTATAAAATATATTATCGAACCCTTCACCTTTTCATAATTATTCTTCAGCGCATCAATTATCGCCCTTTGTTCTGCATGAATACAACATGTCCTGTCAGACTTAAAATTTTTTGGCAGACTATCCTTAACACATTTTTCTAATTTTATGTTATTCGGTGGTGAATTAAATCCTTTTCCTATAATCACCCCATCTTTTGCAATCACAGAGCCACACTTAGACCTTAAACATCCTGAATTTAGGGCTATATCCACAGCATCATTAAAATAACCTATTGCCTCCAGTTTTTCTTTTCCATTTAATTTTCTCATTTTCCAGTTGAACCAAAGCCCTTTCGCCCCCTTTTGCTTTCAGCTAGATTTCCTGCCTCTTTTATCTTAACAATCTTTATTGGTTGTATCAGCATTTGTGCTATCTTCATTCCTTTTGTTACATTGAACACCCTGCTTCCTAAATTAATGACAACAATCTTAATTTCGCCTCGATATGATGAGTCAATCACTCCTGCCATTGTTTTAATTCCTTCTCTTAAAGAAATGCCGCTTTTATCCCACACTAACCCAACATAACCCTCTGGAATTTCCATCTCAATCCCAGTTGGAACAGCCAATCTATGCTTAGGTTTTATTTTTGCATCTATAACAGAAAACAAGTCCATTCCTGCGTCTCCCTTATGTGCATACTCTGGCAGCTTTGCCTCGGGATTTATTCTCCTTATTTTTAAGTTCATTTTTCCCTCCTTCTGTTGAACAAATAACCAAAATACATCTTGCCGTAATCTATTCCCTGCTGGAATACCTTTATTTTGCTCTTCCTCTTTGAGTCATAAACAGTTGATATATCCGCAAAACCGACTTTATAGCCATTAAGAATCGCCTCAATAGTCATCTGGGGCTCAATTGTAAAACGCTTCCATGTAAGGTTAAGTTTTCCTTCGGTGAATATCCTGCTTCTCATTGCCCTGAAACCGCATTGCGAGTCCTTTACGTCAGAATGAGTAATAAAAGAAACAATTTTTGAGTCAAGGATATTTGCATACTTATTGGCAAAAGGCATCTCATCAAAATTCCTTGCGCCGATAACCAAATCAAACCCCTCATTATATATCTTGTCCAAAAGAAGAGGTATCTCAATCGGCAGATGCTGCCCATCAGAATCCATTGCCACAATAACATTATATCCTACACCTAATGCAAAATCTATGCCCTTCTTTAACGAAAGTGCCTTACCCATATTATATTCATTTCTCAGAGTGATAACACCTTTGTGTGCATAAGTTTTCGCAACTTCTGCAGTCCTGTCAGCAGAGCCGTCATCAACAACTATTGACTGGGGCAAATACATTGGAACTTCAGCCAAAACAGTTTCAAGGTTCTTTTCTTCATTATATGCAGCAATTACGCCGCAGCAACCAGTATGCTTATAATTCACTTCTCTCCTATCGCCTCTTAAAGTGGGCCTGCCTGGATTCGAACCAGGGATTTTCTCCGCTCTTAATTCTTCTCAACTGCCAAAAAAGGAAGGTTGAGTGTTAAGGGAACGTAGTTCCCTTACATTTGTAAGGGAGACGTCATAACCACTGGACCACAGGCCCTCTCTCGGAACTCCTATCAGATGACAATATTTAAATATTTTCAAAGAATGGGTATCCGATGCTAAGGGGGCATTTTAGAAAACTTAAAAATTTTGGACAACAAAAATGAAAAATTACATTGCTAAATTGTTCATTTGCACGAGCCTGATTTTTTCATGTGCAACTAATGCATTTGGAGAAAATGAAAATGCAGAAAAAAAGAATGCAGTTGATAAGATAAAAGGAACTAACGAAGCATATGCAATGGAACTTCCTGCATCCAAAATGCCTCTGCAATTGCCTGCACAAGAACCTGCAAAGCAGATGCAGGATAAGAGCTTTTTTTATGAATACATAAACAGTAGTTCAGATTCAAGATTTTCCGAGAGGGAACCAACAAGAGAGGATTTTGAGAAAGTCCCCATTTACAGGGGTTATTATGCTGTGAATGACAGAAAAGATGAGCTGGAGGCAAAGGTGACAGAACCGATAAATAACAGCAAATGGAAAGATTATGTTGGAATAGATAAAATAAGCACAAAGGTTGAAAATGTGGATGAAGCCAGATTAAAAGTGCAATTTAAGCAATTCAGAAAGATGGACCCTGTTATTTTGATAAAAAGCAGCCCAAAACAATCTGAGGGGGTTGATGTAGAGGGAAAAATTTCATTTAGATTCTAAAGTACGAACACAACCTTTAAATATCTCTTTTTTGGTGTATTAAAATGGACGAAGAAGAAAACACACTGGCTTCTGAAATTGAGAATACCAAGCATGAAGAAGTTAAAAATGAGAACGCAAGAAAGGAAATTGAGAAGATAAAAGAGAAGTTAGAGGGATTCAAAAAGCAGATAACAAAAAAATTTCCCTCAATACTTGCAGTTGGCCTGATTCCTCCGCAGGCATCAAAGATAGTTGAAGAAGAGGAAGAAATAGCCGAGAAAGAAACAAAGGAAAAGCTTATTCATGTTATTTTGATAATTCCCGACGAGAAGGCAAAAGAGGCACAAAAAATCAAGGCAGAGTCAATAGGTTTAGTCAAAGACATCAAACCAAAAGTATGGGTTCACATAAAGACAAATTCTGAGTTATGGGAAGTATGCTTTGACGGCAAGTATGAATATATTGAAGCAATCTCAATGTCATTCCCGCTTTTTGACAAGGGGATACTTGGCGAGTTAAGAGTTGCCTCAATACACAAAACACTTGTATTAAGAAAATTCGAGAGGTATATCGTAAGCTATGTGATAGCTGGAAGCATGGTGAGAGGAGAGGCGACAAAAACAAGTGATGTTGATGTTTACATAGTTATTGACGATACAGATGTAAAGAGAATGAGCAGGCTTGAATTAAAGGAAAAATTAAGGGCAATAATTTACAGTTATGTGTCTGAAGCGGCAGAGCTTGCAGGCGTTAAAAACAAGTTAAGCCCTCAGGTGTATATACTTACTGAATTCTGGGAGGCGGTGAAGGATGCGCATCCTGTTATCTTCACATTCATAAGAGACGGCGTTCCGTTATATGACAGGGGCGCGTTCATGCCATGGAAACTGCTTCTTAGAATGGGCAAGATAAAGCCAAGCCCCGAGGCAATCGATATGTTCATGTCTCTTGGGGAAAGAGTGAGTGAATCGGTAAAGAGAAAGCTCAATGAGATAGTCACAGAGGATATTTACTGGGGGATTATCACACCAAGCCAAGCAGTCCTTATGCTCTATGGAATCTCACCCCCAACACCCAAAGAAACAGTTGAGCTTATGAATAAAATATTCGTTGAAAAGGAAAAAATCCTTGAGAAAAAATATCTTGACATACTTTCAAGAGTTGTAAGCATCTATAAGGCGTATGAGCATGAAAAGGTAAAAACAATATCTGGCAAGGAGATAGACGAACTGCTCAAGGACTCTGCTGATTATATAAAAAGATTGAAGGAACTGATGGAGCAGATTGAAATAAGGGCGAGGGAAAAGACAATCGTGCAATCATACGGCGAGACAATTTCGCTTCTTGAAAAGATATTCAAGATAAAGCCAGAACAGGCATTGATAAGCAAGTTCAATGAAGAGCTTGTCCAGAAGGGCAAACTGCCTGAAAGGGCGTTATCTATGCTAAAGAAGATATTGAATATAAAAAAGCAGTACAAGACAAAGAAATTCACAAAGCATGAGGTTGAGCAGGCAAGAAAGGATGCGTTTGAGCTTATGGGCTGGCTTATTGAATATGTGCAAAGAAAGGATATCGCATGCATTGAGAGGAATAAGATGAAAATAAAATACAATCATGATGGAAAGGAAAAGCAGGCAGAGGCATTCCTCACAGGAAATGAGATTTTCATAATAATGCCTGACTCAATAAAACGGGTTTCATCAGAAGGGATATTCGCATCAAGCAAGGAAGAACTGCAGAAGAAATGCAGCGAGGCAAAAGCAGGAAAGCTCGGCAAAACACTCTTGCAGCAGATTGAAAAGCTTCTTCCTGGGTTTGAGATTGAGTTCTAAAGGTGTTAAAGCCTTTTTCAATTTATCAAGATTTTTTCTAATTTAGAGAGTGGAAGCACTTTTTTCGCGATAACTAGAGTAATCAAAGGCTCAATGGAGTCTTCGGCTAACAAATCTGATAAGGCACTTTCTATTTTTCCGTCTCCTTCAACAACCTTCCCAAGAAAAGAGCAACTCTCTTTTACAGCATCTTCTGAGATCGGAAGATGTAAATTTATCTTTTCGCCTTGAATTTTCAAGCCAAAATTTTTACATATTTCAGGATGAAGTGAAATAGCTTCCTGTTCCTTTATTTTGGGATAAAGCGAGATAGCTTTCGCTGAATCCTTTGATGAATAAACCAAAACCAAAGGACGCTGCGAAATTACTTCTTCTAAGAATTCTACAGCAGATGGGTCACCTTTTTCTATATACATCCTTGCACTTTTAATAGTATGAACAAATCCCTTTTCTCTAAATTTATTGATGACTAATGGCTCATATAATTCAAGAAGTGTTTTTTGAGGAACACCACACTCTTCTTCTTTCAAACTTGAATCAGAAATCACAATTCCTCTTGCTGAAAAATCACAAGTGGTTCTCCATAAAGTTTTAATATTATCCTTGAATTCATCTGTCAAATCTGTCAAACTTGAGAGTTGTCTGCCATTGAATTTGACAATAGGTCTTCCACGAAAGCCATTAAAGAATAAAGCATCAACACTTTCTTGCAACATTCTCTGCTCATTTTGAGTTATGAATTGTGGAGCACCATATTCTTTTAATTTTTTAAGTCTATTATTTCTGTTAATTACTCTTCTGTATAAGTCGTTCAAATCACTAGTTGCAAATCTGTAACTATCCTCAACAGGTATGGTAGGCCTGAGACCGGCAGGCAATACAGGAATTGTTTCAAATATCATCCATTTATCCTTGCCTTCTTTTTCAAGAACCTCCTTTAGGTAAGAGGCCCCTTGTTCATTTGAATCTTCTTTGTCATAATAAACAATCTCTTCTAAATTTTCCAAAGGAATTTTTAAGCTACTTGCTAAATAATTCTGAAAATAGGGATGCACAACTGAGCTAGCAAGAGATATGTGCCCCATTCTCTCATTTCTTACAATAGAATGAGTTGTCTCTACACCGCATCTGTCACATCTAGTGTCTTTATATTTTATGCCCTTGTATTTGCCACAGGCACATTCGTAATCATAGACAGGACCAAATATCTCTTCAGCAAGTAACCCTCCAGTTTCAGGTCTTAAAGTTCTATAATTAATTGTTCCAGGGTTTCTGACTTGCCCATGAGACCAAGACAGAATCTTTTCTTCAGAGGCAGGAGAAATTTTTAAACTGCCTTGTTCTATTCTTGGCTCTAAACAAAGTGCTTTCAAATAAAGCTCAAAAGCCTTTAAACTTCTTGTTCCTTCAAAATTTTCCATTTTTTATTAGCTCATTATAAGCCTTAACCCTTTCTTTAACAGAATTGGACCTTATTGTGAGAGCTTCTTTGAATAATGCAGGATACCCTTTCAAAATACTTAATCCTTTTTCACCTATCATTGTCCCCTTTAGATAGCCAGTAATATCCTTAGGATTTGGCTTCTGAGAAATTAAAAAATAAGGTCCTGTAGACCTTGCAGTAATCTTTTCTTCTATTAAGGTTGTTAATCTTTCCAATGTAAGATAGCCAATCTTTGCCTCTCCCAGATACTTATACTTTTTAGCCTCCTTTTCATATTCTTCATATTTTTCTTTTATGTATGCAATTTGTTTGCTGTTTTTTACTTTTTTACTGTATAAGCGCAAGTAAGGGTATTTTTTGACATGCCAAGCACTTTTTATTTCACAATCTTCAAGGCTAGAGATAAAATCCGAAGAGGGGCTTCCTATAATATCTATTCTCTTATTTCTAAGATAAACAGGAATATTAGTAGTCTTTATCACAACACCCTTATTACCTTTAGAATCTTTAAGCACATCACCAACCCCTAATTTCTTCTTTACAATCATATCAACCTCTGCAATTTCTTTTCTATTTTCAGATAATCCTTCTGATAAATGTGCTTTTAAGTAATTGTGAAATAGCTCCTTATTCTTTTTTAGTGAGAGATATTTTGTGTCTATTACTATTCCTTCGTCTTCATAAGGCATCACAATAGAGGTGTCTCTATAATCTCTCTCTTCCCAAAAAATAGCCCTTATAAGCCTATCTTCTGGCGTAAGTTCATGATACTCTTGTCTTGGAGAGACCTTCCCCACAAGTATATCATTTTTCTTTACAATTGTCCCTTTCTTTACTACTCCTTTCTCATCAAGATTTTCCAGTTTATCCTCACTTATATCTGGAATATTGCGTGTAATCTTCTCATCCCCATTTCTTATTTCATGAGCCTCTACTTGGAATCTCTTTATTATGGCTGACTCAAGTAAATCTTCAAGCCCTTTGCTCACAATAAGGGCATTTCCAATAAGTTCTTCATCTGGCAAGGGCATGAATGCTGCAAACAGCCTTGCCTTAGGATTTGTGTAAAGATCTGAAATTTCTACCATATTGTATTTTGTGTAGGAATACTTTTGCAGGTTCTATCTCTGCTGTACTATTCTCGAATAGATAGATACCTTTTTAAACTTTTCTTCTTACACTACTTAAGAGAAGTAACATAAAGCAACATGAAAAAAAGAAATTGGTCTGATAGAGAAATAGATTTACTTAAGAAGAATTATTTGTCTTCGAATATATATGAACTTTCTGTTTTATTGCAGAGAGGTGTGTGGGGGGTCACACAAAAATTATACAAGCTATCAGAAGAGGGGGAAGATCTGGATATAGGAAGAATTAACGAATTTAATGCCCAATTATATCGAGACCTTCATAGTGGTAAATATAATACGATTAAACAATCTAAGAGAATCATTGGATTTCATTGTTGGACTAATAAAGAAGACCGCATTTTGATAAATAACTACAACAGCAAAGAACTAGAAGAACTTGTATTTTTATTAGATAGAACCAAGGAAGCAATTATTGGTAGGTTAGGTAGGCTCTCAAAAATACAACCAAAAAAATTCGATAAAGAGCATATACATTATTTACAAAGGCAATGGGCTTATGAGTATAGGAGGGCTATAGGGAGAAAGGAAAGACCTGTATGGAGTGATGAGCAACTAAGTATCCTAAATAAAAATTATGAAAAGAAGGGTATTTATCAATTGGCTAGATTAACCAAACATGGCATCTGGGGTACTGTGAGAAAATTAGAAAGACTCCTTAAAGAAAACCCTAAAGGATGGAATGAAAAAAGAATAAAAGAATTAAACGCAAGGTTGTATAGGGAGTACAGGGAGTCACATCCTGAACAAAGAGAAAGGGATAATAATCATCACAAAATAAAATATCGCAAAATAAAAGTAATCAGGAGATTTTTAGAGAGAGAAGAAGAATGGTCTGATTTAGACATTACTATTTTGAATACAACTTACCTAACAAAAGATTATTTAGAACTGGCAGAAATCTTCAGATTTAAAGATGCTGAAGTGATTAAAAAATTAAGATTTCTCTCTGAGCAAGAGCCTTATAGTTGGGATAAGGAAAGAATAAATGAACTCGAGAATCAGGCTTCCCAATCCGATTTGAAGTCTTTAAAATCTCTTCCTAATTATTTTAAGGTTAAGAAACTAAGTCCAAGAATTAAGAGAAGAAGAGCTGAAATTGATGACCTCATAGAAATGGGCTTGAATCTGAATGAAATTGGAACAAAATTAGGAGTAAGCAGACAGGCAGTTCACCAATATGTCCAGTCAAGAGGACTCAACGAATGGTATAAAAGTATCAGATTGAATAAAAAACTAAAAAATATCTCGGAAAAATTATAATCTATCCATTAAATTTCAGTCTTCATTAGATTTATAAATAGGAGAATTCCCTTAAAAATAAGAGGTGAGCAGCACCTCAGCTGTTTCTGAGGATTTTTAAGATGGAAAGAGAAGAATTGTCAGATATTGAAAAGCAACGAGTTGTAAATTTGGCTAGTTGTGGAGTTGATTTTAAAAATATTGCTAAAGACTATAGCATAGGCAAGGAGTTAATTAATGAAGTGCTAGAGGAGTATATAGAAGAAGGGAGGGTTCCTAAAAGGGAAAATAGAAGATTCATGTTTGGAATTAACCAGTATCTCACAACAACTGATGCTGAATTAAAAGAAAAAATAAAAAAGTATGTATTTGAGCCAGTAGCCAAAAAAGTTTATTACAAACTCATTACATTAAATGTTCTAAGAAGTCCTGAACATAGATTGTTTAGAGCTGCATTTGGTATAAGTCTGGAAGAAAGACTGCCTAAAGAGGTTCCATTTGAGATTTCTCAGGATAAAATACTTGCTGATACAGAGAATTATATCAAAAATAGAAAAGGAGAAATCAAAAGTGTCCAAGACATATATTATGGAATGATAAACGAAATAAAAGAAGATTATAAAAGCAAAAGCCAAGGATTGCTTTCTCAGGGTGAAAAGGAAATTTTCAGAGATGCAATAGACACTTTAAGAGACAGAGAAAAAAAGGTTTTAGAATATAGATTTGGATTGATTGACGGGCAATCAAGAACCTTGGAAGAGGTAGGAGAAGTATTTATAGTCAATAGGGAAAGAATTAGGCAGATAGAAGCAAAGGCATTAAGAAACCTGAGACATCCGATAAGAAGCAGAAAATTAAAAACTGTCTTCTATTATGGAGCAGAACTTGAAGAAATAAAGAAAAAAGGAAATCTAGGACCAGTCTATGATAAGATTAGGAGGGTAATTGACGATTCTGTTAAAGGAATAGAATCTGTAATTAAAGAAACAAAAATAAAAGAAAAGCCTAGTACTCCAGTTAATACAATATTACTAGACTTTCACAAAACTGTAAATGATTCTTATTTTACATTATTAAAAAGAGCTAAAAGATTATATGAAGAAGCTGGTATAGATGTAAAGGCAAAAGAAGAAGCAGGAACAGAGATCAAATATTTGGAATGTTTATTTAACACACCAATTACTGAGTTAGAGCTGTCTATTCGTTCTGCTAACTGTATGAGGGAATCTAACATTAGAACAGTGGGTGAATTGGTTAAGCGTAAAGAAGAGGATTTATTGAGATTAAGAAATTTTGGCAAAAAGAGTCTAGCTGAGATTAAAGGATTACTTGAAAAAATGGGATTAAGCTTAGGGCTTAATTTATAAAGTTATGAATAAATCTTTAATGGTTAAATATGAATTTTATTGAAATAGAAGAAGCACCAACATTCAAGAAACATTTAGAATCTTATCTTTAACGAGTTACTGCAACACCATTTGAAAAATTATCTAAAAAAGATAATTAAATCATTCAAGCATTTTATAAACTAAATCTGTAACTCTTTCTGTTGCTTTGCCATCAATGCCAAAACCCTTTGTCTTTCCCCTCTCAGACAATTCAGCAGCATAATTTTTGTCAAATACAAGTTTTTCCAATACACCTCCAATTTCTCCATGCTTGTAAACAGGCAAGGTTACTCCTAGCTGATTAGTTATCAGTAAATCATCCTTCTTTAATCCCGGCTGCAAGCTTATTGATGGCTTGCCAAGGTAAGTTGATTCTACAAGAGCTGTTGAGGTTGACGAAACAACGGCATCAGAGGCTAATATAGCAGTTCTGGGGGGATATGACTGGGAGACTATAACAGGTAATTTATATTCTTCGGCTATTTGTTCTAAATCTTGTTTGTTTGCTCTTAGGTGAACCCCGACTATTACGCTGATTTTCTTCCTGCCCTCTAATTTTTTTACTGCATCTAACAACTCTCTAAGGACTGTTTTTTCAGTATACCCGAATTCGTTGCCATAATGATGTTCTATTGGACTGGCACCATAAAATAAAAGATAGGAATCAAGGTCGATGCCTAACTCTGACTTAACCCTATGAACATCCTCTTCCCCAAATTGTTCTTTCAATTTTATTAACTCATCAAAATAGGGATTGCCAGTTATAACAAGTTTCTCTTTGGGAAAACCTTGCTTCAGCATAGATTCTTCACAGAGTTTATCAAGAATCGCTATCTTATCTGGCAAAAATTTTAATTCTCTGCTTTCACTGTAAATGTCCCTAAACCTCTTTGTGCAATTAATGTCCCACAAATCCAATACAGACAATGATTTTATCCCCCTGCCTTTTGCAGCAAGAGTCAATGTATGTTCAATAGTATCCCTGTTCTTGTCATCTTGTATGCTCGTGCCCGTGAAAACAATGTTTGGTGATTCTTTTTCTAACAGCGAAAACATAGAATCAACAGAAACGTCATTGAGGTTGTATGAACCCAGTGTCTTATATTCAATACCCCCCTTGCCGAAGATTTTTTCTGAATACTGATGCCCTATTGTGACTATATCTGCTCTTCCCTCTTGGTTCAACCTTCTTATAACTGGCAAAATTGCATTCGCCCCGCCAGGATGCCATGATGTTGCTATTATCCTTTTCTTCATTCCTAATCAATCCGTTTAATATTTATAAATCTTTCTTTTATCACTACTTGTTAATAACTACAAAAAGTGCACTCTCTTATTCTATCCGAGGTTTCATCCATGTCTAAAAGAAAAAAAGAAGCGAGGAAAGATTTAAAAATCATCTTCATTTGGAAGAATAAATCAAAACGAAAATTCAAAGAATTTTCAATCATGTAAATTTTTATAATAAAACAAAAATTTCCATAAAATGAAAGGCAAGATTATACAATTCCAGAGGGGAAGGCAAAGCTGGACGCCGAGGCATTTTCTTGTTGAGATAGAAGGAGTTTCATCAAGAAAAGATGCTGAGAAATTTGCTGGTAGGGAAGTAATATGGGAATCTCCTGCTGGAAAGATTATCACAGGAAAGGTTTCAGTTCCCCATGGAAACAAGGGTTTAGTCAGAGTGATATTTGAAAAAGGACTGCCAGGACAGGCTATAACCACGGAGGTTGATATTAAATGATGATAAATAAACAATTTTCATCCACAATTTTCGCAAGAAAATTGCTGAGGTGCTACTAAAATGCCATTAAGAAAAGCAGCCTCTTACAGCAAGCATTACAAGATGGCTTACACAAGAAGAAGCACTGTCAAGAACAAGAACTATGTAAAGGCGATTCCCGGAAATAAGGTGACGAAGTATATAATGGGCGATATAAAAAAATTCGGGGAGAATAAATTTCCATTTGTAATAGATTTGATAACCTGCGAGCCGATTCATATAAGGGATAATGCGATTGAAGCGGCAAGACAATATGTCCATAGGCAGCTTGATGACGCATTCAAGGGGAATTATTACTTCTCGCTGGGGATATACCCGCATACTGTCCTTCGGGAGAACAAAATGCTGACAGGGGCAGGAGCAGACAGGATGCAGACAGGAATGACATTAAGTTTTGGCGTTCCAGTGGGAATAGCGGCAAATGTAAAGGAGAACGGGAAAATATTTACGATAGCGGTAATGACAAAAGAGAATGTCTCATTTGTAAGGAATGTGTTGAAAAGCTGCAGGGCAAAGCTTCCTTGCGCAACGAAGATTGTTGTGTCTTCTATTCAGAAAAGTGTTTAAAAGGGTATTGTTGAATTTGCGGGACTTTCAACAATTTCAATCTCAATACTTTTCATAAAAGTCCCGACTATATGACAGAGCCATTTAAGAGAAAATATTTAAAGGATTTATTACTTCTTCTTGTATTCAATAAAAAGGGGAATATGAAGTTTCAATAACATGAAAACATACGCTGAATCCTTGGTTGAGAAGTTTTCTCGGGCTAATCAAACTGAAAAGAAACAAAAAACAGAGTTTAATGAGGATATATTTGTAAAATGGCTGAGCGAGCTTGGAAAAGATGATATACCTGTTGCTGGGGGAAAGGGCGCAAACCTTGCTGAGATGTTTAATTCAGGAATGCCTGTGCCTCCTGCATTCGTTATAACCGCACAGGCATATGACTACTTCCTGAAGGAAAATAATTTGTATGATAAAATAAAAAATGTCATAAAGCAGATAGATGTAAATAACACGCAGGAGCTTGAGGAAAAGGCAAAGGAAATCAGGGGGATGGTTGCAGAGGCAGAAATGCCTTCTGAACTGCAGGATGCGATAGTTGAGGCATATAACACATTGAATATTGATTCTGAAGTGATGAAGACTGCGGCAAAAGATGTGCTTGGAATAATGAAGGTTGCAGCAGAGCCGTGTTTCGTTGCAGTAAGAAGCTCTGCGACTACAGAAGATTTGGGAAGCTCAAGTTTTGCAGGGCAGCAGGAAACATTTCTTAATGTAAAGGGGAATGGCGAGCTAATAAGCTCTGTAAAAAAATGCTTTGCGTCATTGTTTACTGCAAGGGCAATATTCTACCGCGCAAAACGCGGGTTTGAGCATGAAAAATATCTTATAGCAGTTATTATCCAAAGAATGATAAATTCCGACAAGTCGGGGGTGATTTTTACAATTAATCCATTGAATGACAAAGAGGAGATAATTGTTGAGGCGGTATTCGGCTTGGGCGAGGGAATTGTCTCTGGAACAATAATGCCAGACCATTATGTTGTCAATAAAAAGAGCATTGCAGTTATAGAAAAGAGCATAGGAATAAAAGAGCTTATGTTCACTCGGGACTCTGCAGGAAAAACATTTACGCAGCCGCTTTTGCCTTTGCAAAGAAGGGAGCAAGTCCTCACTGATTCTGAAATAAAGCAGTTAAGCAATTATTCGCTTGAAATAGAATCGCATTATCATCATCCGCAAGATATAGAATTCGCAATTGAAGCAGGAAGAATATACATTGTCCAGACAAGGCCGATAACAACAATAGGCAAAAAGGAGGAAAAGAGGGAGATTAACGCAGCTTCAATGCTCGACGGCTTGCCTGCCTCGCCAGGAATTGCATCAGGTGTTGTAAAGATTATCAATAATATAAATGAATTGAATAAAATCCAGCGGGGAGACATTCTTGTTACGAAGATGACTAATCCTGACATGGTTGTCAGCATGCAAAAGGCGTCTGCAATAGTCACAGATGAGGGAGGCGCAACTGCTCATGCGGCAATTGTCTCAAGGGAGATTGGAATTCCATGTGTTGTCGGGACAAAAAAGGCAACCTCCTTATTAAAAGAGGGGATGATTGTGACTGTAAATGGCTTTGATGGAAGAATTTATGAAGGCAAGATAAACAGCGAGAATGTAAGCGTTCAAATACTGCCTGTTGTAAAAACAAGGACTAAAATAAAGGTTCTTGTTGAATTGCCTGACTTTGCTGAAAGGGCTGCAAAAACAGAGGCAGATGGTGTTGGATTAGTGCGATTAGAGGGAATCATCGCTTCTGCAAAAAAGCATCCATTGCAGTATCTCAAGGAAAATAAGGTTGAGGAATACGAGGAGTTAATCTTTAATGGATTGAGCAGGATTGCAAAATTTTTCCGGGGCAAGAGCATATGGATAAGAACATCCGATATAAGAAGCGATGAATTTCAGGACTTGGAGGGTTCTCCAACAATAGAAAAAAATCCAATGTTAGGGGTTCATGGGATAAGGGCGAGTTTAAAACATCCTGAATTATTCAAGGCAGAATTAAATGCGATAAAAAGGATTGCAGAGCAAGGTGCAGTTATAGGGATAATGTTCCCCCAAGTTATATCTATTGGTGAGGTGATTAAAGCAAAGGCAATTGTAAATGAATTGGATATGAATGTTGAGTTTGGCGTGATGATTGAGACGCCTGCTGCTGTTGAGATTATTGATGAGCTGTGCAAGGAAATAAATTTCATAAGTTTCGGGACTAATGACTTGACTCAATATACTCTTGCAATTGACAGAGGTAACGAAGCATTGCAGGACATGTATGACGAAATGCATCCTGCTGTCCTCTCGGAGATTTCAAAAGTTATTAACTCCTGCAAAAAGAATGGCGTCAAATCCTCTATATGCGGGCAGGCAGGCTCAAAGCCAGAAATGGCAAGATTCCTTGTAAAAGAGGGGATAGACAGCATAAGCGTGAATGCTGATGCTGCAAATGAGATAAGCAAGATTGTCGCAGAAATCGAGCAGGAAATCAATAATGAAGGGGGCATCAAACAGGAAACCGCAACAGAAACTCCAAATGAGGAATTTAATGTCGAGGAAGTTTCGCTGGATTCTTTAGAGAGCCAACAAGAAGAGAACTAAAAAATCATCTAAAAATATATATTAAGATATATATTTTCTTTAATAACAATGTATTTAAATACTATTTGTTACTAATAAGTAACAACAAAATAAAAAAGGATATTAAAAAATGACAGGACAAAATCTTGGGGAAAAAGTAAAAACAAAGGAAATCCTGACAGGAGATATAGTAAAGAATTTCTCTCTTTTCGCAGCGATAGCATCAGACCCGAACGAGAAGATAAAGATAAGGGATGATGAGATAGGGGTTTATGGGGCAAATGTATTGGAGACAGTCCTCAAGAATGTAAGTGATGAAACTAAGGAATATCTCACACCAGTTTTCTCGCAACTGGCTGTAGATTACAACCAGAATGGAGAATTTTCACCTTCCTCGAAGAGAATATTTGAAATGTATAAATCTATTTATAATGAAAAGATTATGAACACAAGAGCCATTGACGTCCTAAAATTAGCGGGAGAATATGGCTTAAAGCAAGAGGATGTGGCAAAGCAGTTGAACACAAACTCCTCATTTATTGAGTTAATATCAAAGTACAAAGATTTTGTTAAAGAAGATGACGACAAATTTGAACCAAAGACTGCCAATGAATTCCAAGCACATGCTGTTCTAAAGTCAATCGAGTACATCAATGAGTATATAAAAGCGAATGCAAAAGGCAAGATATGGGACGAGACAGTTACCGATTACCTCAAGAAATATAAGGACAGGGCAGAGAATGCTGGAAAATATGCAAAGGCACTAACAGATGCAAAAAAGGAAGAGATACTCAAAGCAAAGGAAAAATTGAGGGCGTTAACAAGCAAAGAAGAATAAATTTTTAATTATTTTATTTTTTATTAATTCTATATAATCTTTTTTATCAGTTGTGCCATAACCCTTACAAACTCGTCTGTTCTCTGCTGCCACATGTCAATATCCTTTCCTTTTATTTCTATTAGTGCCCCATGCAGGATTTTATGGGCAAGTATGTACAAATCCCTGTACCATATGACATACTTTACATCAAGCAGATTATTGTCAACAAACTGCTCTTTCAGCATCTCGGCTATCTGCTCAGGGGAAGGAGGCAGTTGTTTGGCTGCAATCAATGCTGCATGTGCAGAATCAACGCATGCCCAGTATAATCCCTCAATCGCATTCAAGACAGCCGTCTTGCTTCGCAGCATGTGCAGCGGCGCCCTTTCCAATGCAGTATAAATTGCCTCTGGAGTGCTTTTAATCTTGCCCTGCTGCAATAATATCTTCAGTGGATTAAAGAAACCGCCGAAATCCAGCATTGCCTCGCCCCATCTTATTATGTTTATTACAACCGGGTCTCCTCTTAGTAAATCATTCCACCATGTGCTTAATCTTACAGTGTTTATGTGCAATGATTTCCTGTAAGGATTTGCAGAAATAATCTTTCCCAATTCCTCGCGATACCATGCAGTCAGCTCATCGTCCCATTGCACTGTGCAGTCGTCGATTATTATAATCAAGTCGATATCGCTGCCTGATTCAGCAATGCGCTTTGCAGTGCTCCCAAACAAAATGATTGACTTAATCATCTTGTTGAATTTCTCGTAAACCTTTGTTGCAAAGTCATAAGCAATATCGTGCTCTTTAAGAATATTCAATGTAGGGGTTTTTTCCTGCTTCTTAGAAACCTTTTCTTTTTTTTCTTTGGCCATCTTAACCTCTTTTATTCTTTGTTTAATATATTCTGATTTTTAAATCTTTTCACATATAATATTATTCAGTTGGCGTGCCTGAAAATCTTGACTGCTTGCCTGGCAGTTGCCCTCCAAGCTCTGTCGGCAGAGTTGAAAATCCTGCACCGTACATTGAGAAGTGCTGTTCTGGCAGCATTGTGCCATAGCCAGCAGAATAACTTCCATAAGTCCCTCTTGCCTGATTCCAGAATGGCTGCATGTATGCAGAGTATAGGGGGCTGCCCAATGCTTCAAGCACATAGGGATGCGGTGATGTCTTGAATTGCGCAACAAAGCCGCCCGCCTCTACAATCTGCTTTCCTGAATACCCTGCCTTTTCAAGCTCCTTCATCATTTCTTTTGTTGGAACCTCGCCCATTCCAACAGGCAGATGAGTGTCAGCAAAACCAAAATTATCTGTAAGATGAACGTGCTTTACATAAGGCGCAATCTTTTTTGTTTCCTCGATAATCTTTTCCTTCCCAAAACCGCCCTTTCTTAAGAGATTTATATGCCCCACATCCCATGTTGCGCCGATAAGCTTTTCTGCCTGCCTTCTTGCCTCTGATTCTGATATTCCATTTTTCGCTGCATTCTCAACAAATTTTTCCCTTGATTTTTCAATAAGCTTCTTCATATCCTCTGCCCTTGATATAGCCTGCCCTACAGGAACATTCTCTATGCTTATCAATGGCGCGCTGTCCCCATATTTATTGAATGAGTTGAATGCAACATTACCCAGTGTCTGGGACGCCTTGTCAATTGCAAAATCTTCTATTGGCTTATATATCTGAGGCTCTGCTTCTGATAATGCATTTATCAGCGAATCAACAGCGTGCGTCTGATTTTGGACATATTTAATATAATTGCCTTTTGTTGATTCCTTTAACGCTTTCCTATATTCCTCTGAACTTGCCGCGAGCAGTTTGCGTTCTTCCTCATTGCCGAATTTGTATGCCTCGTGATAAAAGCTTCTTATCATTGCGCCGCTATTCTGCAAAAAGGATAATCCCCTGTTTATTTTATCTTCTGCATGCGATACTAACATTTTTTCCTCATCAGTCAGCTGGGAGCCAGCTGCAATCTTAAATAAATATGGAGAAGCCTCTTTCAAAGCAGGCTCAATCAGTTCATCTGCCATCTTCTTGAATTGCTTTAATCTTATCAGGTTGTTTGACCACTCGCTCCTGTTTATTGTTGCGAGCTCTTCTCTTGCGGGAATTATATTTGCTTCCTTGCCTGTCTCGGGGTAATATCTCTGTATCCTTCTTGCAGGAACCATCTGCCCTGTCTCCTGATTTACTGCAATAATCATCTCTTCTTCTCCCCCAGGCAGTCCTTCCCTTGGCACGCGATATTCTGTTCCAGGAAGTGCAGATGCGTGGATTGTTACAGGAATATTGCCATTTGGATTTAATTCATGGCTTCTTTCAACAATACCAAAAAGTTGCCTTTCTGCTATTTCCCTCTCTGCTTCGCTCCATCCCTCTTTAGAAAAACCAGCGGGGTCAATGATTGGGGCGTGGACTGATGTCTCGCTTCCTGTTAATTTTGAAAGCCTGTTTATTTCCTGAAGATGCTGTTTTGGGATTGTGTCAAAAACTTCTGGCTGGATAACTGACAACTCGACAGATTTCATACCCTCATTCAATCGGGATGAAACCTCCCTTATCTGGTCTGCTGTTTGCGGTGAAGTAGGAGCACCGATAGAGCCAGCAGAAAGCCGATAGCCAGTAAATAAATCCCCATAGTTGGGGTCAAGTGTCGAACTGCCTCCAGAATAAAGATACTCATAATTCTCTGCCATAATTAACTATAACAAACTTAATTAATAAATCTTGTCATTAATATTCTCTGTTAACTTATCGGTTGGTGGTAGGACTTAAAAGTAGGATTTAAATAAGTATTTTCTCTAAAGTATTTATGAATAAGGAAACAGCAAAACAAGATAAAGTGATAAAAGAGTATCATAAAATTATGGATAGAATTATGGAAAAATTAAAGGAAAAAGAGCTAGTTCTAAATATTAAGAAAGGACAAAAAGCCGAAGATTTAGCTGAAAAATATTATACAAAAAAAGGATATATTGTGTATCGTTCTCGGGTAAAGGCAGGTTATCGTATTATCGGGGTAAAATATTATTGGAAAGAATATGAAGATTTATTAACAGAAGAAGATAAAAAAATAGTATATCATCTACATAATATTTTAGGGGAGAAAGAGTTTAGAGAATTAGCATATTTAACCAAGGATAAAAATGGATGCCCTGATTTAATGTTAGTTAAGAGTAAGAAGATTAGATTTGTAGAAGTTAAGACAAATAATGAAGAGATTAAGTCAGCAACATTAGAATTTTCCATAAGAAATAAAAAATATCCGTTGAGTATTTTGCGTGTGAAACACAAATAAAATTCTTAACGCTTTTTCTTTCTTGGCTCTTTATCCCACCTTGTCATTCACCCTCATGCTTGTATTTCTTCAAATCCCTTCTATGGACTGTTCCAAACTCATCCTTCCACACATCCCTTCTCTTGTCGGCATACTTCACAATATTATCATTCGCGTCATTTCGCATTTCAGGAGGCAACGGCATCTCGACCCTTGGCCTCTCCAATGAAAAATCAGGCTTAAACTCTGTCCTATGCTGCCTATCAACAAGCATCCCTATCCTCCTTAAATCATCAACCTCTGCAATCAAATCCCTTTCACGCCATTCTAAATCCTTGTTATCAGAATAATTTGGAGTATAACCTGCAGCAGAATATTTTACTTGTTCTTTTTTGTCCTTGTCTTTGTCCTTTTCGTCCTTTGGCAATTCTGGGGCTTCAGAAACAAACTGCTCCAAGTCAGATGTCTTAAAGACTGGCAAGGCGTCTTTTACCTCTGCAAAATCCTCGTGAAATCTTAATTCATCATTATCTGTCTCTTTAACCTTTTCTTCCTGTTCCTCTGAATTCTCCTTATCCTTCTTCCTTTCCTTTTCTTCCTTAGAGTTCTCTTTCATATCATAAAAAATTTCCAATTAATCAGAAACCCTTCTTGCCCTTTGATTGGAATATTTCCCAGAAATCAACATCGCGCTGGGGGGCGGCCATGTCGTGGGTTTTCTTGTATATGTTAAACAGGTTAAAACATCCTTCAGCCGCCTGCATTTCTGCGAGTTTCCTGACAACAGATTCCTTGAACGAGTCCTGCTGGATGCCTTTCTTCCCTGTTCCTTCATTTTTTTCAGGTTCTTCTGATTTATCTTCTTCTTTCTTATTCTTCTCTGATTTGGGAAAGCTGAATAATGCGCCAAAGGGATTAACCTCTTCCTCCTTTTTTTCTTCTTCCTCTTTTTCTTTCTCTGGCTTTTTTTCAAGATACTTGTCTAAATCATCCTTTAATTGCTCCAAACTGCCTGAAGTTGTTTCATCAACAAGCTTTAGCGCGTCTGATATCTCTGATTCCTCAAGCTTCTTCCTGAATAATTTCAGCTCGTCATCATTCAATGCAAATGCAGAAAAATTTACTGTTGCCCTGCCGCCAAAGGCATAATGCCCCTCCTGTGTTACTCTTCTTGGAATTCCTCTAAAATTAAAATCAATCAGGACGCATGCGTAATAATTCCTTTTCAGTTTCAGATTGGTAAAGTTAATCGGCAGCTCCTTGTTATACGCCAACTCCCTAACATCAAGCTTCTTCGTTGCAAACAATGTAACGCCGAGTATTACGGTGTTGAATGATTTCACAAGGTTTGCTGATGCTGTTTCCTTCATTCTCAACTGCTCGGCTGCCCTAAGATACGGCTTCGCCCATCTTGAATACAGCTGCAATGCAGAAACCTGACTCTTGAGATATGTTCTCTCTATCTCAAATCTCTTTTTCAATTCTGACTCTGAACGCTTCTTCCATTCAAGGAATTCTGCAACCCTTGGCTTGAGTATCCTCTTCACCCTGTCATTCAAATCCATCCTGTCAACATCCTCGATGCTCTCTGCCTTCATAAAGGCATCTCGCAATGTTGTAAAACTCAGGTCATAAGCAAGCATATTTATGCTGCCCCTGCCTCTTTTTATGTCAACATTGTCCATCCATATCTGCTTCAGCGCAAGGATTCCTGCCTCTTTTTCCTCCTTGTTCTTTGATTTTGCAAGCTCATAATGCTTTAATCTTATCTCGTATTCCTTCAGGTCATATATTATATTGATTATGCTCTTTATTACGGTATTGACAGAGCCCAAAATCTTCATTCCCTCTTCCTGCATTCTTGTTGCCCTTGCGCCAAGTTCTGCAAAATAGCCAGAGCCAGGGGCTGCGACAAAGTTATCAACCAGCTTCTCTGCTGGAGCGACAAATTTCTCAATCATCTCAAGCATCCAGAAATAGATTGGTTCAAGCGTTTCAGAGGTTGAGTCGTAAATAAGAGTATTCTCCCATACTGGCTTTGGTTTTACCTTATCCTTTTCTGTTGGGTCTCTGTATCTTGGGTTAATCTCTGCAACTATCTTGAGTATATCTTCGCCTTCGAGTTCCTTGCCTTCTTCCTTATCCGCCATTTTAATCCCAAATGTAAGGAATTGCTGTTTTTAATATTTTACTATGCCATAAAACAAAAATTTTTTAAAGATGTTATATATATAGTAAGAATGGGAGAGGATACTATTGAGTATGAAGTCCAGACAAAACCCTTTGAGATTGGCTCAAGACGGGGGGTTGCCGGATTTCATGATTTCAGTAAAAGGCACTATCATAGTGACATTGTATATGTAAGGCATGATACCTACGCAAAGAAATTCAAGGCAGTTTTCCATATGGCGGCATCACAGATTACAGAAAACCCAAAGGAATTTGACTTGGATAAACTGACATGGTGTGAATTAAAAGAAAAATTTAATGACGTGCCTGTGAGAATAGTCGGCAGGATAAGAATACCCACAAGCATGGAGGATGAGCCAAAAAGATTAGAGGAAATACTAATCAATGTGATTGCAGATTCTATAGGCGGGGATGCCTGCATAAAATCAGCAAGAATTTCATGATGGGGCTAAAGGAGATAAGCGATTTTATCAACAACGAGAAAAACAGCAAAAACATTGCGATAACATCATTGGCAATAATTATTGGTTCTTCAATCTTTATAGGCAGGCAGTATGAAAAGCTTTCCAATAAGATTGAAAACGGGAATTACAAAAGAAATGCCATTATCCAAGAAACACTTAACATAACCCAGAGATACCAAGACAAGGAGCGAATTTATCAAAAAATAATAATTGAACAATTTGGAAAAGAAGCAGTTTATAGGGACATCATCAATGGTATAATAAGCTCAATGCAAAACTACAAAGAAAAAAAGCAACCAACTCCTGCCATTAAAAATCTTCTTGAGGAAATTTAAAAACAAAAATTTTAATAAGCATAATTCCTTAGTCCTTATATGCTGTTCAAAAAGAAAAAGAGGTATAGCGATTATATAATTGATTTGGGAAAACTGAAAAGCAAGGGGATAATCAATGACGCAGATGCTTCAACAGCAAGCCAAAACACTGAAACTACCAGCGAAGGCATTGGCTTTCTTGGTAATCTTGCATCTTCTGCCGAAACATCATCATTTTCTTCAGACAACAGCAACTTATCAAGCGGTTATGATGAAAGGGACTTGCCCTTAAGCTTGAGAGACAAGATTAGAAGCATGTCTGAAAAGCTTTACAAGGTTCTTGACAGGATTGACTTGCTTGAGCATAAGATTGACAGGATAGAAAGAAGATTGAACATAAACGACATTTAGGAAAGAATAGATTTTTAATATTATTTATAATTAAGATAACCGATGGAAACTAAAATCCTTCTTCAGGAGATATACTCAACTCTGTTAAAAGAGTTCAAGCCGCAGAAATGGTGGCCCGCAAAAAGCAACGATAAGAAGGCAAGACAATTTGAAATCTGCATTGGTGCGATTTTAACGCAAAATACCTCTTGGAAAAATGTTGAAAAAGCCCTTGAAAATCTAAGAAAAGCAAGTATGCTTAATGAGCAAGGCATAAGAAATGCAGAAAACAAAAAACTTGCATTGCTTATCAAGTCCTCTGGCTATTACAACCAAAAGGCAAAAAAGCTGAAGGCATTTGTTGAATTTTTGAAATCTTGTCCCTTGGAAAAACTTGAGAGAATACCCTTAAAAGAATCAAGAGATTTGCTTCTTGAAGTTCATGGCATAGGCAAGGAAACCGCTGATTCAATTTTGCTTTATGCGTTAAACAAGCCGATATTTGTAATTGACGCATACACAAAAAGAAGCTTCAGCAAAATAATGCCTGAAAAAACAAGAAATTTGAAAGAGTATGATGAATGGCAGGAATTTTTTTCCTCAAATCTTGATAAAGATGCTCAATTATTCAACGAGTATCATGCATTGATTGTCAATCTTGGAAAGAATTTCTGCAAAAATAAGCCATTATGCGGGGAATGCCCTACTATCTGCTGTTCGCATAAAGCTCATTAATATATTCCTTTAGTGTAAGGGGATTTATTTCCAACACTCCGTCCATAAAAACAACCTCTTCTGGCAGGTTTAATGGGGTGTAAAGGACTTTATTTTCAATTCCTTTTGAATTATCTCCTATATTATTAATCGCGGATTGGATGTTCTTTCTTGAATTCCTGCATAATTCCTTATTTAATTTCTTCATAAGGAAACCCCTTTTGCCTATATATAAACACTGGCTATGCCTTCCCATCTTATTTGTTATTTTACTGCATTATTGCGATATGCTATTCTATAACCATTCTCCCTAAGATTAGCAACCCCGACTTCAATATCTTTTATACCCTCATCATCAAGATTTTTTGGTGTGAAACTAAAATGGGTATATAAATAAGGTGTAATCCCGATGATTCCAATATCCTGCAAATCCATTACTTCACAGAAACTTATTGAATTATTACTATCATTCTTGCTGCAATCAACATTCTTTACCTCAACAACATACTTATGGCTTTTGTCAAATGAATCGATAAACTTAATGTATTGCTCAAGTTCGGTTTTCATGCTAATCCCCTGCGAAATCACCGTTTATTTGACTCGCTCTGAAAAATATTTCATAACCCTCCTTGTCCCTTATCTGATAATACCCTGCAACAGAATTGTAATCCTTTGTCATTCTTTGCGTGAGCCCCATATTTAAATGATTTACTTCCAATCGAACTATCTTGCCAAAGTTCTTGGCTGTTAAACGTATATTTGGATTAGATTGGCCGATAAAATCAAGAGTTTTTATATGGTTCTTCCTGCAGTAATCGCCAAACATATCAATCATCGTGTTGAAATCGACTTGAGGATTTAGGTCTCCCAAGCCTGCAGAAGGCAACTCAAACCCGTCCAACAGTTCAGTTATCTCCATTTTTAATTTGTCACCATCCATCAGCTTCCTCGTCTTCTTTGCCAGTAATAGTTTCATAAATAGAGTATACTCTAGAATAAAGGTTATCAAAAAAATCAGAGATATGCTGTTTCAAATTCCTTTTTTCCATTGGAGTAGTAACTACAATATTCTCTATATCTCTTTGGCTACTTTCTTCATCATCAATGGAAAATAAGGCATCAAATATAGTGTCACACATTTTTGTTAATGCAAAGCAATTCTCCTATTATAACCCTTCTTTAAAATAATGCCCTCCTTGCTTATGTTCATAATCACCTCGTCCTGATTTTTTATTTCTTCTTGCTTGTAAACAACAGCATGAATCCTCTTGCTGGAGGGTATTTGTCTTATAAAATCAAAAATTCCTGCAGGGCATCCTTCATCATCAAGAAGAGGGTATGGAGAATCCTCATCAAGAAAGATAGCCAAATCAATATCACTTGAATCCCTTTGTGTGCCTCTTGCATAAGAGCCATATAGGACTATCCTGTCTATTGAGAATCCATAATGAGAGTTATTTATCCTTTTGGCTACCTCACGGATAGATTTGTCTATCATTGCTATAACTCCAATTGTCACTTTGAAGTGATAATCCTATTTAAACATTTCTGTCTATTTTTTTGTAAAGTTTTAAATACAAACGCCCTTTTTTTGCTGTGATGGAGATAAACGAGAAAATAAGGGCTTATTCATTGCAGAATGCAATGCTTCATGACGGCAAGGCAAGCGCATCTGCTGTCATCGGCAAGCTTATAGCGGACAACCCCAAATTAAGGAATAATATAAAAGAACTTGCCATCCAAGTCAACAAGGTAATCAGGGAAATCAATAAAATCCCTTTAGAAAAACAGATTTCTGAACTAAAAAGAAAGGCGCCTGAGCTTCTTGAGAAAAAGCATGGCGAGGAAAAGCATGAGCTTGCGTCGCTTCCCGGAGCAACGGACAATGTTGTCTTGAGATATGCGCCGTTTCCTTCTGGCCCATTGCACATAGGAAATGTTTATCCTGCAATAATAAACGACGAATACAGAAAAAAATACAATGGCAGGCTTCTGCTCATAATTGATGATACTATAGGTTCAGAAGAGAAGCAGATTGTCAAGGAAGCGTATGATTTAATCCCCCAAGGACTTAATTTCTTGGGTATTAAATATGAAATCCCTATACTATACAAATCTGACAGGTTAGAGATATACTACAAACACGCAGAAGAGCTGATAAGCAAGAACAGCGCGTATGTATGCTTCTGCAACATAGAGAAACTGCGCGAGAACAGGAACAAGGGCAAGGAATGTGAGTGCAGGGAGCATGACAATAAAACAAATCTCAAGGAATGGGCTGGCATGCTTGCTGGAAAGCACAAGGAGGGCGAGGCAACCTTAAGGATAAAGACATCAATGAAGCATCCAAATCCTGCTTTCAGGGACAGGGTTTTGTTTAGGATAAGCCACAGGGAGCATCCAAGGGTGGGCAGTAAATATATTGTATGGCCCCTGCTTGAATTCTCGTGGGCAGTTGATGACCATTTGCTTGGCATAACCCATGTAATGAGGGGAAAGGACTTGATGATTGAAAGCGAGATGGAAGAATTTATATGGAGCATATTCGGCTGGGAAAAGCCAGTATTGCTTCATACAGGGCTGATAAAGCTTGAGGGCATTAAGCTAAGCAAGAGCAAATCACAGCACGAAATAAAAACAGGGCAGTATTCTGGATGGGATGACCCAAGAACATGGTCTGTCCAGTCTCTTGCAAGACGGGGGATTCATGCAGAAGCGATAAGGAAGTTCTGCCTAAATTTTGGATTTATGAATCACGAGGCAACTGCGCCTATTGATATGCTGTATGCTGAGAACAGGAAGATAACTGAAAAATCAAACAGGTATTTCTTTATTGCCAATCCAAAAAAAATAAGGATTGAAAAGGCAATGGAGATGACAGTGGGAATCCCTCTTCATCAGGATTATATTGACAGGGGCACAAGAAACTTTTCAACAAAGAATGAATTTTACATAGCAGAAGATGATTACAAATGGATAGCAAAGAACAAGGGCAATTACCGGTTGATGCATCTTTTCAACTTCAAGTACAGCAAGAAATTTGAATTCGTCTCAAAGGAGCTTGACGAAAACCTGAAGGCAAAGCTTATACACTGGCTTCCTGCAGAAGAGGAGAACATAAAGGCGGAAGTAATGATGCCTGATGGCTCATTTATCCAAGGGCTTGCAGAAAAGGGCATCCAAAACCTTAAAGAAGGGGGTATAATCCAGTTTGAAAGGTTCGGGTTTTGCAGGCTTGACAGAATTGAAAAGAGCAAAGATAAAGGGCAAGAAAAAGATAAATTTGTTTTCTGGTTCAGCCATAAATAATCTATCAGCAGATTATTTCTTCTTTTTTGCCTTAACCCCGAATATACTGCCGCTTATTGCTGAAAAGACTAAAACTTCGGCAAATCCCGTCCAAATGCTCCATGTCTTGTAGAAATCAAAGAATGCCTGCCCTTTAGGGATAATAAAAAGAGGAATTGTAATAATCCAATCTAGTATTGTGCCAACAGCAAGCAATGCAATGCCGAATAATAATCCTTCCTTCAATGTGCCCTTTTTCCCCCTGAAATAAATATACCCGCAGATTAGAACCAAGAAAGGGAGTATAACAAGATGAATGATTGTCTGCATCGCAGGCTTGTTCTGCAATGCTGGAATAAACATAAGAACAGAGATTTCAACGAATATAAGGACATAAAGCAGTATTCCCAACAGCACTGAAACCTTCCACCTCATTTTTAATAATGATAAGAGTATTCTTAAGTTTAAAAATCTTTTCAAGCGACGAATTTTATGAGCAATGAAATAACTGCTATGCCTGCTATAAAGAATAATATCTGGGCGGCTGATTTTGCAAGACGCTTTTCCTTGTGCATCTCAGGAATAAGATCAGATGCGGCAATGTAGATAAAACCGCCTGCTGCAAATGGCAGCAGCATGGAAATAATGCTTGAGTTAAAATTAATAAAATAAACAAGCAATGCGCCAATAAATGCAGTTAATGAGATTAGAAAATTCCATAATACTGCCTTTTTTCTTGTAAAGCCGCCATGGAGGAGTATTGCAAAATCCCCGAATTCCTGCGGGATTTCATGGAATATCACTGCTAAAGATGTTACAAATCCAAGTGATATGCTAGTCATGAATGACGCGGAAATAATCATGCCGTCAAAAAAGTTATGGACACCATCACCAAGCAGACTAAGATAAGTGAATGGATGCTCTTTGCATTCATTCTCATGGCAGTGCCTCCAATGAAAGAATTTCTCCAAAAGGAAAAAAAGGAAAAATCCAGTTATAACCGAATAAAAAACACCATTAATGTTCAACTCGTTTATTGATTCGGGGATTAAATCAAGAAATGCAACTGCCAGTAACGAGCCGGCTGCAAAACTCACAACGAGATGCATTATTCCCTCGGATTTTTTGAAGAGAAGCGTTGCTGCACCGACAAAAGATATGCTGCTTACTATAGCAACTGCAAGAATAATATAGCCAATAACCATTTTGGTTTAAGGGATTGATTATATAAAAATCTTTATAATTACTCCTTAGAATATGTAACTCTCTTTATGACTCCTCTAACATAGAGTTCGGGAGTAGTGCCTTTTGATGCGGCAACAATAAGATAACGCCCTTCTAGCAAATAAGGTGATATTGAACCAATCAACTTGGTCTTTAACATTTCCGGTGTTATTTGCTGGGAATAAATAAGCTTGGTTTTTTCCCAGCTGTTTATAGGGAGCATTTTACCTAAAGGATTAACATATGCTTTTTGTATGCCCCCTAGTGCATCCAACGGAACAACACCGATTGCTCTTTCACCAGTCGGTAAATAGTTTCTGCCATGTTTCTCGTATAGCCCCAAATTGTCTATCCTTATTCTCTTAAAAGATTTATCATATATTTCGGCTTTTACCCTGGCAAAATCCCCAGCTTTCCTTAATGCAACTTCTTTCTGTGCATTTTTTATTTCCTTGTTTATGCTGATTCTCTCAATCCTTAATTTCCTTAATTCTCCTTTGCAATTCCTTATGTCTTCTCTTGCATTCTCAATATCCTGTTCATGTGAATCCTTACCCTCTCTTAATATAGCAAATTTTTGTTTTACAGGCGTGTATAGATTCTCATTATTTTCTATCTTCTTATTTAGACTGAGCATATAATCTTTTACTTGGCTATTTATATATTCCAATTTAGAATCGCCTATCTTGCCGCTCTCATCGATTATATCCCTTTCTCTGTAAAATTCCTTTAATCTTTGTTCTAACTTTTCTCTTTCTTTTTTCAGTTCATCTGACTCTCTATTCTTTAGCCCAGAGAGTGCTTTTTCAGTCATGCTTATCTTCTTATTAAGAATTATAGAATACTTGGCTACTGCTTTCTCTTTTTCAGACAAAGTCTTTTTGTTGATAACCTCAAACTCCTCTCTTTCCTTGTAGAGTTTGTTTACCCTTCTTTTTAATTCCCAGTTTCTGTCGGCTACCTTCTCATAATCCTCCTTTGATTCTTTAAAACCTTCATTGTATTTTTCTATAAGCTTCCTTTGGTTTCTAATCTTTGAATGCAGATTCTCTTCGGAGTCGGTTATATCGTTGATTCTTTTTAATTTAATTTCCAAACTTCTTTGAATTTCATACTTTGGGGTTCTTTGTTGCAATGCTCCCAAAGACTTGCTATACTGATTCTGGTCTTGCAAGACAATTTCAATTCCATTATCAAAAATGGTCCTCTCTTTCTTTGCGATCCCAGAGATATAGGAAACAAGATTATCAATACTCTTATTATGCTCAAAATCCTGCTCCTCTATCTTTTTTTCTAAGTCCTCTATTTTGGTTCTCAACGGCATTTCTCTCAAGAATAATTTCTTATGATACTCAAATGACTCCCTATTGGAATTAAGATTAAGGAGATTAAATGCCTCGCTTAACTCCTTAAATTTTTCGGCATCTCCCCCCCTGTCAGGATGATATACCAAAGACAAAAATCTATAATTGCTCCTTATCAAGGCGGATAGCTTCTCATCGGGAAGTTGTTTTGCTAATTCTCTTGCTATCCCAAGAATTTCGAAGGGATTTTTCATTTTAATCCTCCCTATGCTCTCTTGAATATTCTGCAGAGTCTAAGAAATCCTCACGATATTGTTTATCCTGTGTCAAACCACTCCCTTCAAGAAGGTCGCAAATATGCTCCAAAGAGTTTAATCCTCTCTTATTGTGAAGATTTAAAGCTAATTTTATTTTTTCATTCAACCACAAATCTGGACGAGTATCACCAATACGCACAAGCATATCCGACAGCATGTCCTCACTAATCTCCCCACCACCAAATGCCTGCCATAATTCATACATCTTTTTCAATGAGGGCATATCTCTTCCCTTGCCGTTATTTTTTATTAAACCTGAAGAACATGCGTCTCGTGTATCATATAGCATACAAATATCATAAACACTGCATCCCTCTTTAAGCAGAGTAGAGAGTGTATAAGGCTTTGCATTGTAATCCTTCTGCAATTCTGCGAGTAACTTTACTTCTTCTATAGCTAAGCTATGAGTCTTAGCTAAGTTCATTAAAGCCCTCTCACTAGTGCCTACAGCAACCGCAATGTCCTTTACCTGCTGCTCATAACTCAAAACAGGCACTAATGCCTGATTCTGCTGGTCTTTTTGCTCTGCTATAGGCATTGTCTGCTCTTCCATTTATTCACTTAAAAGTAGTAATATTTAAATCTTTTGTTTTTGCTGTTCAAAGGTTATTAACCATATAAAAACCTTTCAATTTATACCCCAGTTTCCTGTAATATTCCCTGACTCCAACTCCTGATATTACTGCAATTTTCTTTTTTCCCTCCTCCAAAGCAATTTCCTCTGCCCTTTTCAGAAGCATTTTTCCCAATCCCTTATGCTGAATTGCATTGCCTTCTTTCCCAATTGCAATGCTTTTGCCATAGACATGCAACTCGCGAACAATTGCACTGCCTTTTAATTCGTTGATAAACGGCTTAAATGGAATCCTTAGTCTGCACAAGCCAAACAAGACATTCTGCTTGTTCACTGCCTGAATAAAATATTCAGTTCCATCAGAAGCATCATACTTTACAATATCAAATCTCAAACTCTTGTCAATCTTTTTTCCTTCCCTAATCATAAACCCAATCTCTCTGCTTCTTATCTCATCCAGTTTTATTTTCTCGCCAGCAATTTTTTTGTCTATAACTTTCCTCAAGTCAATTCTCTTTGTGCCTGCAATCATATACTCTGGAGGAATCTCCCTCATTATCCTCATCACCCTGCAATATTCTGGAATTTCCCTTAACATTTTTACAATTAAATCAACAATCTCCTCTTCGCTATATGGCCTGTATTTCCCGGCATAAAACCATTTTTCAAGCTCACTGCCTTTCATAACCTGGCAAGGATAGATTTTTAGTTGGTCCGGTTTAAATCTTGTGTCAGAAAAAATCGTCTTAAACATTTCCAAATCATTTTCAGGAGAACTTGAAGGAAGCCCGGGCATGATATGATAGCCAACCTTAAAGCCAGAATCTTTAAGCAGTCGGGTTGCCTTCACAACATCATTGACGAGATGCCCGCGTTTCACAAGGCGATAAACATTGTCATCAATTGCCTGAACACCCAACTCAACCCTTGTGCAACCAAATTCCAGCATTCTTTTGATTTCTTTTTCAGAGCATATATCTGGGCGCGTCTCTATGCATAATGCAACGCATCTATGCTTTGCTTTCTCGTTCAGTTTTTTTGCCTCTTGCAGATTTCTTGATGTTTTGCCATTCATGGCATCATAACATCTCTTAATAAAATTGTATTGGTACTCTAAAGGATAAGAAAGAAATGTCCCACCCATTATAATAAGCTCAATCTTATCTGTAGGATGCTTCATAACCTCAAATGCCTTAATTCTTGCCTTGACTTGCTCATAAGCATCATACTTAAACATCTCTGCCCGCAGCACAGCAGGAGAAGCAGGAGTATAAGATTGCGGAACATCAAGAGAAGGGCAATAAATACAAGTTCCATGTTTGCATTTCCTTGGTTTTATCATTACTGCTATCGGCGTTACTCCCGCAAGTGTTTTTGTCGGCTTGCGGAATTTTGAGTTTCTTGCATCTTTTATGAATCCCATAATTATAACAAACAAAGGCAATTTAAAAAGATATTTTTATAAACAAACTGATTTTAAGATGTTTATGAAAATAGTAATTTGCGGAAGCATGACTTTTGCAAAAAAGATGGTAGAGACAGAAAAAGAACTGCTTGAACGAGGGCATAGTGTAATCCTTCCAAAATTTACAAAAGAATATGCAGAATTAGACTCTATTGAGGATAAGCATACTGAATCTGCCAAGAATAAAATTGAACATAATTTAATCCGCAATTATTTTAATGAAATAAAGAATTGTGATGCTATCTTAATACTAAATGAAAAAAGGAATGACATAAGCAATTATATTGGGGGCAATTCTTTTTTAGAAATGGGTTTTGCACATATTCTAAATAAGAGAATATTTTTAATGAATAGTATCCCAGAAATGATTTATAGTGATGAGATAAAAGCCATGCAACCAGTTGTCATAAATAGTGACTTAGGTAAAATCCAATAGAAAAAAGTTATTTCTTCTTAAAAATCTTGGTGTAAAAGTCCTTAAACCTCTTGACAATATTATCTTCTCTTATTCTCTTAAGAACATCATCCAAGTAAGGATTCCCCGCTTTGTAGCCAGGTCTTGCGCAAGGAGTAACTGCATCTGCAGGCACATATGGAGCAGGTGTGAAATCATCGCCTAAGTTTTTTACCATAGTGATAGTAAAACAACAAATTATTTAAATTATTACCCTTATAAGAGGGTTATGATAAAAGTTGGTATAATCGGGGGCTCTGGGCTAGATGACCCCAATCTGTTGGAGGATTTCAAAGAGATTTCAGTTGAGACAAAATACGGAAAGCCGTCATCAACATTGACAATCGGAAAACTTGCAGGCGTTGATGTTGTTATTCTCGCAAGACATGGAAAAGGGCATACAATCTATCCAACTGGTGTGAATTTCAGGGCAAATATCTCTGCATTGAAGCAGCAGGGATGCACTCACATTCTTGCAACAACCGCATGCGGCTCATTAAGGGAGGAAATAAAACCCGGGCATCTTGTATTTCCTGACCAGTTTATTGACTTCACAAAGCACAGGGCATTGACATTTCATGACGAAAAAGTGATTCATACGCCGATGGCAGAGCCATTCTGCAGCAGATTGAGAAAGTTATTAAGCAACACAGCAAAACAGCTTGGATTGGCGCATCACAATAAAGGCACTGTGATAACAATAGAGGGGCCGAGATTCTCAACAAAGGCAGAAAGCCACATGTTCCGAGGGTGGAACGCTGATATAATAAACATGTCAACTGTTCCTGAGGTGATTCTTGCAAGAGAAGCGGGAATATGCTATCAGGCAATTGCAATGTCAACTGATTATGACTGCTGGAAAGAGGGCGAAGAGCCGGTTACTTGGGATATGATTGTGCAAAGGATGAAAACAAATGCTGACAATGTGAAGAAGCTTCTTATTACAGCAATACCAAAAATTAAAGAGGAAAAATGCAGCTGCAGTGAAAATGCGGCTGATATAATTTAATTCTAAAATGAAAGAAAAAGGGGAATCGCAGCAGGAAGTATGGAACGCTATAGCAGAATCATGGCACTCATTCAGGCAGAAGCCGCAACCCCAAATATTCAATGTCTTAAAAAAATTTTCAGATGAATGGAAGCCAAACAAGATACTTGAGATTGGATGCGGGAACTGCAGGAATCTCCTTCCATTTGAATATAACGATTTTGACTGCTATGGAATTGACTTCTCTGAAAGGATGCTAAAGAAGGCGATGGACTATGGCAAAAAGCATAAGCTGGAAATAAAGCTCAAGCAGGCACGCGCAACCTTGCTTCCATTTGAAACAAACTTTTTTGATTATGTTTTATGCATCTCGTTGTTGCATCATCTTGCAAAAGATGACAGGATAAAGGCATTAAGGGAAATAAAGAGGGTATTGAAGCCAAACGGGACTGCGATAATTGCTGTATGGAACAAATTTCAATGGAAATTTCTCTTCAAAAAAAGGGATATCTTCATCCCATGGCATATAAAGGATAAAGTGCATCAAAGGTATTATCATCTATTCACGCCGTTTGAATTAAAAAAGTTGTTGAAGAAAGAAGGTTTCAGGATTTTAAGCCATAACATATCAGGCCCTAACCTGATTTTTATAGTGCAGTAAGAAAAGTCAAGCTATTTTAAATCGATACTGCCTGCGCCACCAAAATCAAATCTTACCTTCTTACCAAGTTTAGTCATCTTTATGTCCATCTTTCCTTTCATAGACTCTGTGAATTTTACTCTGCTTCTAATTGGTTCGTAACCCCGTTTTACAATTGAAATTTCGTATTCAGAGGGAACATTAACCAAAACCTCTAAACCCTCTTCTGGGATAACTTCCTCTTTGCCATCTAAATCTGAAATTAAATAAGATACGCCAATATTCAACTCATTAAATAATTTAGTTTCTTCCCAGATATATTTCTTCTTTTTGTTATATACCTCTTTAGTTAATTTATCCAATGTTAATGTCTTGATGCCCGCAAAACTGATTGTAGAATCATTTAGGGGGCACAAATCCTCGCCAACAACTTTAATGAAAAGAGAGCGCGGTTTATATTTGGCTTCAATTTCTTTTTTTATCAAATTATTTATAGACTCTTTTATGGGTTCCAAGGGCGAGGGTCCAATTATACCAGTAATATAAACTTCTCTTGACTCGCTTCCACATTTAATATCAACTTTTGCTTTTTTACTCCTATACCCATAACTAAAATCAGAAACTTTTAGTGCATTGAATAATTCAGTTTGTTTCGCTCCTTCTAGAGAGTTAATAGCGTCATAAAAGGCACTATCCTTATCAAAATACCAATATAGAGTTTCCCCATCTATCTGAATTGCTGGAGGCTCATCCCATGATAAATTGAAATGTGCAATACCTTTAGAATCTGTTTTTGTTAAAACTGTATCTCCCATTATCTTATCATCTATATAGTAGTTTCTAAACTTGATATAATCGCTACTTGCCTCGACGGGGATATTCCCCGCCAGTTTATCCTCATTTTGGTCTTTTCTTTTCTCAACTACTAATGCTTCTATGCCGCTATAAGGTTGTAATACCTTCACTTCCTTTATCTCATAAGAAATCTCTGATTTTTCTCCTTCCTGTGCGTAACAGCTTTGTATAGCTAACCAATTTTTATTCATGGAACAATTAGGCAAAGCTAAATATGATAACGTAACAATTACTCCTGCTTTTGCAATTTTGCCCTTTAGTCCCATAATCCCGAGAAAAATCATAATTATTTAAAAGTTTCCATCCAAAATCACCCAACATAATCCGCAGGCTTCTTGAAGAAATTGTCCAGTGCCATCTTCTCGGATTTCAGCACTTTTCCAGAGTTAGCATCTACATGAATATTAATTATCTGCATTAACTCCAGGAAGCATGTCACATTCCATATCTCGTTTTTGCCATCATTAGTAAGTATTGCCATAACCTTGCTTATCTTTCCCCTTATATCCTTCTCCTTAATCTGCCTTTTTAGAATGCCCTGCAAATCATCAATGTCTTTATTTATACTCTCTTTAAGCTTTGGTATTTTCTCCCTTATCATCAAATCCTCTATCTTTACATTTATATCTTCGCCAACTGAAAATGCCGCAATCTTTTCATTCCTCATCTGGAAATTAAGCTGTGTTGTTCCATTAGTGCCCTCAGAATCAATAATAAAGAAGCCGGTGCATAGATAGGAATCCTTATGCTCTTTCTTGAACCTCTTAAACTCAGGACTTTTCTTGAGCTTTGATAACGCCTCTTTAAAATTCATATTTATTTCCTTTCTTTTATCTTGCCTTTTAACTCCTCAATAAACTCACTTAATTTAACATCAAACTTTACACCTTTTGCGCCATGTGTCCTTACTGCGAGAGTGCCCTTCTGCTGCTCCTTGTCGCCTATCACTATTATATAAGGTATCTTCTGGATTTCTGCATCCCTTATCTTTGCCTCAACCCTTTCTGGCTCGAAATCAGAATCAGCCCTCACCCCTTCACTCATAAATTTTTCCTTTATCTTCTGGGCATAAGGAATATTCTTTGTTGTGAATGATATTACCCTCGTTTGCACAGGAGCAAGCCAGACAGGAAGATTGCCATTCAAGTGCTCAAGAAGTATTCCAATAAATCTTTCAAGCGAGCCATAAACAGTCCTGTGAATCATTACAGGCCTGCGCATCTTGTTGTCCTCGCCAATATAACCCAGTTCAAATCTCTCGGGCATCGCAAAATCAAGCTGTATTGTTGCGCACTGCCATGTCCTTCCAAGAGAATCCTTTATATGGAAGTCAATTTTCGGGCCGTAGAAAGCGCCATCGCCCTTGTTTGTCTTGAATTTTGCTTTGCGCTTTTTCAAGACACTTTCTAAAACCTTTTCTGCCTTGTCCCATAATTTATCCTCACCTATTCTCTTTTCTGGGCGAGTGGACAACTCAATATGATAATCAAAGCCGAATTTTTTATACACCCTGTCAATCAATTCAATTACCCCCATTATTTCATTTTCAAGCTGTTCCTCCATGCAGTAAATATGCGCATCATCCTGAGTTATCTTTATCACCCTAAACAGCCCAGCCAAAACCCCTGACAATTCCTGCCTGTGCACTACTCCAAGTTCTGCAACTCTCATCGGCAATTCCCTGTATGAACGAGGCTTTGACTTGTAAATGAGAATTCCTCCAGGGCAATTCATCGGCTTTACTGCAAAGTCCCTTCCCTCATATTTCGTGAGGAATATATTCTCGCGATATTTCTCCCAATGCCCTGAAATCTGCCATAATTTTTTATCCAGAATAAACGGGGTTGAAATCTCCTGATAACCCGCTTTCAGATGCTCCTGTCTCAAGTATTTTACAAGCTCGTTATAAATAATCAAGCCGTTATTATGCCAGAACACCATTCCAGGCGCAACATCATTAAAGCTGAACAAGTCCATCCTCTGCCCGAGAATCCTGTGGTCATTGTCTTTTATCTTGCTTGTATCTAATTTTGATTTTGAAATCTGGCTCAATAGCTGTTTGTAATCATATTTCTCTTCCTGCTTTAATACCTCTGACTTTTCAATTTTCACCTTGCCGTCAGAAGAAATCACCCTGCTCAACTCGGCAAGAGGATGCCCCTTGCATTTTAATTCAAATTCCTTGTAATATCCAAATGGCGCTCTTACAACATCAAAATTCTGCTTTGCCAGTTCAATTTCAGAATTTTTTAAAATGTTCATTGCCTCTGAAGGCGAGGCCAAGTCAGTTGCCAAGTGAGCATAGGGATAAAGAACTATTTTCTTGCAATTTACCTGAGAAGAAATGTCTTTTATGTTCGCAACAAGATTAGCAGCAATTCCTGAAGGGTTTTGCCCGTCAGATTTTTCAACTGAAGTGAGAATAACAAGGCATTCCTTGACCTCTTTTCCCTTCTCATCATCTTTTGCAAGCTGCTCTGGCTCTCTTAACGCCTTTTTTAATGGTTTAAATTTTATGTAGTCGCAGTGCAGGCTTAGTATCTTCATATGAGAACAAGATTAATCGGATTTAAAAAATTATTCATTGGTTGTATTCTCTAACAAAAGGCCCTTCAACGCAGGTTCTTAGTCCTTGCTCATTTGCACAGCTTCCGCAGATGCCAACGCCGCATCTTGTCATATAATCTACTGAAGAATATATCTTATCTGCATTTGTAAATCCTCTTTCAATTTCAACTGCAGATTCTACCATTGCTTTAGGACCGCAATTTATAAAATAATCTCCTTCTACTAAATTTTTTTCTAAATCTTTTTTCAATAAATCAGTCACCATTCCTTTGTATCCTAATGAGCCATCCTCAGTTGATATATCTAGTTCCCCATAGCGTTTTAATTCTTTTAAAAGGGGAATATAATCTTTATTCTTTGCTCCAACAAAAATTTGTTGATGGGGTCTTTGTTTTGCAAAAAGATAAATCCCAGCAATTCCAGAGCCTCCCCCAACTAAGACGACTTTATTGTTGTGTGGAACATCAATACTTTGCCCATAAGGGCCTCTAAAATATATTTCATCATCCTCATTTAGTTTTGCTAATTCCTTTGTGAAACATCCTCGCTCTAAAAATCCTATTGTTAATGGGTCTGTATCCATCACAGAAAAGGGTTTTTCTCCTTTGTCTGAAAGCCATGCAAAAACAAACTGCCCAGCTAAAGCCTCTAATGATTTATCCATTTTTAGAATATGAAAATCCTCTGCTAAGTCTATTCTTCTATTTACCTTGAATTTTTTATAATTCATATCAACAGATTTCAATAAGCCTTCTGAATCATTTGTTCCATTCTCAATATCTCTAACTAATGTGGAAAAATATCTTTTAACTTCTGAATCACTCATTCCTGCAAGCGCACTTCCAACCCCAAAAAAAGAAGCACCTGCTTTTGAATAAGACTTAACATCATCAGAAGTATAAATTCCACCACAACCAATTATCGGAACATTTCCTAACTTATCTGTTATATCCTTAACGCACTTTATGCCAATAGGTGTGATTCCTTTCCCCGACAAACCGCCAACCTTATTTGTTAGAACATAATGTCCATCAAAAATATAAGCACCAGGACCAACTGTATTGATAGCAGTCAAACCATAAACTCCTGCTTTCATTGCAGCTTCTGCTATATCACCAATTTTGCTTGCATTTGGAGTCAATTTTGCGAAAACAGGTTTCTTGGTTGTTTTAACTACAGCCTGACTAATCTCATAAACAATAGAGGGGTCCTGGCCTAATTGCATACCATAACCTTTTGCGTGGGGGCAGGAAAGATTTAATTCAAACCCATCAGCATGCTTGTCTAGAATCCTTACAATATCTCTAAATTCAGCAGAATCCTTTCCAAAAATAGAAATCAAAAGAAATTTATCTTCTGGAAATCTTATTTCATTCAATTTTCCTGCAAACTCTTCTGCACCAGGATTTGTTAATCCAACAGCATTTGTAAAACAAAAAGGAGCATATTGTGCAAGGATTGGCTCTTTATTTCCTGCTCTTGGCTCTAAACCAATGCTCTTTGTTGTTAGAATTCCAATCTCAGGAATTTCATTTGCAATTCTTTCAAGGTTAGAAACCTCGGTTGTAATTATGCCAGAAGGAATTGTAAACGGAAAAACCTCTTTATTTCCTATCCTTTTCTTTTTTAAGTTCATATTTTTCCATGGAGGCTATTATTTTTATAGCTGGCTTGTGTACTCAAGAGCAACTTTTTTCATATCTCCTGCCTGATAGATACCCCTGCCAACAATTGCATGCCATCTATCCCCGGCAACGTTTGCAGCATCCTCAATCTTTCCGCCTTGTGCAACAAATCCAGGTGCATAGAATACAGGATTCACACCTTCTGATTCTACAGTCTCTTTGACCAGTCTAATGACATCAATTTTATTTCCTGGCACAACAAAATTATTTATTCCAGCTCTTGCAGCAATTCTATACATTTCCAATGCGCCTTCATCTGAAATAAAACCACCCTCACTTTGCGCATATGCTGGATGCGTCATTCTTCCTCCGACAATAACCCCTAGGCCATTGTCTAAAGCATGATAAATCCATGCCCTTTCTGTTTCTGGTCCTGATTGAGGAAAGAGTATAACTGCATCAATTCCTGATTTCTTGCATGCCTTAGCAAAATTCTTTCCCGTCTCAGGAATATCAGTCGCTGCTTTCTGATGGTCATAGATTATAGGCTTGTCTGTATATTTTCTTGCTGTCTCTACAACCCTTTCCAAACCATAACCTAATCCTAATTCAAATCCAATCTTATATCCCCCAATCCCCTCAACATCTTTAGTCTGCTTAATAAGTTCTTCAAATTGTTCTAATGTAGGAATATCACAAGCAGGAATTATGCTTCTATCTCTTTCTATAATCCTTTGCTCAAGTTTGCCAAATTTTTCTACTATTCCATTTCTTGCAGTTTCAGTCCCGTAAACTCTAAGATAATTCGCAATTCTTTCAACATTCTGATTTTCTCTCTTTATTGTCTTAAGATACTGACAGATTTCAGATGCAGTTATAATAGAAGCAACAGGAATTCCTGTCTTTTGTGTGAATTCATCTATCGCACTTTTTCCATCAATTCCAACCTCCTGCCTGTCAACTGCAATAACAAGAGCAGGATACTGCAAATTATCTGCCAATTTATTGAGAAGCTCAACAGTTTCATATTTAGTGTCCCCTGTTGTAAAGACATCATCTAAAAGAATAATTCGAGAACCGTCCTTAATTTTCTTGCCCACAATCATTGCCTTTTGCAAATCTGCTTTATTGGTTACTTCGCCGTGGTCTTTAGCCTCTTTTCTGTCAAAAGCAAAGCCAACCTTCTTGCCTTTTTTTGAGAGAGCAATAGAAGTTGTAACAGATAAAGGAATTCCCTTATAAGCAGGCCCAAAGAGAATATCAACCTCTTCCCCAAGTTCCTGTATCGCTAAAGCATAAGCCTGCCCCAGCATATCAATACTTAAACCTTCATTAAAATCCCCAACATTTATGAAATAAGGTGAAAGCCTCTTGCTTTTTAATGTGAAGTCCTCTCCAATCTTAAGGGAATTAGTATTCATTAAAAAATCTATAAAATCCTTTTTGTATTGCTCCATTTTATTCACACGACAACCCCCTCATTTTGAATCATTTGCTCAAGACTCTGTCTCTCCCTTATAATATGTGGTTTTCCCTTGATATCAACCAAAACTTCTGCCGATTCTGGATAAGAATTATAGTTTTTTGCGCACATTCCAGAGCAATAGGCCCCTGCACCGCCTATAACTGCCAAATCACCGATTTTTGCTTCAAGTAACTTTCGCGGTTTTAATGCCTCTGGGTCTCCTGATGCAGGTGTTAATATGTCACCTGATTCACAGCAATGCCCTGACACAATATAGTCTTTCATTTCTTTCTGTCGGGGGTATCGAGGCACAACTGCTATTGGATGCTGTGCACCGTATAATACTGGCCTTGTAATTTCAGTCATCCCAGAATCAATTTTTATAAAATTATATTCGGAAGTAGAGACAACATCAGTAATTCTTGTTACTAAACATCCTGCATTAGCAACAAGAAATGTTCCAGGTTCTATTTCAAGTTTCAACTCCCTGCCTGTTTTCTTTGCAAAATCAATAAAAGCCTGTTTGACAGGTTCACCGCATTCCTGTAAGTCAGTTGATTTCTCATAGCCCATCCTTCCTACTTTATATCCCCCGCCAAGATTCAATATTTTAATATTATGCCCTGCCTCAAGGAACCTTTCAACATTATCAAGGCTCATCAGAGCAACCTTTTTCCAAACTTCGGGGTCAGAACCCGAGCCAATATGGGTGTGAATTCTTTTGACATTTAAATCATATTTCCTGACCATCTCAAAAATTTTCTCAAAATCCTCGTGCCATATCCCAAAACTTGATGAAGGGCCTCCTGTATTTGTCCTTTTTGTGCCTCCTGAACCTAAACCAGGATTTATTCTTACTGAAACATCTGAATCAGAAAACAATCTGCCATAATTTTCAAGCTGGTGCAACGAGCATGCATTATATTCAATCCCTTTCCTCACTAATGCAGCGAGATTATTGGGAATTTCTTGAGAAGTCAATAATACTTTTTCAGGCAAGATTCCCGCCCTTATCGCTCTTTCTGCTTCATATCCTGAAGATGCGTCAATATGAATTCCCTTTCTCTCAAATATTTTAAGAATATTTGCATTAGGATTCGCCTTCATTGCATATCTCACAGTCAAACCGTATTCATTAGGAAAGGCCAATGCACTATCTGCCTGTTCCTCAAGAAGTTTCTGTGAATAAACATAGACTGGAGTTCCAAATTTTGATGCAATGTCTCTTGCCTGATTTTCTGTAACTGCTGGGCTTAAAGGTTCTAATCCTTCCTTTGTCATTTTTACATAAATTTCTCTAATAACTTTTCTTTAGAATGAGGGCTAAAATATGATGCAGGAATATCTAACATTGTAAATGCCCCGCTCTTGCCTTCTTTCCTTAATCTATAAGCGGCTCTTGCACATGCAACTAAAATATTTCCTGTTGCTTCAGGATTGCTTGCCCATTCACACTTGTATTCAATCAATGCCTTGTTTCCCTCTCCAGTTTTCCCGCTTGCAAGAACAAATCCTGCGTGAGGATATGTTGAATGTTTCTCTTTCATCTCCTTCTCCAGAATAAATCTTACTTCAGTATCATAATCTGCAAAATAGTTAGGCATTTCCTTTATCTCCTTGTCTATTCTTGCCAAATCCGCGTCTTCTTCTGCAACAACATAAACCAATCTTTTGTGTTTCTCCCTTGCCGTTAAATCGGGATTCCCGCCATTTCTTGCTCTTTCAATAGCATCTTCCGAGGGAATCGTATAAGACCTTGCATCCTTTACGCCCTTGACCTGTCTCGCAGCATCAGAATGCCCCTGGCTTACTCCCATGCCCCAAAAGGTATAATGCTTTGCTCCAGGAATAAATGCATCTGCCAAAACCCTTTCAAGAGAAAAAGTTCCTGGGTCCCACCCACCTGAAATAACTGAAACATAATTATTTTCCCTTGCTAATTTATCCATCTCGGCAAAATATTTAGGAATATTTGCATGCGTGTCAAAACTATCCACTGTATTAAAGAATTGTGTAAAATAAGGTCCCTGTTGAGGCAAATCGTTCTTTGAGCCACCGCATAAAATAGCCACATCGGCATTCATGCATGTCTTCCACCTAGAAGGGACTTTATTGAGAGGGTAAACAGCAACATTCCCCACTTCTTTTTCAACCTGCTCGGGCCTTCTTGTGATTATTCCTGAAATAATTGTATCAGAATTATTCTTAATTGCCTTGTGGACGCCTCTTCCGACATTTCCATAACCCACTATTGCTATTTTTATTTTGTCGTTCATTTCTAATCTCCTAAAAATTCATCAACCATTTTAGCATAGTTTTTTGCATCAAGATTTGTTCCGCTAATCTCTAAATCAAGCAAATGTCTGCTTATATCAAGACTATATTCAAGTCTGTGATGATAATTTTTTAAAATAAGTTCATCAAAATTTATTGCTTTTTTGTAATCATCTACAAATTTTTTAACTAAAAGCATATCATCACTTATTCCAAAAGAAGGCATAGCATCAAAATACTCATAGTACAATGATTTACCACTATCTTTCTTAAAATCATTAATTAATTCAATCACATCCTTTTCCTTTGGAGAAGTTTTGATTCTATCTAAGCAGTGTTCCCATCGCAAATTGATATTTTTTTCTCCTAACTTCTTAAAAAAGTCAAATCCATTTTCAAGCCATAATTTTGTGATAGGTTCATGCATGCTTTCAACTTTTATTTTGATATCTCTTTTCCCTTCACTAAGATGCACATCTTCGGGTTTGGTATATCTCTCTTGTTCAAACCTTTTAAGATTACCTAAGTAAATGCTTGCTATTTTATCCTGTGAAATCAATATATCTGTCTTGAATTCAGTAAAGACATTGCTGTAATGCCTGTCAATCTCCTTTCTTACAACATTCTCTATTATTCCTTCTGTCATTTTCCTTTCAAAAACCTTCAAAATAACTTGCGGTACTTACTTCTTATTTTGTTTTTTGTATTTCTCAATAGATTCCATGATATAAAATGCTAATGCACTGGCTGTAGCTAGACCAGAAGGCTCACTTGAAGTGATGCCAAGATGTTCTATTTTTTCTTCTAACTTTCCTATTTCTGGGAGGCTTTTAGTTATCTTTATAGGATACAAACCAATAGTATGATCCTCTTTACTAAGCAATTTAATTCCTAAATATGCATATCTTGGATTGTCTAGTCTGCCAAACTTGAATATAGCATGCGCACATGGGTACTCATCCCAATCGCCTTCTGGGTCATTTGTTATTGTGCTATGCAGAGAATCTGTAGAGATACTGTAACCAACAATCTTATCTTCTTTATACAGCTTTGCTCCAGATTTTTGTAGAATTTCTATGACCTCGCTTACTCTTTCTTTATAAGTTGCCATTTTATTTTCCTTTCAGCACATCAATCATGCTGTAAACCTGTCCCTTGCTTCCTTCCTTGACTTTTTTATCAAGGTATTTTATGGCATCAAGTGTTCCTGAAGCGTAAATATCCCTGCCATTAACATTATGATTAAACACAAGCAGTTTATTTGAAAACCACTCAAGTGAGAAGCCGACTGTTCTATCTTTTGAAATTCTATATGTCCTATCCATTATATTATCATCAATCATTATTTCCTCAATAGGCGACCTGTTCCATATTATCCAGTTACCTTCTGTTTGAGGTCTCTTGGAAAAACAGTTGTAATCAGAGAATACCCCATCTGTTAGTAAAAAACCCTTCAAGCCAAGAGCCACGATGGCTATATTATCGTTTCCTTGTTTTGAAGAGATAATATACCTATGCCACCCATGTCCTGCTAAATGCCCTTCTGGAACCCCTATCTCCAACTGTTTCTTTGGCTCTCTTATCATATTTATTTTATCTTCTGTAAAAGGAATTCCGAAATTATTAAAATATTTGACCATTGCTCTTGCAGTCCCGCTCGTATCTTTTTTTCCTTGCTGGTGGCTTTCAACAATGTTTAATCTGCAATCTTTTAGAACACCACTATACTCCTCTTTTGAGGAATTCTCCATTAATGCCTGAAATGCAACAATCTGCTTTGCCATGTTAGGGGCAATAACCGCGGAAATGTCTGAAACCATCACCCTTTCCTCAAGCGCTTTTCTATCGCCTCCAGTCGTTCCCAGAACAAACGGCAGATTATTCCTGCAATAAAAGTAGCCATTTGAGTTAACTGCATCTGGGTGTGTAAAATCTACCGAGATAAAGGGATAATATTTTGATATAACCTCTTCTATTTTCGAATCACGCTTGTCAGGTTTTATCAATTTTATCAGTCTAATCACGCCTAAATCATTGTCACCATAATGCTCTTGTTCAATCTCCTGTCCTGTCAAGGAATAATCAACAAGTGAAAATTTTTGCCTATTTTCTGAAATATGCTCAACCACTTTAGAAGCCATCTTTCCAGGCAAACCATTAACCATTACCTTTATTTTTTCTTCTGGCATTTTTCTGCAAATTGTATTGCTGTTTTCTTATTCTTCGTTATTTATAAATTTTGTCGTAATATAAAAGTAGTATCTCCACTTAATTTTTGTCCTAACACCCTCAAAAAAGAGTGGTTACAAACCTTAATAAAAAAATTTTGCATTATCTCAGTATGCCACGGATAAAACTTGAGGAGATGCTTGATGGCATTTCGAATTATCTGATAGAAAGGGGGCATGCAAAGTCAAAAGAGGATATAAAGTATGAATGGCAGAATTCAATTGAGTTTCTTGGCATAAGGGAAGGGAAAATCAATACAAAAGACAAAAAAATAGAGATAAGGATTTCAAGAAATTTCCCCGCAAGCAGGTTTAATGTTTCGCTTAATGGAAGTTACCTCACGGAAAATGGCGAATCATTAAATCTTCGCATATACAAAGACAAGGAGATTAGGATAGAAGAGAGGGGGATAAGCGAGAACCTCAAAAAGTTGTTCAAGATTATTCCTTCCTCGCAGACTTACATGTGGACAAATTTTTGCGAGGGATTATACAAGGGGCTTTCAGACAGCACAATATTATTCCTCCTGTTCAAAAACCTTGAGGAAAAAAATCTTGCAGCAATTGCTTCTGTGACTGATTATCTTGTTCTTGATGCAGGAGAGTATGTTGGCGAAAGGCTCGGATACAGGAATGTTGACAGGCATCTAAGCAAGCACGTCCCAATATTCGGCATTCTTGAGTCATCTGAAAAATGGACAAGATTTCTCTCATCAAAGCAATGGAACGCAAGAAAGAAACTTGAAGATTATCTTTTTGAGAAATACTGCAACAGGAACACTGAAAAGATGAGGGAACTTTACCTCAATAAAGTTGAAGAGATAAACAAGATTATTGAAAACCCAAATCCCGAGGCATGGAAGGATGATTTGATTAATTCAGTTATTCTTGAGAGAAAAACAGATGCCAAGGAAAAAAAGGTATATGACACAATAAAATTTGACAATAACAGCAATAAATTTCTCCTTAATGAAGAGGTGAAAAAGGGCTTTGAGACAGCAATTGCAGAGATAATAAATAATCCGCAGGAGTTTGAAGCAAAATACAAGCCAAAACTCGCTAAATTTTACGAAGAGCTTGAAAGAACAAGCACAGACAGCATAAAACTGGGCAAGATTATGGCATTGCTCTTCCAGGAAAAACAGCCAAGGGACAAAAATCTTGCCTCGCTTATTCTTTCGCTGGAAAAAATTCCAGAGGAGAACATTGAAAACTGCCTCAAAAAATTCAATCGGGAGATAAGCGAAAAGAAACTGCGAAAAGAGAGGGGCAGATTCTCGGAATTCATATATGATTTCATTGATGTCGTGAAAAAGGGCTGCATGGGAAATGGGAAGGAATCAGAATATATTCAGGAAATGGACTCTGTTCTCAATGACATAAAAGAGAAGCGGGAATTGAACAAGCAGGATATACTTACATTCAATGAATTTGCATCTGACTATATACTTAACAAAAGAATCCTTATTGAGCAGAATCTGCTGAATGAAGAGCAGAAAAATGCAGTAAATGCTAAGACAAAGGAGATTTCTGAATTTGTGCAGTCGTATTCAAAAGACAAAACTGCCGATTTCACTCCGATGGTTAATGAAATAGAGAATTATCTATCCTTGCAAAAAAAGCTTGCCAAGGAACTGAAGGGAAATTCTGAGAAGGAATATATGCGACTGAGTGAACTGGAAAATCTGCTGAACGCAAGGATAAACAGCCTAACAAGGCATGTTAATGAAGAGGAGATTGAAAAGATAACAGAGAATAGCTTTAAATTTTTGAATAGAAACAGGGTATTTGAGGGTTTCTCGCTTGCGGGACTGCTTGGAATGACTGCCGCGAGCAAATACACTGCTTTCGCAAATAAATTCGGGTGGGGAGGGCTTATTGCGGCAAAATCCTTTTTTGACGGCTTAGTTATCGGAGAGACAAACAGGATAACTGAAAGTTATTTTCTCTATTCATACAGAAAACAGCTTGAGGACTCAAATGTTGACCCTGACTTGGCTTTCACGGAATACAGCTCAAGATGCCTGAGATACTATAAAACCGGTTCGACAATCGGCTTGGCATTCGGTTTGCCCTTTACATATATGGGGAATGAGGACAGGAAATGGCTTCTTTCCATCCCCTTTACACTTGCGCTTTTATCTGCCGGCGCAGTTGGCATCTCACATTATATCTTCCAGAAACAGGCAAGAAAGAAATTGAAAGAAAACAAAAAGCCTTAAAAGTTGCAGTTCTCTTGATTATTAATGGATATTAAATTGAGATTAGGGCCTGCTGGAATGCCTCTTGGCTGCAAAGGCGAGACACTTTCAGAGGGCATTGAGTATGTTGCAAGCGAAGGGCTTAATGCATTTGAAGTTGAATTTGTAAGGGGTGTAAGAGGAAAAAAAGAAGAATGGATTAAGGCAAGAAAAACAGCAGAAAAGAATGATGTTCTCCTGTCCTGTCACGCCCCCTATTGGATTAATTGCTGCTCACCATTAAAAGAAAAACAGCAAATCGCAATCAGGAATATCATGCAGACAGCAGAAGCGGCAGAACTACTCGGGGCATATATAATTGTATTTCACCCTGGCTACTACCAAAAGCAGACAGAAGAAATTGCATTAAAAAACTGCGTTTCTGTTCTTAAGGAAGCGATAAAAAAGATGAAGGAGCAAAAACTGCACTGTATCCTGGGGGCAGAAACAACAGGCAAGCCAAGCGCCTTTGGCTCATTACAGGATAACATAACCCTCGCAAAATTATTGAAAGAGGTTAAGCCGGTAGTTGACTTCGCACACTTGCATGCAAGAACCAATGGGGGCATAAAAACAATAGGGGATTATGAGAAAATCTTTTTCGAGATAAGAAAAAATCTTGGACTTGATTATCTCAAACAGCTGCACTGCCATTTCACAGAAGTTCATTTCACTGAAAAGGGCGAAAGATGGCATCTTTCTTTGGGAGAAAAGAATTCTCCTGACATGCGGCTTCTTGCAAAGGCAATAAAAGAGAACAATTACAAATTCACGCTTATTTCTGAATCACCACTGCTTGACAAGGACGCATTAAAGATGCAGAGGATGATATCCCTCGGCTAAAGGGCTAATCCCCAAAAAATGCCATCCAGAAAAAGGAGTAAAATGTTACTACCGAAAAGTTTATAAAGAATAAGAGAGTAGCTAAACCAAGTAAAATTAAACTAAGGGAGTCAAAAATATGAAAACAAAAAATCTGTTTTTTGTTTTTTTGGTTGCAGTAGTTCTAGCGAGCTCTTTTGCAATGGCTGCAGAAATCGCTTCTGACATAAGTGTCGAAGCAAACGACAATCTAGTCGGCAGCAAGACAATTGGCATAACTGCTGGGAAAACCCTTGACCTCTCGGTTTCTTTCACATCAGTAACCAACGAGAAAGATGTCACGGTAAAGGCATGGATTGACGGTTACAGGGATGAGATAGAACAGGAGACAGAGAGATTTGATGTATCAGCAAACAGGACATACACAAGGAAGCTCTCTCTTGCAATCCCAGGCGACTTGAACATAAGCGATGATTTCAAGTTGATAGTAAGGATAGCAAGCAAAAACAAGGAAGACCAGCAAAGATACCAGCTTACAATACAGAGGCCAAGTTACAACATAGAGATACTCTCAACAGAATTTGTCAGGGAAGTCAAAGACGGCGACAACCTCCAAGTAAATGTCGTTGTAAAGAACAGGGGTTCACATAAAGTCGAGGATGCCTACATCAAGGCAAGAATCTCTGAGCTTGGCATTGAAAAGAAGGTATACGCTGGAGATTTAGTGTCAGTTGACTGCGATGAGAATTGTGATAAGGAAGACGCAGTTGAGAAGACACTTGTCCTTGAGATACCCAAAGGAACAAAGTCAGGGAAATATGCAATGACAATCGAGGCATACAACGATGACTCAAGTTCCATTGTCACGCAGGATGTGACAGTAAAGGGTGCAGAAGCAGCAGGAAAAGTCGAGGTTTTGACACCTCAATTGACAAAGGAAGTGCAGGTTGGAGGCAAGGAAATCTATAGGATAGAAATTGTCAATCCAACAAGCGAGACAAAGGTTATAACAATATCAACACCAGCCGCATTGGAGAAGGCAGGCGTGAAGATAACCGCAAATCCCTCTGTCGTGACAATTCCAGCAAACTCTGCAGAGAGTGTTGAGGTTGAGGTAGAAGCAACAAATCAGACAACAGCAGGAAGCTACACTGTTCCAATTACAGTTGGCACTGATGGAGAAACAAAAGAAATAGGCATAACAGCAAATGTAGTAAAGGTAAAGGCACAGCCATCTGGCTTGAGCAGACCCTTGTTCACACTGGCTATTGTGCTTGGAATCTTGTTTGTTGTATTGGTTGCAGTGTTGTTCACTACAATGAAGAAACCAGAGAAGCTTGGTGAAGAAGAGACAACCTACTACTAAATAAGGGCAAGCCCTTATCAACCTAGTGATGAGAAAAAAACAAAAAACTCATTGCCTTTAATTTTTTTATTTGGAAATTTGTTTTTTAATTTCCCCTTTCTTTTTTTAAAAGATTTTAAATACAATTATTATGTAAAAATAATATGGGGCTCGAAAAGATTTTGAATCCGTATGTAGCTGACAGCGTGGCTGGCTTCAGCATGGGATTCATCCAAGGAATGAGATATTCCAAATTCGACAAGTACAGCGATTATTACGACTCAAAACAGCTTAGGAAGAAGAATAATGATAGGCTCATGAACAGCGTTTTTTACGGCTCACTTCTGCCTCTTTTTGATTTTTTTGTGAGAAAAGTATCATCAGCAGGGGTAAGATACGAACTTATTGCTGGTCTTGCCTCTTCAGCCATTGGCTTCGAGAGTGGCAAGATGATTGGAAGTTTAATCTACAAAAACAATGACAAGCTAGACAAAGCTGAGGAGGAACAGCTTACAAAATACCTCAATAACATGAGGGAAGCGACCAAAAAAGCGGATATCTTGGAATTATCCCGAAATACCCTTGAATGCCATAAATTAGTAATGCAGTTGGGCAACAAAAAACCAAACAGAAAATTAAGGGATAACATAATGGGACAATTAGCCGATACAATGAATTACTGCGTGCTCTACAAGAGAATAACAACTGACCTTGACAGCCCTGTGTCCAAAACAATAATTGTCGGGCTTCCCAAATACCCAAAGGCACACGCATTAATAATCAATGAAAGAAGCATAACAGACTTATCGATACAATTTGACTATTACTCTATGATTAAGAGAGATGACCTGCCCATTGGGCAACTCAATGTTAAACCCCATCTCTCAAGAAATGAGATTGAATGGGATTCTGATATTGATAAGGTGATAAATATGGCTGAATCCTACAAAAAAGATAACAGCGTCCTCATTATTCTCGGGGGCAGGGAGGAATGCTCTATGAAGAAGGAGATAGAAGCATCAACAAATTTTACCATTGTCTACACAGACTATTTAAATGCGAAACAGATAAAAGAAAAATATAGTTATAATAAGAGATTTTAATTTATTCTTTAATATTTTTTAGAAACAGTTTTATAAGCGTCCCTAAATGGAACTCCGCTTTTGACTAACTTGTAAACTTCTTCTGCAGCATAAAGCTCTTTTGTCATTGCCTTATCACATTTTTGCCTGTTTACTATTACTTGCTCAAATATAAGGCTCATGATTGAAAGGCTTTCTTTAGTTATTTGTAATCCTCTTATTACAGGTTCTTTTGTGAGCTGCAAATCCCTGTTATATCCTGATAAAAGATTTCCTATTATATTCTTAACTTGGAATTCGTAAGAAACAACGACATGGTATCTTGCCCTTAACAACTCCAAGACATCTGGATTCTTCTTTTGGGGCATAATTGAGCTTCCTGTGCATAATTCTTTCGGTAGTTCAAAATAACCAAACTCCGGCATGCTAAATATAATCAAGTCAGAGGCAATCTTGTTTATATCAAACATTATTTGAGTCAAGGCATGCAATATAGCTGATTCAAATTTTCCCCTGCTATTTTGCGTGTAAATTGGATTTTCTTGTATCTTAGAAAATCCCAATGATTTAGCAGTATAGTCTCTATCTATCCCTAAAGGAACACCATATCCCGCCCCCGCTCCTAAGGGTGACTGGTCAATTAATTCTAACACAACATCAAGTATTTTGAGGTTATCTTTCATTGAATCGATAAAAGAATCACCCCACATTTCAATAGAAGAAGGCATCGCTTTTCTTGTATGCGTGTAACCAGGCAGTTTTATTCCCGCATATTTTTTGATGAACTTTTTTATTGCACTGATTAACTCATTAACCAATTCTTTGCATTTATTTAACTCATCTCTGTAATACAATCTTAATGCTACAAGCACTTGGTCATTTCTTGACCTTGCAGTATGTATTTTCTTTCCTGAATCTCCTAATTTTTTTATCAAAAAATTTTCAATAGCAGTATGACAATCCTCCTGCTCCTTAGAAATCTTGAATTTGCCCTTTTTATCAAGTTCAAGTATATTATTAAGTTCTTTAACAATCATCAAAACTTCCTTTTTGCTTAGCATCCCGATTTTGCCTAACATCTTTGCATGGGCAATAGAGGCAATACAATCATATTTCACAAGTTTTTGGTCTAATATGAAATCATTACCAACTGTAAAGCTCTCAATTTGCCTGTTCAATTTGTATTCCTTCTCCCAAAGTTTCATATATGTCTCCCTATAATCTTTTTTCAATCTTTACTGCAGTCGGCGCCTCGCCGCCGTGCCATGTGAATCTCGGCCTCACCCTCATCGGATAAATCCTTTCTGAATTATCATCCAGAAGTATTGCAGAGCCCTTTAATGCAGGCAAGTTATTCATATAACCCTTGACATCTTCAAGCAGGTAAGTTTGCATTATAAGGTTCAATGCCTCGATATCGGGCCTTGAAGTAACCCTGTGAGAGATAACGATATCTGACTGGGTCATCACATCTGTGTGGATTGCACCTGGCTGCTGTGTTGCAAGAACAAGAGAGATTCCTGGCTGCCTGCCTTCCCTGAGCAATTGTATCAATGCGTCTGTCGCGGGTGTTTTTCCTTCTTTTGGCAGGAATTCATGTGCCTCATCAAGTAAAAGCCATACGAGAGGCATTTCTCTCTCTTCCTTGTAATAAAGATAATCCAAGCCGTGCTGGACTGCCTGAACCTCCTCGGCTTTTCTTGCGGCCATTCTCTCATTGAATAATTTCCTGCATAATAACCCTATAACCAAAGCCCTTACATTAAATGTCCCGACAGAATTGTAGCAGCTCAAATCAAGGATAGTTGTTGTGCCTCCCTCAATAAGCTCGATAATTTTTGTTCCTTCTTCTCCTTTCTCTGCAAAAATCCCCCATGTCTTTGCGCCCTCAAAAAGGTTTACTGCCGCCTGCTGCGCATTTACCCCTCCCTCTTCGTCCTTCCTGACCTTGTCAATAATATCATCTATGTCAAATTCCTCATTTTTTTCATTGAAAGAAGAGATAACCCTCTCTATTATCAATGCAACCGGCTCAATGAAGTTCAAACCAAATGTCACGCACCAGTCATCTGCGCTCAATTCATTGACAGACAATGCAAATGCCTTGTCAACTGGCATTCCCTTTTTTTCATAATCCTTGATAAAACCAAACGGCGCAAATGTTTTTACTGGCAGTTTCTGCGGCTTGAGATTCCACTCATTCAGCAATTCATACTCCTTATCATTCGCATACTTCATTGTCCAGAAAATGCCCATTGTGTCAAATATCAATGACGCAATATTCTTTTCAACCCCCCCAGACAATAATGAAATCTCTTCCGCAATCGTTGCAAGAGTGTATGACTTGCCACTCCCCCTTTTTCCTGCAACCAATACAACATGGCTTCTTGCAACATCCATTAATATTCTATTGGATAAAGAACTAGTCTGCCCCATCTGGACATACTGCTTTCCTAAGTAAATTAATCCCCTATCACCAAATCTCTTCTTGTCTGATTCGTCCCTTCCTACTATTATGTCATACGGCATTTTTTGTTCCCAACCTAAATCAATCCTTCAGTTTATTTATGTTACGCATTTTGGGACATCGTCAAACCTGCTCGTTATCCCACAAATATTTTCCTGCCTGCCAACCTGGACAATTGGCGCAACACTCACTCCTGTTATATTTTCTGCAGTGATAGAATAAGTGTTTGCTTCGTTCTTGCTGGGCAAGATTTCGTATATTTCATTGTTCCCCCAGACTTTAGCATTAGAACCTTCAACAAGCAATACCCCGTCAAAGTAAGCGGTGGCAGAAGTTTGTTCAGCTGACAATCTCACTTCTACTATTGTCGCAGAACCAGATATAGTGCGTGTAACATTCAATAATTCCCAGTTATTGCCGCCTGAATGAGTGGCAGATGATGTGCCAACCCCGTCATTTATTATTATCCTCATATTGCCTGAATTTGTTTTTACCCACGCAGACAAAGTTACTGTTTTGCCTTTCCAATAATTTATTCCCTTTGCTTGATGGACTTGTTGAAGCAGCATTGTAGAACCAAGTGCATTGGTGACTATTTTTGCCGAATATGTTCCTATCTTTTTTTCAACGCTCTCTCTTGAAGCAGTGTTTGGGCTGCTGCCCTGCTTTGACCATCCATCAGGGTCAGAATTAGGGCCATTGCTCCATATCTCGAGATTGCCGTTTGAAATCTGGTTCTTATAGTCCCTTACAGTATAGCTGATAACCTTTGCCATGGAACTCAAGCCAATCTGCACTCCTGAAAGATTAAAATCCTCTGCCCCCCGATTAACCATGACATTAATACGCTTGTTGTTTTCATCATAGCAAGTAAATCCTGCGATACTATTGATGCTAACTCTTGCATTCAGGCATGCCTGCCCTGATTTCATCGCAGTTGTCAGCATCGGCAGAACTGCGCCCCATATCACCCCGACTGCGGAGAATGTGATAAGAAGGAGCAAAACAGTGGCTATTAATGCTGAAACTGCCTTCCTACCCAGATACATCCCGCCCCTTTTCATTTTTTATGCATTTCCTGATTAATAACAATAAAAAATACTTTTTATAATCTTTGTTTTTGGTGTAGTATCATAAGTTTTATAAATGAGTTATCTATACTTGATTTGTAAATTTCTGTTGCAAAACAGAAAGCTTTAAATAATACCACTTCATAAAAGTAACAATGGAAAACAAAAAAGAAGCCAAGAAAGAAGACGATTTTGCGGATGATGAAGAGATTGAGGGAACGCCAAGAAAACTGAATTTCTGGGTTGTCTCAACAGTTATTCTTGCTGTGCTGCTTGCCGCAACATTGATATTCGGGACAAGGGTTACAGGGAATGCCATAAGCGCAAAGGACGCAAGCACAAAGGTTCTCAATACTATTAATACATATTTCGCCCAAGACGCAGGAGCAAAACTTTCTGGGCAGACTACCGAAGACAGCGGCTTATATAAAGTAGGTATAGAATATAATAATAACGAGCTTTTTGTCTATCTCACAAAAGACGGGAAATACTTAATCCTGCCTAATGGGATAGTCACAATAGCTGAACTTGAGGCAACAAAAACACCTACCACAACACAACCTCAAGAAGATACGATTGCAAAAACAGACAAGCCGAGTGTTGAATTATATGTAATGAGTTTCTGTCCTTATGGTGTAAGGGCGGAGAATAATATCCTGCCTCTGATTGAACTTTTTGGGGATAAGGTTGACTTCAAAGTCAAGTTTATAGCAAATGTGAATGGCAACACAATAGATGATGTCCAATCATTGCATGGAATAAATGAGGCAAAGGAAGATGCAAGACAATTGGTCATAATGAAATACTACCCTGACAAGTATTATGATTACCTCAAAGAGTTTGACAATAACTGCTATAGTGTTGCAAGTGATGCTGCAAAGCTCGAGGAATGCTGGAAAAATACAGCACAGAAATTAGGGATGGATGCCAAGAAGATAGAGACAGCGGCATATGGAGAAGAAGGAATTAATTTGCTGAAAGAAAACGAGGCAGACACAACAAAATATGACATCAGCGGAAGCCCGACATTAGTAATCAACGGGGTAAAGAGCAGTGCAATATACAGCGGGACAGCGGCAACGCAGCAGGCAATATGCTCTGCATTTAATACTGTTCCAAGTGAATGCGGGACAGAGGTTAGTGTGACAGGTGCGGCAACGGCAAACCAGCCAAGCTGAAGCTGCGGTTAAAGAATATCTATCTATAACAAGAGTTCTCTTTTATAAAAGACAGCCAATCAAGAAACCCTTTTTATATTCTTGAACAAATCGGCCTTTGTTATCACCCCTTTTAGTTTTCCTGAATCCTGAACAATCAGTATGGGAAAGTGCTTCAGCATTTCTGAGACAATAGCTATCCCTGTTTCCTTGGATATTATAGGCGGGGCATCTTCCATTATTTCCCTTAATGGCAGTAAGTCAATCTTCCTTTCAATATTGTCCAGTATTGTTGATTCTGATACAATCCCCAGTATTTTATTATTTCTGATAATCGGCACTTGGGATATCGCATGCTTCTTCATAACAGCAACTGCCTCATTCGCCCTGTTGTCTGGCTTTAATGAGACAATATGCCTGTTCATTATCTCCCCTGCCTTTTTTCCCTCATGCTTTGTAAGGGCGTTTAATGCAGAAAATATTTTCTGGACATTGTTATAGGCAGGGTCAATCTTGCCTGACTCTATCTTCGCAATCAGGCTCTGTGATACTCTTGATTTTTCAGCCAGTTGTTTCTGTGTTAACCCGAGATTTTTTCTCATCTGTCTTATTTCATTCAGGGTTATCATGACACTCATAAGAAAAATGGCTTTAAATCCTTTTTGGAATATCTAACTAAGTAAATATTCCTATTGGAATATTGTTTTCAGAAGGGTTTAAATAATGCATTCTCACAATAAAAGGCATGGCTGAAAAAAGATTTGTGACAAGCGAGAGTGTTACAGAGGGGCATCCAGACAAGATTTGCGACCAGATTTCCGATGCAATACTTGATGATTTGTACAGGCAGGACCCTTACTCAAGGGTTGCAGTTGAAACACTTGTTACAACTGGAAGCGTTCATGTTGCAGGAGAGGTTACTACAAGGGGGTTCTCAGATATACAATCAATAGCAAGAAAAACCCTCAAGGAAATAGGCTACACAAATCCTGAATTTGGGATTGATTGCGAGGATGCAGGTGTGTGGATAAGCATCCACGGGCAGAGCCCTGACATAAGCCAAGGTGTTACTGAAACAGAAAACAAGGAGCAGGGTGCAGGCGACCAAGGTATGATGTATGGATATGCGTGCAATGAAACGCCTGAACTGATGCCGTTGCCCATAATTCTTGCCCATAAATTAACAAGAAGTTTAGCAGAGGCAAGGAAAAAAGGGACTATAAAGAATATAGGCCCAGACGGAAAAAGCCAAGTCACAGTCGAATATGATGACGGGAAGCCAATCAGGATAGAGGCAGTTGTGATTGCACAGCAGCATACAAAGGATATTGATGAGGCAAATCTCAAACAGGAAATTCTTAACAAGATTATAAAGCCGATATGCGGAAGCCTTATTGATAACAATACAAGGATTTACATTAATGCGACGGGAAAGTTTGTTATCGGCGGGCCTGAAGGTGACACTGGCGTGACAGGAAGAAAGATTATAGCAGATACTTATGGTGGTGTAGGACGGCACGGCGGAGGAGCTTTCTCTGGCAAAGACCCGACTAAAGTTGACAGGAGCGCTGCTTATGCTGCAAGATACATAGCAAAGAATATCGTTGCTGCGGGACTAGCAGAAAAATGCGAGGTTCAGTTAAGTTATGCAATAGGGGTTGCAGAGCCGACAGGAATTAATGTTGACTGCTTTGGCACAAATAAAATTTCTCAAGACAAAATAGTTGAACTTGTAAAAAAGCATTTCCCAGTAAAACCCGCTGCTATTCTGAAGGAGCTTGATTTGAGAAGGCCCATTTACAAAAAAACCGCTGCTTACGGGCATTTTGGCAGAAACGAGCAGGAATTCACTTGGGAAAAAACAGACAAGGCAGATGTTCTAAAAAAAGAAGCAGCATTAGATTAGAAAAATTTCAATTTATTTCTGAATCAGGAACTCAATCTCGTCCTCATTAAGTTTAAGCTGCTGCTGAATGCCCTGGCTTTTCAAAAATTGCGCCATTACAGGAAATTCTTTCAGTGCCCTTTTTATTGAGACATGGGTAAATCTTGCTATTTTTTCTGCAATCGCCCTCTTTTTCGCATTTCGCTGTTTGGCAAGCCAGATTTTTAAAACTCTCTGGGGCTTGTTGTATTTTGTAAAGCCAATTCTTGCCTGTTTTTTTGCTGCCGCTATCCCAGCAGTAAGCAATGCATACTCATAAACAAGAAATCTCCAATGCTGCTGCCGATGAATTCTTCCCTTGAAAACATCTGCCCTGCTCAACGCATCAAATGCCTTTGCAATCTCCTCGCTGTTCTTGTATTCAATCGGGATATTCTCTTCTATCCACAGGAATACCTCCTCGATAGGCATATCAACACTATCAAATGTGTCCAGCAATTGGGAATCTATTTTTGCTGCCTTGAAAATTCTCTGCAATGCATTAAATATCCCTTCATCCTTTTCCCTCTCATCAATGCACGAAACATCAACCTCCTCCTTGATAAGAGAAATTGACTGCAAGTCGTTTATCGCTGCCCTTACATCTCCCTTGCTTTTTATCGCAATTGCCTTGAGTATGTCCTCTCTTATGAATATTTTTTCCTTGGAAGAAATATTTTTCAAAACCTCTGCAACTGCCTTGTAATCAATCTCCTTTATTTGTATAATCTCTGCCCTTTTCCTTAATTCATTCAGCTTCCTGTCCCAGATGTCATTTGTCGTCATAAAAATCGGGAATCTTGCAGAATCAATCAATTCTGAAATTGCCTGCGCGCCGCCCCTGTCATAATAGCCAGATATGCCCTCAATCTCGTCAATCAGCAGGATTTTTGATTTTGCAAACAGGCTTTTCTGCGAGGATGCCTGGTTTAAAACAGTTTCAATCTGTTCTCTATTGCGTAAATCAGAAGCATTCATCTCAATAATCTCAAATCCCATGTCATGCGCAAGTGCATTGATAAGAGAGGTTTTGCCGCTTCCTGCTGGGCCGTAAAGAATTGCAGCACGCTTGCCCTTCCTGAAATTAATCATAAAATACTTCAAGCGTGCAATCGCTTCATCCTGCCCCTTGAAATCCTTCAGGCTTACAGCGCGATACTTCTCTGTCCATGTTTCCTTTCCTTCCATTTTATTCAAGTTCTTTCAGCGATTTTTCCAATTCGTCCGCAATACTGTTAAGTCCATAAGATTTTGCCAAAGGTATGAGAAATTCTTTTGTGGATTTGTAATACTTTTCCCTCTTCCATTCAGCAGGCGCAGGAGATTCTAGATTGTCAATCCTATCTGCAAGTTTTATCAAGAGTACTCCCAAATCCTTTGCCGAATATTTTGCAATTTTTTCAAGTGTCTTTTGTCCAGTTAAATCCTCTTCCTTCGGCAACTTTGTAACACCATCAACCAAAAAAGCAACTCTTTCACCAAACTTCCCCTTTATTACATCTAAAGAGATTTTTTTATCCTCAACAACATCATGCAGATATCCCGCTGAAATAATAGGGTCAGAAGCCCCCCACTCATGCAAGATTATTCCCGTTCTTCTCAAATGTAAGATGTAATCCTCTCCATTCTTCCTTTGCTGTCCTTTATGCGCATCCTCCGCAAGATTATACGCTTCAGCAACAATTTTCTTGCTGTTTATCTTCTCTAAAAGTGCCTGTTCCATAGAACTTTAAAATTCAATTTTAATTATTGTTTGCCCTTGCCAGCCAGCACAAATGAGGCAAGCAATGACTCAAGCTGTATAAACTCGTCACTCCCTTCAACTAATCTGAACTCAATTTCCCCTGTCTTCTCTGTTAATTTTACTTTTATTTCTGGCTCAATCTGAAGGTTCCATATCTCCTTTTGGATTGCCTTTATGACATCCTGCCCTGAAATGCTTTCCTTAAGCATGACATCAAGCAATTTTTCCCTCGATTTTATGAAATCCCCCGATAATGCATATTCCAACACAACCTTGATATCACTTGGCTTTGCTGCTGAAACAATCGTCAAAACCAAGTCCTTTGTAATCTTGACACTTACTGAAGCAGTTGCCTGAAATAAATTTATCACCCGCCTGCAGTCCCCCTCAGAAACCTCGTAAAGTGATTCAATTGCACCCTGGTCAATCTCTAATTTTTCCTTTTCTGCTATCTTCTTTATAATCTTCTCCATATCCTTCTTCTCAAGAAGCTTAAATCGAAATATCGCGCATCTGCTTTGTATTGGGTCAATAATCTTGCTGCTGTAATTGCAGCTAAGGATAAATCTGCACGTAGAAGTAAAATTCTCCATTGTCCTTCTCAACGCCTGCTGTGCCTCTTTTGTCAGCGCATCTGACTCATCTAAGAATATGATTTTAAACGGAACCTCTCCAAGTGACTTTGTTCTCGCGAAGTCTTTTACCTTTTGCCTTACAACATCAATTCCTCTTTCATCTGAAGCGTTTAATTCAAGAAAATTCTCGTGCCAGTCGTTTCCATACAGCTTCTTTACAATAATCAAAGCCAAGGAGCTCTTTCCTGTTCCTGCAGGGCCTGCAAACAATAAGTGAGGCATATTCCCTTCGCTTGCAAATGCCTTCACTCTTTTTACAATCTCGTCCTGCCCGATGACATCCTCAAATTCCTGGGGCCTGTATTTCTCTGTCCATATCTCGCTAAACTCCTTTTTCATTATCATTTTTTAAGTTAAAGTTTTTATAAATCTTGTTGTTTCATAATATATACTATATACTGGCAATTAAGCCATTCCTAATTCATAATAAAACTGCTCCCTTAATCAAGTAATCTATCAAAAAAACAAAACTTGGTTTTGTTTTTAGGATCCTAAAAACCCATGATAAACCACAGGTTTTTATGATTTTGCAGCAACATTAAGCAGTTCATCCTTGCCTAACAATGCCAAGCCAGCCTTGTTGCCTATTACCTCTACCTTTATTATCTTGTCAGGATTCTGCAAGTCAACTTTAGGCCTGTCAATAACCTCTGTCAGTTTAAGGATAAGCTTTATCTCGTCTGGTTTTTCCTTCACCTTTCTCACCTTCAAATCCATCTTCCACTTGTCATTCTGCTTTATGTCCTTCGCAAAGTCCTTTATGTTCTTCTGAATGTCTGCAACAGTATTCTTGCACCACTTGTCTATAGGAATCCAGTGGAATGTATGGCTAAACTTTTCCATTTCCTTGTCAGCCAGAGAAGAAAGCTGTTTTACCGCCTTTTTCGCATCCTTTACAGCAAGTTCAGCCACTCCCTCATTTGCCTTCAGAACAGATACCTTTTCCTTAACCCCATTAAGAAGTGACTCAATAACCTTCAAGGCACTTTCCTGATGTGTAGGGTCAAAAGTAACAAGTAAATTTGCCTCTTTTGCCATGATAAAAACCTCCCAATAGAATTATAAAAAGAACGTATTTAAAATTTTCGCTCGAAAATTTTAAGCAAAAAATCCTCTAAAGTATTAAATTGAGCGATGAAATATACAGAATTATTTGGCGCTTGTCCTCATCGTCTTTCTTTTATGCTTTTCCCTTCTTAATCTCTTTCTCTGCCATTTCCAGCGCATCTGCCTTTTTTTCTTCCACCTTCGACTTGAGCGTTTCATTTTTCAGTTAATAGGTAAGGATAATGGGCATTTAAAAATCTTTTCACTCCATTCCAGAAATAAATTCATAAACACACTCGCCAACCATTTTGCTATAACCTCCCTCCATAACAGAGAATGTCGGCAGGTTAAGATTTTTTATCTTCTGCCCTATCTTCCTGAATGAATCAAGTTCAAGAAGGAATGCCCGGCTCTCAATAGGGTCGTCTTTGTAAGTGTCAAATCCCGCGGACACTGCAAGAATTTCTGGCTTGAAATCAGAGATTATTGACAAAGCATCTTCAAGCGACTTTAGATACCTCTTTTCATCTGTATTTCTTGCCAATGGAAAATTAAATGAATTTTGTAAATGCTTCTTGCCTGTTCCTGGATAAGCAGGATACAAATGCAATGATGCATAGAGCATATCCTTTTGCCCCAGAAAGATTGCTTCTGTCCCGTTGCCGTGATGCAAGTCAGTGTCAAGAATTGCAATCTTCCCTATCTTCTTGCCATTAAGCAGTTTTTTTGAAGCAACCGCTATGTTGTTAAAATAGCAAAAGCCAGATGCCCTCTCCTTTGATGCGTGATGCCCCGGGGGTCTCATCAAAGAAAATGAATTTCTCCCATCCAAAGCCATTTCAGACGCCCTTATCGCGCCTCCAACGGCAAGCGCCGCATAATCATATATTCCCTTTACAAAAGGGGTGTCCTCATCATCTTCATTATCTTTATCCTCCTTCCTAACCTTTCTAAGATGTTCTTGTGTGTGAACAAGAAGCAAGTCCTTTTCAGCCGCTTTCTCTGCGTTAAAAAAGTCATACCCCCTTTCCGCCAAGATTTTGTATGCAGAATCTATTCTAAACGGCTTTTCTGGATGCTCTCCTAAGTCATACCCCAAGCACTTTTCCGAGAATATTATTTCCATTACGAAAAGAGGGAAAAAAGATTTATAAATCTTTTCTTAAGAGTAGTGACAAAAAGGGGCATTTTTAGGCAAGGTTTATATACCCTTAAATTTATCCAAAAGCGAGGGGAGATTATGCCAAAAGGCGGACATATACTCAAAGGCAAAAGGATAATTCTAAGAAAATTAAGGCATAGCGATGCAAAGAGCATACATAGGCACGCAAAACATAAAGATATAGCAAGATTTACTGAACTGCCCCATCCCTACAGATTAAAGCACGCCAAGGATTTTATAAAGGAAGCCAAGAAAACCAAAGATTCACATTCCTTTGGCATAGAGTTAATGGATGAAAGGGGGGTTATTGGTATTATAACACTCTCAAAGATTGACTATGAGCATAAAAAGGCGCGAGTGGGTTTTTGGTTAAGCAAGGAGCATCATTGGAAAGGAATAATGAGCGAGGCATTATTCCTTATTCTGGATTTTGCATTTAATAAATTAAAACTCAACAGGGTTGCATGCTCTGTTTTTGAAGAGAATATCGCTTCCAATAACCTTGTGCAAAAGTTTGGATTTGTAAAGGAAGGCACAGAAAGGGAAGAGGAATTAAGATTTGGGAAGTATTATCATACTGTAATGTATGGGCTGCTAAGGAGAGAATGGCTCGCAAAAAGGAAGGAATTGTCCAGATTATTATTCTATAAAGACATGAACCTTCCAGAACAGGGAAAGTGTCACCCAGAACGCAATTGCAACGAGAATTAGAAGCACCCAATAGGCAAAGAGGTAAAATTTGTAAATCTGCCTGTCTTTGGCATTAACATCGTTGATTCTTGTAATGCTTGCGGAGAGCAGTGCGGGATGGGAGCTAAGAACCACAAAAAGCGTTGAGGCGAAGATAAATATATGCGCTGCAAAAAGGATTGTCATCAGAAAATTAAAAATGCCAAAATTTGCTATTGTTATGTCCCCAGTATATATTGAATAACCAAGGAGAAATGAGAACGCCAAAAGCAGGAAAATAGAAGAGAACAAGAGGAATTTCACTATTATCCCAACATCCTCAGGTTCTTTGCGCCGTGCCATTTTTCTCTTTCCCCAACATAGAAGAATCAAGTATAAAAACCTATCCCTGAAAAGGGCAGGAAAGATAAAAGCCTCCGACAGGGCTTGAACCTGCGACCCCAGCTTTACGAAAGCCGTGCTCTGCCGATTGAGCTACGGAGGCACGATTATTTTTTGCCTATCTCTTCCTTTATCTTTCCCTTGTGCTTCTTCTGGCATTCGGGGCAGATATAAAATAATTTGTTCCTGCCTTTCTCATTTATTTTGACAATACTCCCCTTAATCTTGCCCAAAAAGGTTTCTTTTATCTCGTTCCCGCATAAATCGCATTTCATATTTTAGCAATGAAAGGCAAACTTAAAAAACCTTCTGAAACTGGTATTAATATGGAAATTGAAAGCAGTTATGAGCTTGAGTTAGAGAAGGTTGTTAATGCAATAAAGAAAGAAAAGGCAAAGCTCGTATGCCTGCAGTTACCAGATGGATTGAAGCCAAAGGCAACAGGCATAGCAGGTTATATTGAAAAGAACACAGGTGCAAAATGTGTTATATGGCTTGGAAGCTGTTTTGGGGCTTGTGACTTGCCTCTTGGATTGGAAAAGCTTGGCATTGACTTATTGGTGCAATTCGGGCATTCTGCATGGCACTACAAGAACATCAAAGTCAAAAAAACTCTGAGTACTACCACACACTAAACAGAGGAAATATTCGATTTCCTATGCCCCAAAAATCTCAAAGATTTTTGTGGGTGTGTAAGAGTTTTTTGGATGCTCAGAAATAAGCATATTTCTGACATCATCAAGAACAAGAAGTAATTTATTCTGTGTTCCAAAGTTTAACAAGTTATTTAAAGAATTTTCAAGAATAATAAGAAGAGCAGAAAAAATGAAGGCAATAATCCTCGCAGCAGGATACGCGACAAGGTTGTATCCAATAACAATAGAAAAGCCAAAAACGCTTCTTGACATAGGCAAAAAAAAGATTTTAGATTTGATTATCAAAAAAATCCCAGCAGACATAAGTGATATCTGCATCATAACAAACGCTAAATTTTATTCATTGTTTAGGGATTGGTATGATGAAAATCCCAATGTTAATGTAAAGCTAATCAATGATGGCACAATGTCTGAGCAGAATAAACTTGGTGCAATACGCGACATGCACATGGCACTTCTAGCGGGCAAGGAAGATGACGCATTAGTCCTTGCATCTGACAATCTGTTTGATTTCGGGTTAAATGACGCCTTTGAACTATTCAAAAAAAAGAATAGGGATGTTATAATTGTCTATGATATCCAAGACAAAAGCAAAGCAGCCAGATTTGGCGTGTTGAGCGTTGATGCAAATGGAAAAGTTATAAAATTTGAGGAAAAACCAAAGCAGCCTGAAACTTCATTAGTATCAACAGCACTTTATTTTTTCACGAAAGAATCATTAAAACTCCTTCCTGATTACATAAATGAAAGCAAGGACAATGACGGGCCAGGTTACTTTGTTAAGTGGCTAATTAACAGGAGAGATGTACATGCTTCTATAGCCCGAGGTAAATGGTATGACATAGGAACTCTTGAAACTTATGAGGAGGCAAAAAGGGTTTTCTCATAGAAGTATAATATGTGTGGGATAATAGGTTATATAGGAAAACAGAATGCAAAGCCCATTTTATTAAAGGCGTTAAAGAGTCTGGAATACAGGGGTTATGATTCTTGCGGTATTTCAGTGATAGAAAATGGATTATTAAGAATAAAAAAGACAGCGGGCAGGATAGAAAATCTTGAAAAAGAAGCCAAGAATGAATTCAATGACGCCAAAATAGGCATTGCACATACAAGATGGGCAACTCACGGCATTGCAAACGAAAAAAATGCCCATCCGCATATTGACTGCGGGAAGGAGATAGCAGTCGTTCATAACGGAATAATTGAGAATTACTCTGAATTAAAATTAATGCTTCAATCAGAGGGGCATAGATTTTCAAGTGAAACAGACACAGAAGTTTTTAGCCATCTTGTAGAGAAATTCCTGAATGAAGATAAAAGCGCAGAAGACTCATTCATAAGCTCGCTTAAGCTGATTGAGGGTGCATATGCAATAGCAATGATTTGCCTGAAAGAGCCAAAGAGAATTTTTATAGCAAAAAAAAGCTCGCCAATTGTAATAGGGATAGGAAAGAATGAGACATTTGTCGCATCGGATGCAGTAGCAATACTGCCCTACACAAACAGGGCTATATTCCTGAAAGACAATGAGATTGCAATAATAAGCAAAGAAGGCGCTGAAATAAAAAACCTTGAGAATAAAAGGCTTGCAGCAGAGACAACAGAATTAAGGGGGCAATTGCAGGAGATAAGCAAAAAGGGCTTTGCAGATTTTATGCTGAAAGAGATAATTGAACAGCCGGATTCAATAGCAAATGCATTCAAAGGCAGGATTGACTGGAAAAACTCAACTGCAAAATTTGGCGGCTTGAACATAAAAGACGATGAATTAAGGGAGATAAATAAAATCGTACTGATTGGCTGCGGGACATCATATAATGCATGCCTGTATGGAAAGTATCTCTTTGAGGATATTACCAAGATTACGACAATGGCAGAATACGCCTCGGAATTCAGGTATGCAAATAGTGTTATTGACAGCAATACACTTGTTATACTTCTTTCGCAATCGGGCGAAACAGCAGACACTATTGCTGCATTAAAATACGCAAAAAGCCAGCATGCAAAAACTCTAGGGATAATAAATGTTGTCGGCTCAACAATTGCAAGAGAGGTTGACGGAGGGATATACCTTCATGCGGGCCCGGAGATTGCCGTCGCATCAACAAAAACATTCACATCTCATCTGGTAGTCCTGTGCCTGTTGGCAGTATACATTGCAAGATTAAAGGGGCAGTTAAGCAAGGATGATGCAAAAAAAATATTTTCCTCGCTGCAGGGCATTCCCTCAAGGATACAAAGGATTCTAAACGCAAAGGACAGGATTGAAAAAGTTGCACTGAAATACTTCAAGGTTAATAATGCCCTTTACCTTGCCAGAGGATATAATTATCCGATTGCGCTCGAGGGTGCATTAAAGCTGAAGGAAGTAAGCTATATACATGCGGAGGCGGTTACTGCGGCAGAAATGAAGCATGGCCCAATTGCATTGATTGATAACAATATGTTCAGCATTTTTATTACTCCACAAGACAAAACACACAAAAAGATTATAAGCAATATGGAGGAGATAAAAAGCAGGAAAGGCAGGATAATAGCAATAACGACATTCGGCAATGAGAGAATAAAAAAGATTGCTGATGATGTGATATTTATACCAAGAACAGATGAAAAACTGCTCCCTCTGCTGTCCGCTATTCCAACCCAGCTATTTGCATATTATTCAGCATTGATGAGGGGAAAAGACATAGACAAGCCAAGAAATCTTGCAAAAAGCGTTACAGTAGAATAACAAAGGGACACCCTTTGTAAACCCGATTCATTCACCTATTGTGATAATCTCAACGCCAGCCTTGTTTTTATTGAATGTAAATGGAATCCAGTAAAACAGCATGCCATTTTTCTTCGCATGAGGCAACCCTATTTTTGAGGCAAGAATCTTTTCGGCCCTTTCAAGCGAGGATTCCCTTGAAATCCATACAGGCACATTAAAAAATTTAATGACTCTATACTCTGGCTTCACCCTTATATGCCCAAAAAGCCGCTTTTCATACCTGTGATAGCCCCATTGGTATTTTAATGACGCCTTATGCTCAGCAATCTCTATGCCGTTAGCGGTTAATTCATCTATTATCAATTCAAAATTATAAATCATCTTAAAGTTATGCACTAGAAAAAGCCCATTTAAAAAAGTTGTGGAAACAAAAAAGAAAAAGATATTTAAAATAAGAAACCTACGGTTTCCTATGCTTTCCCTTATAAATGAGAAAGATAATAAGAAATCTTCGTTATTAAAAAAATGAGGTTGAAAGTCAGCTTTTTTTCATTCACATGCTGTGAAGGATGCATTGTAACATTTCTCGAGCTTCTTAATCGCAAGTTCTTTGACTATGAAAAAAAGATAGATATTGTGAATTGCAGGGTTCTCAGGACAAATGAAAAGATTGGCAAACTTGATGTTGCATTTGTCGAGGGCGCAATCTCAACTGCAAGCGAGAAAAGGAAATTAAAAGAAATAAGGAAAAAAAGCAGGAAACTGGTGGCACTTGGCTCTGGCGCAGTTAATGGCTACCCTTCAAACCAAAGGAATTCGTTCAGCGAGGAAAAAAAGCAGGAAATCTCACTTCTAGTAAAAAGCCTGCATCAGCTTAAGGAAATCTCGCCATTAAAAAAATTCGTGAAGGTTGATGATGAGATAGCAGGATGCCCTGTGAACGAGGCAGACCTGGAGAAAAAAATTAATTATTACATCAAAAATTTAGGGTAATAAAAATGCATAAGGAATTTGACTTGACAATAAAGAACATATCCAAGATAGAGGGGCATACCCACCTTGATATCAAAGTCAAAAATGGAAGGGTTACTGAAACAAAACTCAAAATCAGCGAGAACAAGAGGTTTTTCACGCAGGCAATAAGAGGGCTGGATTACAAGATAGTCCCTTCAACAATGTCAAGAATATGCGGGACATGCAGTTCTGCACATACATTATGCTCAATAGAGGCGATAGAAAAGGCGCTTAAGATTGATGTTTCACAGCAGACATTCACGCTTAAAAAATTGCTGATAAATGGTGGACATTTACGAGATCATGCAATGCACATATACTTTTTCTGCCTCCCTGACTTGATTGGCAAGGATTCAGTGCTTGATTTTAATGAAAGGGAGCATGAATGGATTCACGACGGACTGGAAATAAAGGCGGCAGGAAACTCACTTGCAACATTGATTGGCGGAAGGGCAATTCATCCGCCCTTTGCAGTTACAGGAGGTTTTACAAAAGTGCCTGACAAGAACAGCATAAAGAAGGTAATAATTGAATTAAAGAATACAAGAGAAAAGCTCCTCAAGATTATTGATTTGTTCTATGAAAACAGGAACAGGTTTGAGAGAAAAACAAATTATGTTGCTCTTGTCAATGATGACTTCAATTTTTTGAAGGGGGAGATAAAAACAGCATATGGAAGCTTGATACCAGAAGAAAAGTTCGGCGAGCATCTTGAGAGGGTTGTACTGCCGTATTCAACAGCAACTGCATTTGAATTTGAGAGCAGGGAGTATATGGTTGGGGCATTAGCGAGAATGAACCTTAACAAAAATAACTTGCATAAAGACACCAAGAATGACTGCAGGAAATATCTTTCTATTTTTCCGTCTGATTGCATTTTCAAGAATAATCTCGCCCAATCAATTGAAATGCTGCATGAAGTGGACAGCTCAATTGAAATGCTTGAAAGCAATATCTTTGTAAACGAAAAGCCCTCTGAAGCAAAAAGCAGGAACGGGCTGGGTGTTGGTGTTGTTGAAGCCCCAAGAGGAACGCTTTATTATAAATTATTAATTGAGAAGGGCAAGATAAGAGGGGCGGATTTGTGCATCCCGACACAGCAGAATATAATTCATATGGAAAAGGACATCAAGGCATATGTGCAGTCAATGCTGAACAAGCCAAAAGATGTTATAAGAGCAGAGGTTGAGAAACTGATAAGGGCTTATGACCCATGCATGAGCTGCGCAACGCATTTCCTCAAGATTAACTGGATTTGATTCAGCGCCTTTTTCTCGTCAATGTTCATTGGAACACCGATTATCCTTGCATCCTCTATCAGATTAAGTTTCTTCAGCAAAGCAAGATTATAACCCAAATCAAAGTCATGCATTGAGTATATCCTGTCCAACCTTACCGAGCTCAAATCAAGCAGGCAGGACTCTTTTATGCCCTTGACTGCATCAATAATCAGAAGATGCCTGCCTTCATTCTGCAAATCCTCAACAGCATCAAGCTCCTTGAACTCAATATCTGGAAAAGCTTTTTGCAGTTTAGGCATTAATCTCAAAGGCAAACTATCCTCTTTTACAAGAGGATTGCCAAAAACAAGGATTTTCATAAATAAACAAAACAAGAAAGATATAAAAAATTATGCAAATACAAACAAAAAATCACCTCTTTTTCTTTGCTTTATTGCAGGGGCATACAGGCATTATAAGCAATATGATTGCCTTGATTACCAAGATAGTCCCAATGACAACCCAAATGTCCCAATTGGTATAAAGCCGCGCCAACACTAAAACTATGCCCAAGACAAGCAATTTCATTGCCTTACACTGCGGAGTGCATTCATCCATTTTAACACCTCCTTTATATTACATTGGAAGAAACTTTATTTAAATCTTGTGTTCTTTTCACCAGTCTTCCCAATATTTTTAAATCAGAATGAAGTATGCCTTTTATGGCAAAACACAATAGTCAATTGGTGAGCATTGTAATACCTGCCCATAATGAGGAAAGATACATAGAAAAAACACTCTCACACATAAAAAAGCAGTCTTACAAGAATATTGAGGTTATTGTTGTCGATGATGGAAGCACCGATAATACCAAAGGAATAGCAAGGAAATATGCTGATAAGATAATAAAACTGAAAAAAAGAAAAGGCGTCAGTTACGCAAGGAATGCGGGGGCAAAAATCTCAAGAGGCAATTTGCTTGTATTTCTCGATGCTGACACGATATTATGGGATAAAGATGCTATAAGCAAGATTCTCAGGCACATTAGGGAGGGATATCAGTATGGAACATGCAAGATGAAAGCCGAAAAGCCAAGTCATGTAATATTTTCGGCAACAAAGAACTTTTTTATAAAATACACCCCTTTCCGCGCATGCAATGGGATAATATTCATAAGAAAAGAGATTCACCGCAAAATCAAGGGCTTCAATGAAAAAAAGGACAAGGAGGAGATATTGGAATATCTTGAAAAAGCAGATGCCCATGGAAACTTTAAATTTGTTGATGCAGACGTTATTACATCAATGAGAAGAGGGGGCGTAAAAACGCTGATATACTGGATTGGTATAAGGGCTGGTTTGTTAAGAAAAAGGCCTTATCCCGTCATAAGATAAGTGCTCCTGCCGGGATTCGAACCCGGGTCTAAGCCTCGAAAGGGCTCAATGCTTGGCCTCTACACCACGGGAGCATCAAGAGAAGAGAGATTTTCCGTTTTTAAAGCTTCCCTACAGAAGTTCACTAAACCCTTTTTGCGGTTATCTTATACCTGTCCTGCTCAGAATGCTCTGTTCTATAGCCAAGAATTCTAAGCTCTTCCAGCGCTTTTTCAATAATGCTATTGAAGTATTCCTTGCCATCAAAATCTTTGGAGATGTGCAGTGAAGCTGAACCGAGATTCTCCTTTCCGTCATTAAACGAGATTATATGCTCTGCGCCGCCAGAACACTTGTAGATTCCATGCACTATATTTATCTCCAAATCAGATGCCTTGATTTTATCTTTGTCTAGCAGATTTTCCATCATTCTTGTTATTCCTGAAGAACTCGTCATACAACCCCTTGACAGCCATCCTCTCGTATTCCTGTTTTACAAAGGTAGTTATATTCAGCTGGGACAATGCCTGGGAAATCATTTCAAATGACACCCCTTTATTCCTATAAGCAGAAGCCATCTTCTCAATAACCCCCACCTGATTTCTCATTCCCTCGCCTATTAATGAAATTCTTGCAAATGAGTTCTCAAGACTGAATTTATAATCCTTGCCCAAATTTTTTAATAATGACTCAAGATTTCCGGAATCGTCCTTAAGGAAGGCAAAACTCAATGCATGCCTTTCGTCAGCTGTTGAATCCACATTTATGCCCGCATCTCCAAAATAATTTGCAATCTGCGCCAAAACGCCGGGCTTGTCTGTCTCGTATCTTACAGTAAGAATATAGTGATGCGGCGAAGAGGCAATTATCTTAGCGCCCATATGCTCCAAGCTGACTGAACTTGCAATCTTCGTACCCTGATAATTCTCATCAACTATGTGAATAGGGATATTCTCGTTTCTTGCAGGCCCGATTGCTCTTGCATTGATTATCTTTGCCCCCAATTCAGCAAATTCAACTGCCTCGTTGTATGTTAATTCCTTTATTATTTCAGCATCTGGAACAAGTTTTGGATTAGCCCTTCTTACACCTGGCTCATCACTGAATATGTAAACCGCATCGGCAAGTATTGATTCTGCAATCTTCGTTGCAGTATAGTTGCTCCCGTCCCTTCCTAAAGTAGTAGGCTCGCCTTTATCATTGTAGCCAACAAAACCTGGTATAATGAAGATTCCCTTCTTTCCATTCAGGCTTTTTTCAATTTCAATTGTTGCGTCATCTGTTGCGTGAGCCTCTTTATACCTGTCAGTAATCATACCAAATTCATTGAAATCAAAAGTCTCTGTTTTGAGATTATTTTCCTTGATGAAATTGCCCAAAGTATGCACCGAGATTCTTTCGCCCATTGAGACAATGCTGGAATAACTTCTGTCATCACGCTCATTTTCTTGTATTGCCTTCTCCAAATCTGAATATAAGTCAATCGGCGGTTTGATGCCCAAGGTTTCACAAAGCTTGCTTGTTCTTGAGATTATTTCATTTTTGTTTGCAGAGATTTTTTCTTTGTTATAGATGTTTTCGAGAAGATTTGTGATTTTGTCATCCATCTCGTCATCCCCTGTCTTTCCCGCTGCAGAAGCCACAACTACAAGCTGTTCTGGCTTGTTTTTGTCATAAAAATCATTGATTATATTGAATGCACGCTTAACTGCATCTGCATCCCTTAATGATGTTCCGCCGAATTTCAAAACATATTTTGCCATTCTTATTTTTTAAATTAAATGTTTATAAAATCTCCCTCACCTCAAAAAGAAGAGTGGGCCTGTGAGGATTTGAACCTCAGGCCACCTGCTAACTTAGAGCTACAACCTCATATTAAATGGGTTGATAAGGGCTTGCCCTTATTTGTCATATAAGACAGGCGCTCTAAACCAGGCTGAGCTACAGGCCCATAGATAACGCAATAAAAAAGCATATTTAAAGATTTTTATTATCAAAAAAACAATGTGCCACTACACCTTAAAAGGTGTGGTTTGATTGGCACTTGTTTTTTGGATGCTCAAGATTCTAACCGCATCTCCGCGAAAACTTTCAGTTTTCGGGGCATAGGAAATCGAAGATTTCCTCTGTAAAAGATGCGGTTTTGTCAAGAATCTTGACATAAAAAATTTATACCCCTATGAAAGCCCAAAATTACAGCCCTCTACCTTAGATGGAAGTAATTTCTAAAGCCAGAAAAGAAATGAAAGTTGATTATGCAACAATTAAAACATTAGTCATAAGTATTCTATTAAAAAATAGTGCTAAATATATCTTATATTATCATATATCCTTTGCAGCAAGATAATCTTTTTATATGTGAAGAGATGAAAAAACCTATGATTATCGGCTTGACGGGAAGTATTTCTTCTGGCAAGGGAGCAGTTGCCAATTTCTTTAAAGCAAAAGATATGGTTTATCTCTCGCTTTCAGATGAGGTAAGGGAAGAGGCAAGAAACAAGAAGATTGAATTAACAAGAGAGAACCTTCAGAATTTGGGTAATGAAATGAGGCAGAAAGAGGGCAATGGCATTCTCGCTAAACGGGTTATCAAAAAAATAAAATCTCAGAAATACATAAATGCAGTCGTTGATGGCATAAGAAATCCTGAAGAGGTGCTTGAACTGAAAAAATTGCCAAGATTTTTTTTGGTTGCAGTTGATGCGCCAAGAGAGATGCGATTCAAAAGGATTGCTGCAAGAAACAGGGAAAGCGACCCAAAAACATGGGAGGAATTTTTGAGGATTGATGAAAGGGACTTGGGGAAAAATGAAGAGGCATCGGGGCAGCAGGTAAAAAAATGTATTGAGATGGCTGATTTCAATATTACAAATGATTCAAGCATTGATGAATTGAATGAAAAGATAAGTTCCTTGGCAAGAGAGATTGAAATAAGAATTCCAAGACCCTCGTGGGACGAGTATTTTATGAAACAGGCGGCATTGGTTGCTGAACGCTCTACTTGCCTAAGGCATAATGTAGGCGCTGTTATAGTAAAGAACAAGAGGATTATGACAACGGGCTATAATGGTGCTGCATCTGGAAGCAAGGATTGCCTGCAGCAAGGATGTTTGAGAAATGAAATGAATATCAAGTCAGGAGAAAGGCATGAGATATGCAGGGCGATACATGCGGAGCAGAATGCAATAATCCAGGCGGCATTGCATGGGGCAGACATTTCTGGGGGAACATTATACTGCACCCATACTCCCTGTCTTATATGCGCAAAGATGCTGGCAAATTCAAAAATAAGGGATATTGTTACATATGGGAATTATCCTGATGAGAATGCAATCAAGTTTCTTGAAGAACAGAATATAGCAATAAGGCGGATTGAGAGACCTGAGCCATTCATAAGGTTCAGGGACTAAGGTTTTTAAAATGCCCTTTTCTGAATATCTTAGATAAAATGTTAATTGGATTAGTAGGCAAGCCCAACACTGGAAAATCAACATTCTTTAAGGCAGCGACTCTCGCAGAGGTTCTTATAGCAGATTATCCATTCGCAACAATAAAACCAAATCATGGCATTGGCTATGTTAAAATTGACTGCATTGACAGGGAGTTTGGTGTGCAATGCATGCCGAGAATGGGATTTTGCCTGAACAGCAAGAGATTCGTGCCTGTTGATTTGATGGATGTTGCGGGATTAGTAAAGGGAGCAAGCCAAGGCAAGGGGCTTGGAAACCAGTTTCTTGATGACTTAAGGCAGGCAGATGCATTCATCCAGATAGTTGATTTAAGCGGAACAACTGATGCAGAAGGGAAGAAAACACAGGGATATGACCCATACAATGACTTGGTTTTTCTTGAAGAGGAATTAGATTATTGGTTTTTAGGAATACTGCAAAAGGTATGGAGGGCATTTTCAAGAAGTGTTGATATGCAGCATCAGAATGCAGTGCAGGCGATTGCAAAACAATTCTCTGGGCTAAAGATAGAAGAGGAAATTGTGAAAAAAGCACTCTCAAATGTCGAATTTGGTGAATCAAGATTAGCAACATGGAGCGATGAACAGCTGCTTGCATTTGCGCATGAATTAAGGATATCAAGCAAGCCAATGATAATTGCTGCAAATAAATGCGATACTCCTGCAGCACAAGAAAACTTAAAGAAGCTGAAAGAGAATTTTCCTGACAAGATTATAATCCCATGCTCTGCGGAGGCAGAATTGGCATTGAGGGAAGCGGCAAGAGACGGCTTGATTGATTACATATCTGGAGAAAATGATTTCAAAGTCAAAGGGAATATCAGTGAAAAGCAACAGAAGGCATTGGAATTCATAAAAAAGAACATTCTTGACGTGTTTGGCTCAACTGGTGTTCAGGATATACTGAACAAAACTGTTTTTGAACTTCTTGATTATATTGCAGTATTTCCTGCGGGTGTCGCAAAACTTGCAGACAGCAAGGGCAATATACTTCCTGATTGCTTTTTATTGCCAAATGGCTCAACTGCATTGGATTTTGCGTTTGCAGTCCATACTGACTTAGGAAATAATTTTATAAAGGCAATAGATGCAAAGACAAAGCTTGCCGTAGGCAAGGAGCATAAATTAAAGCATCGCGATGGAATTGAGATTATAACAAGATAAGATTTTATGAAAAAATGAAACTTGGCGTCTTATTTTCTGGGGGGAAGGATTCGTGTTATGCCTTGTACAAGGCAAGCAGAAAGCATGAGATAGCATGCCTTCTTACAATAAATTCAGAAAATCCTAACAGCTATATGTATCACACCCCGAACACTAAATTAACAGAACTGCAGGCAAAATCATTGGGCATTCCATTGCTTGTAGGGGGGACAAAGGGAGAGAAAGAAAAAGAACTTGAAGATTTAAAAGAATTAATCAAAAAGGCGAAAGAGGAATACAGCATTCAGGGCATAGTCACGGGTGCAATACAGTCTGTTTATCAGTCATCAAGGATACAGAAGATATGCGACGAGTTAAAACTGCAGTGCATCAATCCACTGTGGCAAAAAGACCAGATTGAATTGCTTAATGAAATTGTCAGGGAAGGGTTTGAGGTGATAATAACAAGAGTATCAGCTTATCCATTGGGCAAGGATTTGCTTGGCAAAGCTATAAATCAGGAGATAATATCAAGGCTTAAATCATATGAGGAAAAATACAAGATAAATCCTGCTGGCGAAGGGGGAGAAATAGAAACATTTGTTGTGGATATGCCTCTGTTCAGAAAAAGAATTGAAATAAAAAAAGCAAAAAAAGAATATGCTGATTATGACGGGTTCTTTATAATAGAAGAGGCAGAACTAAAATGATAGATTATTAATGTCCTGCGCACAAGATATCATAGCCAAGATCCTGCAATCTTTTGAGAGAACTTTTCATTTTTTCTGGCTCACTTGTCGGCAAATCAGTCCTTCCTATGCCCTCCTCAAATAATGTATCACCAGAAAAAAGGATTTTTTCCTTCGGCATAAAGAAAGCAATACTGCCTTTTGTATGTCCAGGGACTTTGACTGTTTTTATTGATTTTATTTTAAAATCTTTGATGGATTCTATTTTTATATTGCCAATTTTAATAAATTCATAGGTAGGTTCTATTTTTTTCTTGCCATCAACTATCTTCTCTATAAAATTCTCATTCAAAACTGTTCCAAAGGGGTTTTTGCTAAAATCACTTATCTCCTCCTTGGAAGCATAAACCCTTGCATTTTTGAACATGGCAATATTTCCGATATGGTCATAATGAAAATGCGTGAGCAGGATTATATCAATATTCTCTAAATTTATTCCTGTTTTTTTCAAATCATAAATCAGCCCTTTTCTATTTTCCTCACCACTCGTATCAATCAAGATATTCTTTCCCTCGGTTTTAACAAGATAGCAGTTAGAGCCAAAATTCCCAAAGTAAAACTGCCAAACATTCTTTGAAATTTGTTTTATCATTTTAATTTCTTCTCACTTTTTATTATAAACCAGAATCCTGCTATTAACAATATTCCTGCTGCAAACTGAACTAATGTTATCTTTTCCTTAAGCAAAAGATAAGAAAACAGCAGTGTGAAAAAGGGAGTAAGCAATAAGGCATTCATTGTTATGACAACCCCCACATTCTTAAGCAGATAGTAAAATAATATGCCTGCAATCCCTATAAATAAAACACCAGAGCCAAATAATACAATATTTGTGAACATTGAAACGCTGAAAATTTCATTTAGATTATTTAAAGATAAAGGCAAATAGAGGAATGAAACAATAGAAAAAACTATTGCTGTTGCAACATCCTCTTTTACATCTGTCTTCAAAAGTAATTTTTTTATCAAAACTGAGTAAATTCCAGCTAAAAGTGCAGAGCATAAAAGAAAAAGCAAAGAGACATTAAAGATAATACTTGACTCACTGGCTGTCATCAGTAATATGCCAAGAAAAGAAAGAATAGCCCCTATGACAAAAGATGACTGTCTCATTACCAATCGTTCTCCCTTTATCATGAAATAAGCAAACAGGAGTGCAAAAAAGGCGTCTGTTTTAATAATAAAGGAGCTTATATTCGCCTGCCCAAGCATAATGCCATAAACTGCGAACATTTGGGCGAACACGATTATTGCAGCGGGCAGAATGAAGAATCTGCTTTCTTTCAACCCGTTAAAAAATTCTTTCCTGTCCCTAAAAAAAGAAAAAATAAGAAGGAATAAGCCAGCAGAAAGGAAACGAAAGAAATTCTGGGTTGTTGGTGTTATCTGGCTGTTAAGATATTTTACCACGATAAGAGGAAAAGCCCATAAAATGAACTACACTCGGGCTAAAGCCCGAGGTATCACTATGGAGAAAAAATGCTAACGAAAATCAGTCCATGGCTGGGAAGAAGCAATGTAATGCTGGACAGCTTCAGTAGTTGTATTCCCAACGCTCCTGAAGAATTTGCCAGGACTCCAGAAATGTCCTGTCTTAAAATAATTTCTCAGCCAAGGATGTTTCTGCATGATTTTGAAAGCAGAATACCCTTTGAACAATTGCAATGCCTTGCTGACAGACATTGTAGGCGGGATTTCAACAAACAAATGGATATGGTCCACCGCAACATGGAGCTTATAGATTTGGCATCCATGCCTAAGTGCAACTTCTCCTATAAATCTCTCGCAGTCAACTCTAACGCCATAGAATTTAAATGGGTCCATGGCATATTTGGGCTTCCATACGAGATGGAAGGCATTCTGCCCGAAGGCATGCTTAAAGGTTTGAAGATTCATTTTTTTGCTCCTGAATCAGCGGGAAGCAGAGCTCACGCTAATCCGATTAGTTTAAATTTCATGTGGGATGTGCATTCACATCCCTCCTGCTTTAATCAGTTTCAAGAATTAAATTTTAAGGAGGATGGCAATTCCTCACTCTGCTTGAAAGCAGAGGTATCCTTGCCATTTAAGTAATGATTAAAAGCAATAATATATGCCTGTTCCTCATTGCAATCGCCTCTGTTTTGAGTATTCTTTAATAAATTCATTTGCTTTGATTAGCAGTTCCTTTTCGTTCTTGTGCTTAACAATCTTTATTGCCTCATCAAAACCAAGCCACTTGAAATCCTGATGTTCAAAAGAGATTTTAACCTTTTCTGCTTGCTCCTTATTGACATTGCCAAGTAAAAAAATAACCTGTTTGCTTATTGTATCTCCCTTAAACTTGAAGAAATAGCTGATAACCTGCCTAAAACCTGAAAGGACTGTAATATCTGAAATATTTGCCTCCTCCATTGCCTCTCTCTTTATTGTATCTACTTCTCTCTCACCAGTTTCTATAAGCCCTTTAACAAAACCCCAATAATTTGAATATTTTAATAAAAGAAATATTGGCTTATTGTCTTTTAGGTAAAAAAGCAATATGCCTGCCGAGGTTTTTTTAATCATAAAATAAGGATAAATACAAGATTTAAATATCCTTTCTTGCTTTTATTTCAGTGAAGCTAAAAGAGGGGCAATTTGGGTAGAATGAGGTATAAAAAAGCAGTTTCAGCGCTTGTTGCGGCTGTGATATTGATTCTTATAACTGTTTCTGCTGCAGGGGTGATTTGGAGTGCTGTGATGCCTATGATTACAGGCTCAATGCAACTCAACCAGGCATGCATGAATGCAAAGGTTTGGATTGATACTCAATCAGGATATTCTTGTTATGATGAAGTGAATAAGCAGGTAAAGTTCATGATCGCGAGAGGTGCTGAAGAGTTTAATCTTGTTGGTGTTTCAGTAGGACTTGTTTCTGGTGCAAAAACTTTAAGTAAGGAGATAAGGTCGGGGACTGCAAATCTTCTTTCTTATTTTATGTTTGATGAGGGCTCTGGGAATGTTACTGCTGATTCAAGCGGCAATTTGAATACTGGGCAGGTTGTTGGAGCGCAATGGAGCAGTGGCAAGCATGGAAGGGCATTGCTGTTTGACGGGATTAATAGTTCTTTGAATTCAACAATCTCTTCTGGTTATAGCGACGAGATTACAATAGAAGCGTGGGTTATTGCAAACTCTTCTGGATGGCAGCAAGTTCTTGGAAAACCAAATTCATTTTATCTTGAGACGAACGGGACTGATTTTAATGCTTCTCTTTACATAGACGGAGGGTGGAGATGAGAAAGGGAATATTAATTTTGGCTGCTGCACTTGCTCTTATACTTGGGGCTTTGCTTTATGTTATTGCTGCTTCTGCTCCAACAATAACAAACATTCAGATTAAGCCAAGCCCTGCTTATGATAATGATATTGTTAATTGTTCTGCAACTTATAATGATGCTGACGGAGACAAAGGAAATGTAAGCATTTATTGGTATAATGGTTCAACACTTTACTGGCAGACGACTCAGTTCAACAAGCTTTCAGGCGAGACAGTCCAAGAGCCGCTGACTTGGATTAATAAGACAGGATTGGTGGGGTATTGGAAGTTCTCAGAAGGAAGCGGCAATGAAGCAAAAGATATTTCTGGAAATGGAAATAAAGGAGTTGTTTCTGGTGCAACATGGGCTGAGGGAAAGTCAGGAAAGGCGCTAAGTTTTGATGGAATAAATGATTATATTAATATTACAAATACAAACGCTGGCAATTTTAATTATAATGAGGATTTCACTTTATCTGCATGGATAAAACCAACATCCACAACAATTGGAGCAATACTAAGCAAGGAAAACAGGGCAGAAGATGGTTATGGCTTAATAATGGGTAGAGACAGAAAAATAACTTTTATTGTAGGAGGCACAATAAGAGATAACTTAACTGTTATGCTTGATGCTGGCAACACAAAGAGTTATTCTGGAAGCGGAAGTGTATGGAGTGATTTAAGTGGGCTTGGGAATGATTTCACTGGAACAAATATGATAGCAGATGACTTTTATGGGAATGACAGCAGTTCACCAAAATCATTTGATTTTAATGCTATTGATGAGGAATTCAGAAGAACGCAGGAAGGAATTCCCTCTTATTCTGGCAAATACAATTTTACATGGGAAACTTGGCAGAGCGCTCGTTCATTGTCTGGAGCAACTTATGCACGACAGGCACAAATGGATGATTATGTTGGTTTTAGTTCAGGTGTTTTTGTAAGAAGAAATCAGGTTAATGGACCGAGCGCTGGTTCACCATCAGTAGGAACTTGGCAGCAGATTATCGGCTCTGGCAATACAACACATCTTTCTGTATGGCTAAACAACAACCTTGTTGGCATAGCATCGCATACACAGGCATTTTCAGGCACTCACATAAGTTGGTTCGTAGGAGCGCAGCATCATGCTTATGATACAGTTTCAACTGGTTTTAATGGCAATATCTCATTAATACGCTCATATGCGAGAGAGTTAACAAAAGATGAAATAAACCAGAACTACATGTCTGCTGCATACAGATACAACGCAACAAGTTCAAATACTGCACCAACTGCATTAATACTTAATGAATACTCGCATGTTCTTGCAACGAAATCAGGCAATAATTGTTCTATTTACATAAATGGAACAATCTCAAAATCCTTCAATTGCCAAATAAATCAGAATATGAATGGGCAATTGTTTATTGGAGCAAGAGCTTCGGGGGTGACAGAATTTTTTGATGGTACAATTGATGAAGTTCAAATCTATAATAGAGCACTAACACAGAATGAGATTAATCAGTTATACAATGACTCACCTCATGCAAATAGCGAAACATGGAACTGCACGATAAATGCAACCGACTCTTCAGAAGCAGTTGGCACTCCTGTAAGCACAACAAGGACAATAGGGAGTATCAGTAATTTTGCCCCAACAATAACAAACATTCAAATCAAGCCAAGCCCCGCATATGAAAATTCAACCCTAAATTGTTCGGCAAATTATAATGATGGAGATTCTGATAAGGGGAATATAACTTTCTCTTGGTATAAGGATTCTAATCTATATTGGCAGATTACTCAGTTAGATAAAAGTACTGGTGAACAGATTAACGAGCCACTGACTTCAATTAATACTAATGGATTGGTTGGGTATTGGAAATTCTCTGAAGGCAGCGGAACACGAGTTAGAGATATTTCAAGTAAGGAGAATATTGGAACATTAAGTAATTTCAACTTTAATGCAAATTCAGGATATGTTTCAGGGAAATATGGGAAGGCATTGCAGTTTGACGGAATAAATGATGTAGTGAATATAGGAAACCCTAGCCCATTGAATACAGATTTCACAAACATAACAGTCGGTGCATGGATATACTCAAACGGAACACAATCAACTGATGCGGCATTAGTGGGAAAATTCACTGTCTGGGGTTTTACATTGCATTATAACACTTTATACTTTTATATAAACAATGGAGGCAACGGGATAACAACATCTTATTCGTCATATCATAATGGCTGGCACTTTATAACTGCAACATTCAGTTCAAATAATTCTGGGGGTGGAACAATGAAGATGTATGTGGATGGAATGTTGAAATCTACAAGAACATCTAATTATGGTTCAACAGGGTCGGGAGGTAATGTTGCTATTGGTGGGAGCCCTGCAGGAACAACTCCTTTTAACGGAACAGTGGATGAGGTAATGATTTATAATAGGACTTTAAGTTCTGGTGAGATTTCGATAATCTATAATAACTCGCCTCACGCTACAGGGGAAACTTGGAACTGCACTATAAATGCGACTGACTCGCGGGGAATTATAGGAAATCCAAACTCAACGGCAATAACGATAAGTAGCACTAGTACTATTGCTCCCACGATAACAAATGTCCAGATTAAGCCGAGCCCTGCGTATGATAATGATGTTCTGAATTGTTCAGCAAGTTATAATGATGCTGATGGAGACAAGGGCAATGTGACATTCAGTTGGTATAATGGCTCAACTCTATATTGGAGCGTAACGCAGTTTAACAAGCAGAATGGGACAGTAGTTAATGAGCCATTGACTTGGGTTGATAAAACAGGACTGGTTGGATACTGGAAGTTTAGTGAGGGAAGCGGGAATGAAGCGAAAGATATAAGCGGAAACAATAATAATGGCAATTTAGTTGGCAATACAGCATGGAACTCAAGCGGAAAATACGGTTCTGGATTGACTTTTGATGGGGCTGGAGATTATGTTAATGTAACAAACAGCCCAACTATAAGTGTAACAACAAATGCACTCACCCTTTCTGCTTGGATTAAATTAGACTATAATATGCAAGCAATAGATATAATTGTTGATAAAAAAGGAGAAATCTGGGCATTGCAGGGAAGCCAGCAGGGTGATGGAACAAAGATACAATTTGATATCTCAACGGCTGGCTCTCAATCAAAACTTGACACTAATACACAGTTTACTACTAAAGGGGTTTGGTATCATATTGCAGGCACTTGGGATGGTACAACAATGAGGATATATGTAAATGGAATGCAAGAGAATGCTATGAACAAGAGTGGAACATTAGCTACAAACAATAATGATTTTGTTATAGGTGGTTACGACACAACAAGTGGATATGACTTCAAGGGGGGGATAGATGAGGTAATGATTTTCAACAGAAGTTTGAGTGCTTCAGAAATAACTGCTTTGTATTCAAATTCTCCTCATTTCTCAGGAGAAACATGGAACTGCACGATAAATGCGACTGATTCCTCAGAAACAGCAGGAGCACCTAATTCTGCCATAATAACGATTGAATCTGTTTCTGGCTATGAGCCAAAATGGAAGCACGTTACAGTAACATACAGCTCATCAAGAAAAGAGAAGAAGATTTATGTTGACAATGTTCTTGTGAGGACAGAGAAATTAAGCGGGCTTTCTGATTATAAGATAAATAACCAGACAGGAAATCTTTATATTTCAAAGCTGTATGGGGTGCCTTCTGGTAATATGTTTAACGGAACTATTGATGAAATGAGGATTTATCCTTATGCATTAAGCAGCAGCGAAGTGAATAGCGCTTATCTTGGCTCAGTAAGTTATGATAAACTGCCTAACCAGAATGAGGCGACTACACTACTGCTTAACGGAGAGGATGTTACTGAAATGACTCTTGCTCCTATAGTAAGGGTAAGCAATAAGGAAAAGACATGTGATGTGACATCTAAGGTTAAGATACCTAAATGTGCTTAATGTTTGAGAGTTTAAAATGATGATTAGCATTAAGGTAAAACCAAACAGCCAAAAAGAAGAGGTTGCGAGAGAAAATGATAACTATTTTACTATTCTTGTCAAGGAAAAGGCAGAAAACAACAAAGCAAATATAGCAGTTATAAGATTATTATCAAAATATTTCAGAGTTCCAAGCTCACAGATAAGTATAAAAACTGGTATGAAATCAAGAAAGAAAATTATAGAGATTATAAGATGATTAAATACGAACTTGCTGGGGATATACAGCAAAAGATGAATGAGATAATTGACAATACTAATTTTTGGCATATAAAAAAAGAAAGGGTTGTATGCATAAGAAGCCGCGGCTCTGCATCACAAGGAACTATCGCGCGATGCCATGCGCTGACAAGGATATGGCAAATGGCTCTTAATACGAAAGCCGCATATCTGATAGAGGTCATAAGTGAAAAATTTGACAAACTAAGCGAGGAAGAAAAAACAAAAACAATTATTCATGAGCTGATGCATATTCCGAAGGCATTTGGCGGCGGTTTTAAGCACCACGATTTTGTAACCTCAAGAAATGTTGATAAGATATATTCAGTCATGTTAAACAATGAAAAAAGAAGTGAAGATGAAAAAAACAAAAATTTTTCCTTTTGGAATTGAAGCAAAAATCTGCAAGTCATTATTCAGCAAGGCAAGGGGGATGATGTTTTCGCTCAAACCAGAGCCGCTTCTTTTTGTGTTTAAGAAAGAGCAGAACGCCTCAATCCATATGTTTTTTGTCTTTTTTCCATTGATTGCAATATGGCTAAACAAAGAAAAAAGGATTGCTGACTTCAAAATATTAAAGCCATTCTCATTTTACAACCAAAAAATAAAGTCCAAGTATATAATTGAGATTCCTCTTATCGATAGAAATAACAAAAAAAAGCTCGTAAAGAGATTAAGGAAAGGAATGCAGTTAAAATTTCTAATATCAAAAAAACCTGAGTGTTACCGCACCCTAAAAGGTGCGGTTTGTGGGTTTTTTGGATGATCAAGAACACGACCACACACTAAAGTGTGTGGTTTTGTCAAGTGTTCTTGACATAATTTTTACCATTTTGACATAACACCGTCGGTAACAGAAAGGTTTAAATATGCCATATACTAATTTACCGAATATCGCAAAACTCTTCTATCTTGAATATAGAGTTTTGGGAGACAGAAAACAATCAAAAGATATGTTTTCTGTAAAAAGACTAAAAGGAGGTTAAAAAATGGGAAGTGTTATAGTAAAAAACGCTGTTAAGAGGAAACCTGGCTATCTGTACTATGTCGATGGCAAAGGCAATGTCTGCGAAGCAAAGATGGCCCGCGGCGGAAAAAAGAAGAAGAAATAAGGGCTAAAGCAGGCAAAAAATAATTTGTTTTTTATATTTTTTAACTATTTTAAGGGACAGAAAACAAAGCAAAAGGAATTTGTTTTCTGTGTTTTTCATTCTAGATCTAACTCTTTTACTATTTGATATTCTTTTGCAAATTCTCTAACCGAAAGCTTTTTATAGGTAGTTACCTATTAGGTAACTATGAAAATTCAAGAATTAATGCAGGAAAACAAGGAAGTAAGCGGGATTCCAAGATATGGATTAAGGGCTTATGCATTGTTTTTTTCAAGGCATGGCTCAAATGAAAGCTTTTCGCAAAATGAATTGGACTGGATAGTTGGGCAAAGCATGAGAAAGAAGATATTCTCTTTGTTGTTAAATGCTGGATGGATAAGGAAGGTTTCAAGAGAAGAGTATGTTTGCGTTGCTCCTAATGAGATATTTAAGAGCATGTTAGAGTTTAAAGTTCCTTTTATAATAAAAGAAGCAAAGAGAGAATATGCCTTTACTGGCTTATCTGCCGTTGAAATATGGTCTGACTATTCTTATGTCCAGAGAGGATTAGAAAAATCCCCTTATTTCATCAAGATATTAAGAAAAGACCTGAATTATTGGAAGAGCTTCTTTAATAAGCAAAGAATTCCAGCATATAGCAAAGAGGGCTCTACAATCGGAGAGTATGTTATATTAATCCCAGTTGATAAAATAGAATCTGTTGAAAAAGACGGCTTAAAGGTTGAAAATTTGAAAGAAACGATAAGAATAGCAAAATTAAATAAATTTTATTTGTATGCTTACAATTATATCCGAAAAAAGTATGGTGATATTGTTTAACTTTTTTCGTGATGCTCAGAAATTAAAACATCAGTAGAAATTTCTGACATGAGGGATAAATATGGAATTGCAGCTTAGGGAAAAAGAGATATTTGAAACGCTTAAGCACATTAAGAAGCTTAATTTTGCAGTTGTGGGGGGCTATGCTGTAAATGCCTATACTCTTCCAAGATTTTCTGTAGATTGCGATATAGTTGTTTTGAATGATAAGGAATCAGAAAAGATTGAGAAGGAACTATTAAAACTTGGATATAAAGAAAGCAAAACTGAAGCAGAAACCCCTTACAATACAGAAAACAAATTAAACCCTTGTTTTCTGTCTCCCAAAAATCAACATAAAGATTTTTGTGATGGCAGTTTTAAGAGGTATGAGAAAGAGATAAGCAAGGATTTTAGCGTAAGCATGGATATCCTTATTAAAGAGGTTCTTGACAGGCAAACAAATTCAACCTTCTCAGCAGAATGGGTAATTGAAAACTCAAAAATAAGAAGCCTAAAGGGAAAGACAATTACAGAAGAATTAAAATTAAGGATAATAAATCCTGAGGCCTTATTTGTAATGAAGATGATAACTTGCAGATTAACTGACATAAGAGACATTTTTCTTTTAATATCAAGCACAAAGGACAAATCTTGGATAAAAGAGGAAATTTCCAAAAGATGCAGCTTTGAAAACAGGTTTGAAAAGGTAAAGGAAGAAATAACATCAAAGCAATTCAAGGATGGCCTGCAGGGAGTTTTTGGCCTTGTTGATAATAAGATTTTTGAGAAGCATAAAAAGATGATAGTCACACTGGAAAAATTGTAAATCTTTCATAACCACTCTTCTTAACATAAAGTGCGGGAGATAGGATTTGAACCTACGCAGGCACTAAGCCACAGGATAACTTAATTTTCAAGGGAGATTTAGTTTTCTTCTCCCCAAGGGCTCTTCTTTTACAAAAGAAGAGGGCTTCTTAAGTCCTGCCCGTTTGGCCGCTCCGGCACCCCCGCATAAGATATTATAAGATTATTGTTTTATAAAGATTTTGAAGGCTGAAAATTAAGAGAAATATTATTTAGAATAGAAAGTGGATTTAGCCTAAATCCAAGCTTATTTTTATTGCCATATCCACCTTGCTCATTACCTCTGCAGATAGAGTACTTATTTTTCTTGTAATTCTTGATTTGTCAATTGTTCTTATCTGATTTAACAAAATAGTGGAATCCTTATTTAACCCAGAATCCTCTTTTAAAACAAGAACATTGGTTGGAAACTCTTTTGTGAATACTTTAGAGGTGAGGGGGGCAATTATTGTTAAAGGGCTGTATTTATTTCCCTGATTATTTTGAATAATCAGGCAGGGTCTAATGCCTCCTTGCTCCCTCCCCATTATAGGCTCTAAATTGACAAGGGCTATATCCCCCCTTTTTATTTCTACCATTTCCAGTCAAAGTCTTCCTCAATAGCTTCAAATTCTTTATTTATCTTTAAGCTTTCTTTAGCCATTTCTTTGTATCCCTCAATAAGCAGCTGTTTCTGTTCTCTTTTGCACCTTTCAGCAATTTTCATAAGTGCAAGAATTACCTCTTCGTAACTCTCCTTGCCACTTTTAAGCCTGTCAAGCTCATTCTTTACATTTTCTCTTATCTGAATTGTTGTTATCATAATTCTATAGATAAACTATAGTTTATAAATCTTTCTGATTTTAGCAAAGATTATGAGTGTAGTTAGATATTTTTTCTCTTGGCTCTTTGGAGAAGGACAGCAGAAAGGGTAAAGGCTTATTCATCTTCTTTTAACTCTCTAAGCGTCTTGATATATGTATATGCGGGAGATAGGATTTGAACCTATGCAGGCACTAAGCCAATAGCCCCTGAAGCTATCCCGTTTGGCCGCTCCGGCACTCCCGCCTGTATAAAAAAGGGATTTGAGAATTTATAAGATTATTCATTATAGTCAAGGACTTTGCTATTTCCCGAATTCAGCCTTGAATAGACAGGGAAAGAATTATGTCTTTCACTACACAATAATTTTTATTAACCCTCCATCTAAGGTTTAATTATGGAAACAGAGAAAGAAATAGCCAAAAAGACAGCAAGATACAGAAAAGAGATAGAGGCACACTTTAATCCGTATCTTTTCAAGATTCTTGCTAATGTTGCAAAATTCTGTCTTGAGAAAACATTTACTGATATTGAAGTTGCAAATATGAATTATGTCAAGGATTCTGCAGAAAAGGGCATTGTAGTCTATGCCTCAAACCATAAAAGTTACACTGACCCGTTGGTGCTGGGGCTTGTCCTTTACAAAAATAGTATCAAGCAACCGTATTACGCAGCAGGCAGGAATATGTTCAACATATGGAGCAGTGGGATTCTTAAGAGTATGGGCGCTTTCTCTGTGGACAGAAGCAATAAGGATATAATCTACTTAAACACATTAAAGGATTATATTGGTTGCCTCATAAAAGAAAGAAAGGACATACTTCTATATATTGAAGGCGGCAGGAGTTATGACGGCAAAATGAAAGGCCCAAAACTCGGGATTCTAAAGGCGATACTTGAGTCACAGAATAAGGATGTTTCTATTATCCCGGTAGCAGTAAATTACGAGCAGGTTCTTGAGGACAGGGTTCTTACTGCAATAGCAACAAAGAAGAACCAAAGAAGATTTACAGATGAAGCAAAAGAACTCTTCAATATCTGCTTTAATTACTCTCCTGCAAAAAAAGATGGAAAAAGGCGTTATTCAAGCAAGGCATATGTTAATTTTGCCAGCCCCATAAAAATAAGGGATTATTCTGCAAAAAGAAGTGACTTAAAGAATCTTGCATGGCGTATAATAGAAGAAATACGCTCATCAAAACACCCATCATCAACTTCAATTGTTGCTGCTGCCACATTAAATACATCAGTAAACAGCAATGAAGCAAAAATGTCAGAAATAGAGAAGAATATACTGAAAATCTCAAGTGATATCAATGAAGTAATGAAAGAAGGAATTGATTACTTCATATCAAGAAACACATTATCTGTAAAAGGAGGAATAGTGTCAATAAAAGAGCCCAAAATCCTGGAATATTATGCAAACGGGCTTCAATGAGAAAATTTCTTGACAGCCGTTAAAACATAATTATTTGCCTCTTCTGCACTCATATTTGAGGTATCAATTACAATGTCATAATTGCTCAAGTCATCAATATCTACTCCATAATATTTTTTATATCTTAATCTCTCGCTTTTCTCCCTTCTTCCTATATTTTCAAGCGTTTTTGTGAGCGTTGTATTTTCTTTTTCAATTCCACGCCCTTGCTTGAAAATTCTTTTTGCTCCTATTCTTGGATTTACAGAAAGAAAGATTTTTATTGAATTTGGAAGAAACATGAAACCTAATCTTGAGTCAATGACAAAATTATCCTCTTTCCGAAGTTTTCTATACATCTTATCTATCTCTTTATCAACTTCAAATGATTTCTCTGCCATTTTGCTCAATTCAAGAAGTGAAATTCCTTTCTTCCTTGCCAATTCCCTCATAAAATCCCCACCAGAATATCTTTTAAGATTTAATCGCCTTGCAAGAAAATCTGCGATAGTCGTTTTACCACTTCCCGGATGCCCTGATAAGGTAATTATCATTCTAATCCCAAAAATTTATCAATCTCCCCTTTTATTTGAGCAAAAACGCCCTCAATATCCCTTGAGCCGTCAATCTTTTTTATATTGTCTCCTATTAAGGCTATTCTTTCATATTTTTCCCGCCTTTCCTCTATCATTCTTTCTTTTTCAAAAACAGTAATCTTTCTGTCTCTTGAGTGTAATCTTTGCATGGCAATTTTTGTTGGCACCAGTATGATAAATGTTAAATCAGGCCTTAAGAACTGGGGCATATACTCTTTCCATTTGTTTTCGTCTTTTAACTGGTAGATGCATGTTGAATAGTCATACCTGTCGCAAATAACTATCTTTCCTTGTTCTAAATCAGGCAAAACCTCTTTCTTGAGATGCTCTTTTCTGTCAAGAGTGAATAATTCAAGCCATTCATCATCACTTAACTTATTGCCCTCATCCGAAACAACGAGTGCTTTTATTCTTCTTCCATATTCAGAATCAGAGGGTTCTCTCGTAAGATAAACCTCTTTGCCTAATTCTCTTAAATAGTTGCCAAGCAACTCCCTCTGGGTTGTCTTTCCTGCCCCATCGTTGCCTTCAATCACAATGAAAAGTCCTTTGCCCTCTTTTTTCATTTTTCTGCTAAATCTGGTGTGCAAATCCTACCTACTATCTCTTCTAATGTCGTTTTCAATTCTGCAACACCGTTTGGTTTTATAAATTCTTGGTGGAGTTTAATATAACCTATCAAAAATGGCATGCACTTTGTCGCATCATTACTTCTGACAACAAATCTCTCATAGCGGAATATATTAGTGCTTCCTTGCCTTATCCAGCTGGCATAAAAGCAAGTGCCATTTATATTTATTCTTATCTCCATCTTATAATCTCAATCTTTCAAATTCTTTTTTAACTTCATTAGCCAAGCCGCATGACATCTTCCCTTCATAACAAACCTTCTTAACTATACAATCAGGCCCAGCATATTTAAAAATTGATGGGGCTGTAGGATAAACAAGCTTATACATCTCCTTGGCCATATTCCTTATCTCACCCTGTGCCCTCTTGCACATCCTTTTCCTGAAGAAGTTTATCAAAGAACGAGCATTCATAGTAACTATTATCTTTGTCTCAGCAGCATTAGGCAGTAGATATCTTGCATCTTCATTTGCTTTTTCTCCCCCATAACCCTTTTCTTCAAAAAACTCCTCTGCCTCGTCATACCATCTCTGTATTATCTCCATTTTTTGTTTAAACCACTGCTCCTTTCCAACCTTCCTGAACAGTTCTGGAATAATATAATCAAAAATACCACCATGCTTGCTACTATGCTTAGTAACATATCTCTGGCTCTGCTGTGAATAACTTGCTATTCTATGTCTTACAAACTGATGAGAGCATGCTCTCGATATCCCCTCAATCCCGAAACTGTATACTGCATGTTCTAAAGGTGATTCATGCCCCATAGAAACAAGCTTATCAATAAATCTCTGTGCTTTTTCAGTCTCTTGTTGTTCTAAAATCTCTTTTATACTTGAAGCAGAATAGCATAGCTTTGCTGCAATGGTTACTAAAATTTCTGGTTCTGAGGTGCGGGTTATAAGAACTACATTAAGTTTTGATTCCATATTAAACTTAAAAAAATTCGCTCAAATTTAAAATCATTTATATTAAAACAAATATATTTAGGAAAAAAGATATGCTTAAGAACCAATTATTTCAATTATAACATGCCTTTCCCTTGGCCCGTCAAATTCCGCAAGAGTGATGCTCTGCCACTGCCCAAGCTGCATTTTAGAGTCCTTTATCGGAATAACTTTTCCGGGTCCTGTAACTGCGGCTTTTATGTGAGCCGCTGCATTATTATCGATGCAATTATGCTTATAATCCGCATGTTCAGGAATAATCCTATCCAATGCTGAAAGAATATCAACTCCTACATTTGGGTCATAATTCTCGTTTATTATGATTGAGGCAGTTGCATGCTTTGCATAAATCAGGCAAATACCCTCTTTAATCTTTGATTTTTCTGCTATCTTCTTCACTTCGGGGGTTATATCAAGAATTTCCTCTTTTTTGTGTGTTTTAACTAAAAATTCCTCGAACATAGGCTTTTTAAATGAGGTGCCTTCTTAAAACTTATGAAAAACCAGCGAAAGAGAATTCTTGAAATAGAGCCAAAAGGCAAAGCAGTATTTGTGGGCGATACCCATGGCGATTTGAATGCAAGCACATATGTTATTGAAAAGTATCTAAAACCAGATAATAAAATAATTTTCCTGGGGGACTATGTTGACAGGGGATGGGACTCAAAGGGGAACATAGATTTTTTGTTAAGGCAGAAGGAAAAGAATCCTGAACAGGTTTATCTGCTGCTTGGCAATCATGAGGGCTGGGGGGCTGTTCAATGCTATCCCTGTAACTTCTGGGAATCTGCTAACGAGAAAGAAAAGGCATACTACAAAAAGAGATTTGCTGATTTGCCGCTTGCAGTTTCAATTGGAAACATAATTGCCCTGCACGGCGCCCTGCCTTGCGTCAAGGAATTAAAAGAAATAAATGATATAATGGATGGTGATAATAACTGGATGAGCATTGTATGGGGCAAGTTCTACGATGTTAAGGGCGGCTTGATAGGAGGGGATTACAGAAATGAAGCCCCGCAATTTGGGAGGGATTACTTCAATGAAGCAATGAGAAAACTTGGAAAAAAAGTCCTGATAAGAGCCCATCAGCATAATTCATTCCCTGCTATGTATAATGACAGATGCTTAACCCTTTATACTTCAAGTTGCTATCCAAGAGAAAGATTGATAGCAGTGGCTGATTTAGAAAAAGAGATAAATAGTGCTGAAGACTTGATTATAGAAAGCATTTAAAGATGAAAAGCAAAAAAATAAATTTAGTATGCAATGCAAGACTAAAGAAGTATTTCGGTCTGACAGAAAAGGCATTGGATATAGCAAAAAAGAATATAAACGCAGAGAGAAAAAAAGAGGCAGAAGAAATAATAAAAATGGCTTCATGCTATATTGATGACGCAAAATACTTTGAGAAAAAGGGGCATTATGTAAATGCATTTGCATGCCTCAATTATGCGCATGGGTGGCTTGATGCTGGCTCACGACTGGGGATATTTGATGTTAAGGACTCAAATCTCTTTGTCATTAAATGAAATCCCACAAATTTATAGAGGAGTTTGAAAATAAAGCAAAAAAAACTATTTCTGACTACAACCTTGCAAATAGGAAAGAAAGGATAGCAGTTGCAGTTTCTGGTGGGAAGGACTCAACGGCTGTCCTGTATCTTCTTAAAAAATTTGGCTACAATATCTTTGCAGTGTATATTGACTTGGGCATAGGTGATTACAGCAAAAAATGCCTGAAAAACATAAAAGAATTCTGCTCTGACAATAAGATTAAAATTCATGTTGTATCAATGAAAAAGGAGTTTGGGTGTAATATCTGTTATATAAGAAGCAATATTCAGGAAAAACACAAGCTAAGCAACTGCACAATATGTGGGGTGATAAAAAGATGGATTCTGAATAAAGAGGCAAGAAAACTCAAAGCAACAAGGCTTGCGACAGGGCATAACCTTGATGATGAAGCACAAACTATCCTTGTCAACTTCCTGAAAGGGAATGTCTTATTGGGCATGAACTCAGGCCCTCTAACAGGGATAATCAAAGACAAAAAATTTGTCACAAGAATAAAGCCATTGTACTTCCATGAAGAGAAGGACATAAAAAAATACTCCAAAATAATGCAGTTCCCAGTGTTGTATGAAAGATGCCCTTGCGCCATAGGAACATACAGGATTGAAACAAGAAAATTTCTTGCAGAACTTGATAAAGATACAAAAAGGAATATAGTCAATAATTTCCTTAAAATCCTTCCATCTATAAGAAATCATTTTTATGATAAGGTTCAAAAACTCAGGTATTGTAGTATATGCGGCGAGCCATCAAGAAATGATATCTGCAATGCCTGCAAATTAATCGCAAAACAGGGGTGATTAAGATGAAAAACACAATTGTCTTCAGTTTAGGTGGAAGTGTTATAGTTCAAGATGCGGTTGATTGTAATTTTCTAAGAGAGTTTAAAACTCTTATAGGAAAGACAGCAAAAAAGCACAGGATTGTGATTGTTACAGGCGGCGGTAAAACTGCAAGAGAGTATATTGATGCATTGAAAAAAGCAAATGCATCAATTGCAGAACAGGACAACATAGGTATAGAAGCAACACGGCTGAATGCAAAACTTTTAACGAGTTTTTTTAAATTAAAGCAAGAAATCCCTCTGAATATTAAAGATGCCATAAAAACGGCAAAAAGGCAGGAGATTACTATTTGTGGTGGAATGCTAAAAGGCACAACGACAGATGGTGTTGCTGCAGTAATTGCCTCAAGATTGAAAGCATCTTGTGTAATAAACATAACAAATGTGAATGGGCTGTATGACAAGAACCCTCTAAAGAATAAGGATGCAAAGATTATAAGCAAAATAAGCTATTCAGAAGTCCGAAGAATGCTGAATAAGATTAAAGAGCAACCGGGACAACATTTTATAATTGATAGATTGGCATTGGAAACTGCCGCAAAAAGCGGGATAGAAATAATAATTCTTGGCAAGAACATAAGGAACATTGAAAGATGCATCAGCAATAAAAGATTTAAGGGAACTACAATAAGTTAGTTTATTATTTCTTCTGGGAAAAGCCAAAAAATGAGCCGATAATCCCGCCAAAGGCATCGGCAGTCCAGTCAATAATGTCACATACCCTGCCAGGAACAAAATACTGGTGAACCTCGTCTGATACTCCATATATTGTTGCCAGAATTATAGCTAAAATTAAGGATGCCTTTTTTCCCTTGCCTATGCTCAAGAAACTCACAAATAGCAAGAAACCAAGCCCTGCATATTCCACAACATGCTTGAATAGTGCTGGGATAGTCACAAAACCTGGGATATATCCCAATGGATTTACCTGCGCTGAAAAATAAAATATTATTCCTGCGTAGATTATTGTCAATGTCCACGAAAGAAAGGGCCTTTTGGCAAGAAATGAAATAAAGCCATCAAATATCTTAATCCTCATTTTTTATAAACTAATATTTTTTGCTATTAAAAACATTTCTAAATAAGGGCAAGCAAAAGCTTTAAAATAATCTTTAGCATAGCATTTTCATAAATATGGCGGATGTGGTTTAACGGTAGAACGAGCGGCTGTGGAGGCATAATACCCATCCTATAGAACCCGCTAGAAGGGAGTCCGACTCTCTCCTTCCGCCCTCAACAAAAATGGAAACCGTGAAAGGATTTAATGATGTTTCGGGCGAAGAGGCCCTGAAACGGGAAAGAATAAAGGAAATCATAGTGGGAACTTTCAAGCTTTACGGCTTTGAGCCGTCTGAAACACCGGTAATTGAATATGAGGAATTTGTAAAAGAGGGAAATCAAAGTGACGAGGCGGTTTCAGATATTTTCAAGCTTCAGGATAAGGGAAAGAGAAATCTTGCGTTAAGATATGAATTCACATTCCAACTTAAAAGAATTGCAAGAAACAAAAAACTGCCTTATAAAAGATACCAGATAGGAGAAGTTTTCAGGGATGAGCCTGTTTCATCAAACAGGTTTAGGCAGTTTACGCAATGTGATGCTGACATTATTGGCTCTTCTGTCAAGGAAGAAGCAGAAGTCCTTGCATTAACATCAAGAATATTCAAAGAACTTAGGATAGATTCAGAGATTTATGTGAACAACAGAAAACTGATGAGCGAGATTTTAGATGGTGAAAAGATAAGCAATAAAGAAGCAGTTATTAAAGAGATTGACAAGCTTGACAAGCTGCCCGAAAAAGCCGTCCTTGAAAACCTGAAGAAATACAAGGCAGAAAAGATTTTATCAACTTTCAAAAAACCTAAAGGTTATTTCAAGAAATACAAAGCATATTCTGAAATTTCTGAATTAAAAAAATACTGCGATATCTATAAAATAAAAATAAACTTCCAGCCCAGCTTGGCAAGAGGGCTGAGTTATTACACTGGAAATGTTTTTGAGATTAAAACTAAGGATATTAAAGAGAGCATAGGCGCAGGCGGAAGTTACCTTGTCAATGGAATCCAGTCAACAGGAATAAGCTTTGGGCTTGACAGGGTTGCCTCATTGGCAAAAATAAAAACAGAGGAAAAAAGAGCAGTAATAATAAGCATAGCACAGGAAAAAAAGGCAATTGAAACTGCCAATAGATTAAGAGAAAGGGATATTCCTGTAATCTTGATGTATAAAGTAAGCAATGCATTAGAGTATGCGAATTCATCAAATATTCCATATGTTGTCTTTATTGGGGAGAAAGAAATAAAACAGAAAAAGTTCAAGTTAAGGGATATGAAAAGCGGCAAGGAAAAAATGCTGGCAGAAGAGGAACTGATTAAAACTCTAAAGAGTTAGCGCTTGAATTAGTTGGTATATCTCCCTTCAGATTCTCAACTGCCTCTTTTTCATGCTGCAAGTCCTCTGGATTTTCTATTGCTCTTTCTGCTTCATGTTTTTTCAGCCATATGTAAATCTCATCAAAACAATGCTCCTGCTCAAGGAGTATCTTAGACTGGCTGTCTAAATACAACAAAGGCACAAATGTCGCTATCCTTTCATTTTTGCCAGAGCCAGCCAATATGCTGAATGTTAATTTTTGCTGTGGTTCTTTCTTAAAAAATTCCTTAATCCTGCCGTAAATCTCGCGAATCTTGTCTCGTATATTAATCCTGAATTTTGGCAGAACAATCTCAACATTCCTCATCGCCTGTTTCTGCGAGATTTCCTTTCTTATTCTCCTCTGCTCTGTGACTATCGCCCTGTCCAGTGCCTGCATTAATTCCTGCAATGAAACCTTCTTTAATCGTGGCAAAGGCGTTTTTGGTAGTAATTCTGGCAGCTCTTCATCAAATATTATTCTTTCAGAGGGCTTTTGCTCGGCTGATTTGCCAAACAATATCTCATCAATACTCCTCATATATCTTCTCAAAAGCATCTCTGATTTTATCCTAAGAAGTATTGATGCCGCAAGAAGCACTTTGCTCGATATGAAAAAATTTGCCTCCTCAAGCTCTCTTATCTTCAAAAGGTAACTTGAAGCCAGCAAGGCAAGGTCTATGTCCCACGGGTCAAGCTGCTCCGAGGCAATCAAGTCATATATTATTTCCTGCCACGATAATTCCTTGCTCAAAAGCATGTCATAAAGCTGCTCCTGCCCTATTCTCTCGGATTTTTCCATTTTACTGGTGATGCAATCTTATATATAAGCTTATCAAAGAGCGTGAAAGTTAAATGCTGTCACTTTTGAAAGACAACAAAACCGAAAGATTTATAAACTTCAAAAACCTAAGAATATTATCACCTCTTTTTACCCGGGAGAGGCTTGACAGCAAATCTCTTTTGATCGCTGAATGGCCTCTTCTAGGGTTTTATGTTTCTTTAAACCCAGAAAATTACTCTTTTACATTCTTCGTATAAGGATGTTTAAATATCTTTTTATGAACTCAAGAATTCAGTATAATGGCATTTCCCACAAAATAACCTGTTTTTGCTTTGGGCGAGAAATATTCCTGCACCGCATCTTGGGCAGAATCTCTGCGTTGTCTTCGCAGTTTCACCTTCAATCTTGTATTTGCTCCATCTCTTGCTGCTTACCCTTGGCTTCCTGTTCTTCTTGCCCTTCTTGACAACTTTTGCCATTTTATTTCTTTGCCTCTTCAGCAGGAACTCCTGCATCTGCCTTCTTTGCTTTTGCTTTAGGTTCTGTCCTGTTCATAATATCCTGATTATCATAAGCATACGCCTCAACAACAAACTGCCTGCTGCCAAATCTGCCCTTGATTCTTTTCACTGCTATTGCCCCAGAATCCTTTTTTAAAATGCCTGCAATCTCTGCCTTTGTCTCTTCAATCTTTGGTGTCTTTAAGTCCTCTTTTAGTGCATAGATTTCATCTCTCTTCAATAATTCATTCCTTTTTTGCTGTGTTATCTTTAGCATTTTATTTTGTCTTAATGGCGTATGTGCCTGCTTTTGTTATTCCCAATTTTTTTGCTATCTCTGACTCTTCTGGTTTTAAAATTATAATCTTGCCCTTCCAAGTGTCTGTGAAGTCAGAATTGCCGCATAACGGGCATTTTTCCTCTGAAACAAAAATTTTGCATTTCTTGCATACCTTTTTCATTTTTTCTATTTCTCCTTGCCCTTCTTTGTCTTCTTTGTTTCTTTGCCTTCTTCCTTTTCTTTTGTTTTTGCCTTTCTCTTGTCTTGCTGAATCCATTCAAGTTTTCCCAAGCCCGGCTGTCTCATTGTCAGTCCAACCTTTGGTTCAGATGCCTTATAACTCAATGCAACAATCCTTGCAAGGCATAAGTCTCCTTTCTTCAAGCTCCTCTTGGAGTTTCTTCCTATCAATGCATTACTCTTCGAGAAATTGACAAAATCATCCATTGCTTGGGATATATGAAGCATGCCCTGCATCGCCCCAATAGTTGCCAAGGCGCCAAAATTTGTTATCTCATCAACTACACAATAAACAAGTTCCTGCAACTCTGGCTTGAAAACAAGCAGCTTAAAGGTTGTCTTGTAATATGCTGCGCCATCTCCTGGTATTATCACCCCTTCCCCTATATCCTGCACATCCAATACAGCAATGACAGAGCCAATCTCCTTGTCTATATAATCAGAATACATCTTTTCGAGCTGTTTCACTATTGCTTCTCTCGTTTCCAGCCCAAAAAGCTCGGGCTCTACCCTTATGTAATCCTCAATTTCAGTAATGTAAAACATTTCAAGATACCTCGCTGTCAGCTAAGGAAAAGGTAACGCTTTTGTCTTATTGTTAAAATTTTTGCGTTTTTAAACCTTTCTTTGAGCTCCTTGTCCATTGTTGCTATGATGCTGTTAGCATTGTCAAATCCAACTAATGCATCATCTGCATTATCTCCCTCGGACTTTTTCTCAGTTATTAGCTTCCTGCTCTTAAGATTGTCAACAATCTGCAATGCGAGTTCCACTGTCTCTTTGCTCCTGCCTTTTTCTGTTTTTAAGAGATTCTTTAATTCATCTTTGACAGAACTCAACAAAAACAATCTGCTCTTGGGGAATATCCTCTCAATCTCTCTGGTGAAATCAAGCTTTTGTTTCGCGCAATAAACCAGAAAATTTGTGTCTAAGAAGATATCCATAAAATAAACAGGCAAAATGCATTTTAAAATTTTTCTATCAAAAAATCCTTACTGGATTTTAGGATACTCAGAAATGCAACGTAAAGAGCATTTCTGATATGTGAATCTCAGCAAGGTTTAAATATAACATAAGGATAAAAGGACTATGCAGGAAAAGGAAAATCTTCTTGATATACTGACACAGACAAGGCAGGCAATGCTGAAAAAAGACGTCTTTCTTCTTAATCAGTTGAGCAACAGGACACTCCACACCGCTTCCATATATAATGACAGCGATAATATAGCGGTAGCGGTTATAGTTTATGCACTAAGCAAAATCGTTGAGCGGGAAAAATACACTAGTTATAAGGAATGGCCGAATTTTTTCAAGGCGTGCATAAAAGGGATAGACAATTCAATTGAGGCAATCAAGAATGATGACACAGAAAGATTAATCTCTTCGATAACAGGAATAAGAAAAGCGATAGAGAGATTATCTGGGCATCTTCGCGAGTATATTGAAGATGTCTTCAGGAAGGCGTCAATAAACAAGGCATCCAGAATATACGAGCACGGAATAAGTTTGCAGCAGACATCTGAACTGCTGGGCATAACCCTCTTTGAGCTTGCAGAATATGCTGGCAAAACAGGCATTGCAGATGTTGATTTAAGTGTAACCAAGCCTATAAAGAACAGGATAAAAGACGCAGAAGAGCTCTTTGAATAAAATGGAACAAAAAATCCTCATATTTGACTCAAGCACAATAATAAGCCTCTCGCTGAATAATCTTCTCTATATACTTGAACGATTGCATGAAAAACATAATATCAGGTTTATAATCACAGAGGAAGTGAAATATGAAATTGTAGAAAAGCCGCTTCAAATCAAGAGATTTGAATTAGAGGCGTTAATGATACAGGAATTGCTTGATAAAGGAGTTATTGAATTGCCAGCAGGCATTCAGATAAGCAACAAGGAAATAAAAGAAAAAACATTTGGGATTCTCAAGGCGGCAAACAGCAGTTTCATGGCTCGGGGCGAATGGATAAAGCTGCTCAGTGCAGGAGAGGGAAGCTGTTTTGCATTAGGCGAGATTTTAAGGGGAAAGGGCATTGATTACGCATTGGCAATTGATGAGAGAACAGCAAGGATGCTGAGCGAGAAGCCAGAAAATCTGCAAAAATTATTGGGAAAAAAACTGCATACGCCTCTAAAAATGCAAAGGGGCAATCTTGATATATTCTCTGATACAAGAATAATACGCTCAGCAGAGCTGTGCTACATAGCATACAAGGATAATCTTATAGGGATAAGCGACGGCATTCGGCTTATAGACGCGATGCTCTATGCTGCAAAGTATAAGGGCTGTGCAATTTCCACCCAAGAAATTGAAGCCATCAAAAAGATGATTTAACTTCTGCCCATTATAAAATCGGGGACAGGCTCCTCCTTGACCGAATCAATTTTTATCCACGCTTCTATAGTGATATTGTCAGATATTTCCAAGCTCTGTGATTTTGAGACAGTAACTGACTCATTTGGCTTGTCAAATTCAACACCCTGCCCGTACTTCCCCTGAACCCATGTTGTTCCAGAAACACTTCCATCGTTATTCTTGCCCGAGGAGTCCGCTGCCCTTGTTCCAGAGCCTTCGTTAAAATTGAGCGAGAGAACAATTGCAGGGTCTTGCTGTTTTACTATATAACTTGCTGCAGTTCCATTTCCTCCTTCCAATCCAAGCAACATGCCTGAAAGCTCATGCTCATCGGGACCTCTTGCAACAACGACATTTGCCTTTTTGCATGAGTCATTAAAGCATGTATATCCCGAACTAGTCTCGATAGAAAGCCGCGCATTTGTGCACGCGTTACTAACCTTGATAGAATCTTCTATAGTCGGAATTACTGCAAGTGCAATTATCAGTGTTGCATTAATAACAATAAGGATGAGTATCACAGTTGCCACTAATGATGATACTGCCCCTTTCCCTGTGGATTTTTTTATTCTAGGCATTTTGGCAAGTCGGCTCTCGATGTTATCTCGCATATTTTTTCTTTTTTGCCTACTTTAACTATAGGCGCAACCTTTCCTTTCTCCGCATCTGTTGCTTCTGCCCCAATAAGTGTCGCTTCATTCTGTCCTGGCAGATTTCCGTAGATAATCTGTTTATTATACTCATATCTATTCCTTATCTCTGCTTCATCAAGAAGGCGGTTATATACCCTAACCTCATCCATAGTTCCATTAAAGGCAAAATCTGTATGCCCTATCAAATATGAAAGATTATTTGCTGCGCTAATATCCCTGTCTATTATCCCAGATTTAACTAATCTGCCGTCAATAAAAATTCTTGCTTCTTTGGTTTTGTTGCTGAAAGTGACTGCAACATGGTGGAATTCATCAGTTGAGATTTCGTCATTTGTAATAATTGAAAGGGGATTATTGCTGTCAGATATCTCAAATTTCACCCTCTTCTGCCCCGAACCTTCAGGTCCTACCCCTAAGAAGAACCATTTGCCTATTGCAAAACCACCCCAGCATGCCATTACACATCTACCACCATTAGAATATTTAAATGAGGAATTGCAGCATGCAGAAGTGCCATCGCACGACCTTCCGTTATCGACTCCAGCATAATATTCATTTGCGTCATCACCGCAGCATGAAGTCTGCGCCACATCCCCCAAGGGAAGCGCCCAGTGATTTGCCCCTGCAACTGCCGAGCACTGTATTGAGCCTGCATCACCGCCTTCCCATATTCCCGCATTGCAGTACGCCTTAGTTGGTATTGTGCCACTTGTTGAACCTGATAAAGAACAGGTAGAACTCGAAGAACAGCTGCTGTTGGTAGTGCAGCAGGCATCATCATTCGCATCTGTTGTAAATCCCGTTGGCGCATCTGTGCCTCCAACTTTTGTTCTCTTAAAATTATTAGCATCATCACCACAGCAAGCAGTTGCATCTACCTCGCCCCCAATATTCCATAATCCAGCACCAAGGCATGAGTCACAATATGCCTTTAATGCATCTGGGTCATACCACAAGCCAGCACTGCAATAAAATTGGCTTGAATAGCAGGAACTAGTGGCATAGCAAGTTTTATTATAAGCACAATCAGTTGCAACATTGCAACATGCTTCGTCTGTAAGAAGTGTTGTGCAACCAGAACTGCAATTCCTCGATGCCCAGTATTCACTTGCATCATCGCCGCAACAACTTCCCTTTCCTGATTCAAATAACCATGAAAGGTCAAAGCATGTTTCATTTGGAGGGCATTTATTGTCAAAATCTGCAATTGCCCTTGAAACATTTTGATTTGGGGAGTATCCTGAATCATAATCGCAGCATGGCTTGTTTGTGTCTGGGTTGCATGAGCCGCTTGAGCACGAGCAGTTTGCCTCGCATGTCTGCGCCCCTATGCATCCTCCTTGAGTTCCATCGCAGGTTGCAGTGCATTTGCCCTTCCAGCAGTAATAGCTGCATGTTCCTGTCGCAACACACCTATTAACATCCCCACTGTATTTTGTCCCGCTGCATTCAGGACACCAGTCGCAGTCTGTATCGCCCTCGCAAGTCGCTGATGAAGAATAACTCCCGCAACAACTTATCCCCCCAACACTAACTTGTGTTATCTTGTCTGTTCCTGACTTATAGGATTTAGCGGTATTGATAGAGCAATTTACATTTCTTGTTCCAAGTGATGTGCCAACACTGCAATTAAACCTTGCCTTATTGCTTTGCCAGTCAATAAAGTTGCATAATTCATCTGCTGCATAAGTTCCGTCTCCATTCTTGTCAAGATAAGCATCTACGCTGTTAATATCAGCAACGCTTGATGTGCATTCTACTGTAACCATCTCGCCAGGGCATTTCTGAGAGGCAGACAAGCCGATTGCAGTCACGCCTACTGCGCAATTGCTCTCGCCATGAGTTGGAACATTTCCTGCTGGTCCTCTGTCTAAGGTGTCATAATCCCACTGCCCGTTGCAGTTGTTGTCGTAACCATCGTTGCAGGCAGTTTCAGTTGATTCGGGGGAAGTTCCCCAAGTGTTTGAGCCGGCATTTGTGTGATAATTTCTGTAATTTGTGCCTTGGCATAATTGTTGTGTGCATAATCCGTCAGATGCCCAGGTGTTTCTTGTCCAGTCACTTCCTGAATCCTGGCACCTGTTGCTTCCGCAATTCCAGTTGTCGCATGTTTCAGTCAGCGTTGCCCCTGTCGTGCATACGCAGGTATTTGTGTCATAATCATTGCAGTTCTTTGCTGTTGAGGAATAAGAACTGCCTGATGCTGTGTATTCAGTCAGCGTGTCAACAGAGCAGCTGTCTGAATAATTTGTGCTTTGGCATATTCCCGCAGAGCATGATTCATAATCAGCCACATATCCTGCTGTAAGAAAATCTGCTCCCCCATCTGAATCATAGGTTAATTTTGCAGCACAGTCCTCAATCTGCTCCCAACTCCCTGAATTGCAGTTTATTCCAACATTCCCTACACATATCTTTGAAGTTGGAGAGTAACAGATTGATGAGTAAGCACACTTGTTATTTGCATTGCAGCATGCGTCATCTCCCGAATCAGAAGAGCACCCAGAAGTGCATACCCTTGTTCTTTTATATTGGTTAGAATCATCGCCGCAACAAGTTGTTGCATCTGCTTCTCCTCCTAAATTCCAGAATCCGCTTCCAACTATCCCAGCGCACTGCGTTGAGCCGGCATCGCCACCTTTCCATGTTCCTACATCACAATATGCTTTTGTCGGTATTGTGCCAGTTGATGAGCCTGAAGTGTAACATACTTTGCTCTGAACACATTTGTTATTTGCATTGCAGCATGCCTCATCATCGTAGTCTGTTGTAAATCCACTGGGCACATCTGCGCCTCCAGTTCTTGTTGTTATATACTCTCCTGCCTCATCGCCGCAGCATGAAGTTTGTGCTACTTCACCACCAAGTGCCCATAAGTCCATTCCTATACAAGTATCACAAGATGTTTTGCTTGCATCAGGGTCATACCACGAGCCAGAATTACAATAAAATTGGCTTGAATAACAAACACCTGAAGCATAACATGTGCCGCTATAAACACACTTGCTATCTGCATTGCAGCACGCATCATCTGCAGTATTAGTAGTGCATCCAGAGGCGCAACTCCTATTTATCCAATACTCATTATTATCATCACCGCAGCAACTCCCAGAACTTGCTTCAAATAACCATGTAGCATCATAACAGCTTTGAGTCGGCGGGCAGACATTATCAAAAGTGTATATTAATTTTGAAACACCTTGGTCAGGCAAATAACCAGAATCAGAATCACAGCATGGTTTGCTTGTATCGGGATTGCATGAGCCGCTTGAGCACGAGCAGTTTGCCTCGCATGTCTGCGCCCCTATGCATCCTCCTTGAGTTCCATCGCAAGTTGCAGTGCATTTGCCCTTCCAGCAGTAATAACTGCAGCTTCCAGCACTAACACATCTATCTACTCCTCCGCTATATTTTGTCGCACTGCATTCAGGACACCAATCACAATCTGTATCCGCTTCGCAAGTTCCTGATGAGCCATAACCTGAACAGCATCCAGTTCCCCCTACTGTAATTGAAGTTATCCTGTCTGCTCCTGACTTGTATGATTTTGCAGAATCAACAGAACAATTCACATTCTTGCTTCCTGTCGATGTTCCAACACTGCAATTAAATCTTGCCTTACTGCTTTGCCAGTCAATAAAGTTGCATTTTTCATCATCAGTATAAACACCATCTTTATTCTGGTCCAACCTTGCGTCTATGCTGTTGACATCAGCAACGCTTGACGTGCATTCTACTGTAACCATCTCGCCAGGGCATTTTTGCGAGGCAGACAAGCCGATTGCAGTCACACTTATTGCGCAATTGCTTTCCCCATGAGGTGGAATATTTCCTGCAGGTCCCCTGTCCATTGTGTCATAATCCCATTTTCCATCACAGTTATTGTCATAGCCGTCATTGCAGGCAGTTTCAGTCGCTTCTGGGGAGGTTCCCCAAGTGTTTGCGCCTGCGTTTGTGTGGTAATTCCTGTAATTTGTTCCCTGGCATAATTGTTGTGTGCATAATCCGTCAGATGCCCAGGTGTTTCTTGTCCAGTCAGAACCAGAGTCCTGACATTTTCCTCCCCCGCAAGTCCAATCATCACATCTTTCAGTTAATGTTGCACCTGTCGTGCATACGCAGGTATTTGTGTCATAATCATTGCAGTTCTTTGCTGTTGAGGAATAGGAGCTTCCTGATGCAAGGTATTCAGTCAGCGTGTCAACAGAGCAGCTGTCTGAATAATTTGTGCTTTGGCATATTCCTGCAGAGCATGATGCATAATCAGCTACATATCCTGCAGTCAGGAAATCCGCCCCTCCATCAGAATCGTAACTTGTCTTTGTTGCACAGTCCTCAATCTGCTCCCAACTCCCTGAATTGCAGTTTATTGCAGCAGTTCCTGAACATATTTTTGAACTTGATGCGTAGCATGTAGATGAATAAGCACACTTTGTATCTGCATTGCAGCATGCGTCATCATTAGAGTCAGAGGTGCATCCAGAGGTGCATACCCTCGTCTTTTTGTATTCGCCAGCATTTCTCCCGCAACATGTAGTTGCTGATACTTCTCCTCCTATGTTCCATCTGCCTGTTCCAAGGCAGCCATCACAATATGTCTGCCCACTATCAGTGCTGTACCATGTTCCTGCATTGCAGTATGCAAGAGTTGAGTAACAGGCAGCGGAAGAATAACATGTTGATGAATAAACACATTTATTGTTTGCATTGCAGCAAGCGTCATCACCTGAATCTGAAGAACACCAGGAATTGCAGCTTCTTGTTCTTTTATATTCCCCAGAATCATCAGTGCAGCATGAGGTTCCTCCTACTTCTCCTCCAATATTCCAGTAACCACTTCCAACCTTGCATGTGCAGTCAGCAGAATCGCTGTCCCAATTTACATTATAGGCATTTGTCGGTCCAGAGGTTGTCGTGCCCTGCACTTCACAGCTTGATTCCCCATAGCAGTAAACATCACCCTCTTCTGTGCATTGAACACCATTAGCTGTATTGCATGATGCACTATTTCCCCCAACATTTCCCGAATCGCATGAATATCCACCTGAACCTGCATTGTACTTGCAGTATGCCCTTGTCCATGATGCAGAACTGCTGTCAGCAGAAACATACGAGAGAGATATTAACAAAATAGAGATTAGGAACGCTGAATAATATATCTTGAATTTCTTCATTCTTTCCTCTTTTGATAGCCCCTTGATACTAAATAGTGCAAGGATTTCCTGCTTTTAATTTTTTCCCTTTAATCAGGACTAAATATAAGACAAGTTTTTTAAATCAGCGATATCTCTCACTTTTGAGGGGGCGTAGTTTAATGGAAATATTTAAATATTATCCTATACAAATCTTTATATGCTTTACAAGGATTTAGAATCAAAGAAGGAAAAAATAACAAAATATATAAGAAAAAATCCAGACGCGACATACAAAGAAATAAGAGATAAGCTGCATTTAAAGATAGAGAGAATTTACAAGGGGGGGATGGGAGAAGCATTTAAAGATGCTGGTATAAAACCCCCAAGGAATTTTATAAGAAAAAGTAGAGAAGAAAAGAGAAATATTATAATTAATTATATAAGAAAAAATCCAAGAGCTGGGGGGCATACAATAAGGAGGGATACAAAAATAAATTTTTCTGCAATATTTAATACTACAGAAGAAGCATTTAAAGCTGCACATATCAAATATAACCGGAAAATAGACAAAAGAACAACCAAACAAAAGAAAAAGCATATTACAGGATTAATAAAGAAAAACCCACTGATGAGTATAACTGAAGTGACCAACAAGACAAAAACAAAGCCCTACAATTTTTTCAAAAATATTAGAAGCATATACAAAGAAGCTGGTATCAGGAGTATAAATGGCAACGAAAAGAGATTAATAAAGAAAAAACAAAAAGTTATAGAGTTCATTAAAAATAATCAATTTGCCACCCAAAGAGAAATAAATAAAGTTTGCAGAACACATGTGCAAGAGTTATTTAGGAATGGGATATTTGGGGCATACAAAAAAGCGGGAGTTAAGTTTCCTTACGAGAGGTTAAGTTTATATGGGGCAGCTTTGAAAGTTATAAAGCAGAAAGCTAAAAAGTTCGAGGACAAGATTGCTTTAAAGTTGTCTGGTTATGGCAAAGTAAGCAGATTAATGAAAACCAGAAGAGGTGTAGCAGACGTGATATTTGAAAGAAAGGGCAAGAAAGCAGTGATAGAAATCAAAAATTATCTGTCTAGAGAGATTTCAATTTCGCAGATAAAACAGCTTTATCGATATTTAAAGGATTGTAACTGCAAACTCGGATTCTTGATATGCCCAAAAAAGCCAAAGAAGGATAAGTTTTTAATAGGTGGGAGTAAAATAGTAATATTAAAGGAAAGTGAATTAGACAAAATTCCTCAGCTAATGAAGGGGCTGTAGGCCAATGGCTTCAGACCAGCTGGCTCCAGACCAGCAAATGGGGGTTCGATTCCCTCCAGCCCCATCTAGAAACTAAAATCTTTTTGATAATAAAGGAAATATTTTTAAATTGGTTCGTCTTTTTTAGAATATGAAAAAAGGGGCAAGCGAGGAGCATAAAGATACAATCACATTATTGATGGAGAATTCTACTGCGCTGCAGAAGGTTTTGACTGATGTTGCAGCAAATCTCTCTGAATTAAACAGGAGATTAGAAACACTCCTCAGCCTGTTCGAAGAAGCAGCAAAAAATTTCAGCGCAAAAAAACCTGAAGGCATGAAAGAAAAAGAGGTTATTGGAAAGTTGGCAGAGATTGCAGACCAGAACAGGACAATAGCGAGGGGAATTATGCTGCTTGAACAAGCCGCACGAAGAGAAAGCGAAGAACAGCCTCTAAAACCAAAACCCTTGCCAGAAATAGGATTCTAAAAATGAATTATTCCTCCCCTATCCAAACTATGGATAGAAAAAGAAGAATGGAATTTCTTAATCGTTTTATTTCTGAAATTATATTCAGCATACAAGAAAGATATCTAAAGGAAACAATTCAAAGAGAAATTGAAGCAGAGCTTTTAAGGGAAGCGACAAAGCAAAATAAGGAAATTGGGGGGGGAGAGGAAAGCAGGCTTATAACAAGGCAGTTCGGCCCAAAAATAATCCAGCCAGTAGTTCAGCAAATTCAACTCCAACCAATAATAATCCAACAAGATGTTATGGCGGGGCAGCCACAAGAGCCATTAAGGGTTGACAGCCGTATTGACACCCTCTTGACAGGAGAGGTTAAGGTGATAGAATGTGCAAATGGGAATATAAGAATAAAAAGAAACGGTGAATTTGAGCAGACAACAATCATCCTAAACGAGCAAGAAGTCAGGGATTTAATAAAAAAATTCTCTGAAATGACAAAAATGCCAATAAGTGATAATATATTCAGGGCAACTATCAACAATTTTGCAATAACCGCAATAATCTCTGATAAAATCGGCTCAAGATTTCTTATCACAAAATTGTAGATTAGCAAAAAATAAGGCAAAATATTCTGGCAACGACAATTACAGATAACTTTAAAAATAAATTAGCCCTCTCTATAATATGTTCGGCAAAAAAAGAGGAAAGCCAGCAGAGATAATAACACCAAGCCAAATAGAAGAGAAACCAGAGGTAACGCTTGACTTAAATCCTAAGGTTCCTGCATTGCAGAGATTTCCTGACAAGACGCTAATCAATGTGAGATATATGATAATTGCTCCATATGTCTCTGCCCATATATACTGGAACGAAGAAATAGGGGAGGTTATGTATGAGATTGAAGAGCCGGTTCTTGATGAGGCAGAAAAACAACAGCTTGTGCGTCTTGAAGAGGGAATGCGGGAATTAATCAATGTTAATTTCCTTGTTGAGAACAGCACTGAAGGAATAATTACCTATCTTGACAAAACCGCGAAACTGCTTATAACAGAACTTGGATTAAAGATAAGCAAAGAGAGCTTCAAAAAGATATTCTATTATGTTTATCGGGACTTTATAGGCACAAATGAGATTGAGCCTCTATTAAGGGATTATTTTATTGAGGATATTGAATGTAATGGAGTAGGAACTCCTGTATACTTGATACATAGGATATACAGGAATTTGAGAACAAATATAACCTATAATAATATTGAGTACCTTGCAAGTTTTGTAGAAAAACTTGCGCAAAGATGCGGCAGATATATCTCTTATGCCTCTCCATTGCTTGATGGAAGCCTGCCTGACGGCTCTCGTGTAAACGCAACTTATACAGTAGATGTCTCAAGCAAGGGTCCAACCTTTACAATAAGAAAATTCACGAAGATACCATGGACACCGACCCAACTAATAAACCTCAACACATTAAGCCCAGAAATGCTTGCATATTTCTGGTTATTGGTACAATATAAAAACAGCATTCTTATTTCAGGAGGCACTGCATCGGGAAAAACAACATTGCTTAATGCTATAGCATTTTTTATTCCCCCTGAAGCAAGAGTAGTCAGCATTGAGGATACAAGAGAGTTAAATCTGCCGAGAGAAAACTGGCTTCCGAGTGTTGCAAGAAGCGGGCTTAGTGCCGGAGGCATGGGTGAGGTTGATTTATTCAGTTTATTAAGAAGCTCGTTCAGGCAAGCCCCTGATTATGTGATAGTTGGAGAGGTAAGAGGCAAGGAAGCATCTGTATTGTTTCAGGGCATGGCTTCTGGGCATGCAAGCATAAGCACAATGCACGCTGATTCTGTTGATACCCTCATAAAAAGGCTCGAAACTCCCCCGATAGAACTCTCCCCGACATTAATAAATACACTCGACGCTGTTGCTATTATGTCCCACGCAACTGTCAAAAAACAGGAAACGAGAAGATTAAGAGAGGTAGTTGAAATTGTCAATGTAACTCCTGAAGGAATTGCATTAACAAATACCCCCTTCATATGGAGCCCCTCTGATGATAAGTTCTACTTCAAAAAAGACAGCAAGGTATTCGAGAAGATAGAGAGCCGCCACGGCATTTCAAAGGAGGAGCTGATGAAGGAGTTTGAGATAAGAACAAAGATATTGTACAACCTGTTTCAAAGCAAGGTATTCGGGTTTGATGATGTGCAGCATATAGTGAATGAGTACTACAAAAACCCGCAGGCGGTAATTGAAAAATTGGGAATAAAATGATAGACAGGGAAAAAATTCAGGTTCTTGCCCAGATAAACCAATCAATGCTCGATGCTGCTGCCAAACTTGAAGAAGCTATTAGAAAAGGCGACGCTGATTCCCTTCTGCAATTAAAATCATATATAACCGAAGCACAGAAAAAGTTTAATCTTGCGTTGGAGGGTTAAAATGACGATTGAGGCATTAAAAGCCAATCTATCCCACCAACGGCGGTTATTGGAGGAAATGCTTGTTCTGAATGAGGAATTAAAAAATGCTTCAAGCAAGGAAGAAACCAATTTCTTTGAAACGGCAATACAATCTGTTGTAAGCCAGACAAGCATAATAAACAATTCTCTTCCAAAAATTCTTGAAGATATAACAATCCAGAAAGCAAAAGCTGGCATTACAGGAAAAAAAACTGCAATGCAGCCAATACAAACATTCAGTGGGTTAGTTGTATTGAACAAAGAAGACAAGGAAAAATTCATGAAGGAGCTGCGAATAGAAGAAGACATAATGAAAAAGATGAAGGGCATTGGCAAAGGCAAGAAATCCGAAGGCAAAGACAATTCTTACAAAAAACCCAACTATTACATAACCCTCTCATCAAAATTATTTTCAAATATCGCATACAAATTGGCAAACAACCCAGACATAAGCAAGTCATTAAACCTTAACCTGAAAAAAGCAAATATGTATTATCTCCCAGGCACTTATCTCTCAATCACCCTTTTCTCAATGCTTATTGCTTTTGTCTTCTCTATTATAATCGCATTGATATACAGCTTCTTTAATATGAGCATGACTGCCTCCCTCTATCCCACACTAAAATTTAGCGGGATGGATGGGCTGGCGTTGCGCCTTTTGAAGAATATCGGGCTTGCGATTTTAGTTCCCCTCGGGGTATTTGTCATTGCATTAACATATCCGCAAACGCAGGCAACTTCTGTGTCAAACAGAATAGAGAATGAACTGCCATTTGTGATAATGCACATGTCCTCTGTAGCAGGAAGCGGCGTTGAGCCAAAAAAGGTTTTTGAAATCCTTTCAAAAAGCCCCGAATATCCTTCAATAAGCAACGAAATAAAAAAGGTAATGAACCAGATTAATCTGTATGGATATGACTTGGTAACCGCGTTAAAGAATATCGCGAAATCAACATCAAACGAGAAATTGGCGGGGTTGCTGAATGGCATAGCAACAAATATAGTTTCTGGCGGTGATTTAAAGGCATATCTTGACAAGAGGTCTTCAGACAGCCTGCTTGACTATAAATTGGCAAGAAAAAAATATAGTGCAATGGCTGAAACATCAATGGACATATACATAGGCATACTTGTTGCAGCACCTTTAATATTGATGGTGTTGCTTATACTAATGAATGTTACTGGATTTGGCTTTGGCTTGAGCATGTCAACCCTCACAATGATTTTAATAGGAGGAATAGCGTTGTTAAATATCGGCTTCCTTATGTTTTTGCAGATAAAGCAGCCATCATAAAATGGAGGTAATCGGGGTAAGATGTATGAAATGCAAAGGAAAATTATATTTGTAAAGGAAATTCATAAAACCTTGGTTCCATTAAAAGCCATTTATAAGGGAAAGCATAGGAAACAGTAGGTTTCTTATAAATGAAGATAACAAAAGCACACTGGATGGGAATAATAGTGGGGGTATTACTGATAGCGGTAGCGCTCATATTCTTTAGGCAAAATAAGATATTATACTTTCTTTTGGGTGTTGCTGTTGTTATAGCTGCATTGCCATTTCTCTTGACTGTAACAGGAGAAGTAAGCAAAGAAAAGGAAAAAGAGGATATGTTTCTTGAATTCTCGAGAAATCTCGTTGAGGCGGTAAAATCAGGAACTCCAATCAGCAAGAGCATAGTTAATGTGAAAGACAAAAATTACGGAAGTTTATCAAAGCATATACAAAAGCTTGCAAATCAGGTTTCGCTCGGCATACCAGTAAAGCAGGCATTAAAGATATTTTCTGATGACATAGGCAATAAGGTCATAACGCGCTCTGTCGCATTAATAAGCGAGGCAGAACAGGCGGGCGGGCAGATAGACACAGTACTTGAATCTGTCGCGAAATCAGTAAGCGAGGTTGAGGACATCAAGAAAGAGCAGAAAGCAGCTGTCTCAAATCTCGTTATGCAGGGTTACATAATCTTCTTCATATTCATAATAATAATGCTCGTTACAGAGATAAAGATTATACCCATGACTATAGGGCTTGCATCAGGGCAAAAAATGGAATTTACGGGATTGGCGAGCACAGCATCCTCTTCGGTGAATCCAGAACAACTTTCACAGCCATTCTTATTCCTCTTGTTAGTTCAGGGGTTATTTGCGGGGTTAGTCATAGGAAAACTGTCTGAAGGCAGCGCAAAGGCAGGCATAAAACACTCGTTTATACTAGTAGTTCTCGCTTACCTTATGACAACGGGAGTAAGGGCACTTTTCGTGAAGTAAGGACATTAGTTCTTGATTTTCATATCAGCAAAACTTAAATATTACTTTTTCCTGTCCTAAATGATGTCCAATAAAAAAAGAGGAATTGCACATATAGAGATGGCTATCTCATTCGGCATGTTTGCATTATTCACATTCTGGCTTATTGTTTATCTCAACCCTGTAAAAAACCAGAATATAAGCAATGTTCTTATAGATACTGTAGAGCGAGGAATTATAAGGAATGCAAGCATTGATGTAGCAAGTGTTCCTGTAAATGCAATCGCTCCTGCAGCCGCCACTTGCTTCAAAATAAAGAATCCATTTAATACAACAAACACGAGTAATATGTTCATAAGGGATGTAAACGACAAGCTCTTGAAATTCAGTTTTCCTGAATCAGGCAATATCTCTATTGAAAAAAGCGGTATTTTTTATCGGCTTTACTATGGAGATGCTACATTTAACCCGCCGTCATTAAGCGGAACATGCCCTGCGCTAAATTCGAGCCAAATGAATTATACCTCTGCAAGGGTATCTACCCCACTATTTATAGCAAGATTAGAATACATCAAATGGCTCTATGAAAATGACTATGATGCACTCAAGGATTCATTTAGTTTCCCGCATAGCTCAGATTTTAATATTAATATAACAAACCTATTAACAAAGCAAAATCTCTTTGAGATGAAAAGAGCAAAACCACAAAGAGTGGATGTTGTTGCAAGAGAGCTACCCGTAGAAATAATACAGCGCGATGGCAGTATGATAAGGTCCATGATGAATCTGCAGGTATGGTAAGGAGGATATATGTTAAAAAATAAAAAGGGATGGATAAGGATTGCTGAAGCCTCTATTGCAGTAATGATTCTTGCATCAGTTATAATCGTGCTTCTCGCGAGGCAGGTCGAGAAGAAGGGATTTGGTGAGGATATGTACAAGTTACAGCAATTAATACTTGAAGAAGCTGCGAAAAATGAGAGTGTGAGAGATTCTGTCCTGAACTCAAGGAATTTGTATCTGATTGACAATTTTATCGCAGAAAGAATGCCCATAGGCATTGAATTCAATGTGAGCATATGTAATCCCTCGGGAATTTGCAATGTTGAGACAACTGCAGGAAATAGCGAGATTTACGCAAATGATGTGCTGATAAGCTCTCTGCTCGAGCAATACCAGCCAAAGAAGCTTAAAATGATTTCTTGGCTCGGCGAAGGCAAGGCAATAAAGAGAGAATATGGCGGTGCAGGCGATACAATCATAATTTACTATATAGACGAAGGCGCAGGCAACATAGTAAGGGACTCAAGTGGAAATAGTTTTAATGGAGAGGTTATAGGAACATATAACTGGGTTGCTGGCAAATCCGGCTATGCACTGAAATTTGACGGCACTAATTATATAAATATGAGTTTGCCGGAGATAAGAGAAAAAATAACAATTGAGGCATGGATTAATCCAACAAGCCTCACTAATGGAGATGTTATAATAATGAAGCCATTTATATCAGACGCAAGCCCTATGAGGGTTTATGGGCTAAGCATAGGTACTTCAGGTTCAAAGAGATTAAGATTCTCAATAGCAATAAACAATAACAGCTATTACACAGAGACTGATAATAATGGCTTGAAAACTGGGCAATGGCAGCATGTTGCAGGGGTATATGACGGCACAAGGATAAAAGTATATGTTAACGGGGCAGAAAAGAAATCAAGAACCATTAGCGGAAAAATCGATACAAATTCGATGCCTGTATGGATAGCAAAGGGCAGGGTAAGCAGCATGACAAACTCATTCAAAGGGAGTGTTGATACTGTAAGGATTTACAAAAAGGCATTAACATCAACAGAAATCCTGCAACACTGGAAGAGCGGCTGATTTTAGAAGATATTCATAACAAGAAAAATTGATGCTAAAATGAAAAGGTATATTTATCTTGAGCATACAGCAGACGCAAAGTTTCAGGCATTTGGGAAAAGTTTGGAGGAGGCATTCAGCAACGCTGCCTTAGCAATGCTTAATTTGATGTGCGACATAAAAAATTTTAGGGGAAAAATAAGCAAAAAAATCAGCATCAAAGGAAAGGATAAAGAAGCATTGCTATACAACTTTCTTGAAGAAATTCTTTTTCTGCTCGACTCAAAGAATTTTCTTACATGTAAAATCAAAAGCATCAAAATAAAAGAAATCAAAAATGGTTATAAGCTGGAAGCAGGACTTTTAGGAAACAGGGCATCGGCATGCAAATTCTTTGGCGAAGTTAAGGCAGTAACATATAACAATATGTTCGTTAAAGAGGCCAAAAAGGCAAAAAGGTTTATAATTCAGGCAGTAGTGGACTTATAAATTTTATATTTTTGCCTGATAAACATAAGGTATTTAAATTAGTTTTCATCTTATTATTAATGAAATTTGATGGTAATCTTGCAGCAGTTCATGCATACTTGTGCGCTGATGGTTATGTAATAAAAAATCCTAAAACTCAAAAGCAAAAATATTATACGGTAGGATTTAGGAATACTAACCTTGTCTTATTAAAAGATTTCCAGAATAAATTTGAAAAAGTATTTGGAGTAAAGCCATATTTAATTGAAGGGCAAAGATGCAGAATTGGCTCGAAAGAAATCTATAATAAACTAACTAAGGAATTTGGAAGCTTTTATTCTTGGGAATGGAGAATGCCAGATTTAAACCAAAAACTTTCTAGAATCTGGCTTAGAACTTATTTTGATTGTGAGGGATGGGTATTTTGTAAGAAACATCAAAATAGGCATATTGGGGTGGATTGTGTTAATGAAGAAGGATTAAATCAGGTAATTAATAATTTGAATAAATTAGGTATCAAAACAATTAAGAAGTATAACAAAAAAAGAAATGTCTACAGAATCTTTATTTATGGAAAAGAAAATCTGATTTTATTCAAGGAAAAAATTGATTTTCTGCATAGGGAAAAGGCAAAAAAACTTGATGAGGTCTTAGAAGATTTTGTAGTATACGACTGGATTTTCCCAAAAAGCAGAAAAGACATCGAAAAATTTATCAAAAAGATAATAAAACAAAAAGCTAGACCTAAGAAACCTTACATAATAAGAATATTCTCAAACAGAGAAGAAAACTTAAAAAGGTTAGAAAAAGAACTAAAAAGATTATGGGATATAAATTCTAAATTACGTAAAGCAGTTAATGGAATTGGAACTGTTTATTATGAATTGAGTATACAGAAAAAAGAAGAGGTTGAAAAATTGATTAAAAATAAGTTGGTTAGAAATTTATTTAAATATGACAAAGGATAAGTAAGAATGGAAATAATAAAGTCTAAACTCAAAAAGATAAGTGATTATGAATATGAATTGCCAAAAAGTAGAAGCATGTTGGTGCCTAGCAGGATTTTTGCATCAGAAAAATTACTTAAGGATATTGAAGACAACGCAATCCAACAAATTGCAAATGTAGCAATGCTTCCAGGCATACAAAAATATTCTATTGCTCTCCCTGATATGCATTCCGGCTACGGCTTCCCAATTGGAGGTGTGGCTGCCTTTGACATGCAGGAAGGCGTAATCTCCCCAGGAGGCGTCGGTTACGATATTAACTGCTCGGTTAGATTATTAAAAACAGATTTAACGATAAATGACTTTCTAAAAAAGCGAAGCCAGATTCTAAATGACATATTCATCAATGTTCCTTCAGGTGTCGGCAGGGCAGGAAAAACAAGATTAACAAGAGAAACAATAAGGGATGTCTTGGAACAGGGGGCAAAATGGGCTGTAAAGCAGGGTTATGGCGTTGCAGAGGATTACAAAAAAACAGAAGAGGAGGGATGCATGAAAACAGCAAAGGCAAATGAAGTTTCATCCCGCGCAATTGAAAGGGGCATGCCCCAATTAGGAAGCTTAGGGGCAGGAAACCATTTTCTTGAGATACAACAAGTTGAGCAGATTTATGACGAGAAGATTGCAAATGCCTTCGGAATAACAGAAAAGGGACAAATAACAATTATGGTTCATTGCGGCTCAAGGGGATTAGGGCATCAGGTTGCTTCTGATTACATTAAACTTATGGAGGACAAATATGGCTCAAAAAATCTGCCTGACCGTGAGTTAATTAACGCCCCAGTCCTTTCTGATTTGGGACAGAAATACTATGCTGCAATGTCCGCAGCAGCAAATTTTGCTTTTGCCAACAAGCAAATGATAACTCATTGGATTAGAGAAACATTCAATAAAATTCTTCCATGCAAAATAGATGTTGTATATGATATCTGCCATAACATCGCAAAAATAGAGAAGCATAATATTAATGGGGAAATAAAAGAGGTTTGCGTCCACAGGAAGGGCGCAACACGCTCGTTCGGACCCGGCAGAATAGAGATTCCCGAAGTTTATCGGGAGATAGGACAGCCAATAATAATTCCTGGGAGCATGGGAACCGCAAGTTACTTGCTTGTCGGAACAAAAAAGGCAGAACAAATAAGTTTTGGCTCAACCGCGCATGGCTCAGGGAGAGTAAGCTCAAGAAGTGCAGCATTGCGTGAATTTCGAGGTGAGCATATAAAGAATGAACTTGCGAAGCAGGGCATAGAAGTCAAGGCAGCATCGTGGAAGGCACTTGCAGAGGAAGCCCCACAAGTTTACAAGGACATTGATGAAGTTGTAAGGGTTTCACATGAAGTAGGAATAGGAAATCTTATTGCAAAATTAAAGCCCGTTGCAGTAATGAAGGGGTAAATAATTTAGTTTATCTCTTTTTCTGTTAAATCAAAACCTTGAAGACGAGATATAATGCTGACTTGAATATGGGAAAGATATTATCTGTTCCTACAATTCTAACTATTCTCAAAAATCTTTGAATTGGCATTCTTGAATAAAAGGATATGTATGCCCTTTTTTGCCAACGCCCCAAGTCAAGCTCCTTTGAGATTACCTGCGAAGAATACTCTAATTTCTCAAAATCAATATTCTTATTTTTGTATTTCTCGTAAAGTGCCGAGCCAGGAAGCGGTGTTGCAATGTTAAAGGCGGCAAAATCAAGTTTCAAATCATTGGCAAATTTAATCGTTTCTTTTAATGTGGACAAATCTTCCCCTGGTAAGCCAATAACAAAATTACCAAGCGTTAATATTCCTGCCCTGTATGCCTCATAAACTGCCTTTTTGCTATCCTCAATTCTTATCCCCTTTTTTGCCTTGTCTAAAATCTCCTGATTGCCCGACTCAATCCCAAAAGAGATAAGCCAGCAGCCCGCTTTTTTCATTAATTTTAGTGTTTCCTTATCAACACTATCAACCCTGCTGTTGCACAAAAATTTTATTTCAATCTTATTCTTTATTATTTGTTTGCACAACTCTCGCACCCAAAACCTGTCTAAAGTGAAGTTATCGGCAAAGAAGAGTATATTGCTTATCCCAAGTTTTTTTATATATAAAATCTCCTTTATCACAGAAGTGACACCCCTCTTCACTAATTTCTTTCCATGGTAAAAGGGAACTGTGCAGAATATGCATTCGTAGGGGCAGCCAGTAGCTGTCTGCAATAAGACAAATCTTTCTCCAGTCAATGGCAATCTATAGCAATTTAAATCAACTAGATCCCAAGCGGGAAATGGCAAACCATCTAAATTTAGCGGATTAAACTTTTCGCCTATTATCTTGTAGGCATACGCCTCGACATTTTTTGGAGTAGTAATCCATTTCTTATTTGAAATCTTTGCTCTGAAATATGTTGCATACACCCCAAAAAGTATAAATTCAGAGGGATGCTTTTCATAAAGCTCATTGATTATCCTTAAATCGTTCTTTATTGTCTGTGTTGTGGTATTGACAAAAACCTTGTCTGGTTTTTGTCTCGAATAAAAAGCCATCAATTCCTTTTCGCTGTAATTGGATGCTATACAATCAAGAATCCTGACATTTGCTTTTTTTCTTAGTATTGCAGCAAGATAAGCAAGTTTCAATGGTGGATAGGTTGTCTGGAATATATGCGCCTTCTGCTCGCACCTCTCTTCCTTTACCATCTTTTCCTTATATGGCGGATTCAAAAGCAGTATGTTCATTTATCTTTTAAATAATAAAAATATATAAATTATTCCTTCTCCCCCTTTATGAGCACTAAAAAATGGGAGTTATGGGGATTATACCTGCTTATAATGAGAAGAACATAAAAAAGATTGCAACCGAATCTGCAAGATTTGTTGATAAACTCTTAGTCATAGATGATGGAAGTGATTATCCTGTAAAAAAAGGCAGAAAATACCTCGTGTTGAGGAATAATCAGAACAAAGGCAAGGGTTATTCTTTAAAACGAGGTTTTGAATATGCGGTAAAGGGGGGGTATGATGCAGTCATAACGCTTGATGGTGATGGTGAGCATGAGCCAAGTGCAATACCTGTATTCCTTAAGAAACTCGAGTCTAGTGATATTGTTATTGGGCAGAGAACAAATTATCGCTCATTGCAGAGGAATATTCTTAATAGATGGGCGGGTTTTTGGTTGAGATTGCTGCTGCCATCAGTTAAAGACACCCAATGCGGCTTTGTTGCATTAAGAACTGATTTGCTGAAAAAATTAAAGATAACCGCTTCAGGATTCAGCATAAATCTTGAGTTGTTATTGGAAGCATTTAAAAACAATGCAAAATTTGATTTTGTATCATTGGGGGCAACACAAAAAAAGGATACTCATGTCGCCTTGAAAGATTACGCAAAGATAAATAATCTCTTTGACAGGTGGGTAATAAAAAATTACGAGGATATAAAAATGCCTATACTAAAAAAATATTTTATATTAAATGCGGCAGTTATCGGCTTGATATTCGGGGGGGTATTAGAATGGATACTGGAGATGCATTGATAATAACCCAGGGAGTATATGTTTTAATATCAGTTTTGCTTATATGGAAGATTGCTAAATTCAAAAAGCAGATAAAGGTTATAAATAAAAAATTGGAGGGACTATAAATGGACAGCACAACAACTGCAATAATAATAACTCAGATACCTATAGCAGTGGCAATATTCATTTTGGCTTATGAAGTCCATACTGCTAAAAGGGCTTTTTTGAGATTGCTTGAGCTAATCATCAAGAAAGTCAAATAGGCAAATTTAAGTAATAAGAGAGTTTGGGAGTATTATGGCACTTGAAGCATTCTTTAATCTAGCAGCCCTCTTGGTTGTATACTTCCTGCCAGGTTATTTTTTCCTGCGATTTCTTTATAGGCAATTAAGACAGATGGAATACATTTGTTTGGGGCTTGCCCTTGGCATAGTTGCATTGCCGCTCGCTTCCTTCTCTCTGGCATGGATCTTCAATACAGTGATAACCAAGTTGCTAATATACGGCATTGGAGCAATCATAACAGTTATATTCATCGTAGCGATTAAACCAAAAAATTTGAAAAAACCAGAAAGATTAAAGCTATCAAAAGGCGAGATTTCAGCATTCATAATCGCTATTTTTGTCTTCTTTTTCTTCCTTTTTAATTTTGAGGGGCCAACAAAGGACTACTGGGACACTTACATTGCTGCACCTGCAATGTTCATGACAAATCACCCTATAAACTTTACATCAATGAATGGCATACAGTTGTATAATTATCAATTGGCGGGCAAGATACCCCAAAACCTCGTTGATGCAAATTCCTATGGTATTATAACACAGGATCAGCGTTTAGGAAGTAGTGTCATGTTCTCTGTTCCATTCCTTTTCCTGGGGATATTTGGCTTCAGGTTTCTTAACGCATTGATTATTGCATTGGCTTTCTTGATACTCTATATGACAGGCAAAAGGATTTTTAAAAAAGAATTCTTATGCCTCCTGCTTGCAATAATCGTTATTTTTAATCCCTATTTTGTCTCAATAAACCGCTTAAATCCAAATGTTATTGCGATGTTTATTTTCTCGGCATTCTTATTTTTTCTGTTGAACACAGAGAAAAATTATTTTATCTTGGGAATCCTGTATGGAATTCTCGGCTCTGTAAGGTATGAAGCGATAATTTTTATTCCAGCAATGCTCTTTATCCTCTACAAAACAGAAAAAAAGCATTTTATAACGAATACCTTGATATTTGCCCTGTCTGCCTTCATAGCAATTCTGCCGTTTCTTTTGTGGAACAGATTTGCTTTCGGCGGTTTTTTTGTCCATCCGACACAATCCCCTCTTCTTTCAGGATTCAGGCCTGTTTTTCCGCATAATTTCTTTGGCATAAAATTTAATTTTAATGGTATGCTTAATTATCCCTTCTATAGTGGAATTATAAGAACACCTCACTTTCCTTACCCCGTATTTTTAATGCTGCCTTTGGTAATCATAAAGTCATTTGGGTTAGTTCTATTCTCTTTAATGTTTTTTGGGATATTTTATTTCACAAAACAGGACAAAAAAGTGTCATTATTCCTTCTTATGTGGCTTGTTATTCTCTTTTTGCTCCTTGCACCACAAGAAAACTGGGATGAATTCAAGATGACATATATCCTGCTTATGTTTCCTGCCATTGCCATTTTTATAACAAAAGGAATTGAACTTCTTATTTACAAAATTTCGTTCAAAAAGATATTAGCCCTAATGATTACAGCAATGCTGCTCGTCCTTTCAATTGGGATAATATCTAACCTAAGTTTTCCTGCAGATGGGCGATGGTACAAAAGATTCCCCCATGCGGCACAGGAGAACCAAATAAATTACCTGAATGACAGCCAAAGAATGAGCTGGGAGTTCTTTCATACAGCTGAAAATTATGATGAAGTTGAATACCAAAAAACCAGAATAACCAGAATGAGTTTGCTGCCCTCATTCTACATAAAAAGGCATGGCGACTTTTTTGATTCTGCAATAAAAATCCCTAAAGAGATAGGAAGAAAGGAGTTAACAGCGGTTGCTATATGGGAATATGTGTATGGATAAGTTATATCTCTTTTGTTAAATTTTTAAAATATGCCAAATAAAAGGGGTAAATCTTGCGATATTTTTTTCTGAATAGACTTGTAAAAAACAATGCGGAAATAAAGAATAAATGAACTGCATAGAAAAATATCTTTCGCAGAATGTAACTTCCTTTTGAAATTTTCTTATCTTGTTTTTTTAGATTGCAGCATCCCATTTTTTATATACTCATCTATTATTTTTTTCTTGTCGTTTATAAAGCGATATACATCCTTTTTGCAGTGATTTGGGAATCTATTGAACAATATTCCTGGCATATAATATAATTCTCCGGGTATGCATTTCGGCTGTACACCAAGAAATCTGTCCCTTATCCTTATGCCCATTCTAAACCCCCTTTCCTTTAACATTGCTATCTTTTTTTCCCTTTCAATCCCAAAACCTGGATTAATGTACTTAATTCCATAATCTCTATAGATATTCCTCAGAGCAGAAATGCTTATTGGCATCTGCTCAACAAATTCCTCGCTGTATTTTGAAGAGCCATCAGCCATATATTTCACCCCTTTTTTAAGATTAAAGAGTATGCTCTTTGCATGCATCGCCATCTTGCATCCTAAGCACCATATAAAGGCAGATTTGTATTTTTCATAATCCTCAAGCAGATTATTAACTATAATCCATCCAAATATATCCTTGACAGAAAAATGATAATAGAAGAATTTGTTGCCTATCCTTTTTTGCAGTTCCTCATATCTTTTTTCTGCATTCTCAAAATTATAATGCCCATAGCCATTGTTATAATTAAGAAGATTTACCCTTTCAAATTTTTCTGCCAATTTAATAGCCGCTATTGTTGAGTCAACTCCCCCCGAAAACATCAGGGAAACTTCTTTTTTCATTTTGCCCCACCAACCTTCCTTCTACTTAATTACCCTCATTGATTATAAATCTTACTCGTCTTAACCATATATGATGCTAATCTTTTCCATACTCTTGGGTTCTTTAAATAAAAAAGCCAGAATTTTCTGTAGTGATTCAGCAAAAAGGGGATATTCAAATAGAATTTTTTATAAAACTCTATATGCAATTCCTTAAGCCGCTTGTCTGGAATCTCGCTTAAATTTGTGCCAAGAGAGTAATGATATGGGTAATTATCCTTTACCTTATCCTTGTATATGTTATAGGCTGCAGAACCCCTGTAAGCTGTGAAAAAATGCACTTGTATAATGTCTGACTTTATCTCTTCGGCAAGGTTAATGCTTTCACGCACTTCCTCTTCTGTTTCAGTGGGGTTGCCAATCATAAAGAAGGATAATGTGCTGATACCTAATTTGTTGGCATATCCAAAAATCTCTTTCGTTTTCTTTACCCAGTCTATCTCTTTGTTTGTTTTATTAATAAGCCGAATAACTCTGTTTGAACCTGATTCTATCCCAAATTTGAGCAGGATACAACCTGCTTCTTTCATAATTTTTAAAAGCTCTTTGTCTACTTCATCTATTCTTGCTTGGGCAATCCATTTTACTGCAAGATTCCTTCTGTTTATTTCATTGCACAATTCAATCACATGCTTTCTTGATACTGTAAAATCATCGTCATTAAAAGAAATTACATTTGCTCCCAAGTTAATTAGGCGCTCTATCTCATCCACTACTCTTTTTGGACTTCTTAACTTTATTTTTTTGTCATATCTCTCTCTTATTAACGGCGAACAGAATATGCATTGATAAGGGCAGCCCCTTTCAGAAATCACGTAACCCCATTTGACTCTTTTATAAAACTTAAGGGGGCAAAGGATTGTGTATTTTGAAGGGTCAAATAACTCGTATTTTGGAATAGGCAGTTTATCCAAGTCATTGATAACCTCTGCTTTTACATTGTGCTTATTTGGCAAATAAACGCTTCTTATTGCACAAATGTCCTTTTGATTATTCATCCTTTCAAGAAGGGAAACAAGAGCTAATTCAAATTCTCCCAACAATGCGGCATCTATTGATGAACCTTTATATATTAGAGTTTCGGGGGCACAGGAAACAAGAGGGCCTATTGCAATAATCGGCATACTCTTTCTCATCTTCTTAACCCCCTCAGCATATTCAATGCAGGAATCCAACCCCCAGTTTTCAGTATAAAGAAATATAATGTCAGGACTCCATTTAATAGACAATCTGACAAATTCACACAAAGATAACTCTTCAATTCTGTTGTCAATGAATCTTATTTCATACCCCTTGTCCTCTAATATCTTTGCAGCATACCCTATTGCAAGGGGGGGGAGTATATCGCGGGGGTGAATATGCTTCTTGGCTTCATCTATGTCTGTTCTGACGAACAGCACTCTCTTGAATTTATTGCCCGCAATAGTAATCAAATCTCTCCCCATTTTTATTCTGAAAATAACAGCTTGAGGCTTGATTTTGAATATCTTAACAATTCTGCAGGTGATTTAATGTCTTTGAGGGCATTTAATACATAAGCAGGCCTAAAATAAAATCTGCAAAATGCCTCTTTCACATATTTCGTAAGCAGTTTGTCATTAAGATTTGTCCATGTCCTGATAGGCGTTCTTTCACTGCATCTTCCAAGTACATACTCCTTCCAGTAGTCAAAGCCAGTGTTCTTTATATTTAGCTCATCATAATATGATTTAGGTTTTGCCATTGTCTTTGTGAAAGTAGCATAGGTTAAATCCAAAGACAACGCAAAATCAATTGTTTTCTTTATGCTTTCCTCTGTTTCTCCGGGGTTGCCAAACATAAAGAAACCAAGGGGCTTTATGCCTATCTTTTTTGTTACAGCGATTATTTCTCTTACTTTTGTAAGAGTTATCATTTTGTTTAAGTTCTTCAATACAGTTTCATCTGCAGATTCTATGCCATAAAAGATTGCAAAACAGCCCGCTTTTCTCATTATCCTCAATAACCCTTCATCAACGGTATCTATTCGTGACCTGCATGACCAGATTATATCCAGTTTGTTTCTTATTATCTCGTTGCATATTTCTATAACCCTCGCCTTATCTATCGTAAATGTCCTGTCAAAGAAATCTATCTCCCTTATATTGTATTTATAATAACATTCTCTTATTTCTTTTATAACACTTGCAACATTGCGGACTCTAAAGACGCCTCCTGGCTCATTGCAAAACCTGCAATTAAAGGTGCAGCCCGTGCTTGTCAGCATATTCGTAAAATTCCTTCTTTGGCTAATAAACTGCCAGTATATCTCATTTCTTAACAAGTCCCTTGCAGGAAATGGCAAAGCATCCAAGTCATCATGCCATTCCCTTGCCTCGTTCTTACATATTACATCCCTTTCTCTAAAATACAAGCCATGTATTTTGCCGAAATCTCCACCCTTCTCAAATGCCTCCAGGAATTGTGGGAGTGATTGCGAGACAGAACCGATTATCCCGTAATCTATTAGGCTATAAGACATTATTTCATCTGGATACAAATTAAAACCTGCTCCGCCAACTAAAACTGGAACACCGAGATTATCCTTCAAATATTTTATCATTCCTATGCACGAGTGGATGTCATATATGCTGTGTATTCCTACACCTATTATACCTGGCTTAAAGCTCTCAAGTTGCTGCAAAACTTGTTTTTCTGATAGTTTAAGGTTAGGGATGTCAATTATAATCGGCTTATGCCCATTTTTTCTTATTAATGCGGCAATGTAAGCCAAGCTGAGTGGTGGCTGCCTGCCAAATTCCTCGCTCGTAACCCTTATGTTTTCTTCAAATTTCTTGAAATTTCTTGGCGGTGATATCAACGCAATTCTCATTTTAAGCTGGAATTAATTATGTCAATAATTGCAGTTAGATTTAAAGAAAAAAGCTTGCTCAAATCAAGTATCTTATTGCAAAGGCATGACTCGCAAGTTATCGGTTTTGATTCTGTAAATGCCTCTTTAAATCCAAACTCTATGCAGTTGTATGGTTTTATCTTATTCTCTAAAAAAGAGCAGGGAAAAAGGTTTCCATCGGGGGTAATTACACAACTGATTCTGAATGCACCGCAATCTATTTTTTCCTTTGTTGGATAATCTCGAAAATACTCCAAGCCGGCAACCGTGTTCTCTATTGCACTGCCTTCTTTTTTCTTTTTGATAAGATAATTAAACACTTTTTTTCTGTTTTCTTGCCTCAATAAAAAAATTCCCACATTCTTCTTCCCTAAAGGCATATAATCTACCGGCTCAAAACTAACCTTTACATCATATTTCTTAGCAATCTGCAGTATGTAATCAATAAACTTGTAATTATATCTTGTAATGGTTGAATTGAGGACTACTGACTCAATCTTATTTTTTTTAGCAATCCTTATTGCCTCTATGACGCTGTCATAACTGCCCTTGCCCCTTTGCCTGTCATGGATTTCTTTTGGGCCGTCAAAACTCAACTGCAGCATATCTACTTTCCTTATGTCATCAATTTTTTTCCTTACCAAATCCCCATTAGAACTTATCCCAACATAAAGCCCTTTATTCTTGCAATAGTCAATTACCCTTTCAATGTCCTTTCTCAACAAAGGCTCACCCCCAGTAAAGAATATAACCTTCGTTCCCATTGCATAAAGTTCATCAATTATATCAAACACTTGAGATGTTGTTAATTCCTTTGTCTCCAAATCTGGAATATCGCAATAGCCGCAATGATGGTTGCATTTGTGTGTTATCGCCCAACTAACGAATAAGGGCATTCGTTTTCTGCATAATTTGCAATAAAGCATTAGCAATGCTATTTCCAATCTCTTCCTGAATTTCATTTTAAGCCAGAGTTTATTATGTCTAAAATTGCTGCTAAATCAAAGGAAAGCATCTTTGAATAAAAGAGTGCAACATCCAAAGTAGAACTGCACAGGCAAGAATCGCAATTTATTGGCTTTGATTTATTGAATGCATCCTTGAATCCGAGCTCTGCGCAGTTATACGCCTCTATTCTGTTATACAACCCGTTACAGGGATATAAATCCCCATTGGGTGCGATAACACAATTAATACTGAACGCACCGCAATCCATCTCATTCTTCTTCTTTTCTTTTAAATATTTTAAAGCCGCAGTAGTATTAACGATAAATTTGCAATTCTTCTTTGCTTTTATAAGGAAATCAATGAGTTCTTTATATTTTTCCTTTGGAATCTCAACCTTCTTGAAACTTATTGGACCAAGAGGTATAGGCGCAACGGGCTGGAAATGGGCAAGAATTTTCTCTTTTTTTATAAATTCAATAATCCCGCCAAGAAAAGGGGCGTTGTATTTGGTTATTGTCACGCTTACTGCTGTCTTTATACCCTTTGTCCTTGCAATTTTTATTGCTTCAATAACCTTGTCATAACTGCCCTTGCTTCTCTGAAAATCCTGGACTTCTTTTAAACCGTCAAAACTGAACTGCAAGAGGTCTAGATTCTTTATCTCCTCTATTCTGTCTTTAACGAGCAAGCCATTAGAATCAAGTCCAACATAAATCCCCCTGCTTTTGGCATAATCAATTATCTTGCCTATGTCTTTTCTTAATAACGGCTCACCCCCGCTGAAGTTTATGCATTTGCATCCTGATAAAACAAGCTCATCGATAATCTTGAATATTTGATTAGTGCTTAATTCACTGCTTTTTACTTTCGATATATCACAATACTTGCAATGCATGTTGCATCTGTTTGTGAGATACCAGCATACAAATATTGGAATCCGCTTCCTAAAAAGTTTGGAATAAAGAAGCAGTGTTCCAATCTCCAATTTCTTCCTGAATTTCATTTTAGATAGTCCAATCTTATTATGTTGAATATAGGTTCAAGTTTAAGAGAGAATGCGTAATTTAATTCCAATGCAGTTATGCACCAGCATCCATTGCAGACTGCATCCAGTTTTCTGCTTAACACATCCCTAAAATTATCTTTCAGGCAATTGTATTTGAGTGATTTGTCCATTGTCCTGTTGCATGGCAGAATGTTACCATCACTTGCAATCCTGTAAGCAACCTTGCCTGCAAAGCAGTTTATCCTACTGCCTAAAGGCCATTTGCTCATGTATACCAGAGAGTTATAGGAGTTAAGTATATAGGGATTTGTTCTTTTTTCTTTTATCATACTTTTTATTGCCTTACTAAAATCCTCTTTTTTAGGGTAAAGCGAACCTATATTCTTTGTGCAGAATAGAATGTCGGTAACTGGCTGGAAACTCGTTGGTATCTTAAATTCTTCAATCTTATCAAAGATATAATCAAGATTATTAACATTAGATCTTGTTATCGTTGTGTTGAAATAAACCTTTATCCCGTTGGCTTTTGCAATCTTCATCGCCTCAATAACCCTGTCATAACTGCCCTTGCCCCTTTGCCTGTCATGGATTTCTTTTGGGCCGTCAAAGCTCAACTGCAGGACATCAACATTCTTTATGTCTTTTATTCTCCTCTTTACAAGAATGCCATTGGAATTCAGCTTGACATAAATACCCTTATTTTTAGCATAATCAATTATCTTGCCTATGTCCTTTCTTAACAATGGCTCGCCGCCTGTAAAAGAAACAACCCTATTACCTAATTTGTATAATTCCCCAATAACCCTGAACACCTCCCCTGTGCTTAACTCCCCGCTCTTTAATTCAGGAATTTCGCAATACCTGCAATGCAGATTGCATCTGTTTGTAAGTGACCAGCTTACAAATAAAGGAGTCCTCTTCCTGAATAATTTGGCATAAAGCAATAAGCCGCCTATTTCAAGATTTTTGATAAATTTCATTTTAGCGTTAATCACAAGCTATAATTTTTGTATAGATTTGCCCTCTTTAATGTATTGCAAAGCACATTATGGCAGGGAAGCTCACAAAACTGCTCAAATTCCTTCATTTTTTTGTGTTTTTCAGAATTCCAAATCTCCTTGGCATTTTGTTTTATATTGCCATGTGGTGTAAATATGCCCCAGCAGGGTATTAAGTTGCCATTGCAGTCAATTATGCAGGTGTATTCGCAGGTATCGCAGTTGATGCCAAGACAGGAATTATAAGGTGTTCTGTAATACTGCTTGAGTTTTAATAAATAGTCCTCTGTGTCAAAAATAAACTTATTCTTTCTTTTGTAAGCCACTATCCACTCAATAGTTGAATCAAGCAGAGAATACTGCTGAGGTGTAATCCATAATTCACCCAAGTCAACATCGTCTCTCGGCACCATTATAAATTTATTGTTCCATATAACTAATTTATGCGCCTGAACTGGCTTGTATGAGATGTGGTCAACATTAAGCTTCTCTTTGGAAAATCTTGTTAAGCCTTTTATCTCTTTGAGATTAACACCCATAATCACTGTTCCAATTCCTAATTTCAAGTTGCTGCCTTTTCTGGCGTCATTTAGAATTTCAATTGCTTTGAGCGTCCTTTCAAAAACCCCTTTTTTGCCCCTTATTTTATCGTTCAATTCAGGGGTTAATGCATCCAGAGAGCAGAACAAGTATGACAAGCCAGAATCAACAATCTTTTTGGCAAGAGCTTTGTCTATTAGCTGGGCGTTCGTAAAGATTGTCGTCTTTAATCCAATATCTGATGCATGTTTTATGATATTGGGCAAGTCCCCCCTCAAGAATGGCTCTCCTCCTGTCAAAGAGAGAACCTCTGCACCCAACTCTTTAAGCTGCGTGACAAATCTTATCAAATCTTCTGTCTCTATAAAATCCTTCTCATTCTTGCTCTTTCTGTAATAACACATCGTGCAATCTAAATTGCATCTTTTTGTCAGCTCAACTATCGTGAATTTTGGCGCACTTGGAATAGAAAGAATGCATTTTTTTCTGTCAGAAAATGGCTTGAGCTCAAACCCTCCATGAGTATCAATGTAATTTTGCCATATCCCATTGCATTTTTTATTTTCCAAACAAATCGCACAATGAGATGCCTTTGACTTCCTTTTGTCTTTTTCATTCTCTGCCAAATTTGGGTAAAACTCAAACAGGCATTTTGGAATATTTTTGATATTGATATTTATGCTGCCAAACTCGTCAATTATCTCCTTTAACCTGAAAGTTGACTGGGAAATAAATGGCAAGACGTTCTCCCCCTTTGTGTTAGTCAATTCAAAGTCAATGTTCTTAACGCCCAAGTGAAATAATTTGTGGGTAAGCTCATAAAGTTCTTCATAATTCTGTTTTGTCAATGGCACTATAATCCTTATATTAGCATTCAGTTCTAAAAGATTATTAATCCCTTTTAGGGTTTCATCCAAGGCATCTGTTCCAGTCAGTTCTTTAAATGTGCCTTCGTTTAGAGACGGAAGTTTTATTTGGAATTCGTCTATATAAGGTATAACCTTTTTGCAGAAACCTTTGTAAGAAAACATCCTCCCGTTTGTAAGCAGTTTAACCCTCTTATTCTTGGCGTATTCAATAACCTCGAGAAAGTCCCTTCGTATAGTTGGTTCCCCCCCAAAAAATAGGATTTTGTTGGAAGAATCAATTTGTTTTTTTATTTCTTCAAATGGAAGATAGGATATACCTCTAGGAGTATTACAGTACTTGCAGTTATTATTACAAAGATTTCCTAAGTATATATTTTTCATTTTATTGGTTTAAACTCTTCTATACTATATTTTGAGGCATAATTCTTCCAAACACCTTCACATTCTTTATTGTAACTGCATCTATTACAAAAACCAAATTTTTGCTTCATCTTAAGCATCCTTTCTATTTTAGTGATATAAAAAGGAATCCCCCCTTCATTAAGGGTTATAACAGCACTATTTATCCCCCTCGCTACAAGATGTCTAAATTCTTGATTTATACAGCAATAAGGAAAAGACTTTAAGTCAACATTAATTCCCCCCAGACTTTCCAACCACTCAAGAGCTTGATTCAGTTGAGGAAGAACCTCGCTATACTTAGGAACAACATTAAAAAAATCAGATTTGGCGGAGCCATAGGGATCCAAAAAAGTAAATCTTATATTAGTAATCCCTAAATCTAAAATAAACTTTGCAGTATTTAATAAGTATCTGTAATTTATCTTTGTCAAAATAATCTGAATAAGAACATTAAAACCATACTTTCTTAAATTTTTAATACCCGCAGTAGCCTGTTTAAAGCTACCATCAACGCGAGTGATAGCGTCATGAATTGCAGGATTATTGGAATACATAGTAATAACTATAAGTCTTATGTTATAACTACTTACCCTCTTGCAAAAATCCTCGTAACAAAACATTCTCCCATTAGTGACTAACTCTATTTGATAACCTAATCTATAAGCAAGATTTACAATCTTAAAGAAATCCTTGAGGATGGTTGGTTCAGAGGAAGTTGTTAATTCTAAGATGTCATATTTAGCTCTATTTCGTTTTAATGCATCATTAATCTTTCTAAAATCAACATGCTCTTTTTGATAATTACCCCTAATATCGCCAAAAGCACAATAAATGCAGTTTTGGTTGCATTCATAACTTACCCTGAGGGACAAGTCCATAGGCTTTTTTTTCATAATTTCCCCATAAATAGTTTCCATCGGCCTAGATGGACCATACATCTTAACATTAGCTCCAAATAAAGTAGCAATTCTGTTTTTACCTTCCTCTGAAGGGCAAATTAAGGCATCACATTGGTTGAGGATATAATCTCTCCAGATATCAAGTGCTTCACTGTTACGGATATCATTTATACAGAGCACTTTTTTTATCCCCAAGCTAGAAGCAACATTTAATATGGGCAACAAGCTTATCCCTGAGAAAACCTGAATATGAACTAAATCAGGCTTGTATTTCTTTAATAAGGAGTCGAATACCATTCTTAGTTTTTCGTCATAACTCTGGTCGCATATCTTCCTTGCATTCTTTATCTCTATGTAATTCTTGTCGGCATTTTCAGCTATCCCATAATCAGCCCCCTGTTCAGCAAAGCTCAGCTTGACAAAGATAACCTCCTGCTTTTTCTTTTGCTCCTCTATCAAATCGCTGAAACATGGATGCGATTCTAATGGGGATATATGCATGATCTTCATTCTATTGGTTTAAACTCCTCTTTGCCGTATCTTGAAACATAATCTTTCCATACACCTTCACATTTTTCATTGTACTTGCATAAATCACAAAAATCAAACTTCTCCTTTAGATTAAAAACTCTCTCAAATTTGCTAACTTGAAAAGTAGTTTCTTTGTTTATATATGTCAAAATGGTAGTAATCATCACAGGATCTAGAAGGAAAGTGCGAAATTGGGGGGATATGCAGCAGTATGGAAAAGTCTTAATTTCAATTCTTGTATTCCTTGTTTTTAGCCATTCAAGTGCTTCGTCCATAAAAGGGAGAACTTCAGAATATTTTGGCACGATATTGTAAAAGTCCAACTCTGCAGAACCGTGCGGCTCTAAAAAGGTAAATCTAATTCCATCAACCCCTAATCCTTCCATAAACTTAACTGTTTCCAATAAATGGGTATAATTAGACTTCATCAGAAGTATCTGCCCCAAAACATTAAAGCAGTGCTTTTTCAGGTTCTTAATTCCTTTAACAGTCTGTCTAAAACTGCCATTCACACGAGTAATTGCATCATGGACTTCTGGATTATTAGCATGTAAAGTAATAAGAATCAACTTAAGGTTATAATCCAGAAGCCTCTTGCAGAAGTCCTCATAAGAGAATATTCTTCCATTAGTAACTAGCTCTATTTGATAACCTAATCTATAAGCAAGATTTACAATCTTAAAGAAATCCTTGAGGATGGTTGGTTCCCCCCCACAAATCTCTAAATTGTCGTACCTTTTTTTGTTTTCTCTTAAATCCCTTCTTACCCTTTCAAAATCAAGGGGTTCTTCCAAATTAGAATTATTCATAAGTTCCCCAACAACACAATAATTGCAGTTTTGATTGCATTTAAAGCTCAATCTTATAGAAAGGTCTCTTGGGGGTCTTGCTATTTCTTCCATGTAAACAGACTCTATCTCTGCGTTATATTGATTGATATCTTTAGAAGTATATGCACTTACCTCCTCGCTTTTTATTTTGCCGCGAATTATATCCTCCATAATCTCAATCAACTCATTAGAATCCTTAAAGACTTTAGAGCCACCATTTTCTTTGATTTTTTCTATCATGCTCTTGTTGTTGTTTATAATCACAGGAATATGGTAGTAGGATGACTCAAGCAGAGTCATCGGGCCTGTCTCTTCCCATAAAGAGGGTATTATTAGATAATCGATTTGGCTAAAAAATTCATCATATAATTTTTCTCTGCCAATATCCTTTTTTAGGATAACTTTATCATTTTTCTGTAATTTTTTTAAATATTCCCGCTCAAAGTCATTTCCTAGTCGGCACTCTATTCCCATTAGCATCTTAAAATTTTCTTTTTGCAACCTCTCCAATGCGCTTTCAATTAAAGATACGCCCTTCATTGGCCATAATGTGCCAAGATAGCCAAAAACTACTTGGAATGGACCCCTTTTTTTAGGAGTATAAGGTGGCAATTTCAGCCCGTAGTAGGAGACAACAATCCTGTCATTCTTGCCAAATAAGATTTCTAGTTGTTCTTTTTGATATTTGGACGGACAGATTATCCTATCGCACTGATTGATAATGTCTTCCACCCAAATTTTTCTTGATTTATTGTATGAAGCCAAAGGCTCATTCCCTCTTGCAGCGAATTTTATACATTCCCCGCAATCACATTCATCTAAGGAGTCTAATTCACATTTCTTGTTACCATTATGGCAGACACCTCTAAGACAGAATAAGTAGTCATGCAACGTCAGCACTTTTTTTATCCCCAAGCTGGAAGCAACATTTAATATTGGCAACAAGCTTATCCCTGAGAAAACCTGAATATGAACTAAATCAGGCTTGTATTTCTTTAATAAGGAGTCGAATACCATTCTTACTTTTTCGTCATAACTCTGGTCGCATATCTTTTTTATATTCTTTATCTCTATATAATTCTTGTCAGCATTTTCAACTATCTCGTAATCAGCCCCCTGTTCAGCAAAGCTCAGTTTAACAAAGATAACCTCATGCTTTTTCTTTTGCTCCTCTATCAAATCGCTGAAACATGGATGCGATTCTAATGGGGATATATGCATGATTTTCATCTTTAAAGTGGCTTTTGTCAGCCTCAGTTCCAAAAATAACCTCCCTCGCTTTTCTCAGCACATACAAAATAAAATTCCTTGCTATTTAAATTTTTTAGCTTATTTTCTTATATATAGACTGACAGTTATATTAGTTGCTGGATCATCGTGTAATGTTAAGCCTCCCCTAAATATTTTTTGATCTATTTTTTGGTAATGGTCATCCAAATATGAAAGCACTTCTTCGAGATTTGGTGTTTTGCATTCTTCGCATAGGTAGGTTTCATCATGGAATAGAACCCACACCCTTCTGTAATGCTGCACTATTCCTCCTAGCTGTTCTGCGCTGTAACCCTTCATTACTATCCTTTTTGTCTTTATATAATAACTAGCTGGCCTTTCAGCATACCCTGAAATAATAGCTATATCCCCCGCTTTAGAATTATTGTCTATGTAAGCAAATGCAGATTTCCAATCAGGTCCATAAGGTCTTTTGTAATAGTCTGCAAGGGCGAATATAGAGAGGAGTATCAGCAGGACAATAAGGATTGTCCTTAAATGCCTTTTAATCCTGAATAAGCCATTCGAGATTAAGACAAAAAAAAGCGGAAAGGCAAAAATGTAATGTTTAACCTTAAAGAGGTTAAGACAACTTATTAATACTGCAATTGTCAATGGGATAAAAAATGCCATTGCAGCAAGAATCGTTATGTTCTTATTTGTCTTATAGCTCTTTTTTAGCCCTATTGTAAAAAGGACAAACAAAAATACAATTAATAAGGTGTGTATTAAATTATAATGAATAGAATTTAAAAATGCCAGTAAGTGGCATGTGTTTGGCCCTGCTGATGATTGGTTGAAGAAGAATGCCCATCTCATTCTTAACAAAACAGGGAAAGCAAGCAAGAATATTAAAAGGAGTGAAACAAAAAATTCCTTTTTTCTTTTTTTAATGAACACAAAAAAGAAGAGTATCTGGATGTCCAAGAGGAGGGATGCAAAGAAGTTGGTGTAGAAGTTAATAATAGAGATTATAGCAAATAATATGAGGTCTCGCCTCTTAAACTCTTTTATGTATCTCGCAAAAAAGTATATACTGGCTATGGAAAAAAACAGGAATATAGAATATGCCCTTATTAATTGAGAATTCTCAATCAGATAAACAGAGATTGACAGCAGGAATGCACTCATCAGCCCAACCTTGCTGTTAAAGAATTTTTTGCCTCCAATATAAATCATAGGAACAGAAAGCAAGCCAAATAATACAGACAATAATCTCAATGCTATCTCGCTCACCCCAAATAATTTAGTCCAGAAGTGTAGCATTATATAATGGATAGAAAGTTCATCTGCGGGTATGACATCCATCTTTACAAGATTTGAAAGATTGTTCTGCATAACCTCAATGCTCCAAACATCATCATGATCCAGTCCCTTCAAAAGAGCATGGGTCTGCAAAAAAAGGGCAAGAAGGCAGATTAGGCACAACAAAAGTATTTCTATCCTCTTTGTTTTTCCCACTTTATCACTAATTCTCCCTTGCTTTTTTCCCATTCTATTTGAGCGATATACAACGAATGAAATGATAAAATATATATAAAGATTGCTTTTATCTAAATTATGGGCTATGGGAGTAATAGGCATACAGAAAAGCTGCCTGAACAGATAGAGATGCTTGAGTTTACACTCTCCAATATATGTAATTCCAGATGCCGAATGTGTGATATCGGAACAGAAAAGTTCAAGCGAAGGGAATTAACAACTGCTGAAATAAGCAAGGCACTTGATTCTGAAATAGCAAAACGCGCAAAAATAATTTCACTTTGCGGGGGGGAGCCGTTCTTGAGGAAGGACTTTGTCGAGATTGCCAAATTGATAAGAAAAAAACTTGGGAGAAAATTCAATCTTAATGTATCGACAAACGGATTAAACACTGAGAAAATAATTGATTATACTGGCAGGATAATCAATGATGCAAATATAGTTCTTGTATTCAGCGTTGATGGTTTGAAAAAAACACATAACATCCAAAGGGGGTTAGATGACGCCTTCAGCAGAACAATGAACACCATTAATTCCATAAAAAAGAAATTTCCACAGATTGAGATTAACATTCATTTTACAATAACACCCCTAAATTATAGAGAGATACTTGATGTTTATTATCTTGCAAAAGCACAGGATATGTTTTTCAGGGCATCATTTGCTCATGATACCTTTTATCTGACAAATTTTATAAGAAAAGATAATCCCTTATTCAAGTTCAGTGAAGAGCAAATAAGAGTAATTGAAAAGCAGTTGGAAAAAATAGTCATTGATTACATTAAAGAGGGGCATTTTGGTGATGCGCTTTTTTTTAACCAAATTCCCAAAAGGATGCGTGACAGCACTCATAGGTTTTGCCGCTGTTTTACAAGCTCTAATCTTGCCCTTATTAAAGAAAACGGGGATGTGCATATCTGTGTAATGTCTCCGCCTGTTGGCAATATAAACAAAGATAATCTTGACAAAATATTCATGTCAAAAAAGGCCAAAGAAGTGAGAGAAAAGGCGAAGGAGTATAAATGCCCAAATTGCATGATGTTATGCGGTAGTTACTTTAATTATGGCAGGATAGGGCGGTTATTTGCCTTTTTTTACAGCAAGAACAAGTTCCTTTTACGGGAAGGCAACAAGAGCATTTTAAAGAGCTATCCACTAATAAGAATTGGCGATAATATCCCTGCAGGGAGGGATAGGATATTCGTTTCATTCAATGAAAAAGACCGCACAAAAATAAAAGAATTCTTAATGATGATGAGGGGTAATAATCTCAATTTTAATATAAGCAAACCATTTCCCCCCTGCCTGTTGAGCATAAAAGAACGAAAGGATATTAATATATACAAAAACCCGCTTAATTGTGCTGACTGCAAGGAGATTTTTGTTATAGACAAAGATGGTGCTATAAGGTTTTGTGATTACCTGAAGAGATTAGAGATTTTTGATGATCCCCAAGAACAATTTAAATTTTTAAATGGGATTAATAAAGAAAAAGATTGTTATAGTAACTGCAGTCCGTTTTTAAGGGAGAAATGCCAATGTCTGGCTAATAAAAAATGATTCCATTTAAGGGCATAGAAAGAGAATACAATTACTTGAGAAACGAACTTAATGCAGAGATTAATTTAGTCCTCAAGAGCGAGGAGCTTGTAGATGAAACATTGGGCTATGGTAATTATCCTCCGTATCTTATGCAGTTTGAGGAGAATTTTGCACGGTATTGCGGCAGGGGTTATGCGCTGGGAACAAACAGCGGCACTTCTGCTTTGTATCTCTCGCTTCTTGCTGCTGGTGTGAAGGAAGGAGACGAAGTAATAACAGCAGCAAACACATATATAGCGACTGCCTTGCCAATATCTTATACTGGAGCAAAACCTGTTTTTGTTGATATTAGCCCTGATACGTATAATATTAATCCAGAATTAATTGAAGAGAAGATTAATGAAAAAATAAAGGCAATAATCCCCGTTCATCTTTATGGCAAAATTGCTGAAATGGATAAGATATCCAAAATTGCCGAAAATAACAATCTAAAAGTCATAGAAGACGCATGCCAAGCACACGGTGCAGAGTATAAAGGAAAAAAAGCGGGTTCATTGGGAGATTTTGGCTGTTTTAGCTTCTACCAGAATAAAAATTTAGGAACATATGGCGATGCAGGGATGCTGGTTCATGATAACAAAAAAACAATAGATGAAATAGACATAATGAGAGAATTTAGGGGTGAGTTAAGCGGTAAAGAGCTATTGCAAAACAGGAGATTTCCAGTCAGATTAGCCCTCATACATGCAGCAATTCTTAATGTCAAACTAAGGTATCTTGACATATTTAATGATATAAGGCGTGAAAAAGCAAGATTGTACTCTGAATTATTAGGCGGTTCTAGCATATCACTGCCCAAGGAATCAAAAGAAGGAAAAGATGTGTATTTTATGTACACAATAAGAGTCAAAGAGAGGGACAAGTTGCGAGAGCATCTTAGAAAAAAAGGCATTCCAACAGCAGTTGATTACAAAACACCGCTGCATTTGCATCCTGTTTATTCTGATTTGGGATATAAAAAAGGCGATTTTCCCAAGGCAGAGAAGGCATCAAATGAAATACTATGTCTTCCAATTCACCCTTTCCTTAAAGACGAGGAGATTGCCTATATAACAAAAAGCATAAAAGAATTATATAAAAATAAATAATTTAAAATATCTTATTTAATCAAATCCTCAAACCTGATAAGCTTAAACCCTCCTTTTTTAAAAATCCTTTTTGATAACGGATTAATGAGGGTATTAAGGTCATTTAGTTTCTCTTTTTCCAATTTAGCCCAATTATCTCTTATGAAGGCATCGGGATATGCAGGATGGCATACTATCTCTCCTATGCCATCTCTAAAATGGTTTATTATACTCCCAAGCATAGAAACATTCAAACCGCCATTATAAATGCCGTAAAAATTTCTTATTTTAGTTTTGTAATAGTTCTTGCCGTAAAGCAAATCCACTAATGACCAACCATACAAAACCTTTTTTTCAATGATATTGTTTGTCGGATTTATTAAAAGATTCTGCTTAGGAATCCTAACAAATGGAATATGATATTTATTCGCAAGCTTTATCACTATAGGATAAACTAAAGGCAATGCGTGGATATGCTCATGGCTGTCTATATGTGAGACATTATCAAATTTGGCCAAAATCCTTTTTATCTGTGCTTCAAACTCATTCTTAATATGCTCAAAAGAAACCCTCATAAGGATTATTTTTAGGATAAGAGCATAAGCATTCTTTTCGAAGTATCCATTTTTATCAACTAAAGAACTTACTTCCTTTGGGTCGGAAACTGGCTTACCCAAACTTATGTTAAGATGAATGCCCTTCCCTATGTCCTTTAATCTTTTTAATTCCCGCACTGATTTTTCAAAATGGGCTGTATTGCACACGATGCTTGTGCTCGTTGTCAAGCCTTTCTTATGCGACTTTATTATTCCTTTGTTTATTCCCTCTGAAAAACCAAAATCATCTGCATTTATTATTAACTGTTTCATCTTGAGTATCTCCTCACAAGCGAAGCAATATATTTCACTTCCCCATTGTTAATCTGATAAGAAAGAGGAACTCTTAAAGATTTGGTTTCCATTAAATCTGTGCATTTAAAATTCTCATTTGAAAAGATTCTCCCGCAATTCTGCATCATTTCCGTTTCGCTGTCTATTCCATGAATCAGTAATTTTTTTGCTAATTCTTTCCTATTATTGGATATTATGATGAAAGCAGTATAAATATTGAAATCTTTTTTGTCGTCCTTGAGAATCCTCGCCTTGCTTCCCACTCTTCCTATAAGCAGGTTTGCTTTAAACACCCTATCATTGTTATTTTTATCAAGTGCTTGCAATTGCTTTATGCCCATTTTTGCCTCCACATTGCTAAACTTAAACACCCCCATCCTTTCCTTAACCTTTGATTTTTGATACTTGCCCACAAAATCAATTCCAGTAATATTTGCTAATAATAGCACTGGCCATATAAATACTCTAAAAATAAATGGAGTAGTTAGAAATGATTCCCAGTAAGCCCTTATAATCCTTGATACTAACTCTATTTTTGAAAGATTTGGTAATCCTCTTATCTTTTGCCTTATCCTTTCAGCTAATTTATTGTCATTTGTTGTTATTATCCCCCCGCCAAATGTATTTATCGGCTTTGTAGTGTCAAAGCTGAAAAATCCTGCAACACCAAAAGAACCAACCCTCTTCCCCCTATATTTCGTGCCATGTGCTTGGCAGCAGTCCTCAATAATATGTATGTTCTTCCTTTTTGCCAACTTTAAGATAGCATCAAGTTCTGCTGGTCTTCCAAACAAATGCGTCACGATTATCGCCCTTGTCCTTTTTGTGATTCTTTTTTTTATTTGAGCAACATCTATATTTGCTGTTTCGGAGTTTATATCAACAAAAACAACCTTAAAGCCAAGTTTTTGGATTATTTCTGGCACAACATAAAATGTATAGGAGGGGACTATAACCTCATCGCCCTGCTTCAATTCAAGGGATTTTAATATAAGCGCTAATGCATATCTGCCAGAACATGTTGCTATTGAATATCTTGTGCCCATATAAGAGGCAAACTCTTCCTCAAATTCTTTAATATAATCTTTTCTGTCAAAAAGATTTGCGATTATCTCAAAGATAGTCCCGCCAGAATTATCAACCCTGTTCCTAGCTAAGCCAATTACAGACATTTTGCCTCCTTTATTTTTTATTAAAAAAGTTATGCAATGAATTGAAACTTGCCCAGACAAAAGGCATAATTTTTTCCTCCCCCCTTAAAATGCTAATCACCCTCTTTATTAAATAGTTTGGCCTTAAATAAAAAGAGCGCTCCAAATCCATTTTCGCCCTTCTTAACTCCAGTTCTGAAAGATTCTTATTTTTTATTATTATGTTATTCAGGAATATGTATTTCTCCCAGTCACTTGTTTTGACTAACCCCTTGCTTTTGCATTCTTCATAAAGCTCTGTGCAAGGATAGGGCGTCATATACGCAATCTGCAAAAAGTCGGGCTCTAACTCAAATATTAGTTTTCTTGTTTTCTCTATTGTAGCCGAGGTTTCTATTGGTGCATTTAACATCACAAATGCCATTGTCTTAATTCTTAGTTTTTTGGCTATTTGAAATGCCTTTTTGACTTGCTCTAATTTTATACCCTTTTTTATATACTCCAAAATTTCTGGTGCTCCTGACTCTACCCCAAGCTCTATTTTATAACAGCCCGCTTCTTTCATCGCCCTTACAAGCCCCTCATTTATGCAATCAACCCTTGTCAGGCATATCCATTTAATTTTATTATTCAAACCCCTATTCCTTATCTCATTACATAACTTCATAACCCATTCGTTGTCATATGTAAAGGTATCATCAAGAAATGAGAAGAAATTTGTATTATAGTTTCTGTAACATTCTTCTATCTCGTCAACAACATTCTTTGGGCTTCTTTTTCTTAATTTGCTGCCTGCAATTTTTCTCACAGCACAATATATACATCTCGCAGGACAGCCCCTTATTGCGATTATGCAAGTGAAATTTTTTGAATCTGGGGATTTGTATAAATGATTGGGTAATAAATCCCTTGCAGGAAAAGGCAGCTCATCAAGATTTTTTATAAATGAGCGGGGGCTATTCCTTATCAGTTTTCCATTGTCTCTGTAAAACAAACCCTTAATGCCATTAACGTCCTTATTATCTTTCAATGCCTTTATCAATTCAAGGAATGTATACTCTCCTTCCCCATATATCAAGAAATCAATTGATTCATACTTCTTAAGTGTCTCATAGGGCATTAATGTCGCATGAATGCCTCCGATTAATGTTAGTATTTTTCGATTGCTTGCTTTTATGCTGTTCAGTATTCTTCCTACTTGGTCTATCGTGGGGGTTGTTGCAGTAAATCCAACTATATCTGGAGAAATATCAAGTATGCTGCGGCAGAGTTCATCATCAGGAATAGCAAGAGCATTTGCATCTATTATCCTTATATCAACTCCCTTTAGCCTATTAAGCATGGCTGCCATATATGCTAATCCAAGCGGAGGCCCAACTGATATCTGCGCAATTGAGCTTATCCTGCTCTGGTAGCATGGATTTACAAGCAATACTTTGTATGCCAATTTAGAACAGGAATGACAAGATTTATAACATATTTAAGAATTATGTTTTCATCAATCCAAAATGATTCTAGGGGTATGGGATGGGCATGATGCGGGAGCATGCATTGTGGAAAATGGCAGAGTGACTGTTGCCTCCAATGAGGAAAGGTTCACAAGAAGGAAATTAGAGCCGCTTTTTCCATTTGAATCAATAAACTTCTGCCTTCAAGAAGCTGGAATAAAGCCAGCAAACATAGAAAATGTTGCATGCTGCACAAGTGACTTTAGCCTGACTTTTGGAAGGTTATTCCCAAAAATAAAGGATAACTACTGGTATGTAAGGGAAAGACTTGTCAAAGAAAAGTTCAGCGATATAAATAGGTTTCTTCTAAATAAAACAGGCGAGATGCGTTCTAATATAGCCCTTAAGGGGTTATCTAAATTGTTCGTCAGAAAAGAGCTTAAAAAAGCGGGGTTCACTCATAATTATCATTTAGAGATAGTTGAGCATCATCAAGCGCATGCTGCCTCTGCATACTATACTTCTGGATTCAAGAATGCCCTTTGTATTACTCTTGATGGCTTGGGTGATGGCTTGTCATCAACAATTAATATTTGTGAAAATGGGGAGATAAAAAGGATTGCCGCTAATCTTACACGAGATTCCCTTGGGTTATTTTTTCAGGAAATAACCTCACTTTTGGGAATGAGAATCCTTGAGGATGAATGCAAGGTCATGGCACTTTCAGATTATGCAAAACCAATAAAAAATAATCCAATGCTTGGCTTATTTGAGCTAAATGGCATAGGGTTAAAATCAAAATTAAGCCCTATAAAAAGATACTATTTTCTTAAAAAGGTATTAAAAAATACAGGAAGGGCAGAATTCTGCTTTATGGCCCAAAAAACATTGGAGCACTTTGCAACAAACCTGTTCAAAAATGCAATAGAGCAAACTGGCTTGAAAAATGTTATATGGAATGGAGGAATAGCATCTAATATAAAAATGAATATGAGGATAAGAAATTCAAGCGGCTTGAAGGATTGGTTTGTTTTCCCGCACATGGGTGATGGTGGATTGGCAGTGGGAGCTGCACTGCATATTTCAAATAAGCTGTATGGCACAAAACCCTATAAGTTAGCAGACGTTTATTTAGGGCCTTCCTTCAAGGAAGATTATATAAAGGAATGCCTGAAAGAGTATAAAAACCACTTAAGATATGAAAATATAAATGATATTGAGAAATATGCGGCAGATTTGATATGCGACAACAAAATAGTCTTCTGGTTTCAGGACAGGATGGAATTCGGCCCAAGGGCATTGGGAAACAGAAGCATCCTTGCTCCTCCAAACAACATAAAATTAAAAACTAAATTGAATAGGATAATAAAGAGAAGGGAGTGGTATCAGCCATTTTGCCCAAGTTTGCTGGAAGAAGATAGCCATAAGCTCTTTGGCGATTTTGGTAGATATGACAAGTTTATGACTATGGGATACCCTATTAATGAACGATATGCCAAAGATATGGCAGCAGTTATAGGCAAAGACAAATCAAGCAGACCCCAGATGGTTGGCAACGAAAACAGAAAATATAAAGAACTCTTAAAGGTTGTAAAAAAGCAATCTGGTTATAGTGCAGTTCTCAATACAAGCTTTAATATTCATGGTTATCCTATAGTTTGCAGCCCAGAAGATGCAATAAAAACCTTTTTGAGTTGCAAGGATGTTAAATTAGTTATGGGTAATTTTTTGATAGAAAGAAAATGAATATATTATGTCCAGTAGACAATGCCAAAGAAGTAAAAGTGCTTGCTGAAGCTGGAGCAGATAATTTTTATTGTGGTATCATTTCAGAAGAATGGAACAAAAAGTATACAGCAGTTGCCTCTCCTAACAGAAGAGAATGGAAGGAGAACAGCTTTAAGGATTTTGATGAATTAGAAAAGGCAGTAAAAATTGCCCATTCTTATAATAAGAAGGTGTTCCTGACTGCTAATGCCCATTATTACAGCAATGAACAATACCCTCTGCTTTTGAAAGAGATACAAAAGGCAATGGAGATAGGAATAGATGGTTTGGTAGTTTCTGATATAGCACTAATCTTAAAACTAAAAGAAATGAAAATAGAGACAGAAATAATCATAAGCACTGGGGGTGCAACTTTAAATAGTGAGACAGCAAAGTTTTATGCTGAACTCGGTGCAACTCGCATAGTGCTCCCGAGGCATATTACAATACCCGAAATAAGTAAGATAATTAAGGACTGCCCGAATCTCAAATTCCATGCATTTATAATTAATGAGGGCTGCTTTAATCTGGATGGTTTTTGCACATTTCATCATGGCATTGATTCATCGGGATGGGAGAATAGAGTCCTTGCTTGCTCCCTTCTTTACAATATAAAAATAAGAGAAAGGGTACCTCCTTTAAAACAAAGGGCAATAAAATACCGTCTTAATAATCTGACAAAAAATCTCCTTATTAACTGCGGGGCTTGTGCATTGTATGACTTTGACAAAATAGGGCTTGACAGCATAAAGATTATCGGCAGAGGAAATAAGACTGAAAAGAAAGTAAAGGATGTTAAATTCTTCAGAGAATTATTAGATTACCTTAAGAAATGTAAAAATAAAGGGTATTTTATAGAAAAGGCAAAGTTTCTTTACGAGCAGTTTTATCATCACAAATGCACCTACAGGAATTGTTATTATCCTGAATTTTAAAAATGGAAAAGGCAGTATTCATATCCAAGACTGAACAGTTAAATTATGTAAATAAGAACTTCTCAAGGCTGTATTTTGGCACAGAATTCTGCGAGAGATTAATCCAGCAAGAAAGCCAATTAGGCAAAGTTTTGTCCTTTGCAAAAAAGAATGATTTGGATTTCACTTATGTAACCCCCTATGCAACTAACCTCGGCCTAAAAATTATAGAAAAGAATGTTTTAATAATATCAAAAGAACTGAATAATGCCGAGGTTGTGGTTAATGACTGGGGTGTATTAAAGCTGATTTGCAAATATCCAGTAAAACCTGTTCTTGGCAGATTACTCTCAAAACAAAAACGAGATGCCAGAATATTGAACCTGATTGGAAAATCCCCGAAGTTAATGATAGCCCACTTCAAAAAATCGAATCTTGAGTTGCCAATATACCAAGATTTTCTAAATAAGAGGGGGATAAACAGAGTAGAAATAGACAATGTATTCCAAGGCACTGACTTGGACTTTTCTTCTTTGGGATTAAAGGCATCAATCTATTACCCTTATATCTACGTTACAACAACCAGAAGATGCCTGATAAATTCTTGTGATTCAATAAGTAAAAGGGATATTATAGGAATATACCCCTGCAACAAAGAGTGCCAAAAATACACGATTGAACTTAAACATACAATTATGCCAAAAAAGATAATACTCAAGGGAAACACACAATTCCTATATAACCCCGAACTTCCTGCAAGATTGGAAGAAAAAGGGATAAACAGGACAATATTCCAACCCGAAATCCCAATGTGAGAATGAGAATTTTTTACGGAAAATATGATAATTTGGATGAAGTGGCAGCAGGAGCAAGCTTTTATTATTACGAGATGTCAAAGCTGCTAAGCCAAAAGAACGACTATGGCATAGAAACAATACCTATTGAACAAAAAGAGCTAATCTCTGCTGATTTCTTGTCAAATCTTAAGGAGGATGATGTTCTTATCCCAAATATTGGCCCTTATGCGTGGTTTTTTTATTACATTAGAAGCAAAAAAAAATTAAGGTTTAGGATAATACACGACGTTCAAACTGCCTTATTTGCCGACCACCTCCTACAAGAGCAATTATGTTCAGAGTTTATGAGAGATGGGGATGTTGTGCTCTTCCTTTCCCAATACCAAAAGTATCTCTATATGAATTTATTTTCAGATTCTCTTAATAATTCAAATACCTTTGTCTGCAATCCCCTATTGAATTTTCTGCCAACGCCAAAAGCAAAAATAAAAGATAAAGATAATACATTCACTTTGGGATGGTTTGGCAGGGTGTTTGATGCAAAGAACTTCGGACAGGCACTTGAGATTTTTATGAAATTCTACAAACAGCAAAGCAATGCAAGGATGCTTGTATGCGGATTGGCAGATGAAAAATATGCCCCAAAAAATGTTGAAAAAATCCTGCAAAAAAACAATGTCCCTGTCTCAAATTACCAGCACATAAATAATGGAAAATTTGTGGAACACTCTAAAATGTTGGACTTGCTGCAAGAGGCAGATGTCCTGCTTTTCCCTTCAGTTGGAAATATGGAATCATTTGGCAGGGTTATGCTTGAGGCAAATCATTTTAATGTTAAGGTGATTGCTGCAAAACATGGGGCGGCTCAAGAGTTAATACCTGAAAGCAACTTGCTAGATGTTGATTACTACTACAACAAAAGCATAGACTTAAATTCAAATCAGTCAATGGGACAGATATCAATTGATAAGGCATTAGAATTACTGCAGAATAAGGATACATTAAAGATTGGCGACAATTCCTATTACAAAAATCATGACAAAAAGCTTTTTGATATAACACTAAACAAACAGCCAAAGGACAATCTGAATGTATCAAAAGAGGTAAAGGATTTTGTCTCCAGAGTAAATCTTTTTATCAATCCTGACTTCTATGAAGACAAGCATTCACTGCTTGAAAAATCAAGTTCAATGCTCATGCAAAGTTTGTCCAATGGATTTGACATAGTAAAAACCTCTCTTGCAATCCGCGAGAATGTTAATTATAAGCCATATATGATGATTGTATCAAAAACATAAAAAATTTTATAAATTAATTCATCCTAAAGAGAGCATGCCACTTCACATCATCCTCAAATTAATCTATATTCTTGCATCATTCCTTTGGGTATTCTTTCTGCCTGGATTTTTTGTATGTAGAAAATTCAGGATTAAGGGTTCAGTCCAGCTAACAGGTATGAGTATTATATTAAGCATAGCGATTATCGGGACGATAAATATTCTTTATGTATTGCTTCTGAATAAATTTGTCTCGATCATATCTGTGCTTAGCATTGCTACAATAACGAACCTTCTTCTTTTTTCACTCACCCCAGTAAGAAAAAGAAAACCGTTGCGTATTGCAAATAAGCACTATATGCTTGCATTTATACTATTTGCTATAATCTTTTTCTTCTTCCTTTTGAGATATGATGTAAATTTATTCAGATGGCAATTATCCTGCATTCAGGATGCTGTTGATAAAGTTATAGGAATACATGACAAGATAGACCCAGGAAATGGTATATTTGAAGAGGCAGCAGATAACCCCCTGCAAAATTTATACCTCAACAGCCATACAACAATAGACAACCAGCGTTTAGGCAACACAGCGCTAATCTCTCTCTTTGTCGCACTATATAAACTCCTCGGCTTCAGGATATTCTATGCAGTCATAATGCTATTAATAGCTATTTTTGGCTTTGTTGCAACAGAGGAGATAAGCAAAAGAAAAATCATGCCCTTTATCGGAACATTCCTTTTTGTTTTTAACCCCTTTGTGCTGTCTGCTCCCTTAGTCAATGAGAACTTGATTGCCCTTGCATTAATCTCTGCGATTGTCTGCCTTGTAATCAAAAAATCAAATATCCTTCTTGTCAGTTTCTTATTCGGCGTTTTATGTGGTGTAAGAGATATTTCAATATTCTTTGTTTTTGCCCTTTTCTATGCCTTCCATTGGCACTACAAAATAAGCTTTAAGGATTACAAGAAATGGCTTATTATAATAAGCGGAGTTCTTATAGCTGTTTTTCCGTATGCATTATGGCACTATATTGCCTTTGGCAATATTCTTGCGAATGAAAGTGCTGCAGCGTTTTGGCCTGTTGCCCACAAGTTCTTAGGCATCCGCTTTGTCTATTACGGGCTGCTTAATTTCCCCTTTAACGAGTATGTAGTCAGAACAATGCACAACCCTTACCCAACATTCCTACTTTTTCCATTTTTCTTAATAAGAAATTTTGGTGTATTACTTCTATCGCTATGCTTTTTAGGTATATTATTCTTATACAAGCATCATAATCATATTGCAAAATTCTTGTTGCTTATGTTTCTGCCTCTTTACCTTTTCCTTAGTGTACAGGAAAATTGGTTAGAGCCCAATAAGATGACATATCTTTTCCTCATATTCACTCCTCTCCTGCTATTTTGCCTCTCTGGCTTGGAATTCCTTTTTACAAATAAAAAAATGATGAGGAATATCCTAATCTTGGCTACATGCTTAATACTATTGGCTGCATTTTTCTATTCTGCAAAAAATCTGAATTTTGCAGCAGACGAAAGAATAAAAGCAGGGCGATTTGAAGTGCAAGATGAAATGCCTGCCATAATGGATTTCGAGAAATCTCAATATGCTATGCCATATGTTCTGCCGGACAAGTCAATCGCAATTCAGTACTCTCCTCTGGTAAGAAGCACGCAATTGGAAGAGGTTAAAATGGATTTCTTGAATGACAACTATGATATCCGCTTAAACTACAGCGCCAATGAGAATATGAGCGATGAGAGGGTGCTATTAATTGACACATCAGCCAATCCATTCAAGGATGAAAAATGGATATCTGTTACTGCTCCCGCTCGTGATTCGATCAAAATAAAAGAGGGTGAAAGTTATTTGTTAAAGAATGTATATTTTTCAAAACTTGATAGAACCTATCCAATTGTTATTTCACGCGAGCAGAATAGAATTTTGGTTAGCATTAATCCAAAAGTAAATCAATCCGGCATTGGTGTCTGCAGTGCCCCAAAAAGGGCGGCTGATATTATTCCTATTAATCTCAAAGAAATAAAAGAAGTAAGAATCAAGTATATTCTTGTAAATGAAATTAAGTATTACACATGGGTTATTGATTTATCGAAACCTATGCCAGAATACAGCAATGTTTTAATAAACTTCGAGAATTAAGAATTAATTTTATGACATGGCACTTTTTTGCATCTTGATTTAGTAAATGCACTACAATTTCTGCAGATTCCTTTGTCTCTACCAAAAGAATTTATTTTGCTAAAAAAAGAGTCTATTCCTTGGTCAAGAGAATATAGAATGTTGCTGTCTTTTAAATAAGGGCAAATTTTGATTATGCCTTCATTTTTAGTAAACAATTGATGGCAATCCTCACAAGACAATGGCATCGAGGCGTATTTTTTCATAAAATTTGCGTCCATTCCTGTAACGCATCTTGGAATTGGCTTTGTTATTATAATCTCCCTCCCCTCCTTTTTTGCCCTCTTTACAAACTCTTTAAGTTTTTCTTTGTTTTCCTTAATCTCATCTGTATTTATTGAACAATAAACTGTCTTTTGAGGTGTTGATAAAATCCGTCTTAAATTTTTTTCTAAATCCCCTTTGGTTTCCAATTCAATTATATCCTTTTTTTCCAAAAGAACGTGATTATCCAAGAAATGCCTGAAAAGTTCAGCGATGCTAGGATAAGCGATATGGTTGCCTATAAAGAGCATACAGCCATTGCAGTTCCCATTCTTGCATGTCTCTTTGTTTTTTTTGGCAATACCTGAATCAATTATCTTATCAAGATTATCTTCAGCAAGATTTCCAATGCTATCCATTATCACACAATCATAGACAAGTTTTGATGGCAAGATTAAAGCCATCTTGAAAGGAACATTGCAAAAAAATGTAGGATGCGTCTCTTTTTCAAGGTATAAGGGAATTTGGTTGACAAATAAGGCATTAGCAAAATCTCTTTCTTTCATGTATTCATCAAAAAGATTTTCTAACTGTTCTTTAATGGTCTGAATCTGCTCTTTTGAAAATTTGAACATCCCTTTGTAATCAACCTCGCTCTTGTCTGCGAGATATGTCTTGTAATTTGCTACATCGTGAGCATAAGTCACAAGAAAATTATATTTTGGATTAAGGGACTTTATGAGTTCATAAGCCCCAAGTATGTCTTCATAATTCCAGGGACTGATAACATAAATAAAAGTAATGCCCTGCTGTGGAAATTTTTTTGAGATTAACTCAACAGTTCTTATTACACGCTGAAAGGCATCTTTTACTCCCCTTTGAAAATTATGCGTTTTTTCAAGCCCGTCTAGGCTTATTCTCAAGTCAATATCACAAATATTGTTTATTTGGGCAACAGACTTTAGGATAGTTTCTGGCTCTAAGGCATTCGTCGATATGCTCAACCTTGCCTTAGGTAATTTTGAGTTGATGAGTTTTACAATTTCTGTTAAATCCTGCCTCAAAAATGGCTCACCCCCTGAAATGTCAATACAGCCAACATCTTCCAAACACCTTGAATCGAGTACCTTCCTTACATCCTCAAGCGACAATTCATTCCTGCTTTTTTTTCCTTCTCTCCAAATGCTGCATATCTTGCACCTTGAGTTGCATTGCTCTGTTATTATCAGGTCAAGAAATCTTACTGCCTCTCTGCCCATTTCACGATTCTCCCCTCTAGATGTAGGAGGAAGGATTATAAAAATATTATGTTTAATACAGGGAAGTCATAAGATTTAAAAAGAGAAAGTGAGTACATAAACTATAGAGAAAAAAAGCACAGTTAAAAGAGGTAATAAAAATGGTCAAAAGAAGAAAGCCCAAGAAAAAGGAGGGCAACAAATTGATACTTATAGTTCTTCTATCAGTAGTATTGCTCGGCGGGGTTGGCGCATACCAGATACTCAGAAACAAAGAAATTATATTAGTATCGAGATGCTTTGCTTCGGCATTGGATGACCCAAGCTATTGTACTGATAAAATTTGCGATCCAAAGAATGCTGATTACTGCAGAGATAAAATTTGCGATGCCGAAAAAGGCACATGCACCAGTATCCTATGCCTAGACGATTTTTATTTCTCGGAAGCATTAAGAAAATCAGATGAAAGCTTATGCTCAAAAATTGACGGGACAAAGAAAGACCCATTCGGTCAAATAGACCCATACGCAAATTCAATATGCAAAGCAGCGGTAAAGGGCGATATAACAATATGTGATGAAATACTCTCCTCTGAAAGAGAGAAAAGGATATGCCAGGCAATCCTCAATAAAGACACAAGTGAGTGTGGTGAATATGAAAATATTGTCTTGAAGCTTGACTGTCTAGATTACGTCTATTCTGTATTGGCAATAAAAGAGAATGATATTTCATACTGCAAGCGAATAAAAGAACTTGTGAAAATAAATGGTGCAGAGAAAGATGCATTATTATCTGAGCAGTATAAGGGCTCGTATCTCAAATGTATGGGCACAGTTACACGCGACTTAAAATATTGCAGCGGGGGGCATTTATGCTTTGGTAGTAGGGAAAGTGTCGCAAAGTGCCTCCAAAACAAGTTTTATAGCCCAATAGGCGAGGTAACAAGAATAGAACAGTTGAAAAATTCTAGGGGTAATAACACTAAGTGGGAAGAGTTTAAGATAAGGATGCGACTGTGGTGGATAGAGCGTTAGATGCCTTAAAGTCAAATTCTTTAAAGTCACAAAATTTAAAAATAGGTATATACTAGGATATAAGCGATAGCAAAAAAGAGGTTATAATGGCATCATCTAATGAAAATGCAGGCATTCCTAAACAAGTAGAACCCGTCCAATACCCCGCACAACAACAAAATCAGCAACAGCCAGATTATTTTGCAACCCAGCAACCTCAATATGCCAAGATTGCAAGCTCATATTCCAAGAAAAAACCAAACAGCCAAGGTGGCAAAAAAATAATAATCGTATTAATTGTATTTATTGCTTTAGCGTTGATTATATGGGGGATATTCTCTGCATACCAAGCATTGGGAAAAAAGGAAGCAATATTGGGAAGATGCATTGCTTTAGCGACAAATAACCCAAGTTACTGCGCTCCTTCTTCAAGCAGCAATTGTAGCAATATAAGTGAAGTAGATTGCACTACTAAAACAGAATGCTGTAATAGAAATGAATGTGAAGAGGGGGTATTATTTTCAAGAGCCCTTAAAACATCTGATGCTGGTGTATGTGAGCAAATAAAGCAGGAATTTACCGCAGATAAATTAACCTGCAAAGCAGTAGTAAATAAAGACCCTTCTTTATGTGCTGGCATATCAGACAATATAGACAGAATTGCCTGTGAAGCAACAGTTGCTAATGATTATTCTAAATGCAGTGCATTAAAGGGTATCGAAGAACCAAATTCACCTGGAAACTCTGCAGAGCTTACATGCTTGGAATCAGTATATGGGAATCTTGCCCAATTGAATAGAGACATCTCATACTGCAAAAAAATAAAAGGTCTAACAAATTTTAAGGTGCATAAACAGAGTAATTTTGCTGATACTTATTACACTTACCTCGAGTGCATGGCGGATATTAAGAGCAAAGTTGAATATTGCAATTTAGGATACAGATGTGCTGGCAGCCAAGAAGAGATAATAAACTGCTTATACCAACAAGTCAGCAAATCAATAGAGAAAGAGGTTGCTAAGGGAATAGAGCAAGAGCGGCGTGAGACTGAAAGAGCATTAAGAGAACAAGCAAGAAAGACTAAAGGTGACTGGGAATACTATAAGAAAACACATAATCTTTGGTGGATGTTCTGGTAGGCAATCATTAATCATTATTTTTGCACATTCTTCGATGTTAGCAGGTTGAACATTGCCAAGAATTTAAATGCCAAGCTTCCAACACGCAAGTCCAAATTCATAGATTGGATAATCTCTCCTACTGTCTGCTTACCATCGACCCTTTTATAAATTTTATATAGCAATCTCGCATATTCCCCATATTCACTGTAACCGATTAATTCGGGGTCTTTGAGGTAGTAGTCTATATGTTCCCTGAAGTTGCCAATCTCCTCATAAAAAGAGCCCTCATAAAGATTTTTTACTCTTATCGGAATATCCCTTAAAAAACTATAGGGGATAAAATTTACTTTCTGTCTATTGTAATCGCCTGCAGATTTAATAAATGAGACTCCCTCTTTTGCTGCAATCTTTTCAAATTCTGTTCCTTTGTATGGGGTGGCAAACTGCCCGAAGCTGTATGGCAAATGAACTGCCTTAAGGTAGTCAACTATCTCCAATTTATCATTTAATAATTTATTGAGCATATTGGCATTCTTATATGATGTATAGAGAGTTTCAGTGGGATAAAAGGAAATCATCAAATAAAGCGGCAGTATGCCATTCTCTTTTAGCATCCTGTCGGCATTGAGTATATCTTTTTCCCGTTGATTTTTGTTCATTGATTTTAAGACAGATTCGTCAAAACTTTCAAGCCCTATCTCTATCCCAACACAACCAGATTCTTTCATTATAGGCAATATATCACCTGATTTCAATAAGCTTTGTATGCTTGCAAGGCAAATCCACTTTATCTTTAATTTCTTATTTATTATCAACTCACAAATTCTTTTTGCCCTTTTTCTGTCCAATAAGAAGCAGTCATCATGAAAATGGATATTTTTGATTCCGTAACAATTAACAATTTCCTCTAATTCTGCAACAACATTTTCTGGTGAGCGAAACCTTACTTTTCCGCCATAAAGTTTAGGGCTTGTGCAATAACTGCAGTTAAAGGGGCATCCTCTTGAAGTAATTACATCAACCGCAATTTCATTTGCATAAGGCATAATGTGAATATCATTTCTATATTCTTTTATATCCACAAGATGCCTTGCGGGAAAAGGCAACTCATCAAGATTATCAATCAGATTATTCTGTGTATTTGGCACAATCTTATTTCCACTTCTGTAACTTATTCCTCCACTCAAACCTAAATGTTCAATGTCCCTTTTTTCAAGAGCAGACACGAGTTCTAAAAATGGTTTTTCTCCCTCACCACCTATAACAAAATCAGCGCTGCCTCTAATAAATGGCTCTTTTGGGTTTATAGTTGACTCAACAGTTCCGTAAACAAAGGTCGAATGCACCCCCCCATATGCCAAATAAATCTCTGGAAATTGCTCTTTTATCAAGTTTCCTATTTTGTAAGAATTTTCTATCTGCAAGCTAAAAGTAGAAAGCCCTATCAAGTTTGGCTTAAATGTTTTTATTGAGCTAATCAGATAGTCAATGTCAGTATTAAGATTGCAATCAATAATCCTGCAGTCATAACCCCTTGATTCTAAGAATGATGCTATGTACTCTAATGCTAATGGTTCGATTGGGAGATTGAACCCTTGATATTGGGGATTTACAAATAGAATTCTGAAGTCCTTTCTGGCTAATGGGTCTATATCTGTATTGTTTATTCTGGCAGCAAACTCCAAACCACCCATGCACTTGCCTGAATATTTGCAATTCATGCATTGTTTTGGCAGTTCATCTAATCTCCTTTTTTTCTGCATATACTCTGAATTCCAGCAGTCCATCAATTCATCCTCGAATATATTACCCAAGCAAAAATCAGAAAAATAGTCCTCTCTTATTGAGCCATCTGAAGTCACAACAATTCTTGAATGCCCTCCATCGTATGTCCCTCCATCACAAATCTCATTTACCTTTTCTTTGTCGTATGCACAAAAGGGAACAGAATTTGCTAGCCTTGTTTTTATGCTGTATTTTTTGTTTAATCTTAGAATTTTTTTTGTCAATAGTGCAATATCCCCTCTTGTTGCAGGATTCAAATCATTTTTATTTGGTATAGGCCTTAATAAAAACCAGTCATCTATCTTTCGCTTGTCCAAGAATTTATAAAATTCCTCTAGATTATCTATATTCTGTTTCGTGGCAATCGTGCAGAACCTCAAAAAAACCCTTGATTGCCCTATAATATCTAAAAGCCTCTTTTTTTCTTCTGTCTCACCTATGTCATGAAAAGAGATAAGCAAGTCATCAATATACTTCAATAATGATACATTTTGTTTGCTTAGCAAAATGCCATTTGTGTTTAGAATTACATAAAGCCCCTTTGATTTTGCGTATCTTAATATGTCTCCTGTATCATTCCGCAATAACGGCTCACCTCCCGTAAATCTCACTGCCTTTATGCCTTGTCTTGCAATTTTATCCAGTATCTTAAATACAATTTCCTTTGTCAGTTTATTCTCTCCTTTGATTGAATTCTTATTGAAACAAAAAGAGCAATCCTTGTTGCATAAAGAAATAAGCTCTATTATAACCTCTTCGGGCAAATCCTTAACTGGCTTAATCTCCTTGACACCCTTTTTTTCAGCATATGCCCTGTAAATCCCATTGCAATTGGCAAAATATTTGCAGCATACACAATCCAATGATTTAATCATTTGGTTAGAAAAAATATTTGCTATTAAGATATTATTCTCATAACCCTCTAAAAAGCATAATGGAACCCCACTTATCTTCAAGTTTTTGATGCCCCTTTCTTCTCCAGTATAAAGGGCCTTTTTTATGTAAGGAACAGCCTCGCTAATTGATGGAACAATCTCATCAAACTCGGAATATGCACTGCCCAAAGGACTAACATACACAAAGTCGCAACTCTCACAACTCTCATTAGCTAAAAATTCCGTAATTTCGGGCAATTTTTTATAATTCTGTTTTACTATGAGCACATTTGCAAAAAAAGGTATCCCAAGTTTTTTTGTATTCTCTATTGCCTTTAAGATTTGTTCAAAGCTTCCCTTTGATTTAGTCAAAGAATCATGCGAAGTTGCATCAGAACCGTATATCGAATATATTATTGAATTTACCCCATTTTCAACAAATTTTCTTGCTGTATAAGGGTAAGAGAACATTCTGCCATTAGTGGTTATTTCAATAACCCTAAATCCCAATTTTTTGGTAAATGCTATAATTTCCAATGCGTCTTTCCTTATTGTGAATTCGCCGCCTGAAAAATTGACATGCTCATAGCCCTCTTTTTTTGCCTCTGTCAGTCTTTTTTTGATTTCTTCGGTTGTTAAATCAGGATAGCTCCTTTTGTTAGAATTATAACAGAACACACAATTATTATTGCATGCATATCCTGTTATTATTGATATCTTTTTCAAATTAGCTCCCCCAATCCTTTTAATATTCAGACATTAAATTATAAATTAAAAAATATATAAAGTTTATGCCAAAAGTATTGTTACATTTCCTTGCATACCCTTTTACCAATTAATAAGAATACAGAACTAATAGCTGCCATGCGAACCATGACTGCCGTGAGAACTATGGCTTCCATGACTTCCATGCGAACTATGGCTTCCATGACTGCCGTGAGAACTATGGCTTGCGTGATGGGTGTGGCTGACTGAAGCAGTTGGGCTGCTGTAACTCGGTGCATTCAGCGTATTAGAATGGGATGTTTGCGCACCAGCAACAGCCGAAGCAAATATAGTGGCTCCTGCAAGCAAGCCCGCTTTCAAGAGTGCATCCTTTGAAATCTTACCGTCCTCTTTTGACAAAAAATCGATTATCCTCTTCTTAATCTTTGGAATAGCCTCCATGTTCAATATTTTCTATCCTCTTTTATTCTCTCTATTATTCAATGAACCCTTATTTATAAAGATTTCTCTCACAACCCAGTCAAATTGCTGCTTGAATATCTTACATCTGTTTGTCTGGCTTATTTTTCCGATGACACTTCCTTGCTCTGTATAATTGCAGACAGGGCAAACCCCGCAGTATGGCTTATACACGCATTCATCGCATACAAACTGGTCATTTATAGAAGATAGAACAATGCCGCATGTCTTGTCTGATGTAAGTATGTCTTTGTAACTGTCTTTCTTAACATTTCCCAAAAGGAATAAGTCATCCCCAATCATTCTTGCCTCATCGCACGAGTAAATGTCTCCATTGTAGTTATAAACAATCTGCCCTATTGCCGCCCCGCATGGACTTCTTAATTCAGCATAATTTGGGTCTTCCTTGCCTCCTATCTTATCTGTCATTATTCTAACCATCTTTTCACTTATTTTAATGCCCCTCTTCTTCACTTCATTTATATAAGTAACAGCCTCCTTCCAAAAGGTTATGTATTCTTCTGGTGAGTAGCTTATATCGTGCCAATTTCTCTGCGCGATGCCTATGTTATTCAAAAATCTTAAATGAAGTGTTTTTATTCCTAATCTCACATATTCATCTACAATCTCTTTTGGGTGCTTCATGCTCTTCTTTGTCAGTGTTATCAAAGCATCTGCCTCTCTGTTAATGCCCCTCTTCTCATATTCTTCCCGCAATATTTTTATCCACTTCACAACCTCATCATAACTGCTGTTCCCTTTAAGGATTCTATTTGAATCGTGGAGTTCCTTTGGGCCGTCAAGAGAAGTGCATATTCTAACTTTGTTCTTTAGAAGATAATCGAGTTTCTCCATATCCATTGCTGTAAAGTTTGTTACTATGCTCATAACAAGGTCTTTCTGTGCTGTCCTATTCTTTTCATTGGAATAATCAACTATATACTTGACTATTGGCCAGTTAAGCAACGGCTCGCCGCCTTGGAATTCTATTGTTATGCATGGTGAAGGCGACTGGAAAATAAAATCAACTGTCTTTTTGGCTGTCTCCTTCTCCATATCATATCCCTCGCTGCTTTCTGGAACAGAGCTTGCATGGCAATAGACACATTTCATGTTGCATCTTAACGTTGTTACAATTATATGCAACGATGTGCCTGAAAACAAGAAGGAATTCCTTTTTCTCGTGTTTTCAATTGCTTCTTTGACATTCCTTTCTGTAAGGATTATCTCCCTCTCCTCAAGCTTTGAGTAAATCTTGCCGTCAATTTTCTCCTGTTTTAGTCTCTTAAATTCATCTTTGGTAAGAATAGCATAACTACCGTGGTCAGTGGTAACAAAATACTTGTCTCCGAACCTCTTGCTTCTATAATTGTTTATTATAAACTCCCCTTTCATTTTTCCTATCTCAAATATTTATTATTCATCAAACCCAAAAGATAATTACAGAATTCTCTTTCTAAATACACACTCTGCACGCAAGGTTCTAACCTTATCTCAACAAATGACTGCTCTTCTCTTGCAATAACCCCTTTGCAAATATCTTTAAAGTCATTTAAAGCCTCTTTTATAGCATCAACACTATAGAAATTTTTGTTAAGCCGTAAATTCATTTTATTCTTCTGTGCCTGAAGCACTTTTGCCGTATTTTTCCTCCCAAGGTATTGCTATTCCTTCGGGGTCTTCAAGAAAATCTGAATCATCCTCACTCACAGTGCCATTTAAAGAAGCATCAGCATCATAATCCTGCTCCCCAGCTATCTGTGCATTTGTAAGCAAAGCCCTCTGCATTATTAATTCTCTTACCCTTGCTGTTCTTTCACTTCTTTTTTGGTAATCGGAATAATTTATTAATTCATTATTAAACTCCCTCCCAAGAGCTTCAAGCTCCTCTCTGCTGTTCTGCTTGTTTTTGGGCTTTAATTCCACTATCACCTCTGATTCAGGGTCCCCATCTAGCATAATATAAACCTTGTCCAAGAAAACATAGGCAGCAGAATATATTGCCTCTAAAGGATATATCTTTGGGTTAATAGACAGAAGAACACTATCATTCTCAATCTCCATATTGCTTATTGTTTCAGCCATTCTTATTTAAAAATCAGTAATTTAAGCACTATAAAAATATTTCCCTTGGCAATTATTGTCAGCATAGCTCCCAAAAAGAGAAGCGGGGCAAATGGGATTGTCTGGGCGACTCTCACCCTTTTTATGCCAGAGCTCCTTAGCTTCTTAATCTGCTCTTCTGTCAAGCCCTCTGCTTCTTCGTCTATCAAACCCTTACGCATGCCAAAAATCTGCTTTGGCTTAATCTCAAGTTTTTTTCCTTTTATTGCTATCGTGTCAACAAGAATCATTCCCTCATTTAGTTCATTAATTCCAATATCCCTTGAAAAGATTTCCCGTCCTAAATTTAGAATTCCTCCACCAAATAGCTGATTTAATGCCGTCCAAATGAAGAGAAGAACAACAAAATTCCCAAGGAACGCAAGGGAATATATTGACTTATCCACTGCAAACCTCAACAGAACTATTGCTAAGAAGAGCAATATTGCCCTTTTTCCTATTTTGTCATGGATGAATGAAAAAATAAGGATTGTCAGAATAATCATCAGAAATATATTTTTCCCCACCCCGAAAATTGAAAGCACTAATTTTGCTATCCAGAAAATTGCAAAAAGAATAATTGCTGTTTCAAATATCTTTTTTGGATTTATTAAGTCATTCAAGAATGATTTGAATAGCTTAGATAACTTGCTATATGTCAATTTGGAAAATAAAAGGATAGACATCGCAATAAACCCTATAATAAAGGTATTAAGGAAAAGCGTCGTTGACGGCACCCACTTTTGATAGCCATTGGAATACACTGACAAGGGTATTAGGGCGGAATAAGCCATGAAGAGCTTTCCATCCCCTGCTGTCCATATTTTGAAATACCATAATCCAAAGCCGAACAGTAAAGAGAACAAGAAATTAGTAAGCACCTCAAGGAGGTATTGCCACCTCACTATAGTGGCTGGATTGATAGAATAAACGGCAATCAGAGACAAATATGCAAGAAATGAATATGCAAGGCCCAGCAATACCCATTTATTCTTAATCTTGCCGTATTTTATATCTGTATAGCTCGTTATTATGCCAAGAATGAGAATACAAGGCAAGAATAATAATACCTCTTCCATATGTGAATATTCTGAGCAAAAATATATAAAGGTTTGGGTGATTTCGGCTAATGTGCCGATATCCTCTTCTTCACATAATCCCTGCCAACAAAAAACAACAAATACTCATATGTCTCTTTTTCATCCGCAACATTGAAGGATATTTCTTTTTCTGAGGATGTTATGATATTCAAATGCTCCAACGCCTTTATAGCATATGGGAAATCATTAGTGATTTCTGTTCCAAACATCTTTTTGTATTCCTCTTTAAGGATTGCAAAATTTTCATATACAGAATGTGTGATAAATTTTACTTTTGCGTAATGTGGCGCAAAAAGAATAGTACTGTAAGCAAAATCATCAGCTTTTGTCGAAAATTTTTTCAAGAACATTGTTGATGGATTGCTCTTATCAACATAAATGTATCTCATCATATTATTTATGCATGACTCCGAATAATAGCCCAAACCCAAAGTGGAATATGGCTCTGTCTTAAAATTAGCATAAGTATACTTAATGTTTCTAGCGGGCTCATCTTTAAGGTGAAAATCAAAGGGATGCACATAGCTCAATTTTGAGGGGTCTTCATACGAGGTAAAACCATATTTTCTTGCAATAAACGGCAATTTTTTTGTAACATTGTCAAATAAGGGATAGTAAAAATCAAGAAAATCAGCCACATCGCCATATACTGAGTTTATATAGTCATCATTAGTCTTCACAGGATATATTGATATAAGGCCCGGTTTCATCTTGCATACCCCTTCAAAGCTCTCTAAAAAATCCTCTGGTGTATCCCCCCTTAATCCTAAAAGAAGGTCGACATTGATATATCCCGTATCCAACTTCTTAAAACAAGAGATTGTTTCACTAACTTTTTCCACTGTCTGATAACCCCTGTTATTGAGTTGAAGCACCCTTGGGGAAAGTGACTGCACCCCTATTGATAATTTATTAAAACCGAATTCCTTGAGTATCTTCAATTTTGCGGCAGTAGTAGTATTTGGATTGAATTCTATTGATTTTTCCCCATCATCCTCAAACTTAAACTGTCCGAATATCTCACTTACTAATTTCCTTAACTGAGATTCTGACATCAGGCTGGGTGTTCCACCCCCGATAGAAAGCGTCTTAAACTTGACATCTTTAAATAATGGAGAAAAGCCTTTCATCTCATTTATAAGATAATCCAAATAATCTTCAATCTGCTGTTTATCCAGTAGTTTAGTGGATGGGTATATGCAGTAACTGCATGATGACTGGCAGTATGGGAAATGTATATAAAGACTTAATAAATCAGGTTCCAAACCTCTTCTTACCTTGTCCATAAATGCCTCCCATGCCCTATGAACAAAAAGTTTATCCCTGAATCCAACATTATTCATAAGAAAATATGAATAAGTGTCATAAATGTTGTTCTTATTGGGTTTTTCTTTGATTGCTTTTTTAAATAAAGCGAGGTCATCATAAACCTTGCTCTCAAAGGAATTTAGCGCATTTCTCCCATCAGGAACGCTCAGATTAACCTTGCTGCTCCTTATTCTGTTGATAATCTCCTCTGGTTTGGTAAAAACTGGAAAAACCTCGTCTGAGCCATGTATAGCTATATAGTTAGGATTCAAGCCAGGGCATAGATGCTTCAAGAAGCAATAATTGCATGCTTCTGTCTTGTGATATTGGCTTTTCTCCTCAACATTCAAACTTTCTCTCTCAGGATCCTCATTTTGTGCAAAGTAAGTCAGGCGCTTTTCATCAAATGCCGGCATACGCACTTCTGTAGAAAACTCTTCAAATCCGCTCATATAACATAGTGGAACTCTCTCAAGCCTAAATGTTAGTCCATTAGCAAGCAAATATTCAACAGCCTCACAGATATATCGCTCTGTTTCTGCTAAAGTGGGCACTATGTTCCTATTATCCCTCGCTCTGCCTACTGGGTCTACAAAATTGAAGCTGAAGTGGGTTATATTTGGGAAATGTGCTCTTATAAATTCTATATGCTGCTTTAGCTTCTTATAATTCAATTTATTGATGACTATCGTGAGGAAAACAGAGATATTCATATCTCTCAGATTTTCTAATCCGGACAATAGAGATTCGTAATTTGTTGAATTTGACAATTTGCTAAAGCACTCTTCTTTAGAAGAATGAAATGACACATCAAACTTGACATTATGGTATCTTTTTACTCTTTCAAGAAAGGACTTGCTTAAATTTGAGCCATTGGATTGTATTGTAATCTCCTTAAAACCAATATTCTCTGCATAATCCAATATATCAAAAAAATCTTTGTGGATGGTTGGTTCGCCCCCAGTAATGTATAAGTCATTTGTGCCAAGTTCCTTCATCTTCTTAATGCGCTTTTTCAATTCTTTGAAACTTGGTTTTTCTATCGGGAATTTCGGCACAGAGCAGAACAAGCAGTCCTGATTGCATTCAGTGCTTATTTGCAACCTCCCAGGAATATGTTTTTCTTCCATTTTTTTAGATAAGAGGCTTAAGGTCTCCTACTCCGAATTGCTTAATATCATTAGCATAAAAACCATCGCAAATATGATTAGCTTTGCAATCTTTGCACATGTCTAATTTAGTTTTTTCCCGATAAATAGGCAGATTTATCTTTACTCTTCTGCTTTTAAGCGGTTGGTAATACCCCTGATTGTAGGGCTTTGTTGTATTTATTATCCTGTCGTCAATCAAACCTATAACACAATAGGGAAAGTCGATGAAGCTTACGTCTGCCTTATTCTCTACGGAATAAAGATAAAGCGGCCTAACATATGCGCCCATCTCTTTTATGGGTATATGAGATGGACAACTCTTCTTTGTTATATAACTGACGGTGATACTGCAACCATCTACACCAAGGGTGTCAAAAAATTTGACAAGCCCTATCAAGTCTTCCTTATTCTCATTGAGAATCATAGAGCTTATATATACCTTAACACCCAAGGATTTAAGGTTTCCAATTGCTCTTAGAGTCTCGCGAAAACTGCCTCTGGACATTGTCACTGATTCATGGATTTTTTCATTTGACCCATACAGGGGAATGGTAAATGAATTTGCTCATGCTTCAATAATC
>Ga0233422_10000004_pt1 | contig 159344 bp, 144 predicted proteins | sample Watercolumn_Mata_2_FD_182724 | JGI IMG/M metagenome (GOLD analysis project Ga0233422, IMG submission 182724) | Freshwater microbial communities from Lake Matano, South Sulawesi, Indonesia - Watercolumn_Matano_2014_110_MG | ecosystem: Environmental > Aquatic > Freshwater > Lake | place...
TGAGAAGGGTAAGCAGTCCGCCGCGGCCAAGTTCCCCGAGTTCCGGGCCTGGCACAGCCTGCTGCAGCCCCTTTTCGAGGTGGAGCCGCCCGACTGGACCGAGAAGGCCCCGCCGGAGCTGCCCCTTTTTAAGGGTATGGCAGGCGGTGGCTCCCTGGAAGAAGAACTGGAAGACCTGGAAACAGAGGAAGAGTCGGAGACCGAGGAGTGAAGGCTCCCTCAAAGAAAAAGCCCCCTGAATTTGGCACCGGTGCCCCCATGCCGCCGGGCAATCTCAAGCAACACCCCTGGCAACGCTTCCTGTGGGGTCCGGACCCGGAGGTGCTGGAGCAGCTCTATGTGCCGGCCCTGGGCGAGGCGGTACGCTATGACCGCTGCTGCGCCTACTTCTCCAGTTCGGTCCTGGCCGCCGCGGCCCGGGGCTTTGGCAAGCTCATCGAACGTCTCCTTTTCATGGGAAAAGAGGCCCCCCGCCCGGCGGTGCGGCTGGTGGTAAACGAAGAGCTGGACCAAGCCGACGTGCGGGCCTTGCTGGAGACGGGAGACACTGCCAGGCTTACGATGCACCTCCTAAAACGTCTCAAGTCGCCCCGAGAACTGCTGGAAAAGCAGCGCTTAGGGATGCTGGGATGGCTGGCCCGGGAAGGATTTCTCACGGTGCGGGTGGGGGTCATGCGCTTCGGGTCAGGCATTGTTCACGCCAAGTTCGGAATGATGACTGACGCCCAGGCCGACGCCGTGGTCTTCATGGGCACCGACAACGAGACGGCCCAGGGGTTGGTGGCCAACTTCGAGTGCCTGGAGTTGTCCACCTCCTGGGGCGACCCGGAGCGCTACCAGGTGTACCGCCAAAAGTTTGAGGACCTGTGGGCGGACCGGGACACCGCGGTGCACACCGTGCCCCTGCCTGAGGCGGTGCGCCTCAAGCTCATCAAGTTTGCGCCGCCGGAGCCGCCGGTGGTGGAACCGACCCAGGCCCAGGCCCGGCAGAAAGCGGCCATGGTCTGGCGCTTCCTCTTAGAGGCGCCGTATTTTCCGGATGGCGGCCCCCATTGCGACGGCACCGCCCCAGTTACGCTGTGGCCGAACCAGCGCCGGGTGGTGGAGGAGGCAGCCCAGGCCTGGCCCGAAGGCCGGTTGCTATGCGACGAAGTGGGCCTGGGGAAAACCATTGAAGCGATCCTGATCCTGAGAAGGCTCCTGGCCGGACGAGGAGTGCGCCGGGCGCTGCTCCTTACCCCGGCGGGCCTGCTGGAACAGTGGCAGGGGGAACTGCGGGAAAAGGGCGGCCTCATCGTGCCGCGCCTGGAGGGCCTCAATCTCCTGGTCTGGCCTGACGGCCGGAGCCAAAAGATCAGCGGCTTGGCAGAAGCCTTGCGTCATGACCTGCTCCTGCTGAGCCGGGAGACGGCCCGGGCAGATGATCACCGGATAACCCTCCTGCAGGCGGAGCCCTGGGATCTGGTGCTGCTGGATGAAGCCCACGCCGCCCGCCGAGGCCGCCAGGAAGAGGGAGAATACAACAGCGCCACTTTACTGCTCAGGCTCCTCCGGGAGCTCCAGCTTAAGGGCCGGGCCCAGGGATTTCTGCTGCTCAGCGCCACTCCCATGCAGACCCAGCCCTGGGAGCCTTGGGACCTGCTGGCCATTTTAGGGGAGGGCGGAGCATGGCTGGCGGATTTTGCCGGGGTGCGCCTCTATTACCGCACCCTGGCGGCTCTGCGCCGTGGTCAGGTGGACCTGGATACTGCCCGAGAAGCCGCAGTGATGATCGCCGCGGACCCCGAATTCCCGCGTCCACCCGCGGCAAACCTGGACCTGCGTCACACTATGACAGTGGCCCAGAAGCTGGCCTTTGCCCCCTCTTCCCAGCGCAAAGCTCTGGTTAACTGGCTGAGACAGGGGTCTCCCCTGGCCCGGCGGATGCACCGCAACACGCGCCACACCTTGAGCCGCTATTATGAATTGAGACTTTTGAGCACAGTTCCACCCAAGCGCCGGGTGGATGATCTGGAGTTCGATTATCAGGACCCGGCCGAACGAAAGGTCTATCAGGACATCGAACGCTATATTGACAGGCGTTACGAACTGTTGGAAAGAGAGAAGCCCGGCAAGGGCTTTGTCATGACCATCTATCGCCGCCGGGCCACCAGTTCGCCGCTGGCTCTGGAGAGAAGCCTGAAGAAGAGAGAAATGTCCCTGCGTCGAAAGGTGGAAGACAAGGCGTCGGACTGGTATCTCCCCCCGGAAGAAACCCCGGAAGCTCTGAACGACGACGACCTGCCGGAAGGGGAGGTAAGCAGTAAGATTTCCCTGGCCCTCCCTCCGGACCCGCAACATGCCCTGGCTGAGTTGCAGGAGGTGGAAGGGTTGCTGAGGGGCCTGGAGCGCGTGACCACGGATAGCAAGCTCAATAACTTTTTCGATGTGTTGAATGGCCTTACCTCCGAAGGCAAGATTGTCCTGGTATTTTCAGAATACACTGACACAGTGGAATATCTGCGGGAGAAGCTGGTTCCTTATTACGGGAAAACCTTGGGTTGTTACCGTGGCGCCGGCGGCCAGGTGTGGGATGGGGAAAAATGGCGGGCCGTATCCAAAGGGGAAATCACAGAAGCATTAAATCAAGGAAAACTGCGCATCCTCTTATGCACCGACGCCGCCAGCGAAGGCCTGAACCTGCAAGCCGCTGGAGCAATCATTAATTATGACCTGCCCTGGAGTCCCAGCAAGGTGGAGCAGCGCATCGGCCGCATTGACCGCATCGGGCAAGAGCTTGCCGAAGTTTTGGTGGTCAATCTATTTTTGAAGGACAGCGTCGATGACAAAGTCTATCGGGCCTTGCGGCACCGCTGCGGTTTGTTCGAGCACTTCGTGGGGGCCATGCAGCCAGTGATTGCCCGAGCTCGGCGCATGCTGATGGGACAGGAACAACCCATCACCGAAAACATGGTTAATTTGGCCGATCAGGTGGAGCACGACCCCCTTGCCTCAGAGACCTACATGGAAAGTGAACCGTCACCGGATGAAGCGATAAGCCGGGGGATTACCCTGGAACAGATGGAAAAGGCTCTGACCTTGCTTGACGGCCAGGTTGGCCCAGCAGTTCATCCTCTGAAGGCAGCCAGTGCCTATAAAGTGACCATTTCGGGGCAGAAAAAGCTTACTTATGGCGCCCAAGTGGAGGCATTAGAGAAAGACCTCAAGCTGCGCCCCCTGTCTCCTTTCGATTCGGATCTGCGAGAAGTGATGGAGAAACTCTGGCGCCCAGGAGAACGTCTGCCCTTGGTGATGAATACCCACCAACAAGGTGCTTTTCGGGTCTCGGTGGCCTACTGGGTAAGCGGCAACCAGATCAAACCAATTGGGAATGTTGAACAATTGGAAGGGCTAATCAAGGGATGGGATGGAGAATACCCTGATCCGGGTCAATGGCAACGCGCCGTTAACAAAGCCGCCCAGACTGCCAAGAAGGCTGCCAAGGCGATGGCGTCAAGGGCTATAGTCTCTTCTAAAAGCAAGACGGAACGGCAATTGGCAGCAGCCCGTTTGAGACTCACCCGGGAATTAGGCCGATTCCTGATGTGTCTGGCAGGCGGAGAGACCGATCTGAACCAGACTTGGCAGAGCCAAATGGCTCGCGATACGGCTACGGCCGGTCGACTTCAGCAATGCCTGGACAGGCTGGGAGGCTATGTGGATTGGACCGCTGACCTCCAATGGGAACTGAGAAAGTTCTTCCGAAACCTGAACGACAACCAGATTAAGGCGAGGTGCTTGGGGCGGGAGGTTGATGCGGCCTTGCAGGACCCGAGATGGGGGGCTGCAAGGTCGATCCGAATCGTTAAGTAACCATTTGAGATTTTTCAATAATTGGCTGCAATATGGTCTTTAATAGACGACGTTGATTTAATCGCACGAGTATAGATGGCATCACCTGTTCCCAGATTACCTCAAATAGCGTAAAATTGGGGTGAGGATGGAAAAAGGAGTTTTATCATGACCATACAGCTTACCATAGACCTGCCGGAGGATGTCTTTTCCCTGCTGAGGAAAAGCCCCTCCGAGTTTGTCGGAGAGTTGCGTCTGGCCGCCGCGGTGAAGTGGTATGAACTGGGCACCATATCCCAATCCAAGGCCGCAGAACTGGCAGGGGTGAGCCGCCAGGAGTTCCTGGAAGCCCTGAGCCGTTTCAAGGTATCACCCTTCCAGGTGACACCCGAGGAACTTGCCAGGGAAGCAGCCGATGCCTAAGAAGTGGGTGGTAAACGCCTCTCCCCTAATTGTTCTGGCAAGGATTAATCATCTCTTTTTACTCCAGCATTTAGCTGAAGAAATCGTGGTGCCGGCCGGGGTGGCAAAGGAGATTGCCCAGGGGCCCGGAGATGATCCGGCCAGGGAATGGCTGCGGGTTGATGGACAGGCTTTGGTAAGGGAGGTGGAGGTGGTGCCTCCGGTGATCATCGCCTGGAATCTTGGTCTGGGAGAGAGCGAGGTCCTGGCCTGGGCTAATCAGAACTCTGGCTACGAGGCAGTCCTTGATGATCGCGCCGCCAGGAATTGCGCTCTGTCATTAAACATTCCGGTTCGAGGAACCATTGGTGTTCTGTTGTTGGCTAGGAGATTGGGTCATTTGAAAGAAATAACCCCGGTTTTGCAGCAATTGGAGAAGGCGGGATTCCGTCTAGACCCCACCGTAATCTCAGCAGCAAAGAAATTGGCAGACGAAGATTAACTTTTCACCCAGGGTCCCGGCATCTTTAGGGAGAACTTAATGGGAGTTACAGTCAGGCAAAAAATGAAGGGCAAGGGCAAGCCCTGGTGGGTTTTCATCGCCCATAATGGCAAGAGGAAATCGATCCAGGTAGGGGATCGTGCAGCCGCCGAAGCTCTGGCCAGCAAGATCAGGGAGAAGCTGAAGGGAGGGGAATTACAACTCACCCCGGAAAAGAAGGTCCCCACTTTTGGGGAGTATGCCAAAAAGTGGCTTGACAACTACGCCCAAACCCACCTGAAATATTCCACCTATATCAGCTACGAGGGGATTTTAAGGAACCACGTGGGAGCATTGATGGAAATGCCCATCGACCAAATTAAGCGGGCGGACCTGAAAGAGTTAATTTCTGCCAAGATGAAAGAAGGGTTAGCCGCAAAGACCGTGAAAAACGTCAAGGCTTTTATCTCCAGCGTCCTCAGCCATGCCTTTGAGGATGAGCTCATCCAGGCGCATCCCGGATTGCGTTTGGGTAAGCTGGTCAAAAGCAAAGACCGCAAAGCGGACGTGAACCCCTTGACCAGGGACGAGGGCAGGGACTTTCTGGAGGCGGTGGCCAACAATTACCTAAGATATTATCCTTTATTCCTGTGCGCCTTGAGAACCGGGATGCGCCTGGGGGAACTCCGCGGTCTGAAGTGGGAAGACATTGATTTTCGAGAGGGCTTCATCGAAATCAAGCGGAGTTATACCAAGGGACGGTTCACCACCCCCAAGAACGGCAAGAGCCGGCGCGTGGACATGAGCCGGCAGCTGTCCGAGACCCTGAAGGAACTAAAAAAAGACCGAAAGACGGAGGCCCTGGCCAAGGGCTGGAAGGACGTGCCGGAACTGGTTTTTGTGAATGAAGAAGGCAACGTGATCGATGATGTCAATTTACGCAAGCGGGTATTTAATAAGGCCCTGGAAAAAGCGGGAATGAGGCGCATACGCCTTCACGATCTGCGGCACACCTTCGCCAGTCTGCTGATCCAGAACGGGGAGAGCCTGGCTTACGTGAAAGACCAGTTAGGACATCATTCCATTCAGATCACGGTAGACACCTATGGTCACCTTGTCCCGGGAGCCAACCGGCAGGCTGTGGACCGTTTAGATGACGATCTTTCAACCAGTTACGGCCAAACAGCTGGGTGCAGATAGGGTGCAGAGGCTATTCTGGAAACCGTAAAAATGTGCACCTTTGGCAAGGCTAAGTGACTAAACTTATTGATATCACGATTCTTTCATATAACTCATAACCCGAAGGTCGTAGGTTCAAATCCTACCCCCGCTACCAAGTAAATTAAAGGGCTTAGCTGACTGGCTAAGCCCTCTGTATTTCTACCCTCCCAACCCTCACCTCCAGAAAACTAGAAAATGATTGATTATCTGATTTTCCCTCCTTATAATTAAGAAAATTTTAACAAGAGGAGGTGATCCCAGGTGCATCGGCCCATGCTCGTTACTCGCAGAAAGTCCTGAACCCCGGGTGTATGGGGGGCCTTGGTAAGGCCCGCATCCCTGAGCCGCTGGATAAAGGCGGGGAAGATCGCCTGGGATTGGGACTTCAAATTGTAATATCCTGAAATACCACCTTCTTTCCCCACCTTAGGCAGTCCTCAGCGCCTCTATTCCAGCGTAGTTCTCCAGACCTTAGCATCCGGGAACATTACCCCGCGGCAAACCCCGCGCGCTCACTGAGCCAAAGGTTTCGCCGGCTGGGACCAGGATTGCTGCAAGATTGCGGATGGCGATTGTCAACCGCGCTTGCGCAACCCGCATCATGAAGCTTTCCCTTTGAACCGGAATTGAGGAGTTGAGAATGACCGAAGAGTATTTTCCCAAGATTATCGGTTTCTGTTGCCGTTGGTGCTCCTATGCCGGGGCTGATCTGGCCGGAGCCATGCGGCTGCAATATCCCCCCACTATTCGGATTATCATGCTGCCCTGCACCGGCCGGGTGGACATCCTGCACCTGCTGAAAGCCTTTGAGGTTGGCGCGGATGCAGTCTTTGTCTCCGGCTGCCACGAGGGCGACTGCCATTACCTGCGAGGTAACTTTCAGGCCCGGAAACGAGTGACCAAGCTGAAAAAAGTATTGGCCGAAATCGGCCTGGAACCGGAGCGCTTAGAGATGTTTCACGTGAGTTCCGGGGAGGGGCCCAAGTTTGCCGCCTTAGCCAAGGAGATGACGGAGCGGGCTTTGCGCCTGGGACCCAATCCGGTGCGCGGGGAGGCCCGGGCCGCCTGGCTGGCATCGGAGCCGATTGCCGAGACGGCGGGAAGCCAATAAATGAGGTAAGAAAACATGAGTCAGGCGACCCTCGATATTGATGGCAGGGTGGTAGATTTCCAGCCCGGTAAGACCATCCTGGAAGTGGCCCAGGCCCACGGGATCTATACCATCCCGACTCTGTGTTATCTTAAAGATACCACCGCCACCGGCTCTTGCCGCATGTGCATGGTGGAAGTCGAAAACGCCCGGACCCTGTTGCCGGCCTGCGCTACCGTAGCCAATCCCGGCATGGTGATCACCACCGAATCGCCCCGGATCGACGCGGCCCGCAAGATGGTCCTGGAACTTCTCTTGGCCTCCGGCAAACACAATTGCCTGATCTGCGAGGCCAACGGCGAGTGCGAATTACAAGCCCTGGCCTATCGTTATGAGGTGCCCACTCCGGCCTTTGCCAATCCGCCGGGCACCCCGTACTATTTCGAAGACAACAATAGCATGATCGTCCGGGACTTCTCCAAGTGCATCATGTGCGGCCGCTGCGTACGGGCTTGCAATGAGCGCCAGGTGAACCAGGCCATCAGCATCGGCTACCGTGGCCATGACAACAAAATCGTGGCCAAGGCGGGTTATCCCTATATCGATTCCGATTGCGTCTTTTGCGGGGAATGCGTGCAATCCTGTCCGGTGGGGGCCTTATTGGACAAAGGCGCCATGTGCCAGGGCCGCGCCTGGGAGCTTCGCCACGTCCGCACCACCTGTCCTTACTGCGGGGTGGGCTGCCAGATGGACCTGCACCTCAAAGGCGGCAAGATCGTCAAGGCCACCGGGGCGCAGGCCGTGCCCAATCACGGCCGCCTCTGCGTCAAGGGCCGCTTCGGCCTGGGCTTTGCGCAGCACCAGGACCGCCTCAAGACCCCCCTCATCCGCAAAAACGGCGAACTGCAAGAAGCCACCTGGGATGAGGCCCTGGACTTGGTGGCCAGCCGTTTGACGGAGATCAAGCAGAAATATGGTCCGGAAAAAATCGGCGGCTTCTCATCGGCCCGGGTGACCAACGAAGAGAATTATCTGATGCAAAAGCTGATGCGGGCCGTGATCGGCACCGGTCACGTGGACCACTGCGCCCGCCTCTGTCACGCCTCCACCGTGGCCGGCCTGGCCGCCACTTACGGCTCCGGGGCCATGACCAACTCCATCGCCGAACTGGAAGACGCCGATTGTCTCCTGATTATCGGCTCGAACCCCAACGAAAATCACCCGGTCATCGCCGCCAACATCAAAAGAGCGGTCCGGTTGAAGAATAAGGACCTGATCGTCATCGATCCCCGCCGCCAGGACCTGGTGCGGCATGCCAAGCTGTGGCTGCGCCAGTATCCCGGCACCGACATTGCGGTGGTCAACGGCCTGATGCATGTCATCGTGGCCGAAAACCTGCACGATGCCGCCTACATCGCCGAACGCACCGAGAACTTTGAGGCGGTCAAGGAGACCGTAGCCAAATATACTCCGGAATATGTGGAAAAAATCAGCGGCGTGCCGGCGGCGGACCTGATCAAGGCCGCACGCCTCTATGCCTCGGCTCCGGCGGCTTCCATTGTCTTTTGCATGGGTATCACCCAACACACTGTGGGCACGGATAATGTCAAGGCCCTCTCCAATCTGGCCATGCTCTGCGGCAATGTAGGCATTCCTCATGCCGGGGTCAATCCCCTGCGGGGCCAGAACAACGTCCAGGGCGCCTGCGACATGGGGGCCCTGCCCAACGTCTTCTCCGGCTATCAGGCGGTGACCGACCCCGCCATCCGCCAGAAGATGGAGGAGGCCTGGGACGTGAAGGGCCTGCCGGACTACGTGGGCATGACCATCACCCAGATGCTGCCGGCCGTTGCCACCGGCGACATCAAGGCTCTCCATATCATGGGGGAAAACCCGGCACTGTCGGATCCCGATTGCGGCAATGCTGTCAAGGAAATGCAGGAATTGGAATTCCTGGTGGTCCAGGACATCTTTCTGACCGAGACCGCCAGGCTCGCACACGTGGTCCTGCCGGCATGCTCTTTCGCCGAAAAGGACGGCACCTTCACCAGCACCGAACGCCGAGTGAACCGGGTGCGACAAGCCATTGCGCCGGTGGGCCAGTCCAAACCCGATTGGCTGATCTTCTGCGAGGTGGCCCGGCGCCTGGGTTATCCTATGGAATATAAGAACGCGGAAGAGATTTTCGAAGAAATTCGCCGGGTCACCCCATCCTACGCCGGGATGACCTATGAACGTTTGGACCAGGGCGGCCTCCAGTGGCCCTGCCCCACCATCGATCACCCGGGGACGACCTATCTGCATAAAGATAAGTTCACCCGCGGCAAAGGGCTCTTCTTCCCCGTGGAGCATAAAGACCCCGCGGAAATGCCTGATGCCGATTACCCGCTCTACCTGACCACCGGACGGCTGCTCTATCAATACCATACCGGCACTATGAGCCGGCGGGCTGCCGGGCTGGTGGAGAAGGCCCCCGAATGCCGAATAGAAATCGCCCCCCTGGACGCCGAGAAACACGGTATTGCCGACGGCGAGCAGATACGGGTCCGGACCCGGCGCGGGGCGATAACCGCCAGGGCTTTAATCACACAAAGGGCCGTGCCCGGCACGATTTTTATCCCGTTTCATTTTGCCGAAGCGGCGGCGAACCAATTAACCATCGCTGCCCTGGACCCGGTGTGCAAGATTCCGGAGTTCAAAGTCTGCGCGGCTAAAGTGGAAAAATTGGCGGCGTGAATTGCTTTGGCTAACCAGACCCAAGACTTAATAACCTCAACAGCAATCTGTCCAGCATACCAGCAATGAGGAGATTATCTATGCAACCTCTAGACCTAGGCAATCTGGCCGCAAGGCGAAAGAAGAGCATCTTTACCGGCATTCTCCCGGAATCCCATATGAATGCCTGTTTCACCTGCGGCACCTGTTCCGGGGGCTGTCCTCTGACGGGCATGGAGAGCACACAAGACGAAGGCCTGGACTGCCGCAAGGCCATCCGCATGGCCGCGTTTGGCATGGACCAGGAACTTATCGATTCCCGTTTCGTTTGGATCTGCACCGGCTGCCAACGCTGTGAAATGGGCTGCCCCATGGGCGTCAAGCTGATCAAGGTCTGGGGCGCGGCCAAGACTGCCCGGCCCCGGGAGCAGGTGCCGGGGGTCCTCCACAAGGGCGTGGACATGGTGCTGAGGACCGGCAACAACATGGGTATCCCTGAGGAGGACTACGTCACCCTGTTGGAGGAACTGGGGGAGGAGCTGGCGGAAGAGTGCTGCCCCGGCTTCATCACTCCGGTGGAGAAGGTGGGCGCGGATTACCTCCACTTTCAGAACTCCAAGGAAGCCTATGCCGAACCCGACGACATGAAGTGGTGGTGGAAGATCTTTTACGCGGCCAAGGCCAACTGGACCACCTCCGCCAAGAACTGGGAATCGGTGGACTGGGGCATCTTCACCGCTAACGCCGAAGCCTCCAAGGAGATCGCCCGGCGCAAGGTGGAAAATATGAAACGCCTCCAGGCCAAGACCCTGATCCTGCCTGACTGCGGCGGCGCCTCCTACGGTACCCGGCTCAACCTGGAGAAACATTTCAAACACGAGTTCGGCCCGGAAACCGGCCATAACTACGTTTACTTTTTCGATGTGCTTCTGGATTGGCTGGGAAGCGGCCGCATCAAGGTGGACAAAAGTGTGCACGCGGACCGCATCGTCACCTGGCACGACTCCTGTAAACATATGCGCTCGGTGTACATGACCTTCGGGGACGACTCCAATCTGGAAAAGCCCCGGAAGATTCTCTCCTACCTGATAGATATGAACAATTTCCGGGAGATGCCCCACAACCGGCTGGAGGCTTACTGCTGCGGCGCGGGCGCGGGCAACTGGCCGGGGCCCTTCGAGAAGGAGAAGACCGAGCACGGCAGGTACAAGGTAGAAGACATCAAAGCCACCGGCGCGGATCTGGTCATCGTCGGCTGCTCCAACTGCCGGGATCAGATCATGAAGAACCTGAAACCCAAATTCAATCTGGACATCGAGGTGAAGTACATCTGGGAGATGCTGGCGGACGCCTTGATTCTGGATGATTGAGGGACCGCAAATCAGCCAAGATCAATTCAAGAAAGGAGAAGGTTTTATGCCTTTAGTGACCATAAAACTGATTGAGGGCGTCTATTCCCCAGAGCAAAAGCGGGAGATGATCAGACGCATGACCGATACCATGGTGGACCTGGAAGGTGAGCACATGCGTCCCGTGACCTGGGTGGTCATTGAGGAAGTGAAAAGCGGCGACTGGGGCGTAGGGGGCAAGGCTTTTTCCTGTGCGGACGTTAAGGCATTGGCGGCGGGGAAATAGGGAATCCCGCCCAATCTCTGCCGCTTGTCTAAGCGCGGGGAAACGCTTTGAATTTATTAAAAGAGTGAACCTAATCAAAGGGGTTGGCAGAAGGCTGGCCCCTTCATCAAGCATCGGAGGAGACCGGATTTATGCCCACCCCTTATGACGACATGTGGGAGAAATTAAACCTGGACCTGGCAGCCCACGAGGGGCTGCTCAGCGTTCTGGGCAAGTTTTACGGAGATATCTATCTGAGTCAGGAAGGCCGCTTGAAGGGCGCGGAATACCTGGATTTCGTGCTTTCCGAGGTCCACGGTTTGCGCATCAAAGAGCTACAAGATGCCAAGGCCGCGGGGAAGAAAGTCATCGGCGCGTTTTGCGTTTTCGTGCCCGAAGAGCTGGTGCTGGCCGCGGACGCGGTCTGCGTGGGGCTGTGCGCCGGTGCGGAGATCGGCACCGAAGCCGCGGAAAAGGTTCTGCCCCGGAACACTTGCGCCCTGATTAAATCCTTCGTGGGCTTTAAACTGGCCCGGCTCTGCCCCTTCATCGAGTCCTGCGACCTGGTGGTGGGGGAAACCACCTGCGACGGCAAGAAGAAGGCCTATGAGATCTTTGCCGACTATGCCCCGGTCTATGTCATGGAAATCCCCCAGATGAAGAACGCCTGCGACCGGGACCTGTGGAAGGCGGAGATAGTGCGCTTTAAAGAGAAGATCGAAGAAGTCACCGGCCAGACCATCACCGCGGCTAAATTGAAAGAGGCCATCAAGCTGGTGAACGCGCGCCGCCGCGTCTTGCAGCGCCTGAACCGGCTCCGGGCCGCGGCGCCCGCGCCCATCTCCGGCCGGGACGTGCTTCTGGTGAACCAGATCAGCTTTTATGATGATCCCGTGCGTTTCACCGCCAAGATCAGCGAACTCTGCGACGAGTTAGAAGCTAAGGTGATTAAGGGACAGGGTGTAGCGCCCAAGAATACTCCCCGGCTCATGCTCTCCGGCTGTCCCATGGCCGTGCCCAACTGGAAGGTGCCTTTCCTTATCGAGTCCTCCGGCGCAGTGGTGGTTGGTGAGGAGTCGTGTATCGGCGCCCGCAATACCCGGGACCTGGTGGACGAAGGCGGTGAGACCCTGGACGCCATGCTCGACGGCCTGGTGGATCGCTACTCCCGCATCGACTGCGCCTGTTTCACCCCCAACACGGAGCGGCTGGAGCATATTGTGGAGATGGCCCGGGACCTGAAGGTGGACGGGGTCGTGCATTACGGCCTCAGCTTTTGCCAGCCCTACGCCATTGAATCTTTCAAGGTGGGGAAGGCTCTGGAGGCCGCTAAAATTCCCATGCTGGCCATCGAAACCGACTACAGCATGGAGGACGTGGGGCAACTCAAGACCCGGGTGGAGGCCTTTCTGGAGATGGTGCGATGAGGGGCGGCCGCGGTGATCACTGACAAAGCGCCTATCATTCCTTTGCACACCCACCCCGGGTTTCAGGACCGGCAACGGGTTACTGAACTGAAGACCGTGCTCATGGCAGAATCCCTGGCCTTTGTCCAGGTGGCCCTGGATAATGCCGTAGGCCTGGCCGGGAGATCGTCTCAGGCCGTAAAAATCCTGGAACGGGCCTGTGGCTTACTAATCGAGGCCAGGGATCGGCTGGTGGACGATTTGCTGTAACTGATCAGGAACAACTATGAGGGACAATAACCTGGTGGCCGGGCTGGACGTGGGTTCTCGGTCCATTGAACTGGTGGTGCTGGAACAAGGGAACTTGGTGGATTGGGCCCGAGTACCCACCACCTTCGACCTCCTGGCCCAATGCCGCGTCCTCTTGAAAAACCTGAGGCCATGCAAACTGGTGGCCACCGGCTATGGCCGTAAATTGGTGCAGGAAAAGGTCAATGATCGGGAGGTGATCGCGGTCACCGAAATCCAGGCCTACGCCCTGGGAGCCCGGCATGCTTGTCCGAAGGTACGCACCGTCCTGGACATCGGCGGCCAAGACACCAAGGTCATCGCCCTCGGCCGTGATGGAAGGGTAGCCAAATTCGAGATGAACGACCGCTGCGCCGCGGGCACCGGCAAGTTTCTGGAATTCATGGCCGCGGCCTTGCAAATACCTCTGGAGGAGTTCGGCGATTTCGCTCTCCAAGGGGGCCGGCGCCTCCAGATCAGCAGCATGTGCACGGTCTTTGCCGAAAGCGAGGTCACCTCCCTCATGGCCCGGGGTGAAAAGGCCCACAACATCGCCTTGGGGCTGCACCTGGCCATTGTGCAGCGCACCGCGTCCATGTTACGCCGGGTGGGGGAGACGCCGCCAGTTTTGTTTGCGGGAGGAGTGGCCCATAATGCCTGCGTCCGGGCCCTACTGGAGGAAAACTTGGGACAACGTCTGTTCGTTCCCCCAGAACCGGACCTGGTGGGCGCCTGGGGCGCGGCCTTATATGGACTCAATAAATGACGACCGACACTAAGATCCGAGAAGATGCAGGGGAAGGGGGTATTGCCGTCACCTTGGATAAAGAGGTCACGGTTTGCTCCGCCAAATGGGAAAGGTATTCCGCTTTTCTGTCCCATTTCCTGAAATGGGGTCTGGCCTTCCTCTTCATCTTTGCCGGCGCGCTCAAGCTTAAGGACCCCCGGGTCTTTGCCCAGGCCATCAGCCAGTACGGCCTGGTGCCCGACGGCCTGGTGCCGGTCCTGGCCCTGGGTCTGCCGGTGGTTGAAGTCCTGGCGGGCTTGGGTCTCTTAATCAATGTTCGTTACAGCCTGGGGGCTATCCTGGTGATGCTGGTGATGTTCATCGGCGTTCTGGGCTACGCCATTGCCGCGGACCTGGACATCGACTGCGGCTGTTTCACCGCCGCGGACCTGGCGGCCCGGGGCAGCGTCAAGGCCGCTTTCTTCCAGGACTTGGGGTTTTTGGCCGCGGCCCTTTTCCTCAGGTGGCGTCGGAAGAAGTTTGTGGGGGGAGGGCCAGGGGCCTGAGGCCCCTGCCCTCCCCCCACACCCCCCTCCCAACCCGTATAGGGGTGGGGCAAAAAGCTTAATCAAAGCTAAATTTCATCTAAAAAGGAGTGGGAAAAAATGGCGCGGTATACGGGTTTTATTTTGATTGGCCTATTAGCAGGTTTATTTCTGGTTTGCGGCTGCGGCCAGGGTTCTCTGACCACTAAAGAGATGGACACGGAAAAGATCGCCACCAACTTCCAGAAGGAAGTGGCCCGGGGCGGCTACCAGGTCGTCGGCACGGAAGAACTGAAGGGCTGGATCGACGGCAAAAAGGACATGCTCATCATCGACACCATGCCCTTTGAAGACAGCTACAAGAAAAACCATATCCCCGGGGCCAAGCATTACGAGTTTCCCATTCCGGAGGTGAAGGAGCTGGACGACGCCAAGAAAGAGGCGTTTATCAAGGTCTTGGGGGACAACAAAGACAAGGTGCTGGTCTTCTACTGCGGTTTCGTCAAGTGCACCCGCAGCCACAACGGGGCCATGTGGGCCAGAAAGCTGGGCTACGCCAACGTCTATCGCCATCCCGGCGGCATCAAAGCCTGGCTGGAGGCAGGCTACCCGGTGGAAGGAAAGTGAGCAGTGAGCGGTGAGCAGTGAGCAGTGAGCAGCGGCCAGAGGCCTAGAATAGGATATAAGGAATTAGTAAATATTCCTGAATTCATGATATCTTAGTATTTTTAATCTTGAATCTGAATGCTGTTCTTTTACTGCTTACTGTTCACTGCTTACTCAACTCCCGAATTATCCTGCCAATCGCCTTTTCCTGGGACTCGATACTCTCCGTCAGCCTAAACTGCACCAAGGCCCGGAGCAGGTTGTGTTCCGGGCGCCTGGTCTTGAAATAGACGTCGCCTTCCAGGTAATCGGTAAAGAATCTCAGGCCCAGCTCGAAGGGCAGGAGGCGGACCGCGTCATAGAGATAGTCATAGTCAGGGGGGGTGAGGAAAATCCCGGCCTGGCTGAGATAACCCTCGAGGATGGCCCGGCAGATTTCCGGTTCAAAGCAGGCGGACTCCCAATTCTCAATTTCCTCCCCCAGGGTATTGCAGCCGGAGCGGAGACAATCCCCCAAATCATAATGCACCAATCCGGGCTTGACGGTGTCCAAATCCACCAGGCCCACGGCCTGCCCGGTGGCGTTGTCCAGCATGACGTTGTTCACTTTGGGGTCGCCGTGAATGGCGCGGAGAAGGAGGTTGCCCCGAGATTTGGCGTCTTCCAGGACAAAGGAAAACGCCCGGCGCTTCTCCACAAACCGTAAGCAGAAATTCATTTCCGGGGAGTGGTTGACGCGGATTTGGGCCAGCACGCGGTCATAATGGCCCAAGTAACCCGGGGTAATATGAAAACCCGGCAAAGTGTCGGCCAGTCGTGTAGGAGATAAATCGCTTAAGAGTTGGTGAAACAGCCCTAGAGCCCAGCCCACTTCCCGGGCGTGGTCCAGATTTTGGATAATATTATGCGACCCCGCGTCCTCGATGAAAGTCAGGGCCCGCCAGAAAGAGCCGTCAGGGGCCAGCCAGTAGTCTTCCCCGTCTTTGCGCAGCAGCGCCCGGGGCCCGTCCCAGCGACGTCCCAGGGGCACGGGCTCCCTGCTAAGACGCGCCTGTACGTGCTCCGTAAAGACGCGCAGGTTCCCCATGATGAGCTCCGGCCGGGGAAAGACCCGGGTATTGAGGCGCTGCAGGATGAAGTGCTTTGCCTCGGCATCCTCCAGGGTCACCAGGAAGGTGTCGTTGACGTTGCCCTGCCCGTATTCCCGGACTTCCAGGACCCGGTCCTGGGGAGCAAATTGCTCTGCCGCAGCCCGGAGGTAGTTCAAGGTTGCTCTTTCTTAAACCATTCCTTGACCCAATCGTTGGCTGTTTGCGATTCCAGGGTTTGCTGGTCGGTGGCGGATAGCTCCCAGAAGAAATTCAGTTTGCTACGTTTTTGCACGTCGTCCACGGAGACCACAGCTTTTTGGGGGTCATCCTTCCGGAGAGCATCTTGGTCCATGATAAACGCGGCGACCTTTAGATCCTTCGGGCTTTGGGGGTTTTCTTTCGCCGACGCCACCACGACCATCCAGAAACCACTGGGGACTTTATGGGGTTTGGTGGCCTTAGGCAGAGGCGGCATGTCTTTTTCGTAGAGGGGACCGCTCATGCCCCAGACATGGCCGTATTTATCCACCAGCCCCCTCACCTTCTCTTCCACTTTCTCCCAGGGACCTTCGTTGAGGTCCTTCTTCTGAGGCATAATATTGGTGTAAATGTTTACCTGCTTAAATAAAGGAGAACCGGCAACGGAGGCCAGAGGAGTCATATGTCCCCGGTCGATTTTCACTACTCCCACCCCGTCATAGTCATCCTTGGGTTTGACTTCCAAGGCTTCCCCTTTCCTCAGCCAGGGATCATTTTGCCAATTTCGCGGCAAACCCGGGGGCCCGTGGGTTTCCTTAGGGGTGAGATAATAGCAGACCCAATCGGCTAATTTAGTCTGGCCGTTCAAACTGAGAGCGTAGAGGTCTCTGATGACCATGGGGTTGGACACGGGCGCGCCCGCGGGATAGCCGAAAATAAAATGTTTGCAGTAAATCCTGGGAGGGGCGGTTCCGGGTTGAGCAAGAGTCAGGGAAGGAACCAGGACCAACAGAGCCACGGCCAAAATCAAGCGAATCGAGACGCGACTTTTCATGGCGGCCTCCTGTGGAAATGGTGGGGACTAAATGTTTTTGAAGTTAAGTTACGCGGCAGCCATTAGGGCCAAGGCTGCCGGTTTGAAGGAGTCCGGCGGGACAATGCCCCGCTTTCCATTAACCCCCTGTTAAAAAATTGGGGGGAAGGAAGTTATGGTTGCAGGTGGGAGGGGAGAATTATTGCGCCCACGGGTCTATGCATCGGTCATTCCCGCAAGCCGCCGGGCCACCTCTCCTTCCAGGTCCCGGGTGAGGCTTTGCATATTGCGGGACTCCGGGATGGGGCCGGAGTCTCCCCAGCCCTTGCTCAGGGCTTCCGCCTTCTTGCCGCGGAACTCCTCCACGCTGGCTGCCAGTTCCTTCCAGAGCAGCAGCTTCTGGAGGATGTGGCGCTCCGGCGCGGTAAAATCCTTCTCCAGGTCGAAGGATTCACCTTTTTGGGTGGTATAAAGCATAGTTAGCCCCATCACCAAGATGGTCTCATTATATGACAACAGGTAGGGGTGTTAAAAGAGAATTTGCATGGCACCGCCTTTTCGGCGCCTGGCTCGGTCAGCATCCATTCTTCAGCAACCCCGGTGCCCGGTTCTTGGGAAATTAAGAGGCGCGGCCGGGAAATTTACAGCCCGATGATAAAGAAAAAGGCCAGGGCGGCTTGTCAATCCCGGCCTTTTGGAAGTGCGTTTTAACGGCAGCTTAAAAACAACAGGGAAAAGGAACGGTGGGATTCAGGGAACTTAAGACAAAGTGACTCACTTCCCCTTTTTCTCGGGGGGCACCTTCTCCATAGGAGGGGCGGTTGACGGTGTCGGATGCTCCGGGGTGGCAGCCATTTTGGCCTTCAGCTTCGCCATATTGTCAGCCACGACTTTAGCAATGGTGCTCTCATTGCCCAATACTTTCAAGGGCTTGACCCCGGTGCAGAGACCTTCGGTAAAGCACACTTCCTGGTACTTATCGAAGTATTCTTTGGCATGGGTCTGGGCGTCCGTCAGGTAAGCCATAGCATCTTTCAGTTTACCCTGCTGGGCTTTAATGGCCGCCAAGTTATTGAGAGCGAAGGGGTTATAGCGATCTTTGCTCAAAGCGGTTTTAAACTCAGCTTCGGCAGCCTCATATTTACCGTCCCTCATCAAATCATACCCCTTGGTGAGGGGAGTAAAGACGTCTGCTTCCATCATCCGGGGTTGGGCCAAGGCTGAAGAGTTGATTAGCAGAAAAACAGATAGAACTGACAACGCCAGGACTGTGGACCATTTTGCGATACGCATCTTCATTGGCTCCTTTGTGCATGGGGGTTTGGATAACCAAACCGCTCCTCTTCCCTAAAAAAATCTAAGGCTTAATTTAGCCATGTCAAGAAAGGGAATGACGCTTAATTTCATTTAGAACATTCATCCCGGGACGCCGCCGGTGGGAAGGAAGTTAGGGCCCTCGGCTCCCCAACCCGCAATCAGGTTGCCGGCGCAGTCTCCAGACGCATTTTGCCCAGGGCCCGAGTCAGTTCCACCAGTATTCCCAACCCCTGGCGGCACTCCGGGCTCCGCATCTGCCACAGCAGTCCCACGGGCCCCACTGACTTGGCCTCCTCCAGTTTTGCAGACAAGGCCACATCTGACAGCCGGTCCATGAACTGGAGCATTTCCACCGAGAATAGTTTGCAGAAGATATTGAATACCCGGTGTTGTTCCAATTTATCCAACTGGTCTATCATTTTAGGCACCGCGATTTTCAGCACGGGCTCCATGTCCGCCCACCAGTCAATAAGGTTCTCCAGCTGTTCGAGGCTCCAGGTGAGGTATTTCAGGCTGGGAAGAAGCCTCTTGAGAAGGGCAAAGAAATCCTCCAACTGGAACCCTATTTCCACTTCCACCATTTCTTCCGTCAGCTTCCTGACCGCGGGGTCCATCAGCAGGGAAAGGTCGCGGCCCAGGTCACTCAAATTTTCAAAGGGTTTATTAAAGACCTCCAGTTGCTTCTCCACCCGCGCCACCCCTTCCAGCTTCTCCTCAATGCGGGCCAGCCGTTCCAGCAGTTCTTCATTGTTCATGGCCGACTCCTTCTCAGGGGCATCTCGATGTCGGGGGAAAGAATGCCCCGGACTTTACCGGCCAGCACGAACTGGGTTTCCAGGGGCAGATGGCTGCCTTTGAGCATCAGGTTGTAATAAGTCCACCTGAACATCATCTTGGCGATATAGTTGGCAAAGCTTTCTTTCAGGAGGTCAAACGGCCCCAGGCCCGGGAAAGGAAATTTGCCGGGCAAGGGTTCGATTTTATAGTTGAAGTCGAGAAGGGACCCCTTCTCGTAACCGGTGACCACCAGTCAGGTGGCGTGGCCGTCATAGTCAGGCAAGGGCGGTTGGCCGTCTATTTCCCGTTTCAGGTTGTTGATAATGGTATCGGCCTCATAGTGGGCCACGGCCCCGGCCTTGGAAGTGGGCACGTTGGTGGCGTCGCCGATCACATAGACGTGGTCGTAATTTTTCGCTTTTAAGGTATTGTGGTCGGTATCCACGTAGCCCATGGGGTCGCCCATGCCGCTGTCGATGATGCATTGGGCCCCAAAATTGGGGGGGATGGCTACCAGGAGGTCATAAGGCACCTCCTCGCCCCCGAAGGATTTAATGGTCTTTTTACCGGCGTCCACCTGGGCGATCTGGTAATTGGTGGTCACCTTAATATTTTTTTGCTCGCAGATATGCCCCAGGATGCCGGCCGCCACCGGTTTGGTAAAGGCCGCGCCCAGAGGGGTAACCAGTTCGATCTCGATGTTTTTCCTGACCCCGTTGATGGTGAAAAACCAGTCGGCCATGAACGCGAATTCCAGGGGAGCCACCGGGCATTTGAAGGGCAGTTCGGCAATATTGATAACCACCCTGCCCTTGTCGAAGTATTTCATTTTGTCGTAGAGGGCCACCGCGCCGTCCTGGGAATAGAAATTGTGGATGTCACCCCCCATCCCTTCAGCCATGCCTTCCACTTCATTAGGCATAATGCGGCAGCCGGTGGCGATTACCAGCCAATCATAGGCATAGGTGTCCCTTTTGGTTTTTACCTGTTTTTGGACCGGATCGATCTCGGCAATATCATCCAGAACAAAGTTGACCCCGGCAGGAATAAACTTAATCTTGGGTTTGACGCAGTCCTCCTTGGTGTAGATGCCGAAGGGGATGAAGAGCCATCCCGGTTGGTAATGATGCTGCCAATCCCGGTCAATGAGGGTGATCTCCCATTGGGTTTCGGATAATATTTTGCGCATTTTCCCGGCAATAATGGTGCCGCCGGTGCCGCTGCCCAAAATCACCAATTTCTTCATAGCCTCCGCCCTCTCTCGTCCTGAGTTGATTGCCGCCTAAGAAGTATATTGATTTGGTATGAAACAAGCTAAACACTGCCGGTTTCATTTTCAAGAAGGGGACTCTTAGATTATGCTCGTTGGTGACTAGCAACGAGTTGCAGTCAAAGATGGCTCAGGCTGTCACGGCTTCTCCCGGTTATCACCTTGTAGAATTCACCCAAGTAACCTTCCCGGAAGGTTCTGATCATCCTTGCTTATAAGTGTCAAAATTCCTGAAAACCGGGAAAGAATGCGGGCCTACGGTCCGAAAGCACGGGACGGAAGCTTTTTGAAAACGGTTTTTGGGTCCTCTTGGATAGTGAGGAATCTTGGACTCTTTGGAATAGATATTTGGTTTTGCGGACTAATGCTGAGTTTTTAAAAAAGCGGGGTTGGCATCTTCATTAGGAAAGGCAAGGAGGAAGGATCTGGGTCAGTTTATCCGGCCAGCTATAGGCGCAGAAATAGTAAAAAGAATCACAGTGGCAGACCGTTGCTTCGTCTGCCAAGAGATAGACACAGCGAAAACAGCATTCGGGGAGCTCATCCCCCGAGGACCCGGCCAGGCTGTAGAGACCGGCCCGGAATTCCGCCAGATTGAACATCATTCCTCTCCCAGCCACTTGCGGATATAGCCGGCCCAGATGGACTTAGGGTCCAGGAGGAGGTATTGCCGCCAATGCTTCCTGGCCCCCTGCAAGTCGCCCCGCTTCTCCAGGACCCGGCCCAGATTGAAGTGGGCGTCTGCGAATTCCGGGTCTTCATGGAGGGCCTTGCGAAAAAAGAGGAGCGCGTTATCCAGTTCCCCCCGCTCTTCAAAGAGGTTGGCCAGGTTGTAGTTCGCCTCCGGATGATCCGGGTTGATGTATAAGGCCTTGCGGAAGGCCCACTCCGCGGCGGGGCCCAGGCCGTGGCGGTGCAAGAGATTACCAAGGTTCACCAGCGCGTCCGGGTACTCGGGCTTCAGCTCCAACGCGGCTTCGTATTTTTCCCGGGCCTGGTTCCACTCCCCTTGCTGCTCCCCTTCCAACCCCTGGAAAAATAGCTCTTCCGCGGGGTCCACGGTTACAGGCGGCGTGGGTTCTCCTCCTGCCTCGAATTTTATCAGTAGTTGCCCTTCCGGGGTGAAGGTCTGATTGTCCTTACCGAAGATGATCCGGTCCCCCCAAATGGCCACCCGCACCTCGGAGAGGGGCTGCTCCAAATCTGGGAGAAGTTGCCGCAATTGGGCCAGGCACTTTCTGATTCTTCGCAACGACATGCCCTGGTCCAACAGCTCCTTCACCGTGCGGAAGGCCACCAGACCCTGAAAATCAAAGAACAGCTTCCCCTTTTGCCGCTCCACCGGGGTAATGAGGCCGGCACTGTCCCAATAGCGCACCTGGCTTTCGGAGATCCCCGCCAGTTTGGATACCTGCCGTTGGTCAAAAAGTTTTTTCATGGCATATGAGACATGAACTTTAACCAATTATGGCTTCCAGGCAATCATCCGTCAAGCGCCTGAGCAGTCTTTGGTTTTCGGTCTCCGGCCTAAAAAGATTAAGTTGTAATAACTTAACTGTTTGAATATAGTGGGACGCCTCAGGTTAACCTTTAACTTTGAACCGTGAACTTTGAACTATCTTTGTTACCCCCACTTAAGCATGGTCAGGAAAAGCACAAATGCCCCCAGGCCAATCAGGCAACGGAGCCGATGCCAACGCCCCCATTCTTGCAGCAGTTCCATCGCCCGGGCCGCATCCTGGTCCAACCCAGGGTCATGCAATTGCCGGTTAATCGGCAACATCCAGATGATGGTCAACGGGAAGAGAAAACCCATACCCGCCGCGCCCAGGAGCCACCAGAAGGACGATCCCCAAAGCCAGGCCAGGGTCCCGGCCAAAAATCCCAGGAAGGCCAGGGAGGGTTGCATGATCGCCGCTCTTTTATAACTGGCGATGAATTCTGTTACGGCCAGGGACGGGCCGTATTCCAGGCGGGCGGGATGTTCCACGAAGATAATATAAAGCGCGGCGCCGGTGAATAGGCCCGCGGCCAGGGCGGCGGTGAGTTCATAAAATATTTGCATGCTCATCCTCCAATGCTCCAGGTGCGGGGAAGGCCAAGGGATAAGACTGAGGGTGAAAAGGTTAAAAGGGAAAAAGGGGAAAGCTTAGGGGAGTTATTCCCCCTCTTTCCCTCTTCCCCTTTTCACCTTTTCACCCATTTATAGTGGCCCCCAAGATCACTTGAGCATTTTCAAAAACTTCTCCACCGGCCAGGCGTTGGCGATGTCCTCTTTTTCGGCCCAGCCCCGGCGGGCCTGGGCAATGCCGAAGGGCATGAACCGCAACTGGCCCACCTGGTGGGTGTCGGTGTTGATCACCATTTTAATCCCCATATTCTTGCATCTACGGATATTGAGATCGTTCAGGTCCAGCCGTTCGGGATAAGCGTTGATCTCCAAGGCCGTCGCGGTGGCCTGGGCCGCGTCCAGAATCCGGTCCAGAAAGATGTTGTATTCCTCCCGCTTTTTCAGCAACCTGCCGGTGGGATGGGAAATGATGTCCACGTGGGGATTGTTCATGGCGGTAATGATTCTCTGGGTCATCTCCTCCCGCTCCATTTTGAACTGGGAATGCACCCCGGCAATGACATAGTCCATCTCTGAGAGCACTTCATCGGTGATATCAATGGTCCCGTCGGCCATGATATTGGCTTCGCAGCCTTTGAGCACGGTGAAGTTAATTCCCGACTTCTTAAATTCCCGGTTTATTTCCTCTATCTCTTTATTCCGGGCCCGGAGCTTCTCCTCGTCCAGCCCGTGTTCAATCTTCAAAAACTTGGTATGGTCGGAGATACCCACGTATTCATAGCCTCTTTCCATGGCCGCGGCTGCGATCTCCCGGATGGGCTCCTTACCGCCGTTCCAATTACTGTGCACGTGCAGATCGCCCTTGATGTCGCCATAGCCGAGAAGGTCAGGCAGTTTGCCGGCCAGGGCCGCGTCGATTTCCCCCCGGTCTTCCCGCAACTCTGGAGGAATCCAGGCCATGCCCAGTTTGACGTAGACTTCTTCTTCCGTTTCCGCGGCCACCGGAGTCTCGCCCTGGAAGAGGCCATATTCGCTGAGCTTGAAACCTTTTTCGATGGCGATCTTGCGCAGCGCGATATTGTGCTCCTTGGAGCCGGTGAAATATTGCAGGGCTGCGCCATAACTCTCTGCGGGAATCACCCGCAGGTCCATGTCGAAGCCTTCCTTCAGCCGCACCGAAGATTTGGTGCTGCCGTGCCCCCAGACCTTGACCACCCCTGGGAGATTGACAAAAAAATCCATGACTTTTTCGGGATGGCTGGAGACCACCAGGATATCCACGTCGCCGATGGTCTCCTTCATGCGCCGCAGGGAACCCGCGGTGTCGATTTTTTCCACTTCTTTCAGGGCCCGCAGCTTTGCCAGGACCCCTTCCGCCAGGGGCAGAATGTCTCCCAAGAGAAACCGGCCCTTGCCGGTCTTCAGAAAACCGATGCCCTGGAGGATGTTGTCTTCGGTCTTCTGGCCGAAGCCGAAGAGGGGGGCGATTTTGTGGGCCTTGGCGGCTTCCTCCAATTCCTCCAGGGTTTTAATGCCCAGTTGCTCATAAAGGACCTTGGCTTTCTTGGGACCCACCCCTTCCACGCCCACTATTTCCTCCAGGTTGATGGGCATCTTCTTTTTAAAATCTTCGTAATATTGCATCTTCCCGGTGGTGAGATACTCCTCGATTTTTTGGGCCATGCTTTCGCCGATGCCGGGAATCTTCTTTAAGGCTTTCACCCCTCCCTGACGGTACAGGTCCTCCACATCATCCTTCAGGGTCTCCAGGGTCATGGCCGCTTTTTGGTAAGCGTAGGGCTTGAAGGCCACGCCCTCCATCTCCAGGTATTCGCTGATCTCATTGAAAAGTTTGGCGACTTCCTTATTTTTCATTATTAGACCTCTGCAAGTCGGCATTCACTTGGGGGGGAAAAGGGGAAGAGGGGAAAAGGGAAATTAACTCCTAACCTTTTCACCTTTTAACCTTTTCACCTTTTCCCCCAGCATGATCCTGCCCACCAAAAACTCTGTCTTCATGGGATCAGAATGATTTTACCATAAGCGCCGGGCTCCATAACTTTCTGATGCGCCTTGGGCGCGTCCTTCAGGGGGAGTTCCTGGCCGATGACGGGTCGCAGGGCGCCGTTTTCCAGGCCCGCGGTCAAGGCCGCGTGGATGCCGGCATACTCTTTGGGGGTGGCGTTAAAAATCAAGGCCCCCAGAATCGCAGCTTCCCGGCCCATGGTATCCCGGGGATCGATCTCCACTGTGCCCCGGGAGCCGATGACCACCACCCGGCCGCCGGGGGCCAGCACTTTCAAGTCTTTTCCCAGGTTGACGTTGGCCAGGAGTTCAATGATGAGGTCCACGCCCTGGCCGCCAGTAAGCCGGAGGGCCTCTTCCAGGTAACCGGACGCGCCGTGATCCAGGACGTGATGCGCGCCTTGCTGGACCGCCAGTTCCCGGCCCCGGGGAGTGCCAGCGGTGCCGATGACGGTGAGACCCGCAGCCCGGGCCAACTGTACCGCGGCGGTGCCCACCCCGCCGCTGGCGCCGTGCACTAGGACAGTTTCTCCGGCCAGGGCCTTGGCCCGCTGGAACAGACCCCGGTAGGCGATGCCGTAAGGAATGCCCAGAGCCGCGCCCTGGGCAAAGGAGGCCCGCAGCGGCAAGGGATGCACCTGGGCTTCCTCGCAAAGGGCCTGCTGGGCATAGGCCCCGTTTTGGGTAGCCGCCAGGTACACCCTTTGGCTCCCAGCCACCCGGGTGACTCCCGCGCCCACGGCCTCCACCTCCCCCGCGGCGTCAAACCCCGGGGTGAAGGGAAAAGGAGGCGCGGCATACATCCCCGCGCGGATGTAAGTATCCACCGGGTTGACGCCCGCGGCCTTGACCCGGACCACCACCTGTCCGGGGCCGGGGGACAGGTCCGGGACTTCTTCCAGGCGCATGACTTCCGGTCCACCGTATTCATGAATGCGAATGGCCTGCATTGGACTTTTCCCTCCTCCCGGGCATCGGCTCCAAGCCGCTTATAACAAGCCCGGCGGGCGGGGAAACCCCGCCCCTACCTATTTGACGGCAACCTGGCATTAGTCAATAAAATTTTCCCAAAAGTAAGCATTCCCGTGGCTTTTGTCCATTCTCAGCCCCTGTGAATGGCGCCGGGCTCAGCCATGATTTCCCTTGCCCTCAGCTTCCCGATAAATTAAATTACCTCAACGGCTTGGAGTACGGGCGAAAACCTGGAACGGGTTTTCACCTGTTTTAGACCCTGCATTTGGGAGATCAATACCGATGGGGAAGCTCATAAAAAAACGGGCGCAAAAAGCCGGTCTGCCCCCCGGAACCCTGGTTTATACCGGGGAAAAGGTGGACGAAAAGGTCACCATCAGCATCATCGAATATGACGAAGAACACTTCCAGGAAAGGGAGAGGGCCAGTTTTGACGAATGTCTCCTATTAAAGGATAAACCGGGAGTTACCTGGATCAAGGTGGAAGGCGTCCATGCCGTGGCGAACCTGGAAAAACTGGGGGAGTGTTTCAACCTGCATCCCCTGGTGTTGGAAGACATTCTCAATACGGACCAGCGTCCGAAAATAGAGGATTTTGACGACTACATTTACATTGTCCTGAGAATAATCAAATATTCCGAAGATAATGAACTCGGCAGCGAGCAGATCAGCCTGATTTTAGGCGATAATTTTGTCATCTCCCTGCAAGAAAGCAATGGCGCGGTTTTCGCCCCCGTCCTCGAACGCCTGCGGACCTCAAAAGGCCGTATCCGGAAAAGTGGCCCCGACTATCTGGTTTATACCCTGATGGACTTAATCGTGGACAACTATTTCGTGGTCCTGGAGCAATTCGGAGAAGCCCTGGAGTATCTGGAGGAAGAAGTGGTGAGGCGGCCCACGCCCCAGACTCTCCAGGATATCCACCGGTTTAAATATGACATGATCATGCTGCGCAAATCCGTATGGCCTTTGCGGGAAGTAATCGGCCGGCTGGAGAGGCGGGAGTCGGACCTGATCCAGGAGGCCACCGGCATCTATTTCAAAGATGTTTACGACCACACTATTGTGGCCATCGACAACATCGAGACTTACCGGGATATCCTCTCCGGCATGCTGGACATCTATCTTTCCAGCATCAGCAACCGGCTGAACGAAATCATGAAAGTCCTCACCATTATCGCCACCATTTTCATGCCCCTCACCTTTCTGGCGGGGGTGTATGGCATGAACTTCAAGCACATGCCGGAATTGGAATGGATCTGGGGCTATCCCTTTGCCATTAGCTTGATGATAATAATCGCCCTGTCCATGCTCCTCTATTTCCACAGAAAAAAATGGATCTGATATTGAACCCGGTCTCCCAGTGTCCATATTAAAACGAGAGGTCCTGAGTGGGTATGAGGGATAGGGAAGGGGGAAAAGGTGAAAAGGGGAAAAGGTGAAGGTTTGTTGGAGCCAATTTCCCTTTTCTCCTTTTACCCTCTTCCCCTTTTCCTCATGATACCGGGGGCTCAATGCAATTAAGTTCTTTCTTATGGAGGAGACCACTATGACCCTGCGCGTGGGCAAACCCGCACCCGAATTCGAGACCAGCGCTTACGAGAAAGGCGAGATTCGCAAAGTAAAGCTTGCGGATTACCGGGGGCAGTGGGTCATGCTCTATTTTTACCCCGGCGATTTCACCTTTGTCTGACCCACGGAATTGACGGCAGTTGCCGCCAAATACGACGAACTCAAGACCCTGGGCGCGGTGGTCCTGGCCGTGAGCGTGGACAGTCCTTATACCCACAAGGTCTGGTCCGAAGGGGAACTCGCCAAGATCGTGCCCGGAGGCCTCCCCTACCCCATGCTCTCCGATCCCGGGGGCCGCATCGGCCAGGAATACCTGGTCTATGATGAAGAAAACGGGGTGGACATCCGGGGCCGCTTCCTCATCGATCCCGACGGCGTGCTCCAGGCCATGGAAATCCTGGCCCCCGCGGTGGGCCGCAACGTTCAAGAAATGATCCGCCAGGTCAAGGCCTGCGCGTACGTGCGGGAAACGGGAGAGGCCACCCCCGCGGGTTGGGAGCCGGGGAAAAAGGCGCTGAAACCCAGCCCCGAGCTGGCGGGTAAGGTCTGCGAAATCTGGTCCCCGGAAATGGCCTTTTGAGGCAGTGAGCAGTGAGCGGTGAGCAGTGAGCAGTAAAAGAAACCTATAAGGGGCTCTTTTCTTTTCACTGCTTACTGCTCACTGCTTACTGCTTACTCTCTTGATATTCTAAACCTGACGGGGTAATAATGACCCCATGAAAGTCATCTTTATCTTTTTCCTGCGCCTCTTTTTTTGCCTGGTGTTCGCCAAGTTTATTCTCCGGGCTGTGGGCCAAGACAGCCAGAACTATTTAATCGCCTTGACGCTTCTTCTCCTGGGCAATATCTATTGGTTCGACTACTTGCAATATCGCAGCCGGATCGCTTTCCGCCTGCGGAAACTCGAAAAACCGGCTGCCAACCCCGAAGCCGCCAAACCGGAAGAAGCTCCCTCGCCTGAAAAACCTTCAGAAGTCTGATATTCCTTTTTCCCTCTTCCTGGCCTTGATCTTGGTTATCTTCAAAGAGCTATGAGCCGCGGCCAACCGGCATCCTTCTGATTTTTTTGATAATCGGCTCTAACCCATTTTTTTCTTGACACGTACCCTCAATATGCTTAATTATCTGGAGGTTGAATTTGTGATGAAATTCACTTAATCAGCGCCAGCACGTCTTGTAAAGGCTCGGGCTTTCTCCCGCCAGACAAAAAACCGGAAAAATGAAACTGGCAAACCTCTTAACACAGAAAAAATCTCAAATCGTGGACCGGTGGATCAAACTGCTGTACGAGAGCTATCCCGCGCAGGCCGCGATTTTCCTGAAGAAAGAAAAAGATAAATTCGACAACCCGGTGGGCTACCGTATTGCCCGGGGTCTGAATGAAATCTTTGAGGCCCTGGTCCAGGAGATGGAGACCAAGCAACTCCTGGCCGCGCTGGATGAAGTCATCCGCATCCGGGCCCTCCAGGATATATCCCCTTCCCAGGCCCTGGCCTTCCTCTTTTTACTGAAAAGCATCATCCGGGAAGAGTTGGCCGAAGAGTTCGAGAAACAGAATTTCACCGCGGAATTGATGGAGCTGGACTCCCGGATCGACGGCCTGTCCCTGTTGGGGTTTGACGTCTATACCCAACGCCGGGAGAAACTCTGCGAACTTAAGGTCAATGAGGTGAAAAACCGGGTCAGCGGGCTGTTGCGCAAATCCGGTCTGAGCATAAACAATCTGTAGCAGGAAGATTGTAGTTAAGCATTAATTTACTGATAATTAGGGATCTTTTAACCGAAAACTGAAACCCGAAAACGGTATTAAACGGTCAACCTGAAACGAGGTGACAGTAAATGGATTTTTTTAAACGTCATTTCTTGGTGTCTCTGTTGGCAGTGCTGGGCCTGGTCGTGGTGGCCTACCTCGGCGCACAGGCGGCCAGCTTGCAGGTCTTTTTCGGGGTGGTCGTCCCCTATCTGGCCATTCTCATTTTTGTGGAAGGGCTGATCTACCGGGTCATCGTTTGGGCCCGTTCGCCGGTGCCCTTCCGTATCCCCACCACCGCCGGCCAGAATAAGTCCCTCCCCTGGATCGAAAGGGATTTGGGCGAGCAACTGGACAACCCCGCCACCTTTAAACACCTGGTGGGCCGGATGGCCCTGGAGGTCCTGGCCTTCCGCAGCCTGTTCCGGAATTTGCGCACCGAGTTGCGGAAAGACCCGGACAATCCCGAAGGCGACCGCCTGATCCACTGGTCTTACAAGTGGCTGTGGTTGGGGGCCATCGCTTTTCATTACGCGTTTCTGGTCATTATCCTGAGGCACTTGCGCTTCTTCACCGAGCCCGTGCCCCTGCCCTTCCAATTGTTGGAGCACGTGGACGGCTTTTTCCAGTTCTTTACCCCCGCGGTTTATCTGAGCGGCGTGGTGCTGGTGGTGGCCGCGTGCTACCTCCTGGCCCGCAGGATCACCAACCCCAATATGCGTTACATCTCCCTGGCCGCGGATTACTTCCCGCTTCTGCTCATCCTGGGCATCGGCATCAGCGGCATCCTCATGCGCTATGTTTATAAAGTGGACATCATCGCCGTAAAAGAGCTGGCCCTGGGGTTGGTCACCCTCCATCCCGTGGTGCCCGCGGGCATCGGCGCTATCTTTTATGTGCACCTCTTCCTGGTATGCGTGCTGTTTGCATATTTTCCTTTCAGCAAGCTGATGCATGCGCCAGGAGTATTTTTAAGCCCCAGCAGGAACATGACCGCCAACAACCGTTGGGTCCTGCACGTCAACCCCTGGAACTATCCGGTCAAGTTCCACCATTATGACGAATACGAAGATAGATTTAGGGAAGCCATGATCGAGGCCGACATCCCGGTCGAAAAGGAGTCATGATTATATGGCTAAGGTACCAAAACCCGCAGAATTATTGCCCGGGCTCAATTTCCAGCCCCCTGCCAAAGGGTGGATGGACGTCAAACCCGAATTCCGGCCGGGCACCTATTGCAATGCCGCCGCGCCCAAGTGGATGGAATGGATCAGCTACCCCTATCCCCGGGCCTGGAACGCCGCGGACGCAGACTGGCAGCTCCCGGACAACTGGAAAGAGATCATCCTGGAAGGGATGGAAGACCGGCTCAACCGTTTCCGCTCCTTGAAGGTCTTCTTCGATATCTGCGTGCGCTGCGGCGCGTGCGCGGACAAATGCCACTTCTTCCTGGGCACCGGGGACCCCAAGAATATGCCGGTGCTCCGGGCCGAGCTGATGCGCTCCGTGTACCGGCGCTACTTCAAGAAGGCCGGGCAGGTTCTGGGAGAATTGGCCGGCGCCCGGGATTTGACGGAAGACGTCATCAAGGAGTGGTTCTTCTACCTGCACCAGTGCACCATCTGCCGCCGCTGTTCGCTCTTCTGTCCTTACGGCATCGACATGGCGGAGATGACGCTGTTGGGCCGGGAACTATTGGCCTCCATCGGCGTGAACATTGACTGGGCCATGGCCTCGGTGGCCCAGTGCTATGATAAAGGCAGCCACATCGGCGCCACCCCCCAGGCCTTTAAGGACATGGTGGACTTCCTGGCCGAGGAAAACGAGCGCATCACCGGCGTCACCACCACCCCGTCCTATAACCGCAAGGGCGCGGAGGTCCTCTTTGTCATGCCCTCCGGCGACTACTTTGCGGACCCCGGCACCTTTACCATGATGGGCTACCTTCTCCTGTTCGAACACATCGGCCTGGACTACACCCTGAGCACTTACGCTGCGGAAGGCGGCAACTTTGGCTGGTTCATTTCCCACGAAATGGGCAAGCGCCTGAACGCCAAGATTTACCATGAAGCCAAGCGCCTGGGGGTGAAGTGGATTCTGGGCGGCGAATGCGGCCATATGTGGCGGGTGTGCAACCAGTACATGCCCACCTGGTGGGAAGGGGCGCAATTCCTGGAAGAGCCGGTATCCCCCATCACCGGCACCCGCTTCGAGAACGCCAAGGTCCATAAGATGGTGCATATCTCCGAATTCACCGCGGACCTGATTAAAAACGGCAAACTCAACCTGGATCCCCAGCGCAACGCTCATATCAAAATGACCTTCCATGACTCCTGCAACACCAGCCGGGGTATGGGGATCTTTGAAGAGCCGCGTTACGTCATTAAAAACGTGTTGCCCGAGGGTAATTTCATTGAAATGCCCCCCAACACCATCCGGGAAAAGACCTTCTGTTGCGGCAGCTCCAGCGGCATCAACGCCAACGAGAACATGGAGCTCAGGATGCAGGGCGGTTTCCCCCGGGCCAACGCGGTACGCTTTGTCCATGAAAAATACGGGGTGAACCACCTGGGCTGCATCTGCGCCCTGGACCGGGCCACCCTGCCCACCCTGCTGACGTACTGGGTGCCGGAAGTGGAGGTCACGGGCATCACCGAGTTGGTGGGCAACGCCCTGATCTTCCCTGACGAAATCGAGCGCACCACCGATCTCCGCGATCGCGACCTGGAGGGCTTCGGGGAAGCCGCGGAGGAAGATGCGGAGGAAGCCGAATAATGGCCGAGAACTATAAAAATGAATTCGGGGTGTTTGCCGAGCGCCCCCAGGTGGAGAAGAAGTACTACGACGCGAAAAATATCTTCACCGGGCTGGCCGTCTTCCTCATCCTGCTGATCCTTCCCCTGGTCCCCAACCTGGGGAAGACCGTGCCGCCGCCTCAGCGGTCATTGGACACCCCCGTCATCCAAAAAATGGCGGAGAAGGACAAGAAGTGCCTTATGCCCACGGACTGGATGCGGGCCAACCACATGCAGATGCTGGTGGACTGGCGGGATAATGTGGTCCGCACCAATGAAAAGGGCGCGCCCAACGGCAGAGATTTTGTGAATCCTGAAGGCAAAAAATACCTTGCCAGCCTCACCAATACCTGCATGGATTGCCACTCCAACAAGGAAAAATTCTGCGACCAATGCCACAATTACGTGGCGGTGGCGCCCAACTGTTGGGGTTGTCATCTCACCGAAGGCAAGAAGCTGGCGGAGGCGAAGTGATGGGTATGGATAGAAGAGAATTCATCCGATTAGCTGGACTTTCCACGTTATTGGGTCTTGGCGGCAAAGGGGCCTTTGAACTGCTGCGTCCGGGCCAGGTGGAAGCGGCCATGGCCGCCAAACCGGAAGCCCAGGGCGTCGTCAGGTGGGCCATGGTGTTGAACATGCAGAAGATGGATGAAGCCACCGCCAAAAAATGCATCGAGGCTTGCCACCGGGTCCACAATGTCCCTGATTTTTCAAAACCCAAGGACGCCAAGGACGCGGTGCCGCCCGAGGTTCTCCCCCGTTATGAAGTTAAGTGGCTCTGGACCGAGCATTACCACAACGCCTTCCCCGGTGAAGAGCCCCCGGTCATGCCGGAGAAGATAGCGCATCTGCCCTTCCTCCTGCTCTGCAACCATTGCGACAATCCTCCGTGCGTCCGGGTTTGCCCCACCAAGGCCACCTTCCGCCGGGAAGACGGCATTGTCAACATGGACATGCACCGCTGTATCGGCTGCCGCTTCTGCATGGCGGGTTGTCCCTTCGGGGCCCGGAGCTTCAACTGGAGAGACCCCCGGCCTTACGTGGCGGATACCTACCCGGGTTATCCCACCCGGGAGATCGGGGTGGTGGAGAAGTGCACTTTCTGCGCCGAGCGGCTGGCCCAAAACATGGTGCCCGCGTGCGTGGAGGCCTCCAGAGGTACCCTGATTTTCGGAGACCTGAACGATGAAAAGTCCAAGGTGAGGGACACTTTAAAGAGGTACTTCACCATCCGCCGCAAGGTCCATCTCGGTACAAACCCGCAAGTTTACTATATCGTGTGAGGTAGGTCATGCTTGAAAAAGCACTAGTCGGCACCAAGAGATATTACCTGCTGCTGGCCGTCCTGGCGGGAATTTTCGCCGTGGGGTTTCTCTTCTACCTGCAGCAACTGAAGGTGGGCCTGGGCATCACCGGCATGGGCCGGGACGTGTCCTGGGGCTTTTATATCGCCCAGTTCACCTATCTAGTCGGGGTCGCGGCCTCGGCGGTGATGGTGGTCCTGCCCTATTATCTCCATAATTACAAGGCCTTCGGCCGGGTAACCATCCTCGGGGAGTTCCTGGCGGTGGCCGCGGTGACCATGTGCGTCACCTTTGTGCTGGTGGACATGGGGCGGCCGGACCGGGTCTTCAACGTCTTCAAGTACCCCACGCCCAACTCCGTGATGTTCTGGGATATCATCGTCCTGAACGGCTATCTCCTGCTTAACATCCTCATCGGCTGGAACGTGCTGGAATGCGAGCGCCATTCCGCGGCGCCGCCCAAGTGGATCAAGTTTCTCAGCTACGTCTCCATCCCCTGGGCCGTCAGTATTCACACGGTGACCGCGTTCCTGTACGCGGGTCTGCCGGGCCGGGGCTACTGGCTCACCGCCATCATGGCCCCCAGATTTCTCTCTTCCGCGTTTGCTGCTGGTCCTTCGCTCTTGATTCTGCTTTGCCTGCTCGTCCGCAAGTACACCAAATTCGACCCGGGTAGGGAGCAGATCCAGAGCCTGGCAAAGGTGGTCACTTACGCCACTTTGATTAACGTCTTCTTCTTCTTCTGCGAAGTTTTCACGGTGTTCTACAGCCAGATTCCGGACCACATGCTGCACTTCCAGTATCTCTTCGGGGGGCTGCAAGGCAAGGCCCGCCTGGTGCCCTTCATGTGGTTCTCCATCGTGGGCATGACCATCACCGCCATTCTCCTCACCAAACCCAAACTGCGCCAGAATGAAAACACCCTGGCGGCTCTCTGCGGCATGGTGATCCTAACCACCTGGATCGACAAGGGCCTGGGCTTGATGACCGGCGGCTTCGTGCCCAACCCCATGGAAAAAGTGACGGAATACGCCCCCACCATCCCCGAAGCTGCGATTACCCTGGGGGTATGGGCCCTGGGCTTCCTGGTTCTCACCCTCCTCTATAAGGTGGCCGTATCCATCAAGGAAGAGATCGGGTCCTGAACAAGGCGTCAGTCCGGGGGCCTTCAGGGCCCCGGTCATTATATTTATTTAAGAGTGTAAAAATAAGGGAGGTAAAGCTTAATGGCCTGGAGAGTAGAAGTCGACGCTGACAAGTGCACCGGGGATGAAGAGTGCGTCAATGTTTGTCCAACCGGCGTTTTCGAGATGCAAGATGGCAAAGCCGTCCCCGTCAATGAGGATGAGTGCTTGGGCTGCGAGAGCTGCATCGAGGTTTGCCCCTCGGCGGCAATCGTCGTCACCGAAACCTAAGACGCTCATTCCTTTGGACTGAAAACGCCGGCCTGGAAACGGGCCGGCGTTTTTTTGTTGGCGTTTTTTTGTTTAAGATACGATATGTTAATCAGAGTTAAACGTCCAACCACTCATTATCTCTGAGAAATTGCCTCTCCCAAAAGGTCAATAAAATCCCTGGGGGATATAATCTGCGTTTCCTGGATTTTTTTAAAAGGAAAGTGCCTGGTGTTACCGGTGATCAGGTAGTCCGCCTCAGATTCCAAAGCGCATTCTAGAAATTTGTTATCTGCTGGGTCAAGGGCCACGGTATTCACGGAAACTCGTGGCTTTACCGTTAAAGCTTTTTTCCCCATCATAGATAGAAATTTGTTGATGCTTACTTGGTCGAGTTTCCTAAGCTTTTCCCTTTTCAAAACCTCGCTATATTCAAGCAATATCTCCTCGCTGAGGCAAACCGTAAGGTAGCCTTCGGAAAAAAAGGAAAGGATCAAAGCCGGATTGCTCTCAGGCTTCAGAAAGGCCGAAACTATAACATTGGTGTCAAGAACTACTTTTGGAACTGAAGGAGGCCTAATCATTCTTTGAGCGGTAAGCTGCTATCTCTGCGTCAATCTCTGCATCGCTTATTTTATCCAGGCCCGCTTCTTGTGCGCTTAACTGGATTTTCGTCAGCAGCTCCGGCTGCTTGACTATATTTCTCAGGTAATCACGAACGCTCAAAATCACCACTTTCGCTTTGCCTCTCCGACTCACCACCACCCGCACCTGCTCCTTATCAACCTCGTCCAGAAGCTCCCCAAAACGGGTGCGAGCGGTTAAGGCGTCAATTAATTTAGTTATAGGCTTGTTTTCAACCTGCAATTTCCCCTCCAAAACTCATTAATAAACTAATGAGTTTATATAGCAAGGCGACTAAGTTTGTCAAGAACCAGAATCTTACTTGGAGAGATATGTTCGAAGACGTTTTTCCAGAAACATTGGGTAAAAATGGCTATAGCGCAGGTGAGAAGTGCGAAGGTGGGAAGGCAGGGACCTCCTGTCCCCGCCCTCTCCCGGCAAGCTTCATATCCTACTTTTTCAACGGATTCACCAAATGCACCGGCACCGGGGAGCTGGCGATGACCTTTTTGGCCACGCTGCCGAATTCAACGCTGACCTGGTCCACATTTTCCGCGCCCCGGCCATGAGTGGTGATGACCACCAGATCCGCTTTTTCCTTCTCAATGGCCTTCATGATTTCGGTGGCCGCGTCCCCCTGAACCAGCCGAACTTCCAGAGCCGGGCAGGCCTTCAGTTCCGTCTGGCAGACGCTTTCCAGCTTTCTCTTGGCGTGGTCGGTTTCCCATTTCTGAAAATGTTGCAGGTATTCCGGGGTGGGCTCCCCATACGCCCCAAAATGCCTCATCAAATCCGTGCCCACATAGAGCAGGATGACCTTGGCCTTATACTTCTCCGCCAGTGATTCCACATTCTTCGCAGCTTTGATCGAGTTCTTCGACAGGTCCGTGGGCCACAGGATGGTTCGCACTTCCATGGATAGTATCCTCCTCGCTGAATGTGCTCTTAATTATAAGTACACGGGCAGCGTGAGGAAAGGGGTTTTGTAATTTCTTCATTTTTTTCTCAAGCTTCAATGGGACTAAGAATCCTGAGGTTTTGGATTTGCGTCCCGGGAATAGATGGTTAATTTTTAAGGTTAAGTTCTTAAACGATCCTGATCCCCAATCAATTTGAGGAATCCTTTGACTCCCAGCCCTGGATCCTGCAATATTTTTTCTTTCTTAATCGCCGCCATTTTCCGGTGGGCCTGGCCCATCATCGTGGGCACCCTAATCATCGGCGTCCTGTCCGTATATTATTCTTTTTATTACCTGTCGATGGCGACCAGCCGGGATGTGTTGGTGTCCGGGGATCAGCGCCTGATCCGGCTAAGCAGGGAATTTGATAAACAGTTCGGCTCCCGGGACAATCTGGTGGTAGTGGTGGAGAACTCCAATCTCACCCGCTCCATTCAGTTTGTCGAGGCCCTGGCTCAGGAATTGCGGAAATATCCCGAAGAATTCCGGGATCTTTTCTACCGCTTCGATCCTGAAAAATTCAAAAAATGGGCCTTGCTTTACGTGGACCAGAACCAATTGCAGGAATTGAAGAAAAAGCTGCAAGAGCATCGCCCGGAGATCGAAGCCCTAGCCGCGGACCCGAGGCTTTACCGCTTTTTCCTAGTGCTAAACGAGGAAATCACCCGGGCCTCCATCGGCCATTTCTTCACCGGTTTTTTGGAAGAAAAACCTGAGGGAAAATTTCCAGACTTGGCCTTCCTGGAAGCGACCTTGAAGCAGATGGAACTTTTTCTTGAGGGAAGAGACTCTTACACTTCCCCCCTGGAAAACATCTTTCCCGGAGCTTTTTCCGCTCTCAATGAGACAGGGTATTTTCTCACGGAAAATGATAAGTATCTCCTTTTCCTAGTGACCTCCCAGGAAAACGGCTACACATCCACGGAAAAGTGCCTGGCGCGGTTGCGCCAGGTTATTGCGGAAGTTAAAACCCGGTTTCCCGGCATCCAGGTGGGGGTAACCGGCCCGGGGGCCTTGGAAACTGATGAAATGACCAGCGCCATGGCTGACGTGGGCCTTGCCTCCTGGGTGTCTCTGTTAAGCCAGACGTTGCTCATCGTCTGGTTTTTCCGCAGCCTCAAGAGGGCCCTGGTTCAAGGTCTGGTGCTCTTCATGGGACTGTGCTGGACTTTCGGGGTGGCCACCCTGGTGGTGGGACACTTAAATATCCTCTCCATAGTCTTCGGCCCCCTGTTATTAGGGATCGCCGTGGACTTCGGCATTCACTGGTACTCCCGCTTCGAAGAAGAACAGGGTGATCTGCCCGCTCCCTCTGGGGAAAACTGGGAATGCACCATGCGGCAGGCGACCCCGGGCATCTTCTACGCGGCCCTGACCGCGGTGGTGTCGGTCCTCCCCTTGATCTTCACCGGCTTCAAGGGCCTGGCGGAGCTGGGACTGATCATTACCCTGGGTATTGGCCTGCACATCTTCCTCTCCCTGGGGTTTCTCCCGGCCCTGGCCGCAGTGACCGAGCGATGCCACCATCAACCGGAACCCGGGCCGGAACCCGAACCGGAAGGGGGATGTGGGTGTCATCCAGAACCTTTTCTGGCTATCAAGTGGCGACATCCGCTAGTCATTGTCTGCTTGGGGGTTTTGGTCACGATCATCGGCGGCGTAAGCCTCTGGCATGTCCCTTTTGACCTCAATCCCTTACACTTGCAGAATCCCAAGACTGAATCCGTGGTCTGGGAGTTGAAGCTGATCAAGGAGTCCAAGTATTCCACCTCCTACGGCACCATGATGGTCTGTGACCTCAAGGAGCTCCCCGGAACCATAGAAACTTTAAAGAAGCTGGACACCATCTCCCAAGTCGAATCCATCCTCTCTTTTCTGCCTTCCCAGGTGGCAGCCAAGCAACCTCTTATCCAGGAATTGCAGCCCGTCATCAATGAAGTGAACTTCGACGCAGCCTCTCCGCCCCCTTCAAAACCAGGGGAATTGCGTCCGATCCTGGGACGCATCTATTTCAAACTGTCTCAGGCGGAAGAATCCGACTGGGAACCGCAGGACCTGCCCGTTCTGGAACAGGTTAAGGAAGTGAACCGGCATCTGGTTAGACTGATCTCCCTCCTGGAGTCGGGGGAGGATTCCCGGATTGCATCGCGCCTGGCCGCGTTCGAGAAGGAGTTTATGGCGGACCTGCAAGATAAATGGGAACTGCTCAAAACCAACCTCAAATGGGCCTGGAAACCTCCGGTTATCAATGATCTGCCCCTGGAAGTCCGGGAACGGTTCATCAGTAAATCAGGGAATTATCTGATCCGGGCCTTTCCCGCCCAGGACATCTGGAATCCCCAACCGTTGAGCCGCTTTGTCCGAGAATTGCAAAGCGTCGATCCCGAAGTGGTGGGCGACCCGGTTCTGCTCTATACTTTTACCCTGAGTTTTCGCAACGCCTGTCTCTGGGCCGCGGGCATGTCAATGCTGGGAATTACGATCATGATGATCTTCCTGCTGCGCAGCGTGAGATTAACGGTCCTGGCCCTTATCCCCTTGATGGTGGGCACCGCTTTGACCGTGAGCCTGATGTGGCTTCTGGAGGTGCCTTTCAATCAGGCCAATGTCCTGTTCCTCCCCTTAATTCTGGGGGAAGGAGTGGAGTATGGCATTGTCATTCTGGCCCGATGGCAGATGGAGGAATCGGCCCGGGAAATCACCCTGCCAGCCAGCACCGCCAAAGGGGTCATGCTGGCTGCGCTAACCACGGCCGTGGGGTTCGGCAGCTTGATGATCTCCGGACACCGGGGGACGTTCAGTCTGGGGCTGTTGTCCACCATCGGCAGCCTGAGCGTGCTGCTGGCGGCCCTGAGTATCCTGCCCGCGTTCCTTCGTTTGCTAAGAGAACGCCGTGGCGCAGATCGCGCGTCGATGGCAAGCAGCAAGTCCTAAAAGCCGCCCGAACTCAACATCAAAGAAAACGGGGCGGAAGAAAGCCTCTGCCACCCCGCATCTGAAACTGCGGCGCCTCCTAGGGGAGCAGGTCAAGCAGCCTGTTTTTGGCTGTAGCTCCTCTGAAAAGCCAAGGCCGCGGTGGGGCAGCTACCTACGCAGAGGCTGCACTTGAGGCAATCGCCCCGGTTGGGCATGAACTCCTGATCTTTCAAGGCCACCGGCGCCAATTGCATGGGGCAGGTGCGGGCGCAGACGCGGCACTCCGTGCATTTTTCCTGGGATAGAGTCAGGGGGTTCCGGTTCTTGCCCACCCAGTTGGACATGGTACCGATGGGGCAGATATAACACCAGGTCCGCTGCTGGAAAATAACGCCCAAACCCACGCCCACCGCAGTGGTGATGGAGAGCAACAGGACGAAAAACCCGCCGATGGCCCAGGGGTCAGGCCACAACCGGACGATCTGGAAAGTCAGGATGCTCAGCAGCAAGGTCATGACCCCCAGCCGCAAAGGAAGGGTGCGGAATACCCGGGGGATGCGCCGCTGGGGGCTGATGCGGGCCAAAAGGCTGTCTTCGAAAGACCCCCGGGGACAGAGCCAGTCGCACCAACTGCGACCCTTGAACGCGGCCAGGCCGATACCCAGAAGCATACACACCGGGATGAAATAGCCGACCAGGGGATAGAGCCACCCTGCTCCCAGGAGGAGCAAAAACGCCGTCCCCAGAATCATCTGTTTTATCCGGCGCTTCTTCCGGGCCTGGACTGCTTGGGCCCGACTTTCTTTGGGGTCTAACACCGGATTCCGGAGGTCAAATTTACCATTGCCCTCCCTATCTGAAGCAGCCTGGAGAATTTGTAAGGCCATTTGCAATCTCCTGTAATTAATTAATAGTTTAGCAACTATGCAACAATAGACCCCAAAAAAAAATTATGTACTGACCAGTTTTTTCCGATCTGCTATGCCGTCTCCGCGTCCAGTTTCTCCGCCAGAAGAATACTCCGGGAGAGTTCGCCTCTGGCGGTGAGCGCTTCCAGCAAAACCAGGCGCATAATCTTGCAAGCCTCGGCAATGTGCGGAGTGCCCAGGCGATAATAAATGGTGGTGCCTTCCCGCCGGGAGACCAGGATGCCTTTTTGCTTCATTACTCCCAGATGCTGGGATAAATTGGCTTTGGCCACGCCCAGGGCTTGTACCATGGCCCCCACGGAGAGTTCTCCCTCTTTTAACAGATTGAGAATCTGCAGTCTCTTGGGGTTGGCCAGGGTTTGGCACATATCGGCCTGCATTTCCCAAAGCCGGGCTTCTTCCGGGGAAATCGCAGGGGGCTTCACAGGCCCTGGTTTATTATTGTTGCGAATCATTGAAACAAATATACGCCTGATGGATTCCCATGTCAAGGGACAAATTTCTGACTTTAACAAAATATCTCATACCACCTTTCGGTTTTGCTTTAGAATACAAATTTATGCGCCATGTTTTTGTCAGGTTTTTTAACTTTGGACTTTGGACCATGAACTTTTCAGAACTCTGTTCTGAGTTTTTGTCTGGGTTTAGTCTGGAGCTTTTGACAACTTCCTTGATAGTGCCTATACTCAGCTGAGCATACTGAATTTAGTTTTTTCCCTGGGGTTTTCCCAGGAACAGCGTGGCGCTCACCCCAACCGGGGCGGAATCGTCACCATGGAGTTAAGGGCATGGACCTGGCGGCTTGGGGACTGGATAAACTGGATTGGGCCTTTTTTCTGGGCATCCTGAACATCGTCATCATCGACCTGATTCTGGCCGGGGATAACGCGGTGGTCATTGCCATGGCCGTGCGCTCCCTGCCCCGGCGGCAAAGGAGTTGGGGCATCTTCCTGGGAGCGGGCGCGGCAGTGATATTAAGGGTGGTGCTCACCTTCTTTGTAGCCCAATTATTAGAAATATCCTTTATTAAGCTGGCGGGGGGGGTGCTCATCGCCTGGATCGCGGTCAAGCTCTTCCTGGAGGGCGCGCCCGAACAAGCGGATAAGGAGGCCCGCACCTTGTGGGCGGCGATGCGCCTTATCGTCATCGCCGACATCACCATGAGCACCGACAACGTTCTGGCCGTGGCCGGGGCCTCCCACGGCAACCTCTTCCTCCTGATCTTTGGGTTGGCCCTGTCCATTCCTTTTGTGGTCTTCACCAGCAACTTGCTGGCCATGCTCATGGACCGCTACCCCATTATCATTTATCTGGGAGCCGCGGTGCTGGGCCGGGTGGCCGGAGAGATGATCTTTACCGATCCCTGGGTGATGCGCTGGTTACAGATGCCAACCTGGTTCAACTACGCCATGGAGGCGGTATTCGCGGTGGGGGTCATAGTGGTGGGCAAGCTATGGATCAGATTTATTTTTCGCAAGGATGAGGAAACGGAACAATCCCCGGGCAGTTAGTTTTTCCCAGTGAAATCTTACGAGGTGCAGACATGGCTATCCTGACTATTTCCCGGGAGTACGGCAGCGGCGGCCGGGAGATCGGCCGCCGGGTGGCTGAGCGGCTTAACTACCGCTATGCCGACAAAGAATTGCTCTTTCAAGACCTGGATAAAGGCGGCCCCCGCTGGGGTAAAGTGGCCCGGGATCTGGACGAGGTTTGCCCCACCGTCTGGGAGCGCTACGACTGGGAATACCGGGGTTACGTGGCCCTGGTGGAATCCCTGATCCTGACCTATGCCGCGGCTGATAAGGCGGTGATCATCGGCCGGGGCGGCTCTTTTCTGCTGGAGGGCGTGTCTTTCTGCCTGCGGGCCCGGCTGGTGGCCCCCCTGGAGGTGCGGATCACCCGCATCATGGAGAGGGAACGTTTAAGCCGGGTCGCGGCCGAGCGGCTCATCACCCGGGTGGACGGTGAGCGGGCCTGTTTTATCAAGGCCAATTACGGCTCCGAATGGCATGAGGACCGGTTCTACGATATGACTTTGAATACCAGCAGTCTTACCTACGACCAGGTGGTGGACATCCTGGTGGAGGCTTTGGGGGAGAAGGACCGCCTGGCCACCCCTGAAGCCAGGGCGGAACTGGAGCGCAGGGCCCTGGCCTACCGGCTCAAAGCCCGGGTGGCCACCGACCCCAAAGTCTTTGTCCCTACCCTGGAGGTGAGCCTGGAAGAGGGGACTATCGTGGTCACCGGCATCATCCACAGCCCCAAAGAATCGCACCTTCTGAAGGAGATTGCCAAGGAGGTTTGCGGAGATTATCCGGTGCGCCTGGACCTGCACCACCGGGTGTAATACAGTTTTTAGTTGTTGGTTTTCAGTTTTTAGTTAAAAGAATTTTAATTACCAATAAATGCCTCAATTTCCTTCATCGGGTCCGGGTCTAGGGACCAGGTAAAGAAAATAATTCTCCTCCGGCACCAGGCTGCGGTTGAATTTATTTAGAGGAACTACGGGCAACTCACCCGGAGGCAGCTCGTAATTCAACAGCAATAAGGTATCTTGTCCGCTCTGGCGGCTTAACTTCTTAGCTTGCTTCACCAATTCCTCCGGTTTTAACTCCGTTTTTCTCTCCCGGTTCCAAACGACAAATGATCCCATTACCCGGCTGGCGGGGTAATAGATGCGGCAGTCCAGGAAACCGGCCACCGAGGACGCGGCGTCATCCGCGTGCCCTAGAATCGGCAGCCGGTCCAAACGGTTTTGCTGGATAAAAGCAGCGGTCTCCCGGCTCTCGGAGAAGGGGTAAAGCAGGTCCAGGGACGCGGCCCAGACCCCGGCCAGGAGGTGAGCCGCCAGGAGGACGGTAATCGCCTGATCGCGGTGGGCTCGGCAGAAACCGGCCAGGGTTTGGATAAATGTCGAAGAATTCTTTTCTTCCCGATTGGTAGCGGACAACCATAAGGCGGCGATGAACAACAGGTACAAGTGTCCGTGGTGCCGCAGGGACCCCGGATATTTCACATAGGTGAAGGCCAGGATTCCCAGGGTGCCCACGGCGTACAAGAATAAAGGGAGCAGCTGCCGCCAGAAAAACAATAGCCCGATGGCCAGGAGAACTATCGACAGTAAGGCTTGCAACCACAGATTGGAGATAATGTTGCTACCCCAAAAATGGTAATCAAGCCCGGGCACAGGCACATAGCTCTTCCAGACCGCGGCCAGGGTCCGGGCCAGGTGGAGCAGGTCTAGGTCCCATTTCCAGCCCACGGCAAAGCCTGAATCCGGCGGAGGCACCAGTTGCAGCAGGGAGAGGCCGATGCCCAGAAGGACTAAAGCGAGAGCGACCATAACTTTCCAGATGACAGCGGCCCGGTCCCGGAATGCGGCCCAGAGAAGAATTGCTGCCAAGGCCAGGGCCAGCAATAAGCCATAGACGTTGGTCTGGCATAAAAAGAACAGAATAAGGCCCAGAAGCAGATAATTCCGTGGATTCGTGCGGCAAAAGACGGCCAGAAAGGAAAAAAGCCCCAGGACTCCTAGGCCGTAGTTGCGGCTGATCACCGTATACTCATAGAAAGGAAAGTAACCCAGAATAAACAAAATCTTCTGCAGCCGGGTAAAAGGGGAATAGCGGAGAAAGACGTAAACCGCGGCCGTGGCCACCAGCAGGTGCAGGAGCTGCATCCCCAGCGGGTTAAAGGAAACGCGGCTAAGCAGATAAAGGCCCAGGTGCCAGAGGCCCGGGTGGCCTTCATATCTGAGATTACGGAACAACTCCGGGAGGGAAAGGCTTTCTTTGGCAAGGAGCCAGGCCTGCCATTCGTCCTGCCACATTTCATGGCGAAGCAAGAGAATTAGGCCCAGGCAGAAAAACCCCATGACCGCGGGCAGCAAGAAGCGGAGGTCGGTGTCTCCCTGTCCTGTGAGATCCGCTCTATTTTCCGGCCGGGGCTCCATCCTTGCTAAATTATCAGTAAATCATGGTGGGGGAAAGGGGAAGAACTTTTGGCTCCATCTGACTAGCCAATAAAATTCTAAATCGCCAAACTATTTCCTTACCTCTTCCCTCTCCCCCCTGGTCCCTGGTCCCTGGCCCCTCCTCACTGCTCACTGCTTACTGCTCACTGCTCACTTCCCGATCAACTCCTCGCGGCTTCCAGCCCGGGCTGGTAAAATTTCCGGGAATATTCCTTCACCATGCGCCGGGCGCTGAATTGCGCTCCCAGACTCTTCATGGCCTCCTTCATCATTTTCACCCAGCCCTCGGGGACCCCCCGGTCGTTAACCCGGTAGAACAGGGGAATGATCTCTTTCTCCAAAATTTCGTAAATGGTTGCTGCGTCCGCGGCATCCCGGTCTCCGCTTTCCGCGCCGGGGAAGGCCCAGCCGTTTTTGCCGTTAAAACCTTCCAGCCACCAGCCGTCCAGAATGCTCAGATGCAGCACGCCATTGATCGCGGCCTTCATGCCGCTGGTACCGCAGGCCTCCAGGGGCGGCAGGGGGTTGTTGAGCCAGACGTCCACGCCGTGCACCAGGTATTGGGCCACCTGCTCCCCATAATCCTCCACAAACGCGATCCGCCCTCCCAGGTCCGGGTCCCGGGCAAAATTGAAGATCCGTTGCAGGATTTTCTTCCCAGGATCATCCGCGGGATGGGCCTTGCCCGCAAAGATGATTTGCAGGGGCCGCCAATCATCATTGAGCAGTTTTTTTAAGCGTTCCACGTCATGGAAAATTAAGTCCGCGCGTTTATAGGTGGCAAAGCGCCGGGCAAAACCCAGGGTCAAAGCCGAGGGGTCCAGCAGCGCGCCCCCCACCACCACGTTGTCCAATCCCACCCGCTCATGCACCCAGCGCTGCCGGGTGCGCTCCCGGATGTAATTGACCAGCTTGATCTTCTTGCGGTAGTGCAGGGACCAAAAATCCCCGTCCGGGATATCATCCACTAACCCCCAAACCTCCGGTTTATCCTGTTCCTCCAGCCAACCAGGCCCCCCGCACTCCATGCAGCGCAGTTCGACCTTGGGGTCGATCCAGGTGGGCACGTGCACGCCGTTGGTGATATGGCCAATGGGCACCTGTTCCACCGGCAGGTCCGGCCAGAGGGATTGCCACATGTGCCTGGACACCTCCCCATGTTTCCGGCTAACTCCATTGTGATAGGCGGACAGGCGCAGAGCGAACGCGGTCAGGTTAAAACCGGCGTTGGGAGGGTCGGTGGGCGAGACTCCCAGTTTCAGGAATCCATCCCGATCCAGCATGGGGTAGCATTGACAGATGTATTTATCCACCAAATCAAAGGGGAAGACGTCATGCCCGGCAGACACTGGGGTATGAGTGGTGAACACCGAGGTGGCCCGCACCCTAAGTACCGCTTCTTCATGGCTCAATCCCGCATCCACCCGCTCCCTGACCCTTTCCAGCAGGGCCAGGGCCGGATGGCCCTCGTTCAGGTGCAACACCGCATGCTTAATACCCATGGCGGCCAGCATCTGGCTGCCGCCGATGCCCAGGACGATTTCCTGAAGCAGGCGCTGTTCCATGTCGCTGATATAAAGATGGTTGGAGATGCTCCGGTGCCCGGGGTCGTTAATTTCCAAATCGGTATCCATCAAATACAAGGGAATACGCCCCACCATCACCTGCCACACGGACACGTGGATGGGCGGATCGGTGAAAGGAACCTGTACCGTGAGATGGCCCCCCTTGTCGTCCAGTACCCGGGTGATGGGGGCCGCGTCCCGGTCCAGGGCTTCATCCACGCCTTCCTGCCAACCGTCGGCGTTGATCTTCTGGCGCACGTACCCGCCCGGATACATAAACCCCACGGCCACCATGGGAATGCCCAGGTCGCTGCATTCTTTGAGATGGTCCCCGGCCAGAAAACCCAGGCCCCCGGCATAAAAAGGCAGCGAATGGTGCAACCCGTACTCCAGGGAGAAATAAGCGATGGGCAGGCACTCGCCGGGGATGATATTTTCCGTAAACCAGCAGACCTGGGTCTGGGTCTGAGTGCGGAATTTAGCCAGCACCGCGTCATACTGGCGCAGATACTCCGGGTCCGCGGCCGCGGCCTCCAGGGATCGGAGCGGCAGCACCCTAAGGAGCTTCACCGGGTTATGACCGGTGGCCTTCCAGGCCCCCCGGTCCAGGAGCTTGAAGAGCATCCGGGCCTCCGGGTGCCAGCTCCACCAGAGGTTGTAGGCCAGTTCCCCCAAGCCTGCGATGCGTTCGGGTAGGGGGGGAAACCGGGATTGGAGGTCATCCATGGCGATTCCTTGGTTCAAAGTTCAAGGTTCAAAGTTCAAAGTTGGTAGGACAACCCTTACCCCTTCTTAATGGCTTTTCCTCTCAGCCGACTTCCTCAAAAATAATACCTAACTGAGTTAAGGCAAGGGGATCAAGCCATTATGCGATGGTGCTCAGATCACCAGGGCTTGCAGATTGACAACCTCCTTCCGGTGTTTAAGTTATGGTTAATTTTGGGGACGCCGCGAAAACCTTGAACGTTGAACCTTGAACCTTTCGGGAGGAATATGAAAGTTCTGGTTGTCTATTACTCCATGTACGGCCACGTCCTGCAAATGGCTCAGGCTGCGCTGGCGGGGGTGCAAGAGGTGAGGGGAGTGGAGCCGGTTTTGCGCCGGGTCCGGGAGTTTGAGGACATTGAAAAAGATATCCCCAACCACGAACACGCCCTGGCGGTGTGGAACCAGCAGAAGGATATTCCCGTCTGCACCCTGGAGGACCTGAAAGACGCGGACGGCTTCCTTTTCGGCACTCCCACCCGCTACGGCAACATGACTGCGCAAATGAAGCGCCTTTTCGATTCCACCGCCAAATTGTGGCTGGAAGGGGCCTTTGAGGGCAAGCCCGCGGGGATTTTTACCTCCACGGCCACCGTCCACGGCGGCCAGGAGACCACGCCTTTGACCATGATGCCGCCTTTGCTGCACTTAGGGATGGTCATCGTCGGGGTGCCCTATTCCACCCCGGGGATGCTGCACACCGAAGGCCGGGGCGGTACCCCCTACGGCGCGTCTACCGTGGCGGGCTCCAGCAACGAACTGCAACCCGCGGCGGAAGACCTGGCCATCGCCCGGGCCCTGGGCCGCCGGGTGGCGGAGGTGGCGAAGAAGCTGCGATGATTACAGGGGGCAGGGGCCAGGGATCAGGGATCAGTAGCCAGTAGCCAGTGATCGGTGATCAGTAATCAGTAATCAGTAATCAGAGAGAGGCGAGCCGTAAGCAGTAAAAAAAGTTCAAGGTTGAGACCTCTGCGAAAATCCCCAACCTTGTCATTCTGAGGGAGCGGAGCGACCGAAGAATCTCGTAGTTCCCATTAGATACGAGATTCTTCACTCCGCTGCGCTCCGTTCAGAATGACAGAATAGGGACTTTCGCAAAGGTCTCAGGTTCAAAGTCAAAAAACATCCCAAAATCGCAGATTTTTTACTGACCACTGGCTACTGGCTACTGGCAACTGGCAACTGGCAACTGCTCACTGCTCACTATTACAAGGAGACGTCTATGGCTAAGATAGAGCATTTAAAGGCTGAGGCCCGGGAAGCGGCCAAGTTGCGGGGACACAGGCTGGGGAGATTTAAGGAATCGGTCGTTACCCCGGAGTCCGGCAAGGGAGGCGAAAGACCGGCGTGGGTGGCGGTCTGCGACATCTGCGCGGCGTTAGTGGTGGTGGACCCGGCCCCGGCTCCCGGCGAGCCCGAAATCCTCGGGGAAGGCGTCAACCGGGACTGCCGGGCCATCGACCAGGAGTGGCACGAGACGGCCTAGAGAGGGCTGCAAGCCCCAACCTCCTGCTATAAAATTCGATTATCTCGGGCTTAGCCATTTGGAGTTTTTAGTTTTTGTTAAAAAATTAAACATTATAAAAAGTTACATCGATTCCATACCACTTGAAGTGCGGATGAACCTTGGTGGCCCAGGCTGAGCAAAATCTTTTTTCCATCCCACTTCTTTCTGCAAATTCCGTAAATTGCTTTAACGGACCAAATCCATTCTCCTTCCAATAATTAATGCCCTTTGATAAAAAAAGAGCGCTCACTCCATTTAATCCTTTGGGGGGCCGCGTCCAGGTTTTGTACAATGGGGGGCAGACGCGGCAAAGGAATCTCGAACTATAGGGGAGAGCCTTCATGGAATCGGGGAACCAAGCAAACGGCGGGAGTAAGAGAATGTCATCGCGTTTCTACCTCAAACGGGGCTGGATAGCGTTCTGGACCGCGCTAGTCCTCCTGGTCCTGGCCGGGGCCTGGGCCGGCGATTCTTGGAGCAAAAAACCGGAAGCACCCGCCAAGGCCGCGTTCGATGCCGCCAAGCACTTCACCATCGAAAAAATCGAACCTGATCCGGCAAAGGAGGAGATCAGGATCTTCTTCAGCCATCCTCTCCCTCTGGGATTTCTGCGCCAAAACCTCAGGCTGCTGCCTCGGAGCAAGGTGGATTGGACCCGTTCCACTATTACCGACGCGGGCCTGCTTACCATCAAAGGAGCTTTCGTTTATGGCACCACATATGGAGTCTCTCTACCCGGAGATCAGAAGGTCCAAAATCTGACTTATTTCCCCACGGTGAGCAGCTTCCGTATGCCCGACCGCCCGCCCAGGATAGAGTACGTGGAGGCGAAAAACGTCATCGAGCTGGACAGCCGCCAGCTCCTACACGTGCGCACCCAGAACGTGGGTAACCTGCTGGTGGAAGAAGTGAAACTGCCTCCTGTTCTTCTGCCTCTGGCCCTGGCTGCGGAACAGGACCCCGCGGCCTGGGATCAAGAGATAGAAAATCTCAAAAAAGCCACGGCCCAGGCCGAAGCGCTGGTGCAAGGTCAGAAAGGGCTGGCTCCTTTCTGGACTAAGTTGCACGAAGATAAGCAACTTTTTGCCGCACCCGGGGAGAAGAACAAAGTCCAGGCCGTGTCCTTGCCCCTTACCTTCCGCCAGGCTCCGGACCAAGGAGCGCTGGCCCTCATCCGGGTGCGGGACCCCCAGGACCCCAAGATCGGCTCCGGTCCCCGGGTCTTTAAGGTCACCGACCTGGGTCTGACTTATAAATTAGGGAGCGGCAGCCTGCTGCTTTGGGTCACCTCGCTGAAGACCGGCGCGCCTGTATCCGGAGCCCAGGTTGCCGCGGTCAGCCAGGACCTGGAAGTCTTCCCCTTGGGTTATACCGATAAAGACGGCATCCTCATCTGGCAGGACCAGGAATTGGGGGGGATTTCTCTCAAACAGTTAGGGCAATTCGGCCCGGTGAAAAGGAAGGTGGTCCGGGAAAACCTGAAATTTATCCTGGCTGCAAGCAAGAACGATGTCTCCTGCATCGAACTCAAACCCCAGGGCGATTTAAAGGCCCTGGGCGTCTGGCAGGCCCCGGGGGACGAAAAGCCGCGCACCCTCACTGGCCAGGTCTTCACCGAACGGGGTGTTTACCGCCCGGGTGAGAAGGTTTTTTACAAGGGTTCGGTCCGGGAATATGCCACGGGCAAGATCACACCCCCTACCGGCAACCCGGTGTCCTTTGAGGTGCGTAATTCCAAGCAGGAACAGGTTTTTTCCGCCGATTCCCGGTTGTCGGATTTCGGCACCGCTGCAGGAGAAGTCAAGGTGGAGCCCCACTGGCCCCTGGGCACTTATACTCTTACTCTCAAGTTCGGCAGCAAGCCTGTTAAAAAAGAGGTTAAGGAAACCCGGGAGAACCAGGAGGATGAACCGGCCGAAGGGGAACCGGAGCCCGGAGAGGAAGACGACCTCCAACCCATGCGGGAGAAAAGGTACACCACGGAGTGCACCTTCCAGGTCCAGGAATTCAAACCTCCCCGGCATTTCGCGGAGGTTTCTTTCCAACGCTTTACCAAGACCGTCAAAGACAAAGACCAAAAGGACCTCCCCCGGGAGTTCGTGCGCATCACCCTCAGCGGCTCTTACTATGCTGGCGGGCCGGTGAAAAACGGCCAGGTGCGCTGGAAGATTCACCATACCAAGACCAGCTACCGGGTGCCCGGCCAGGATGATTTCACCTTCGGCTGTGAGGGTGAAGAAAAAGGAGAGCTGCTGGAAGGCGGCCAGGCCGTTTTGGACCAGAAAGGCCAGACGGTCCTGGAATTCCCCCTGGACCGCCAGGTGCTCACCGGCCAGAACGGCCTGCTGGTGGTGGCTACGGTGGTGGATTTCGACGGCCGCCCCGCCACCGCCACCAAGCCCTTCCAGGTGGAACCGGAGTACCTGGTGGGCATCGGCCCGCATCCGGAGCGGGTCAAAGCTCATCAGCGGCAGGTTCTGCGGCTGCGGTTGGCCCGGCCTGACGGCAAGCTGATCAAATCCGGCGCCATCCAGGTGGAGGTCATGGAGAAACGCTGGGGGTACCTGCCCAAGCGGAACGAGCAAGGGGACGTCTTCTGGCAGGACCAGGAGTTGTGGCGGCGGAGCGGCAGCACTGTCGATCTGAAACTGGAGAAAGGAGAAGCGGTCTATCGTTTTGAATTTCCCCAGGGCGGCCAATACCTCCTGGCCTTCTCCCATCAGGATGATCAGGGACGGCGTTTCACCTCCTCCACCTTGTATAGCGTCTCGGGCGATATTTTCTGGGATGCCGAACCCCGGAAGGAAAGGCCTTACCAAACCCTGGCCCTGGCCGCGGACCAGAAGGCATACAAACCGGGGCAAACCGCCAGGCTGACCATCAGCCCGCCCCGCAGCGTGGCCCGCTACCTGGTGACCCTGGAGCAAAACGGCGTCTTGCAGCACCGGGTGCTCACCGGGGAACAAGGCCTCCAGGCGCTGGAGCTGCCCATCCAGGCGAATTATGCCCCCAACGTCTTTGTCTCGGTCCTGGGCCTTACGCCCCGGGGAGAGTTCCCGGTCCTGCCGGGCCGCTATGATACCGAGGCCCCGGGATTTCTCTGGGGGAATATCAATCTGCCCGTGCGCCTGGAAGTAGACCCCCTGGTGGTGAAAATCAGCCCTGGGAAAAAGGACCTCAAGGCCGAACCGGCGGCCAAGGTGGAGCTGGATTTCCAGGTGCAGACCCCGGATGGGAAGGGGGTTGACGCAGAGTTGGCGGTGGCGGTGGTGGACGAAGCGGTCCTGGCCCTCACCGGCTTTAAGACCCCCACCCTGGACCAACTGCTGCGCTTCGATCAGCCGCTGGCGGTGTATACCGGAGAACTCCGGACCATGCTGGTGCACCAGACCCCCTTCTACCTGGCCCGGAGCGAGACGCTCACCGGGGGCGACGGCATGAGCGAATCGGCCCTGGCCCAGTTGCGCAAGCGCTTCGAGCCGGTGGCCTATTTCAACCCCGCGCTGCGCACCGATGCCGAGGGCCAGGCCAAAGTCTCCTTCACCCTGCCGGATAACATGACCACCTACCGGGTGTACGTGGTGGCCCAGGATAAGAGCAGCCGCTTCGCCAGCCCGGAGCGGCCGCTGTTGGCCACCAAGGATTTTTATATTGAGCCCGGACTACCCGGCTTCTTCACCAAGGGGGACCGCTTCCAGTTCCAGGTGGCGGCCTTCAATAAGAGCGCAGTCGCCGGGTCGGTGAAGTTCAGCGCCGCGGCCACCGGGGGGCTCTCCCTGAAGACCCTGGCGCCGGAAGTCAACCTGCCGGCCCAGGATAGCGTCAAGCTTAACGTCGCGGGTGAAGCCACCCTCCCCGGGCCGGCCACCGCCCGTTTCACCGGGGAGTTTCAGCAAAAAACCGACGCGGTGGAACTGCCCGTGAAAATCAACTCTGGCTTCATGCGGGAGACCATCGCGACTGCTGGTTCTATCTCCGGGAAAACCATCTTCAAAGTGCCTCTACCGTCCTATTTGACCGCGGCCGGAGGCAAGGAGGTGAACCCCCAGGAGATCAAGGCCCACCTCACCCTGGCCGCGTCGCCTTTTGTGAAGATGTCCAGGGCTATCCGGTATCTGCTCGCCTACCCCTATGGTTGCGTGGAGCAGACCAGCTCCGGGGTGCTGGCCCTGGCCAGCCTCCGGGGCCTGGTCCAAAACGGCCAGATCTCCGGGGTGACCCTGGAGGAAGTGGATAAATATCTACAAAAAGGCGTGGCCCGCCTCCTGAATCTGCAAATCGGCGGCGGGGGGTTCCCCTATTGGCCGGGCCAGCAGGAACCGCACCCCTGGGGCAGCATTTACGCCACGGCCGCGCTTTTGCAAGCCCGGGCCCAGGGAATGCCGGTGTCTGACAGGGCCATGAACGATGCCACCAATTACCTGTACCGCGTCATCAGAGACCAGCGGCTCTCGCCTTCCCTCGAAGCCTTCGCAGCCTATCTGGTGTCTCTGAACAAGAGCCTGGACCGGTCCACTTTCAATACGGTGGTGCGCGACTATAACCGCTTCCCCCGGGAGGCCAAGCTCTTGACGCTTCTGGCCGCACAGCAGTCGGGGCTTAAGCCGGTTAAAGAGCTGGTGCCCATGTTGAAGCCTCTCCTGGAAGGGAAGCCCGAAGCGGACGGGGCCCAGGACGAATTCATGGCCCATTACCGGACTCCGGCCCTGGCGCTGTTGGCCGCGCAGGCCATCATGCCCCAAGATCCCTTAACCGCCAAAGCGGCCGCGGCCCTGATGGGGGGCGTGGATGAACAGGGCATCTGGACCTCCACCAGCGATACCGGCTGGGCTCTTCTGGCCCTGGGGAAACACTTCCAGAAGGCCTCGTTCAGCGGCGGTCCCGGCATGATAGTGGTGAGCCAGCCCCAGGGCCCCACCCAGGAAATCACTCTGGACCCCCGGCGCTCCCAAACCATCACCCTTGATTCCGCGGCCCTACTGGAGCAGTCTATGGTGACTCTGGAGGCCCAGCCGGGGCGTTCCTGGTTTTATCAATTGGAACTCACCTATCCTCGCCTTGACCTGGCCCCCACCGGCGCGGCCCAGGGTTTCAAGGTCTCCCGGACCATCGCCAACACCGACGGCACCAAGGAGATTCGGGTGGGCGACCTGGTGAAAGTGACGGTGCAGGTGGAACCCTCGGCCCGGGCCAGCCGCTACGTGGTGATCGACGATCCCTTGCCCGCGGGCCTGGTGGCGGTGAACCCGGTATTTCAGACGGAGGAGCCTGCCGCGGAGGAAGAAGACCGGTTCGAATACTTCTCCCCGGACGGCATGATGCGTTTCCGGCCCAACCACCTGGAGATGCGGGAAGACCGGGTCCTGGCCTTCCGGAACTGGGTCTATTCCGGCCCCCAGGTCTTCGAATACTACGCCCGGGCGGTGTGCGAAGGGACCTTTACGGCCCCGGCCACCAAGGTATCGGCCATGTACGCGCCCCTGGTTTACGGCTGCACGCCCAAGGGGGAGATAACCATCAAGGGGCGGCAGTGAGAGTTCAAGGTTCAAGGTTCAAAGTTAAGAGTCGTCCATGATTAGATGGTTTAAAGCTGACCGGTTCTTGGCGGTTTTCGCTCTGGCCGGACTCCTAATCTTAGGGGCTTTCTGGTTGGAGAGCCTCACCCGAGTGGACCCCGCGGCCCTGGACCCCCAGCCCGGACCTCTGGTGCTGGATCGTCAAGGCAATGTGCTCTATTTAGGTCTTGCTCCGGGAGGCAGCCGGGTGGTGAAGCTGCCTCCGGGTCCACTGCCAGATTTGCTGGTTAAGGCCTTCGTGGCCGCGGAGGATCAGCGGTTCTGGGAGCACCCCGGTGTCGACCTGCAGGCGGTGGTCCGGGCCGGGCTCAGTAATCTTTGGGCCGGAAGGATAGTGTCGGGTGCGTCCACCATTACCCAGCAACTGGCCCGGCTCGCCTATCCCGGCCCCCGCACCTGGTCCCGGAAGGCGTTGGAGATGGGGCGGAGCCTGCGCATCGAAGCGGCGTTGGACAAACAAGAGATTCTCCGCCGCTACCTGGACCGGGTGCCCCAGGGGAACAACCTGACGGGAGTGGAGACCGCGGCGTTGGCTTACTTCGGCAAGCCCGCGGCCCATCTTACCGCTGCCGAAACCGCAGTTCTGGCCTCTCTAGCCAAGGCCCCGGGGCGGCTTAACCCTCTGGGGCGCAACCAGGCCCGGCTGCTCGCGCGCCGGGATTGGGTCCTGGGCCGCATGGCCGCACTGGGCTTCTTGAAAGAACAGGAAATGCACACGGCCCGGAACGAGCCCTTGCTTCTTACCGGCTTGGCGGGCAAACGCGCCGGTTTCCCTTTCCGGGCCCAGCACCTCGTAAACCTGGTGCTGGCGGATAAAGGCCGGGATACGGGCGCGGTGCGCACCACCTTGAGCCTTGCCCGGCAGCGGCAGGTGGAGCAGATTCTGCTCTCCCATGCGGGCCGCCTGCGCGCGGAAGGAGCGCGCCAGGCCGCGGCGGTGCTCCTGGACAACCGGGGCCCGGAGGTCCTGGCCCTGGCGGGCTCTTTGCAGTACGGCCCCCGGGACCGGGGTTTTAACAACGGCGCGGCCGCCTGGCGTTCCCCGGGTTCGGCCCTGAAACCCTTCCTCTACGCCCTGGCCCTGGACCAGGGCTTCACCCCCGCGTCGGTCCTGGAGGACGTGGAGCGGCGCTACCGCCTGCCAGGCGGGGAATTTCACCCCGCCAACTTCGACCGGGTGGCGCACGGCCCGGTGTCCTTCCGGGAGGCCCTGGGCAACTCCCTGAACCTCTCTGCGGTGCGGCTCCTCCACCTGGTGGGCCAGGAGCAATACTTTGAAACCCTAAAGCGCATCGGCCTCATCAACCGCCCGGACCTCGGGCCGGATTACTACGGTCTGGGGCTGGTGGTGGGCAACCCCGAAGTGAGCCTGCTGCAAATGGCCGCGGCCTACGCCTGCCTGGCCAACGGCGGGGTGTACCGGCCTTTGCGGCTGCGCCTGGACCAGCCCCCGGGAGAGGAAGTCACGGTCTTTTCCGAACAGGCCGCGTTCATCGTCAGCGATATTTTGTCCGATTCCCTGGCCCGGTCCCGGGCCTTCGGTGGCTCCACGGCCATGAACCCGCCTTTTCGCGTGGCGCTGAAGACCGGCACCAGCACCCGCTACCGGGACTGCTGGGCCGTGGCCTACTCTCCGCGTTATACTTTGGCCGTCTGGGTGGGAAATTTTGACGGCCGGCCCACGGCCAAACAGAGCGGGGCCACGGTCGCGGCCCCGATTTTAAGTGATATAGCCGCGGCTCTTTTCGCGGCCGCGTATCCCGAAGCCTTCCCGCAGCCGGAGGGTGTGAGCCGCATGCAGGTCTGCTCCTTTTCCGGCCAGCGGCCCGGGAAGGCGTGTGTGCACACAGTGGAAGAATTTTTTGTCAGCGGCACCGAGCCGGTGAAGGAATGTTCCTACCATCAGGGCCGCGCCCCCTGGCACCGGCTGGACACCGGCTATGCCGGTTGGCTCTACCAGCGCCACGAGAAAGGCGCGGAAGGGAGATACCGCCTGGCGGGCTTCGACCCGGACCTGGACCGCACCTTCAAGCCGGAAATGTCCAGCGCTTCAACCCGGACCGCTACTCCGTCTCCTTCCCCAACGCCCGTGAAGCACGCCCACTCTCCCTCCCCCTTGAGGGGGGAGGGCTGGGGTGGGGGTGAAGTTTTCGGTAATTGCGCTGAGTTATCCCGCTCCCACAAACTCCCTCCCGCCGGCGGAGTAGTTGTCTCCCCTGAGTCCCCGGCCTCGAAGGAAGACAGCCGCATCAGCATTGTTTACCCCCTCCCCGGCGACCGTTTTCTCCTGGCCCCCCAGGCCGAGGAGGTGGAAGTGACCCTGAAAGCCCTGTGCCGGGCCCGCACGGAACAAGTAATCTGGTTCCTTAACGGCCGGGAGATGGGGGCGGTGGGTCCGCCCTACCAGCTCACCATCCCCCTGCCCCGGGGCCGCCACACCCTCACCGCGCTGGGCCTGGACGGCCTGGGGGATTCGGTGGAGGTGTCGGTGCAGTAGTTACATAGGCGAGAAGCTTTGGAGAGGGTTATATGGGGTTATTATGAAAGGCCATTTGAAAAACCCTACGGATGACCATTTTCCCCCATCTACAAAAAAACCTGATACGACGCCTTCAAAGCCTTTCCTAGACGCTTAGCCATGTCTTTGCCGATGGACCGCTTGCCCTTCTCCATCTCCGAGATATGGCTGGGCTTGACGCGGATCATGGCCGCGAGTTGCGCCTGGGTCAGGCCTTCCCGCAGCCTGGCTCCCTTGAGAATGTCCCCCGGTTGTATCTCGGGAAAGACCTCTTCCACGGTATAAAGCCGATCTTCCGCGTCCGTCCCTTCCTGGCCGGGAATGAGGGCCAGCACATTTTCTATCACCGCGCACACCTTGGCCGCCTGCGCCGCGGGGACCCGAATGGAAATATCAGCAAACTCTCCGGTAGTCTGCACCTTCATGTGTTCCGACATATTTCACCTCGATCAACTTCGCGTCTTTATCAATTACCTGCCATACCGCCACATAAGTTGGCCTTCCCTTCCTTAAATGGCAATGGTAGCAGTCGGTTTGCCCTTGCAATTTACCGAAGTTGGGCCAGTTCCGGGCTATCGGCCCGCTAACCTGGAGGTCCTTCACCAGGAACCTGACGGTCATTTGTAGAGATTCCGGAAGCTCCCGAATCTGTTTGACCACCTTACCGCGGAACCTGACATCCCATAACATGGTACATATATTACCAATTAATGGTAATATAATCAAGATATGAAATAAGCGTGAATGTGGAATTTTGGAGGCTTGAAAATAGTAATGTGCACACCAAGAGCACATCCTTCAAAAAAAAAAGAAAGGCAAGCCCGATTGACTATCGGTAACCTGCCTTATTTATTACCTTAACCTGGTCGGGACGAGAGGATTTGAACCTCCGACCCCCTGAACCCCATTCAGGTGCGCTACCAGTCTGCGCCACGTCCCGACAAATTTTTATAATATCAAGGGACTACCGGGGTGTCAATGGCTTTGGCCCCCATTGCCGGTAGTCGGCCCGGGAAATTGATTAAAGCCACAGTCCCGATAGAAGAGAAGAATCTTGAGAACTCCATGCCCCCTTCACCCCAGCTCCCTCCCCCAAAAGCTTGCCGTTACCCACATGTTTTTCTGAATGGTGGCACAGCCTTTCCAGGCTGTGCCAAATAACTCGCACAGGCTGGAAAGCCTGTGCCACCAAGACTATCTCAAAACAACCACCTCCTGAATTAATGACTACCCCTTGAAATGGCATTGTTTGTCAACGATTATCCGGGATTTTCTTCCCCGGATTGCAAATTAAGGAAAAATCGATTATGCTCCGATAACGTTCTAATATTCAAGGGGTTCCTCGCCCGTATTTTACATCTTTCCCCGCCAAGTCGGGGAAAAGGAGGAAAAGTGAAAGGATCAAGTTGGCTGAAAAAGCCCCAGGGGTGGCTGGCGATTCTGGGTCTGGCCGCCCTGCTCTGCGCCTCGGGTATCGCCTGGGCGTCAGTCATGAAAGTCACCCAGGCCAACCAGTCCCTCCTGGCGGAGCCGAACTTCTCCGGCGCCCCCATCGCGCCGGTGCCCGCGGGCTCGGACGTGAACGTGGTAACCATCTCCGGGGATTGGTACAAAGTGGAATATCAGGGCAACACCGGCTGGATGCACCGCGCCGCGTTCGCCCAGGCCCAGGCCCCGAAGCCCGGTCTGCCGGGGATGCTCTTCGGTGGCGGGGTGCAGCAGACCAAGAGCGATGAAGTGGCCCTGGCCGGCAAGGGCTTCACCCCCGAGGTAGAGGCCGGTTACCGCCAGAAGAATCCGAACGCCAATTACGCCCAGGTTGACCAGGTGGAGAGTTTCCAGGTGGACCCCGGCAAACTTCAAGCCTTTATTAAGGAAGGAGGGCTGAAGCCATGAGACGCCTCTTCTTCTTAGGGGTATGCCTGGCCGCGGCCCTCGGCCTGATTTGGGGTTGCGCCAGCGTGGATTATACGTCGGTGGCGAGCATCGCCTTGAAGACCGCGCCCAAGGTGGCCCAGGCTTCCCGGCCCATCAGCGATTCCGAGGAATACTACGTGGGGCGGGCAGTGGCGGCCCGCATCCTGGGCACCAACCGGCTGGTCACCGACCAGCAACTGACCCTTTACGTCAACGAAGTGGGGCAGGCCGTGGCCCGGAAATCCCCCCGGCCCACTACCTACAAGGGTTATCACTTTGCGGTGCTGGACACTTCTGAGCCCAATGCCTTCGCCTGTCCCGGGGGCATTATTTTTGTCACCAAGGGCCTGGTCCAGACCTGCGCCAGCGAAGACGAGCTGGCCGCGGTGCTGGCCCATGAAGTGGCCCATGTGGCCAATAAGGACGGCATCAACTCCATCAGCAAGGCCCGGTGGACCGAGGTCCTCACCACCCTGGGAACGGAGACCGCCAAGCAATACGCTGGCGCTGGGGGTCAGCTGATCACCCTGTTCGAAGGCTCCATTGACGACGTCTTCAAGACCATTGTGGTCAACGGCTACAGCCGCACTGCGGAAGAGGCCGCGGACGCCCAGGCCATTACTACCCTCAGAAACGCCGGCTATGATCCCGGGGCCGTGGCCTCGGTCCTGAACAAGATGTTGGCCAAAAGCAGCACGGGTGGAGGGATGTTCAAGACCCATCCCCCCACCGCCGACCGCCTGGCTAAAGTGAAGACTGCAGCCGCGGGCGCCCCGGATAAGATGGAAGAGGTGCGGACGAAACGTTTTCAAAGCATAAAATTGTAAATAGTTTAAAGTTCAAGGTTCAAAGTTAAGGACTACGAGCCTTTTGCCTGACTGCTTTAGGGGACCGGAATAAACACCGGTCCCCTTTTTTGCGGGCGGATACTGGGCGAACACAAGGTTCGGCCCTACGGCACCTTTGGGGTGTGAATTGGTTTTTTTTCGATTATTGCCTTATCTCCGATTAAAGAACTCCAAAAATTCAAGTAAGCCCGGAAAGCCACCAAAGCTGGGAAAAACGGCTGCTAAAGTCCCCCCTCCCTTGAGGGGAGGGGGTTAGGGGGAGGGTGGCGTCTTAGATGAGCGACTGTTCAAAGACGCCACCCCCTCCCTACCCTCCCCCCTCAAGGGGGAGGAGAAAAATGGAGACACCGTTGCCCTTGTTTATTATTGGGAATCCGGAGTTAAGACAATAATCGATTGTTTTTTTAACTTTGAACATTGAACTCTGAACCTTGAACCTTAAGACCCAGCCTCCAGCCAGGACTTCAACTAACCCCCCAGATCCCCGCCAAACCGCAAATATTCTTTATCCATCCCCGCAAATTAGCCGATGAAAACAAAGAGGATGGTGATGCAAAAACCTCTTACTTCTCCTGCGTTCTGCCCCTTTGGGGCCGAGGAATGTCCACTCCCCGCGGAGACCCAGCGTCTGCAAGAGGAATGCGACCGCCTGCGGGAGCTGTCCCAAACCGATCCTCTCACCGGGCTGTTCAACCGCCGGCACTTGAAGGCCGCTCTGGACCAGGAGATGGAACGCACCCGGCGCACCGGCCTCCCGACCAGCCTGATAATGGTCGATCTGGATTATTTCAAACGGGTCAATGACACGTTTGGCCACCAGACGGGGGACGAGGCCCTGAAATGGGCCACCCAAGTGTGGCGGCGCAATCTGCGGCGCATCGATATTCTTTGCCGTTACGGTGGAGAAGAATTCACTATTATTCTACCAGGCACCCGGCTCCAGGCGGCGCTGCGCGCCGCGAAACGTCTGCAAACTGCGCTGATCAACGCGCCGGTGCCACTGCCGGATCGGAAGATACATTTAACCGCCAGCTTCGGGGTGGATACTTTCACGGCCCGGGACGAGCTCACGGTCCGGGGTTTTCTCAAGCGGGCCGACCGTTATTTATTAGAGGCCAAGGTCCAGGGGCGCAACCGGATATGTCACCAGAAACCGGAGACCGCCAAACGCACGCCGGAAGTCACCGTGGACGAAAGGACCGCGCTCTTCGGCCCCCGGACCCTGCCGGCCAAGGGGATGGCCCGCAAAAATCGGCCCTCTTCAAAGGGGTGAAGTTATGGCTAAAACAACCATACGCAACTCAAAACCGGTCACGGCCTGCCTGAGCAGCGGCAAAGGGGGCGTGGGCAAGACCAGCCTGACGGTGAACCTGGCCTTTGCGTTGGCGCAAAAGGGGGCCCGGGTCCTGGTGGTGGATGGGGACCTGGGATTGGCCAACGTGGACGTTTTGTTAGGACTCCAGGTGCAGACCACCATCCGGGACATCCTGGACCGGGGAGCCGATCCCTTAGAGGCCGTGGTTTATGTGGAGCCCCAACTGGGCGTCTTGCCCTCCAGTTCCGGGGTGCCCGATCTGGCCAACCTGGGGCCCGAAGACCACCAGGAACTGGGAGGAATTCTCAGGTCCATAGGCAGCCATTTCGATGTAGTACTGGTGGACACCGCCGCAGGCATCGGCTCCTCCGTGCTCTGGTTCAACACCTTCGTGGATTACAATATCCTGGTGCTCACCCCCGATCCCACGGCCATGACCGACGCGTACGCGCTCATCAAGGTTTTGTCCCGGGATTATCAGCGCAAGAGCTTTCACTTGCTGTTGAACAACGTCAAGAATGAAACCGAAGCCCGTCAGGTCTATGAACATCTGGCCCGGGTTGCTTCCCATTTCCTGGACCTGCGCCTGGAGTATCTGGGCGGGGTGCCCCATGATCCCGCGGTGAGCAAAGGGGTGCGGGACCAGGTGCCTTTCATCAAAATCGCGCCCCAAAGCAAGGCGGCCCTTACCCTTTCCCGGCACGCGGACCGCATTTTAGGTTGGAGTGACTCGAAGCCGGTCCGGAAAACCGCGGTTTGAGACAGTTTTAGTTTTTAGTTTTTGGTTAAAAGACTGGATTAGACCTTGTGGCTCCGGGTTCGTATCAAATAGTAGATGATGATCCCCGAAATGCCCTGGGCAAAAACGGCCAGGGCCAGTAGTATCCGGTAAATCCCCCCCATTGGGTTCCAACCGAAATGCAGGGTGCTCAAGATATTATATAGCCAGACGGGGCTGCCGCCGGAGGCCATCCCGCCGATGCTGAGGATCAGGCCGGAAAAAGTCTGGCCCGCCAGAAACCAGACCACAATGATCCCCAGAGATCGATGGAACTTCCGTACTTCCACTTCTTTCATGTCCGCGCTCCTTTAGTCCAAATTCAGCTTTCCTAAAGATAGAACTGCCTTGGAGTTCAAGCCAGGGCAGAAAAATTTTTCCTGGGCTCAAAGTACGGATTGAAGAAATGGTAGTTGGATTAGCTGTAAATAAGATTCAGGATTGATGCGGGAGTCTTGTTACTGCTCACTGCTTACTGCTCACTGCTCATTGTCCTCAAATCCAGGTGATAAGCGATGGGGCCGGGGTCCCGGTCGAACTCCGGAGCCCGCCGGAAGCCCAATTTTTCATAGATATGGCGGGCCGCGTACATGAATTCCCCGGTGAATAAAAAGATGGTGGAAATCTGCATCGCCTCAGCCCGACGCACGCATTCCCGGGCGAGCAAGGTGCCGTAGCCTCGGCCCCGGGCCTGCGGCGACACGGCCAGAATCCTGATGGCCGCCACCCCTTCCGGCCATTGGCCCATGCCGGACCGGGACGCGTCCGGGTAGAACTTGATGGCTCCCTGGATAACCTCGCGCTCTACCGCGACGATAAGCATTCCCTCAGCAGCCCGGACGGTCTGGCTGACGTTGTCCATCCAGGCCTGCCAGACTTTTTCCGGGAAAAGGGGACGGAATTCCAGGTAGGCCGCTTTCACCAGAGCGTCAATTTCGTCCAATTCTGCGGGCGAAGCGTCGCGGATGAGGATTGCGTTACTCATGTCAACTGGGGAGTGATCAGTAATCAGTTATCAGTTATCAGTAAAAGCAAGACCCAATGGGATCATGCATGTTTTTCCTGCAAAAGTTAGAGTTCCTAAGGCAAGGTTCAAGGTTAACAACATCCTGGAATTGCAATTTTATTTACTGGTCCAGCCCCTGCCCACTGATCACTGATCACTGATTACTGATTACTAATTACTGCCCGCTGCTCACTCCTCACTGCTCACTTTTTCCGCAGCGGCGCCTTCAGGGCGGCGACGAAATCTCCCACCTCTTTGATCAGTTCCGGCCCTTTCAGTTTAGCCACCCGCTGGACAATGGCGCTGCCCACCACCACTCCATCAACGTAAGGGGCCAAACCTCGCACCTGTTCCGGGCTGGAGATGCCGAAGCCCACGGCCAGGGGGCATTGCACCAGAGAGCGGACTTCTTTGAGCGCAGCCACCAAGTCCGCGGGCAGGGCTTGGCGCGCGCCGGTGATACCCGTGACCGAGACATAATACAAAAATCCCCGGGTGAGCTGCCCCGCCTTCTTGATGCGCGCTGCGCCGCTGGTGGGCGCGGCCAGGAATATAGGGGCCACCCCCGCGGCCACGGCCACCCGCCGCCAGGGCCCGGCTTCCTCCAGGGGCAAATCCGGAATGATGAAGCCGTCCACGCCCTGACGCTGGGCTTCTTTAGCGGTGCGTTCCAGGCCGTATTGGAGAATAGGGTTGTAATAACCCATCAAGACCAAGGGAATATCCATTTTTTGGCGTAATTCTCCTGCCAACTCCAGGACTTCCTGGAGATGCACCCCTTTTCGCAAAGCCCTATTGCTGGCCGCCTGGATAGTGGGGCCGTCGGCCAAAGGGTCGGAGAAGGGGATGCCCAATTCCAGCAAGTCCGCGCCCCTTTTCGCCATCTCCAGGGCCAGGGCTTTGGTGGTCTTAAGATCCGGGTCGCCCGCGGTGATAAAGGGAATCAGAGCTTTTTCGCCCTGCTTTTTCAATCTTCTGAATGCCGCTTCAATGCGTTTCACAATAGCCTCCGAGATTGGCAATTTGTTGGAGGGGGAAGATTTTCCTGTAGGGGCGGGTTTTAAACCCGCCCCTACGCGTCACCGGACACCTCCAAAGCTTCGGATACGGCCTCCATATCTTTGTCCCCCCGGCCGGAAAGATTGACGATGATGATGTCGTCTTTGCCGTATTGGGGCGCGAGTTTTTGCAGATAGGCCACCGCGTGGGCGCTTTCCAGCGCGGGAAGAATGCCCTCGGTCTTGGAGAGCAGCTTGAATCCCTCCAGGGCTTCCTTATCGGTCACGGCCACGTACTCCGCCCGGCCCGTGTCCTTAAAAAAGGAATGCTCCGGCCCTACTCCGGGATAATCCAGCCCCGGGGCCAGGGAATGGGCCTCCTGGATATTGCCCCAGGGGTCTTGCAAGAGGTAGCTGAACGCGCCGTGGAGCACGCCTTTGCTCCCGGCCACCAGGGTGGCGGAATGATGCCCCGTATTCAGACCGTGGCCCGCGGCCTCCACGCCCACGAAACGCACCGGGTCCTTATAAAAAGCATGGAAGAGGCCCATGGCGTTGCTGCCGCCGCCCACGCAGGCCACCAGGCAGTTGGGCAGACGCCCCGCGGCCCGGCGCAACTGGGCCTTGGCCTCTTTGCCGATGACCGCCTGAAAATCCCGGACGATCATGGGATAAGGATGTGGCCCGCCCACCGAGCCCAGGACGTAATGAGTATGGCGCACGTTGGTGACCCAATCCCGGATGGCTTCGTTCATGGCGTCTTTTAGCGTGCAACTACCCGACTCCACGGGAATCACCCGGGCCCCCAACAGGCGCATGCGGATGACGTTGAGGCGCTGGCGGCGGATGTCCTCAGTGCCCATGTAGATATCGCATTCCTGGCCCAGGAGGGCCGCGACCGTGGCCGTGGCCACCCCGTGCTGGCCCGCGCCGGTTTCGGCAATGATCCGCCGTTTGTTCATGCGCCGAGCCAGCAGCCCCTGGCCCAGGGTGTTGTTGATCTTATGCGCGCCGGTGTGGGCCAGGTCTTCCCGCTTGATATAAATCTGGGGGCCACCCAAGGCTTCGGTCAGGTGCCGGGCAAAATACAGGGGCGTGGGCCGTCCCACGTAATTCTTCAGATACCAGGCCACCTCCCGGCGGAATTCCTGATCCCGGCTGATGCGCCGGTAGGCCTCCTCCAACTCCAGAAGCGCGGGCATCAGGGTTTCGGGAACGAACTGGCCTCCGTAGGGGCCGTAACGACCATGCTTGTCGGGTAACAAAAGTGCCTCCTTTGGATAGTGATCAGTAATCAGTGATCAGTGATCAGTAAAAGCAAATTCCCATATTCAGTTATCATCTATCAGGAAAGCTTTTGATTCTTCTTTAATAATGAAAAAATCCTGTCTGCAGAATAAGTGGGATTTTGCCATCATGGTGTTGAGCATTCGCCCGATTTCTTGAAGGGTCGTCTCCAAGATTTCTTTTTTCTCTTCCGGCATATAGCCGCAAGAGGCGGCCATATCGAGCCAATGTTGCGTCTCCATTTGTTCCGCATCGGCATCGGTTAGTTTGCTAACAAAATGTTTTTCATAACGCCTTTTTCCCCAGGCCTCCGCGATTTGAGTCCCTATGGACCTTGAGGCCCTTCTTATCTGATCGGTTAGAGAATACACCTCTTCTTTGGGAAAATTTCTGGATATATCAAAAATCCTTTTTGCCACTTCATGGGCTTTACGATAAACAAGCAAATCTCTAAAACCGCGAGCGTGACGGGCGTTCTTCATTTGCTCTCCCTCAAGTCGCCGCCATATTTGCTCACCCGTAATTGATACTGATCACTGATTACTGATTACTGATCACTGAACACCGGCTCCTTTGATCGCAGCAAAGAATGCTTTCAACTTCACGGGGTCCTTCTTCCCCGGCGCGGCTTCCACGCCGCTGGCCACGTCCACGGCCTGGGGTTGGGCCGCGGCGATGGCCTGGGCCACGTTTTCCGGGGTGAGGCCCCCAGCCAGGATGATAGGGCCGTATTTTTTTGCTTTCAGGGCCAGGTCCCAGTTGAAGGTTTCGCCGGTGCCGCCCACCTGTCCTTTTTTGTAGGTATCCAGCAAAAGAGCCTGAACTACGTTTTGGTAGGCCGCCAATTCAGTTAGAGAGTTCTCATCCCGGACGCGAAAGACTTTAATTACCCGCCGCCCCAGGCTCCGGCAATACTCCGGGGTTTCCTTGCCGTGGAGTTGCAGCCGATCCAGGCCCACGGCCGCGGCCAGCTCTTTCACCGCGGCTACGTCTTCATCCACAAACACACCCACGGTGGTTACAAAAGGCGGCAATTGGGCAATAATGGCTTTCGCCGCATCCGGCTCGACGGAGCGCGGGCTGGGGGGATAAAAGATAAACCCCAGCGCGTCCGCGCCCAGGTCCGCGGCCAGCAGCGCGTCTTCCAGATTCGTAATGCCGCAGATTTTTATGCGTACCATATATTATACCTGATTCAGGAGTGCGAAATTGGAGTTACGATCTGCAATAGCGATTCAGCAAACCTTTTTCTGTATTGGCCGCATTCCTACCAGAATACGCGTTACATAAAACCTTCTTACTATAATATCATAAATCGCCATAATGATTATAAAAGATAATATATTGATGATTGTAAATTTAGTAATCAAGTTAAGCTCAGTTCCCACAACGTAATAGCCCAAGACTATTATAATAGTCTGGTGAATAATATATATCGGCAGCACAGCTTCACTTGCATAGTCCAAAAAATGGTTGCTGAAATTTAAGATTCTCTGCGCAAAACCTGATAATACTATTAACCAACACAATGTAGCCAAGGAATTAAGACCAAGTTGCGCTAGGTTCGGCAGATTATAGCCATTAACGAATCTGTAGCCTAAAAAATACAAGCCGAGGTAACAGATGGAAATAGCTGCACCTGCACCCAAGGCTACATTAAGGTTCCGTTCCAGAGATTCCTGAAACCAGGGAAATTTGTAGAACAAAACCCCGTATAAAAAAATGAAGAGCATGAATAGAATACGGGCCCAATCCGAGACAATATTTTGCGGTCCCGGATATGGGACCTTCAACGTCATCTGGATGATGGCCAGCGGCAGGCACAGTAAAAAAATGCGGCGGCCTTTAGCCAGCCAGGCACAAAAGCTTTCCAGGAGGCTTGCCCCCCGGCCCGCTTTCCAGCTCAAGATTAACGGCAGAACGGCTACCGAAATTACAAAGAGATAAAGAAGGAACCACAGGTGATTCCAGGTCAAATTCACTTCAGGAAAATCGCCCTTTAATAGATGAGAATAAAAATCCAAATAATTGCCGCTGAACCCAAGCTTTTGAATCCTTTCATAAAATGTTTGGGGTGGAACGATTACAAGTATGCCAAACACCAAAGGAACAATCAGCCGCAGGAAACGTTCCTTGATATAGGCGGACGGGGGACGTTTCTTTAAGGCAAACCAGGTGGATGCGCCTGCCAACAGGAAAAACAGCGGCATATGCCAGTTATCGATAAATCCCATAATGGTAGTAATACCAGTGCTGGTGACGTCGTTTTTGAGATGAAAATCAAAATTCGCAAAAATTGCACCCGTATGATAGGGAATTAATAGCATGACAGCCAATACTCTCAGCCAGTCTAAATAATAAAGCCGTTCATTTTTTACTGGTTTCTCCATAATAGAAATGTAGGGTGTGTACGGTCCGCCATTTTTCGATGGGGGGCAGCGCCCACTCCACTTAATCCCCTCCGCCCATAAACTCCCTCAGCTTCTTCCCCGGGTCCCCCAACCTCACCAACGTCTCACCGATGAGAAAGCCTTTAATGCCCGCGGCTTCCAGACGCCTAATATCCTCGTGGGTCTTCAGGCCTGACGCGGCCACCAAAGTCACATCCTTGGGGACCATGGGCGCCAGTTCCAGGGGCCGGTCGGGGTACATCTTAAAGGTGGTCAGGTCCCGGGAATTGATGCCGATGACCCGGGCCCCGGCGCTGAGCGCCATCTCCATCTCCTCTTTGGTGTGCACCTCCACCAGGGCCTCCAGGCCCAGGGAGCGGGTGAGCATCAAGAGCGCCCGAAGCTTGCTTGCTTCCAACAGATGCACGATGAGCAGCAGCGCGTCCGCGCCCAGGGCTGCGGTTTCATACACCTGCACCGGCTCCAGGATGAAGTCCTTGCGCAGGATGGGGATTTTTATCACCGGCCGCATCCGGGGGATGAACTCCGGGTCGCCCTTGAAATATTTCACCTCCGTCAGCACAGACAGAGCTGCGGCCCCGTTGTCCTGGTAAATTTGCGCCAGTTCCACCGGATCCCAGTGCATGGCGAGTTCGCCCTTGGAGGGCGAGGCCCGCTTGATTTCGGCGATGATGGCCGGGCCCGACGCTGCGTCCAGTGCGGCCTTGAGGCTTAAGGCCGGAGGCCGCGCGGCGATGGCCGCCTGAAAACGGGCGGTGGCCTCCGGCGTGAAGAGAGCTTCAGACTCCTTCAGTTTATGCGCCACAATCTTAGCCAGGAAGTTCACTAATCCCCTCAGCCTTTTGCAACCGGCCCCGGGCCACCAACAGACCCAGGATGGTCAAGGGAATGACCACGTCCAACAGCCAGATCCCCGGCCCCGCGTTATATGGGGCATAATTGCCGGCCAGCATATCCTTGAAATGCCCGTAGGCACACCCCAGTAAGAAGACGGCCAGCCCCACGCCGGTGGCAGTGCGGAAACCTTTGCGGTTCCAGATACACATAATCCCCAAGACGCCAAAGGCCAGGTTGGCCATTGCCACTTCAAATTGAAAGGGGCTGCCCGGCTGCCAGCCGATCCCCAGGGCGGTTTCCTTGGCAAAGAAAGTATGAGCCACCGCGCCCATGAGCCCGCCGGTTCCCGCAAAGATCACCAGGAGATAGAACAGGGCCACAGCCACTACCCGGGATGCAGTCCGTGGTTCCTTATCCCAGCGCAAGTGAATGGCGATGGCCGCAAGGGCTACCGCCAGGAAAATGAACCAGATCAAATCCGCCTCCTAAAAGTAAGGATGAAAGGATCTACCACAAAGGCACAAAGACACAAAGGTTCACCGAGAAAATCCTTTTTTGTTCCTTGGCGGGCCAAGGAACAAATATATTCATTCTCTGTGCCTCCTTGTGTTCTTGGTGTCTTTGTGGTGAATCTTCTTCTTTACCCAAAGCTTTTGCTCTTCTGGATCAACTGATCCAGTTTTTTCAGGGCCTTGCCGGAGCGGATGGTTTCCCGGGCCAGGGCTACGCCGTCTGGAAATTCTTTGCTCAGACCCGCGGCGATGAAGACCGCGGCCGCGTTCAGGACCACCATATCTTCCTTGGGTCCGCCGCCCCCTTCCAGGACCTGGCGGACGATGCGGGCGTTTTCGAAGACGTCCCCACCCTTGATGTCCTCCAGCGCGGCCCGGCGCATGCCGAAGTCCTCCGGCGCGATGTTGTAGGTGCGTACCTGCCCGTCCTGAAGACGGCTCACCCGGGTGGGACCGACGATGCTGATTTCATCAAAAGAGCCTTCGCCGAAAACCACGAACGCGCTGCGGCAGCCCAGGCGGCCCAGCACCTGGGCCAGGGGTTCGGTGAGCGCCGCGTCATAGACCCCCAAGACCTGGACGTTGGCTCCCCCGGGGTTGGTGAGCGGCCCCAGGATGTTGAAGATGGTGCGGATGCCGATCTCCCGGCGGGGGCCGATGGCGTAGCGCATGGCCCCGTGCAACTGAGGCGCGAAGAGGAAGCCGATGCCCACTTCATTGACGCAGATGCCCACCTGCTCCGGGGTGAGGGCCAGGTTGATCCCCAGGGCTTCGATGACGTCCGCGGACCCGCACCGGGAGGAGACCGCGCGGTTGCCGTGTTTGGCTACCCGTAGCCCCGTACCGGCCACCACGAACGCGGTGACGGTGGAGACGTTGAAGGTGTGGGTGGCGTCGCCCCCGGTGCCGCAGGTGTCCACCACCGTCTCCTGGTCCACGTTGATTTCGTCCCGGTCCAGGTCCACCAGGCTGTTGGCCACCGGGATGCGGGTGGCCTTGGCCCGCATGACCTGGGCCGCGGCTGCGATTTCGGTGACCGTTTCCCCCTTCATGCGCAGTCCGGTGATGAACGCCCCGATCTGCGCTTCCGTGGCCTCCCCGGTCATGATGATGTCCATGGCCCGGGTCATCTCCTCTTCTGTTAAATCCTGACGGGTGACTACTTTGAAGATGGCATCTTTTAGCATAGTAAAACCTGCTCCTGTTTTCTTTTAAGTTTATTTATCACTGCTACCTAAAATACTCCCAGACGCCGAAGAAGAACAAGGCCGTAAAAACCCTGCCGATGAGCCGATGGATAAAGATGAACCGTTGCAAACCGAGGGTCTTGGGGGGATGCCATTTGGCTTCCATGCCCATATTAAACAACGACGGAGTGAAGATATCCAGGCTGAGGGCCAATCTTCTCAAGGTTTGATTAACCGGCCAATCAACGCCCTCAAGGTATTGGGGCTTGAAAAAGACCGCGCCGACAATGACGAAGGCCAGGGCAATCCAGACGATCCGCAGGGGTTTGCGGCCGTAACCCACGCCCAAATCCCAAAAAACCAGGGTGGGCCAAGTCAGAGGATTTCCCAACCCACCCCACCAATTACTCAATTCCCACCTCTTCATGGCAATAAAGGCTTCGTCCGCCTGGCGTTCCTGGCCGGTACGATTCAAATAATCCTGCAAATCCAGGTAGTTCCGCTTATAATAGCTGCTCCGTTCCACCCACTCCAGTAAAGGAGTCCTGGCCAGCAGCCCGTATTCGATATTTTTCTTCCACCAGGTAAGTTTTCCTTCCTCGATCCTGGCAAACTGGTAGGTCATCCGGGCCAGATCCAGGTTTTCCCGCTGCGGCCACTGGGTCTGGGCAATTTCCAGGCTGGCGAATTTACTGCCCCGCAAATCGGCCTTGCCGGCAATCTTGACTTGGCGAAGGTTGGTCTGCCCCTTGACCTGAAGATTCCAGGCCAGAAAATCCTGGATGTGCAGATTTTCCAGGGACAATTTGCTCTCCACCGCGGTGCGGTTCAGGTCCAGTTGGAAGATTTCCAGGGGATGCTTGTCCGCGCCACTGATGGTGAGATTGAAAAAGAGAGCATCATGACAGATAACCTGCCCTTTAATTCTGACGGCTTCCAAAACCGCGCCTTGGGCCACGTCGGCCTTAAATTCGCCGCCGATCTTGGCCCCGGCGAAATCCACCGGGCCGCAAAACACGGCATCGGTGAATTTGGCCAACTGGCCCACGGTCAAGCCGGTAAAATCCGTGGCGTTTTTGCTGCGAAATTCCGCGCCGCCGGCGTTGAACTGGCCGCCCACGCTAGAGCCGGCAAAGATAGCCGGCCCTTCAAAGACCGCGCCCTCGAAGTTGATGATGGAGCCCACCTTCAAGCCGCTGGCACTTATTGGTTTTTTGCAATTGGTAAATTTGCTTCCTTTCGCTAAGAATTCCAAAGAGATAACGGCGTTGTCAAACTCCACCAAGCCCTCAAAGACCGCTTTCACAAATTTGGCCACATGGCCTACCTTGACACCGGCAAAAAGAGCATTTTTCCCGAACTTGGCTTCATAGCAGTCTAAATCCTCATTAACTTCCACTCTGGTGAAATGGGCGTTGTTCTTAAAAATTGTGCCCCCAAAATTAGCAGTCTGACCTATTTTAGAATGAGAAAAATTAGCAACTTTATCAAAAGTCGCACCTTGCATTAATAAGGTCCCATCAATTTTGGCATTGCGAAAATGCACCGGTCCCTGAAAAGTGGCGCTCTCAAACAGGGCGTTAGTGCCGACCTTGAGGAAATCAAAATGACATTCTTCCTGAAAATTTGATTTAATCGGAACTACTCCCTTTGGGTCATACGGCCTAAAACTGAGTTCTTTATTGATCAGGCTCTGGTTAAAGTTAACCGCACCTTCGAAGGTGCTCCCGTTAAAATAGGCAACACCTTCTATCTTAATTCTCAGGAAATTGGCTTCTTTTTTAAATATTGAATTTTTTATCTGTAAGTTCTTCTTAAAATTACTATCTCTGAACAGGACTACATTATTAAAAACACATTTTAGCAACTCCACATCACAGGAAATCTCGGCAGAAGCCAGATCAATCTTATCCGAGACAATTGCGTTGCGGAGGCGCACGCCGTGGTAGTGAATTTTCAGTCCCGGGGACTTCCCGGTGAGCAGGGCCTCCATAAACCAACCCCGGATGGTGCGCCCACCTTCATCCTCGCCGAAGCGCTCCTGCAAATCCGCTACCTGTCCCTTGGCCACCTGCTGCAGCACCCAGGCCTCCTGGGGTGTCAGCCTCTGGTCCCATGCCGGGCCGGCCGCTAATCCAGCCAGGATGAATGCCAGCATTATTGCGAATTGCCTAAGTTTGCCCACGGCCTTTCCTCCAGGGCTTATCCCTTCTCTTCTCCGTTTGGACTGTCAGTATAGCCTTAATCCTTCAAAAATTTCTGTTTGCTAAAACCTTTCTGCCGTTTCTTCTCCCCAGCGGTCTTTAAGGCGTATAGGTCTTCACTGTACCATTCCCGGCTGGCGTCCAGATAGCGACACAATACCGGGCTCCAGGCGAACATATCCATGACGTTGGCTTCCCACCCCTTCTGTTCATGAATCCAGAGGTGGGGATAACGTTTTAACTGCTTTTCCATGGAATCGAAAAAGTCCAAGAGATATTCCGCGGTGGCTAAGACCTTAAAATATAAAGGGTCACCAGGATGGAGTTCTTTGCACTCATAAAAATAAGGCCGGGTTTCCGGATTCTTGATAAAGAGCTCGTCCTGGGCCAGAGCCTGGTTCATGACCAGGCCATACACGTTCCCTTCCAATGATTCCAGGGCAAACCTGGTCTGTAAGGCGATGTTCCGGTTTTGAAAAATCAGCAGAATCAGGGTGACGCAAACGGTAATGAAATAACAGATGGAGATAACCATGGATATGAGTTCATGGATCTTGATTGCTTCCAGAGCCAGGGCCTGGGGCCTGGTTCTGCGCAGATAGATTACGCTCGCGGCGATCAAAGCGAATACCGTAACGGTAACAATGGCCATAATAAGGAGCAGGGCTGGCACTCCCAGAGACGCTGAAGACATGGATTATTATTCTCCTGGTAAAGATTTTTCCGGACGCTGCCCCATGAACTTGCGAGCCGCTTCCACCCCGGCTTCCAGGGCCTTCTTATTCAATTCCTCCGTGCCCCTGGGCACCCTCGCCAGGACCGCTTTTTCCATACTTTCCAGGGTTACCGCGTGGCTCAAGGCCGCCAGGGCCCCCAGGGCCACGATGTTGGCCGCCATCTCCTTCCCCAAGTCCCGGGCGAGCTGAGTGAAAGGAATAGCAATAAACCGCTCAAAGGGAACCTCCGGGACCAAAGTGGCGTCCACCAGAAGGAGCCCTTCCGGTTTAAGGTCGGAACTATAAGTGTCCAGAGATTTCTGGTTCATGGCCAGCAACACGTCCGGCTGAATGGCCTTGGGATAATCGATTTCCGCGTCGCTGATCACCACCTCCGCCTTGGACGCGCCGCCCCGGGCCGCGGGCCCGTAGCTCTGGGTCTGGCAGACGAACTTGCCGTCATAAATGCCCGCGGCCTCCGCCAGGATAATCCCCGCCAGGATCAACCCCTGGCCTCCGGACCCGGCCAATCTGATTTCGTAGCGTGTGCTCATGGGCTTCCTGAAAGGATAAAAGACTTAACCACAAAGACACAAAGAGCACAAAGAGGCACAAAGGAAAGATTTATTTGTGTCTTGGCACTGCCAAGACACAAATGTATTTTCTCTGTGAACCTTTGTGCCTTCGTGTCTTTGTGGTGAATCATTTAATCATTTCGCTTTCGCCGCCTCCCGGATGCGGCGGTATTCCTGGGTATAGATGGGCAGTTCCCGGTCCACCAGGGTGCCGATGGTGATTTTGCCTTCCAGTTCCTCCGGGGGCATGGTTTTCGCTCTTTCCACCCGCACCGCCATTTCCTTTTGCCGGCGCATCATCTCCACCGGCCCTCCCAGCTTGTTTTTCAGGCCGAACTGGGTATGGCAATGGCTAATGACCTCCACCACCGCAAAGCCCCTTTTCAAAATGGCGGCTTCCATCAGTTGGTCCAGCAAGGTGGCGTGGTAGACCGTGCCCCGGCCCACCATGGCCGCGCCCGCGGTCACCGCTAGTTCGGCGATAGAAAAGGGGTGCTCGATATGGCCGTATAGAGAGGTGGTGGTCCGGGCTGAGTACGGCGTGGTAGGAGAGTATTGTCCCCCGGTCATGCCATAGATGTTGTTGTTGATGATGATGGCCGTGAGATTCAAATTGCGCCGGGCCGCGTGGATGAAATGATTGCCGCCGATGGCGGTGGCGTCGCCGTCGCCCATGACCACGATGACCTGGAGCTTGGGGTTGGCCAGCTTCACCCCGGTGGCGAAAGTCAGGGCCCGGCCGTGGGTGGTGTGGAGCGTGTTGAAATCCACGTATACGCTGATGCGCCCGGAGCAGCCGATGCCGGAGACCAGGACGATTTCATCCTTGGTGAAGCCGGTGCGGTCAATGGCCCGAATGAGCGCGCCCAAGACAATGCCGTTGCCGCACCCCGGACACCAGACATGGGGGAACTTCTTTTCGTGGCGCAGGTATTTGTAGATAAGTTGGGTGAATTCGGCCATGGGGTTAGCTCTCAGCTTTCAGCGGTCAGCTTTCAGCTTTTAGTTTTTAGTTTTTAGTTTTTGGTTTTTGGTGGGGCGGGGCGGGGCTCCGTGCCCGCCATCAATTAATTTTTAGTTCCCATTCTCCGGCTTGGTAACGCAATTTTCCATCCGAGGTCTGCCTGGATACCTTATTTCTATTTCTTGATATAGGTTCCATCCAGCATTATTCCGGGTTTCAGGTAATCTTTGCAATTAACATTGGCGTTGCTGATGACGGCCTTATTGCCGGCGAAGGTGATGGTCAGTTGGCAGCCGCTGGTCTTATAAGTGGCTGTATTTCCTTTCAAATCCGCCAGGCCGAACATATTGCCGGAAAAACCGCCCGATTGGACGTAGAGGCTGAATTGCAGGCTATTGATGCCCTTCATCTCGGTGATGGTCAATTTCCGCAACTCCCCCTTCTCCTTGAGTTCGTATTCCCCGGAAATTTCCGCAGCCGCGCTGTAACACAGGCCCAGGACCAGGATCAACACCCAGATTACCGTTGGCAAAAGCCGAGTTCTTGCTGGCAACATTACTGTCTCTCCTCTCGCTCCCGAATTCTTGTCTAAGAGATGGTTATTCCCATTTATGTTCAGGGTCCGGCAAAAAGACGATGAAGTCCGACTCCGAGGTCTGCACCCGCACCAGCCAGCCGCCAGGGACTTTAGTTCGATATAGGGATCGCTTGGCGATCCAGCCGATGCCTTCCTGTTTGATTTCTTCCCAGACTACGGTGGCCACGGGTATTCTCCTTTTCGGAAAACTACTTTTGGGACTGGACTCCACATCAGCCTGTTTGCGTTACTCTGCTTCCGAGGCCAGGTTTCAGGGGCCAACTTTCAATTGCTTGATGATCGCTTCCACCTGCCTTTTAAGCTCAGGCAAATCATTCTCTACTGCCGCCCAGACAACTTCTGCATCGATGTCAAAGTAGTCGTGGGTAAGAATATGACGCATTCCAATGATCTTGGACCAGGGAACTTCCGAATATCTTTCTTTGATTTCAGGAGGCAACTTCCGAGCGGCTTCCCCTAAGATTTGGAGGTGGCGGATAACCCAAGTTTGCACCAGCTCATCGGTATCAAACCTGCCTCTTCCCTGCCCGGTGTACTTTTCAATATGCTGAATAGCTTCCAGAATGTCCGCCAGCAGTTCCCGAACATCTCTCATAATGGCACCGCTTCTTTCAAAACGCGCTCTCTAATCCGGGCCCGCAAACCTTTTGCCGTGACCACGTCAACTTCACGGCCCAAAAGCTGTTGCAGGTCCATGAGCAAGCCGCCCAAGTCCAGCAGACTCCGGCCCGGCTCCAGGTCCACGAGGACATCAAGGTCACTAGCGGCGTCTGCTTCTCCCCGGGCCACGGAACCGAAGACGCGCACGTTGGTGGCGCCATGCTGGGTGGCTAACAGTAGGATTTCTTCGCGCTTTTCTTTTAGGAGCTTATTTATTTTCATATTACTGCCACCAATTAACTATTTTTTAATATTTAGCGGGCAATGCCTGCCTTTCATTTTAATTCATCTAAACACTTTCTCAGAAGCATCATTATCGCGAGAGAACTTAACATAAAAAATGTGTTTAATTTTTCTTGGCCAATTGGTTCTATAAAGAGATGCTTTGAAAAAGCCTTTGACGTTTCTAAAATAAATGGCCCAGAATGCATTTTATTAAAATCATTTTCAAATACATCAGGATATTCATTGAATCTTAAATTAGCAGCATATCTTACTGTACTTAACCAAGCTTCTAATCCCTTACTATCTTTATTTTGTTTAAGATATATTTCATTCGCAAGAAAATCTTCCATACTAGAATAGAAACGATCAATTTGTTCCTTATTTTTATCTGGATTACCGGATGCAATATTACTTGCTAATCCAACGATGAACATTCCTAAAAGCATGGGTTCAATTATATCTATAGATTTTTCTGATATTTCTGCTTTTGGTAAAACTTGATTATAGATTTCTCCTGCAAAATCAAGACATAAGGACTTCATTAATTCAGTTCTTTTTGCAATATTCTTTCTGCCAAACATATCTAAAAATCCCATATGGCAAACCTCAATAAATAATGTGATTTATTTATATTACTATTTAAAAATCGAACCAATGAATCCTTCTCACATCTTCACCAACCTCTCCACTATCTCACCCGGCGTAATCAAGCTCCCATCAATCCGGTTCAGCGTCTCGATCCGGGTCATGCCCTGGTTCACCCTTTTGATTTCCCGGGACATCTGGCCCATGTTCAATTCCGGCACCAGGACGGCCTTAACCCGCTTGAGGTGCGGCTCCACCAGTTGCCGGGGGAAGGGCCAGAGGGTGACGAGTTGGATCAGTCCCGCCTTGATTCCTTGCTCCCTGGCTTCCTTCACCGCCCGCCTGGCGGACCGGGCCACGGAGCCGTAGGCGATGACCAATAGTTCCGCGTCCTCCGTCGCCTCTTCCTTAACCATCATAATGTCGTTAAAATGCTGGTCGATCTTGCGGAAGAGCCGGTTCAGGAAGGGCACGATCTCGTCCGCTCGCTCCGTGGGAAAGCCCCGCACGTCGTGGATCAACCCGGTGACGTGATAGCGGTAGCCGTCCCCGAAGATGCCCATGGGCGGCACCCCGCTGGCGGTGTCCGCATAAGGAATGTACCAATCCGGCGGCATCGTGGGTTTCTGGCGGTCCACTACCTCCAACTGTCCCGGCGGTGGCAGCACGATCTTTTCCCGGGTGTGGGCCACCACTTCATCGGTTAGAAGAATCACCGGGGTGCGGTATTTTTCCGCGAGATTAAAGGCCTTGACCGTGATTTCGAAGCACTCCCAGGTGGTGGCCGCGCTCAAAACGATGATGGGGTGGTCGCCGTGGGTGCCCCAGCGGGCCTGCTGCACGTCCCCCTGGCTGACCATGGTGGGCAGCCCGGTGGAGGGGCCGCCCCGCATGACATTAATGATGACGCAGGGAACTTCGGCAATCACCCCAAAGCCCAGATTCTCCTGCATCAGGGAGAAGCCCGGGCCGCTGGTGGCGGTCATGGCCTTCACTCCTGCCAGAGACGCGCCGATGATGGCGCCCATGGACGCGATTTCGTCTTCCATCTGGATGAAGGTCCCCCCTTCAGCCGGAAGGCGAAAAGCCATAGCCTCGCTGATCTCCGTGGCCGGGGTGATGGGGTAGCCCGCAAAAAAGCGGCAGCCCGCGTAGAGCGCGCCTTCCACCACGGCTTCGTTGCCTTGGAGCAAGCGGGGTTTGCCAGTGCTGATGTTCATTGTTCGCCCTATTTTTTCACCGCAGAGACGCAGAGGGCGCAGAGGTTCACAGAGCAAATTTTTATATGTCTTGGCTTTGCCAAGGCATATATATGTTTCTCTGTACTTCTCTGCGTTCTCTGCGTCTCTGCGGTGAATCTTTTCATTTAATCCGCTTCCTCGGCTGCCTTTTTTACCGCCAGTTCCCGGACGCAGATGGCGAAATCCGGGCAATGGAGCTCGCACCAGCCGCAGCCGGTGCAGCCCTTGGCATTGACTACCTCCGGCTCCCCGGCAGCGTTCATTTTGATGCATTTTTTAGGGCAGAACTCCGCGCAGATGCCGCAGCCCTTGCACCAGTCCCGGAAGATGTCGATGACATATTCTTTTTTCAGGCCCTCCTCCGGGGCCTCAACTGCGGCTTCATTCCCGGAAGACCCAGCAAAGGGTTCAGATTCTCCCCTTGCTTTCTTTCCGGATGTCTTTGACTCTTGATCCATCAGTTCACTTTCAAGGAACATGAACGCAGGCTAAAGCCTGCGGCTAATTATTCTATGTTTTTGCAGGAGGGGTTTAGGGGAACCTCACTTTTTGTAAAAAAGTGGGGTTCCCCCAAATCAATATTCTTCCTCCCTTTACCCTCGCTGGCGCATCAGAAAATTCCTTAAAATATTAATGCCTTCCATGGTTAAAATGGACTCCGGGTGGAACTGCACCCCATAGATGGCAAATTGTTTATGTCGCAGGCCCATGATTTCCCCCACCGCGGTCTGGGCCGACACCTGGAGACAGTCCGGCAAATTGTCCCGGTTGACGATGAGGGAATGGTAGCGGGTGGCCTCAAAGGGCGAAGGAATGCCCTGGAAGATGTCTTTGCCGTCGTGATAAATGAGGGAAGTCTTGCCGTGCATCAGCCGGGGGGCCCGGATCACTTCACCGCCGAACGCCGCGCCGATGGCCTGGTGCCCCAGGCAGACGCCGAGGATGGGGATGCGTCCGGCGAAGTGGCGGATGGCGGCCAGGGAAATACCAGCTTCATTGGGAGAGCAAGGGCCCGGAGAAATAACCAGACGGGTGGGATTCAGCTTCTCCAATCCCTCCAGGTCGATCTGATCGTTGCGGTACACCGCGGCCTCCACCCCCAACTGGCCGAAGTATTGCACCAAGTTGTAGGTAAAGGAATCGTAATTGTCGATCATTACTAACATAATTACTCCTTAACACAACTGCTGCTTAAAATCTTCTATTTTCGGGCGTGTAGACCCCGTCCCCCTCTATGTTTGGGCAGGAGGGGGTGTGGGGGAACCTCACTTTTTCTAAAAAAGTGGGGTTCCCCCAAATTTTATCACACCAGCCCCTCCTCCGCGCGTTCCAGGGCCCGCATCAGGGCCATGGCCTTGTTCACGGTCTCCTGGTATTCTTTGCCCGGGTCGGAGTCGGCAACGATGCCCGCGCCCACCTGGAGGTAAATCCGGCCCCCGTGAATATAAAAGCTACGGATGGTGATACAAAAATCCAAGTTGCCGCTGAAGCTGAGGTAACCCACCGCGCCCGCGTACGGGCCCCGGCGGGTGGGCTCCAACTCCTCGATGATCTCCATGGCCCGCACCTTGGGCGCACCGGCCACCGTGCCCGCGGGAAAGGTGGATTTGAGCACTTCCAGGTTATCCCGCTCCGGGGCCAACTCACCTTCCACCTGGGAGACGATGTGCATGACGTGGGAATAGCGCTCCACCGTGAAGAGTTCGGGCACCCGAATACTGCCGATCTTCGACACCCGGCCCACGTCGTTCCTGCCCAGGTCCACCAGCATGAGGTGCTCGGCCCGCTCCTTGGGATCGGCGAGCAGCTCTTTCTCCAGGGCGAGGTCCTCCTCGGGGGTGGCCCCCCGGTGCCGGGTGCCGGCGATGGGCCGGTAGATGATCTGGCCCTCCTCCAAACGCACCAGAATCTCCGGGGAAGCCCCCACCAATTGCAGGTCCCCCAGGTCCAGGTAGAACATGTAGGGAGAGGGATTGATGGAACGCAAGGCCCGGTAGAGATCGAAGGAATCATGGCGCAGCGGGGTGGAGAAACACTGGGAAAGCACCACCTGGATGACATCCCCCGCGGCGATGTATTCCTTGGCCTGGCGCACCATGTCTTCGAACCGTTTTTGAGTGAGGTTGGATTCCAGGGGCGCGCGTTCCGGAGTAGGCGGCGTCTCCGGCAAGGGCACCGGCTGCCGCAAACGGCCGATGAGCACGTCGATGGCCTTAAGCGCCAGGTCGTATTGATCTTTTAACAGCTTGTCCGGGTCCACCTGCACCAGAGCCACCACCTTGATGGTCTGGCGCAGGTTGTCAAAGATCAGAAGATGATCGGTGAGCAGCAGGCGGGCGTCGGGGATACCGGTGGCCGGGGTGAGGTCCGGCAGGCGCTCAATGAAGCGCACCATGTCGTAACCCAGGTAGCCCACCAGCCCGCCCCAGAACCGGGGCAGCCCAGCCGCGGGTACGGCCCGGTACTCGTCCAGGAGACGGCGCAGATGGGCAAAAGGGTCGGCCCCTGCGTCCAGGATTTCCTTTTCTCCCCGGCGCTGGATGGTGACCTGGCCGCCCTGCACCTGGAACATCAGGGAGGGGTTGAGCCCCAGGAAACTGAAGCGGCCCCATTTCTCCCCGCCTTCCACGCTCTCCAGGAGGAAGGAACAGCCCTCCCCCCTGAGTTTTTTGTAGGCCGCCACCGGGGTCTCCAGGTCCCCCAAGATCTCCCGGTACACCGGGATGAGATTGCCCTGCTTAGCCATCTCCTGAAACGCCTCAAAATCCGGAATAACCATGCGCTGCTCCGTTCGCGAGTTAATGGGGTGCATTTTTGGGGGAGGGGGCCAGGAGTCGGTGGCACAGGCTTTCCAGCCTGTGCTCCTTAGCCCCCTCCCCCAATCCCTTACATTTTTTTGAGTGGCACAGGCTTTCCAGCCTGTGCTCCTTTATGGTAGCCGCAGGCTTTAGCCTGCGCCAGTATTTAAAGCTTGGGCAATAAAAAAGCCGCGCCCCCTGCGGGCCACGGCTTTTATTTGCTCCAAAAAACCGGGGCCCCTCTCCGTGAGGGGCCCCGAAAATATTTACCACTGCCGGCGGACGCACCTCACGGGACCGATACGGGCCACCAGCACCAGATGTCACCAATAAAAATCTTCATGAGTCTTTCATATCCCACGAACCCGAAGGTGTCAATATTTTTATTAGCACATTCCCAGCTTTGCCCACCCTTTAACCTAAACAAATCTATAACATGGCCGTGAGCTGATCATGCAGAATCCCATTACTAGCCACAATATTCGGCGAATAAATATCGTAATCCCCGCCGCTGAAATTAGTAATCCTTCCCCCCGCTTCTTCGATAATCAACAGCCCCGCGGCCGTGTCCCAGGGTTTCAGGTTCTCCTCCCAGAAGCCGTCGAAGCGGCCGCAGGCCACGTAGCACATATCCAGGGCCGCGGACCCGGCCCGGCGCACGCCCTGGACCGCGCCCAGCAGCCGCCCCAGCCGGGCCATGGTCTCCGGCAGCCGCTCCCGGATGTCATAGGGAAAGCCGGTGGCTAAAAGAGCCCGGTCCAGGCGATCGGTCTTGGATACCCGGATGGGCTTGCCGTTTAAAAAGGCCCCCCCTCCCCGCTTGGCCTCGAACAGCTCATCCCGCAGGGGATCATAAATCACCCCGTATTCTAGTTTTCCCTCCGCCTCGAAGGCAATGGATACACAGAACATGGGAAACCCGTGGGCGAAATTGACCGTGCCGTCCAGGGGGTCGATGATCCAGCGGTTAATGGTTTTGGTTGGAGGGAGGGAGGTGTTCGCACAGGCTGGAAAGCCTGTGCCACCGGTTCCTGCTTCCTCCCCCATTCTCTCTTCCTCAGCCAGAAAGCCGTGGTCCGGGAAGTGGCGGCGGATAAGGGCGATGATTATTTCTTGGGCCTGGAGGTCGGTTTCGGTGACCGGGTCGATGGCCCCTTTCAAGGTGACTTCATGAGGCTGCAAGTAATTAAGGCGCATCGCCGCGCCCGCGGCCAGGGCCGCCTGGCGGCCTAGTTGGGCGATTTTGTCCAGCATCATTATCACTTCCTAAAGAAGTAAAAAGGTAAAAGTAAAAAGGCAAAAAACAAAAATTGAAGCCGATGAGATCGCCCGTATCATTAAGGCAATAATCGGTAATGTAAAATTAATCAATCGCCATCGCCAATTATCGCCAAAAATTTTTGCCTTTTTACTTTTTACTTTTGCCTTATTCAGATATCCGCAACAGTTGAAACCCGGTCCCCGGGTCCTTCTGCCTTTTTGCCGCCTCAGTTCCCAGGATTTCCAGCACCACCACTTCCCCCACCAGCCACACCTCCACCCCGGCCCGGGTACAGCCCACCGTGGCCCGTCCTTCCCGGCCCGCGGCCGCGTGCATGTGCAGCAAAGGCTCCCCCGCTTCGTTGGGAATGAGGGTCCCTAAAGCCAGCACCTCCTGGGCTCCCTGGAGGGCGTAGATCATGGGGATGATGGCCTCTCGGTTCGGCTCCGGCCCTACCACCACTTGGCTGCCGTCCCCGGAGCCTCCCAGAAAGAAGGCCAGACCATGGCTGATCTTCTGCTCCCGGGCGAAATTTTCGATGGTGTCGTTGAGCTTTTCTCCTTCTTCCAAGCGCAGGACAAAAACCCGGCCCAGACTCCCTTCGCTGTATTGCATATCGTCCTCCCAAAAAACTTAACCACAAAGGCACGAAGACACAAAGTTTCACCAAGAAAATAATCTTTGTGCCTTGGCTTGCCAAGACACAAAATTAGTTATTTCTTTGTGCTTCTTTGTGTTCTTGGTGTCTTTGTGGTTCATCCTTTCTTTTTGCTTTTGCCGGCCTTGTTGCCGGCCGGCTTCGCACGCGCCACCTTTGAACTCATGGGCGTAAACAGATTGACCGTCATCACTCCAATGGCAAAGCCGCCCAGGTGGGCCATCCAGGCCACGGTCCCGCCCCGGCGCAGACCGTAGAATTGCAGGGCCAGCCACAGACATAACCAGACAAATGCAGGGATGTTGACTATTTCCACTTTTAGCCGCCAAAAAACCGCAGTGCGGATGGGCGATTGGGGCAGCCTCACCAGGTAGCCCCCCAACACCCCGGCAATGGCCCCGCTGGCGCCGATCAAGGGCGCGTCGAGATTGCTGACGGCCAACACATGAAAGAGGCAAGCGAAAAACCCGGAAAAAAGGTAAAAGGCCAGAAAGCGCAGGTGCCCCAGGTCGTCCTCCAGGGCTTCCCCAAAGAGCCACAGGAACCACATATTACCGAAGAGGTGAATCCAGCCCCCATGAAGAAACAGGGAGGTGAACATGGTGGCCGCCACCCCCAAGGACTTGCTGGAACTCAGGAGCTTGACCTGGCTGAGCTTGGCCGCGACCGCGCCGCCTTTCAGGAAAAGCGCGGATTCCCCTCCTGGCCCTAATTGCAGCTGGTATAAATAAATGGCCACATTCACGGCAATCAGCCCCAAAGTGACCCACGGCCAGCTTCTGCCGACCGCGCCCCGCAGCGGGATCATGTATGCTCCGGTGAAAGAGATGTTTAGGGAAGTTGTAGGGGCGGGTTTAAAACCCGCCCCTACGGTCGCCCCGCTCTAATCCTATAAGACTACGCAACATCCGCATTTTACCCGACGGACCAAGCCCTGTCCAGGGAAAGGGCAGGGCGGGTTGACAAGGGCTTGCGTTTCTTATTTAATAAAAAGCATGTTGGGGCCGAAGAAGAAAGTATACATCAAGACTTTTGGCTGCCAGATGAACGTGGCCGATTCGGAGCAGATGGCCCTGCTCCTGGCGCAGGACTACGCGCCCACGGACCGGGTGGAGGACGCCGATCTCTACCTGATCAACACCTGCGCCATCCGCCGCAAGGCTGAACAGAAGGTGCGCAGCCTCCTGGGAGGCCTCCAGGTCTTGAAGCAGCGCCATCCCCAAATGCTCATCGGGATAGGCGGCTGCGTGGCCCAACAGGAGGGGGAACGGCTCCTGGCCGCGGCCCCCCACCTGGACCTGGTCTTCGGCACCCACGGTATCTACCGCCTGCCGGAGATGGTGCGCCGGGCGGCTGGGGGCCAGCGGGTGGTTGATATTGATCTGACCCGGGGGTTTCCCACCCAGCCCAGGAGGCATTGGCGACCCGGGGCAGTCAAGACCCTGGTGACCATCATGCAGGGCTGCGACAATTTCTGCACCTTCTGCGTGGTGCCCTATGTGCGGGGCCGGGAATACAGCCGGCCGCCTCACGAAATAGTGGCAGAAGTGGCTGATTTTCTTAATGTCGGGGGCAAAGAAGTGACCCTTCTGGGCCAGAACGTCAACTCCTATGGCCGGGGCTTGCCGGAAGAAGTCACCTTTCCGGAGCTGCTCCGGAGAATCGACGCTCTGGATGGGTTGTCCCGGCTGCGGTTTGCCACTTCCCATCCCCGGGACCTATCCCCGGAGCTAACGGCCGCGTTCGGAGAGTTGCCCAGCCTCTGCGAGCACCTGCATCTGCCGGTGCAGTCCGGCTCTGATCGTATTTTAAAAGCCATGAACCGGGGCTATACCCGGAAGGAATATTTGCAGAAGGTGACGGAATTGCGCCGGGTCTGCCCGGAGATCAGCCTTTCCACCGATATTATTGTCGGTTTCCCCGGGGAAACCGAGGCGGATTTTCAAGACACTATAGAATTGGTGAAAGAGGCCGCCTACGACCAGGCCTTCTCTTTCAAATATTCTCCCCGGCCTCAAACCAAGGCCGCAACCCTGCCGGACCGGGTACCTGGGGAGGTCCAGGCGGAACGCCTGACGCGCTTGCAAAATTTATTAAATGAGCTTACTCTGAAGGCCCATCAACGCCTTCTGGGCCAAACCGCCGAGGTGTTGGTGGATGGCACCAGTAAACGCTCCCCGGATGAGCTTTCCGGGAGGCTGAGAACCAACCAAGTGGTGAACTTCCCTGGCCCCCGGGAATTGCTGGGCCGAATGCTAAAGGTTAAAATTACTGAGGCTCACCCCCATTCCTTGAAAGGCACGCGGGTGGAAGACTCCACTTTGTCGTCGCAGTTGGCCGATGACCCGCAGGTACCCTTAAGGAGAGTAACATGTTGAGGCAAATGACTGTCTCCGGATTGACCATCGACCCCTTCACCAACAGTCCCATCATGATTTTAAAAGATGTGGACTCGGACAAGGCGGTCCCCATCTGGATCGGGTTGCTGGAGGCCACGGCCATCGCCAGTGAGTTGGAGAACATCAAATTCTCCCGTCCCATGACCCATGATCTGCTGAAGATCATCATGGAGAACATGCAGATCCAGGTGACTAAGGTTGAGGTTTGCGATCTCCGGGACAACACTTATTTCGCCCTCATCTACCTCAACCGGGAAGGCCAGGAAGTGACCATCGACGCCCGGCCCAGCGACGCCATCGCCCTGGCCCTCCGGGTCAAGGCCCCCATCTTCGTAGCGGAAGTGGTAATCCAGAAAGCCCGGCGGGTGGACCTCTCCGCCAAGGAGGCCATCACCACCGAAGACGCCAAGAAATGGACGGAAATCCTGGAAGGCCTGGACCCCGACGATTTCGGAAAATACAAAATGTAATTTGGCTTTCAGCAGTCAGCTTTCTGCTTTAGCTGACAGCTGATAGCTGATAGCTGACAGCTCCTCATGATCGACCTCCACACCCACACCCTCAACAGCGACGGCGAGCTTCTCCCCGCGGAACTCTGGCGCCGGGCCCAGGTCAAGGGCTACCGTTTCCTGGGCGTCACCGACCACGTGGACGCGTCCAACTTCGAGGCGGTCTTTGCCCGCCTTAAGGCCGCGGCGAAAAGCCTCAATAACGGCGATCCCCCTATCTTCATTCCCGGCCTGGAGTTCACCCACCTGCCTCCGGCTTTGATCGGCCCTTTAACCGCCAAGGCCCGGGCCCTGGGAGTGCCCCTCATCGTCATCCACGGGGAGACCCTGGCCGAACCCGTGGCCCCGGGGACCAACCGGGCCGCGTTGGAAGCGGACATCGACATCCTGGCCCATCCCGGCCTCATCACCCTGGAAGAAGCCGCACTGGCCCGGGAAAAAGATATTTTTCTGGAGATTTCCGCACGTAAAGGCCACTGCCTGGCCAACGGCCACGTGGCCCGCATGGCCCTGGAAGTGGGCGCCTCCCTCATCGTCAACACCGACAGCCACGCGCCCGGGGACCTCATTGCCCGTAGCCAAGCGGAACGCATCGCCCAGGGCGCGGGCCTCACCGCCGCGGAAATCCAAACCCTCTTCACCAACGCCGAATCCCTGGCCCGCCGCCTGGCGGGGGTGTAGGGGATAGGATAGAAAGATTTGGGGGGACCCCGCTTTTGTGTAGGGGCGAACCTTGTGTTCGCCCGCTAATCGGGGCGAATACAAAATCCGCCCCTACGGACAATGATTCCCCCAAACCCCCTCCTGGAAAAATATAGAATTTTTTAGTTATCTGAGCTAGGTCCGCGTAACTTTCATGTCCTTGTATTGCCCTAAATCCCATAACTATTTGACAATCCGATAAAATATTCATATGGTAGCGGTAGGATATGTTCTCCGATACCGCGGCCTCCTGGCTCAAGCAATTCAGCTTCCGGGTCCTCGACTTCTTCCTGCCCCGGCTCTGTCTCTTTTGCGGCGGGGTGGTGGCGGAGGAGGCGAAGGCTGCGGTTTGTCCGGATTGTGAAAGGAAAATCGAGTGGGTGGAAAGCCCGGTCTGCCCTTGCTGCGGCCTGATATTCCCGGTGCGGGAGGGGGAGGACCGGCTCTGCGGTTCTTGTCAGACGGAGCCGCCGCGTTTTGACCGGGCCCGGGCCGCCGCGGTCTATGAAGGGCCGGTGGCCCAGGCCGTGACCCGCTTCAAGTTCGGGCGGCAGATGGCCTATCTGCCGGTGATGCAGCACTGGCTGCAAGCCCCCAGATGTGCGGAACTGGTCGCGGACGCGGACCTCCTGGTCCCCGTCCCCTTGCATCCCCGGCGCCTTCGGGACCGGGGCTTCAACCAGGCCCTGCTTCTGGCCCAAGGCTTTCCGGAGGCCGTAATAGGCCGGGAGACCCTGGCCCGGGTGCGCTACACCGTGCCCCAGGTGGGCCTCAATCCCAAGGAGCGCCGGGACAACGTGCACCGGGCCTTTGCCGCGCCCCGGCCCGAAGAGGTGAAAGGGAAAAACGTCCTGCTGGTGGATGACCTCTACACCACCGGGGCCACGGTGCGGGAGTGCGCCCGGGTGCTGAAAAGGGCCGGGGCCAAACGGGTGGAAGTTCTCACCGTGGCGAGAGTGAAGCATGAATGATTTTCACCACAAAGGCACCAAGACACCAAGATTCACAAAGGCAAAAAATAAATTAATTGTGCCGCGTTGCGGCACAATTAATTTAAATTATTCTTGGTGTTTCTTTGTGTCTTAGTGTCTTTGTGGTAAAAAAAATACCATGACCGATTGCCAGACCAGCCATAAAGTAGTCAGCCGGGGGGCCGCGGCCCGGTGGGTGAAAAGACTTCAGGCCGAAGGAAGCAAGGTGGTCTTCACCAACGGCTGTTTCGACCTCCTGCACCTGGGCCACGTGCGCTACCTGGAGGAAGCCCGCTCTTTGGGGGACGCGCTTATTATCGGGGTGAACACGGACGAATCGGTGAAGCGCCTGGACAAGGACCCGGATCGCCCCATCAACTCCGAAGGCGACCGGGCGGCAATCCTGGCGGCCTTGGCCTGCGTGGACCGGGTGGTGCTGTTCGGGGAAGACACCCCGTTGGAGCTGATAACCGCGCTCCAGCCGGATATCCTGGTGAAGGGCGGCGACTACCGCCTGGAAGAGATCGTGGGGCGGGAGGTGGTTTGGGCGAGAGGAGGGGAAGTTAAGGTTATTCCCCTTGTTTCCGGGTACTCCACTACGGCGCTTTTAGCCCGCATCCGCAAATACGAAAAAGGCCGATGATCAAGAGCAGGCGTCTGGGCCTGCTCTAGAACAACCGGGCGCGGCAGTTTCACATTTTGCCGATCCCTCCCATCTTCCCAAAATTCTTTCCAAACCCGCTCCTCTGGATTTAAGAACAGGATTCTGGTATTTTTGGGGAAACCCGTACTCCGCTCCCTTGAGGAGGGTGGTTCTTTGGCCTTGAAACGTCCTGTGCTAATTATCCCGGTGCTTCTGATAGCGGCCGTCCTCGTCTATTTCCTGTTTTTCCGGGGGCAGGCGGTTAATCCTGATATCCTGCGGCTCTCCGGCCACATCGAGGCCACGCAAACCGATCTGAGTTTCAAGGTGCCGGGCAAGATCACAGCCATCCATTTCCAGGAAGGCGATGAGATCAAAGCCGGGCAGACTGTGGCCGTGCTGGAGGATAAGGACCTGCGCCAGGATGTGGCCCAGGCTGAAGGCGCTTACGGCGCGGCCCGGGCCAACCTGGCCAAGCTGCTGGCCGGCTCCCGGCCCCAAGAGAAAAAGGAGTCCGCGGCCGCGGTAGCCCAGGCCAAAGCGGATTTGGTGGACAAGGAGCGGGAATTCCGCCGCATGCAGGCCCTTTTCGAGAGGCGCACGGTTTCCGCCCAGACCCGGGATAAGGCGGAAGCCGCGTATCTCATGGCCAAAGAGGCGCACCGCCGGAGCCACGAAAATTACAGCCTGGTAATGGAGGGACCCCGGAAGGAAGACATTGACGCGGCCCGGGCAGAAGTGGCCCGGACGGAAGCGGCCCTGGGGCTGGCCCGGACCCGCCTGGGCTACGCCACCATTACCTGCCCCATCAACTGCGTCGTCCTGGTGCGACCCACCGAGCCCGGGGAGGTGGTGGCCATCGGCTCTCCGGTCCTCACCGTGGGGGACCTGGACAACGCCTATTTTGAGGGGTACGTACCCGAAACCGATTTGGCCAAAGTGCGCTATGGTCAAAAAGCGGAAATCACCACCGACAGTTACAAAGACCGGAAATACCCAGGCCAGGTTTATTTTGTCTCTTCCAAGGCAGAGTTCACCCCCAAGACCGTGGAGACCCACAAGGAGCGGGTGACTTTGGTCTACCGCACCAAAATCCGGGTGGAAAACCAGGACCACTCCCTGAAGCCGGGCATGCCCGCCGATGCCATTATCTTCCTCAACGACAAAAAACCCCGCTGAGCCGGCCATCCGGGCCGAGGGCCTGACCAAGAGGTTCGGCACCCTGGTGGCGGTGGACAACCTGCACCTGGAGGTGGCCCCGGGGGAAGCCTTTGCCCTGGTGGGGCCGGACGGCGCGGGCAAAACCACCACCATCCGGCTGCTCTGCGGCATCATGGACCCGGACGGGGGCCGGGCCGAGGTGCTGGGGTTCGACACCGTCAAAGAGTCGGAGCCTTTAAAAGAACATATAGGCTATATGCCCCAGCGCTTCGGCCTCTATGACGACCTGACGGTGGCCGAAAATATTGCATTTTACGCAGACATCTACCGGGTGCCCAAAGCCGAGCGGCAGACCCGGGTGCCGGAGCTTTTAAGCTTCTCCAATTTGGCTCCTTTCCAGGACCGCCTGGCCGCGAATCTCTCCGGCGGCATGCGCCAGAAGCTGGGCCTGGTCTGCGCCCTGATCCACACGCCGCAGCTTCTCATCCTGGATGAACCCACCTTCGGGGTGGACCCTGTGTCCCGGCGGGAGTTCTGGCAGATTCTCTATGAGCTGCTGCGCACCGGCATGACCATCTTCTTATCCACTGCATACATGGATGAGGCGGAGCGGGCCCACCGGGTGGGTCTGATGCACCGGGGGCGGCTGTTGGTGGTGGATACTCCGGGGGCCATCAAGGCCACCTTTGAAGGGGAGCTGCTGGAGGTGCGGGCGGATGACCTGCGGGCAGCCCGGAAGATTCTCACGGGTCTCACGGCAGCCCGCCAGGTCCTGGCCGTGGGCGACCGGCTGATGGTCACCGCGGATCGGCGGGAAGAGGCGACTGCCGCTATAACCCAGGCCCTGGAAGCCGGAGGCTTAAGCGGCATCCGCATCGCCGCTGCGGAACCGGCCCTGGAGGAGCTGTTCGTGCAAATCGTGCGCCGGGAGGAGGGCGGTGCAGGGGTCAGGGGCCAGGGGCCAAGGGCCAGATAGAAGCAGGTTATCCGGGATCGTTATCAGCGGCCGGTGGAAGAGAAAAAATAATGCAAAGCGAAAAAGCAATAGTAGTCCAAGACCTCACCCGGGATTTCGGCAAGTTCCGGGCCGTGGACCGGGTGAGCTTCGAAGTGAACAAAGGCGAAATTTTCGGCTTCCTGGGGCCCAACGGCGCGGGTAAATCCACCACCATCCGCATGCTCAACGGTTTGCTCCTGCCCACCAGCGGCTCCGGCTCCGTGGCCGGTTACGACATTGTCCGGGAATCGGAGGCCATCAAACAGCACATCGGCTATATGTCCCAGCGATTTTCCCTGTATGAAGACCTGACCGCGGAGGAAAACCTCACCTTTTTCGGCGGCGTCTATGGCCTTCCCCCGGACCGGCTGCGGGAGCGGGCGGCAGAGGCGCTCAGGCAGGTGGGGCTGCTGGACCGGCGGCAGGATCTGACCCGCAACCTGGCCTTAGGATTACGTCAGCGTCTGGCCCTGGCTTCGGCCATACTACATGAGCCTCCCATTCTCTTTCTGGATGAGCCCACCAGCGGGGTAGACCCCATCTCCCGGCGCAATTTCTGGGATTTGATCTATGCCCTGGCGGAAAAGGGCGTGACCGTGCTGGTGACCACCCATTACATGGATGAAGCCGAGTTCTGCGACGAACTGGTGCTCATCTACCAGGGCCGCCTCATCGCCCAGGGCACGCCCCGGGAGTTGAAAGCCACAGTGCCGGAAGAGATCATCGCGGTCTTCCCAGACCGTCTGGGAGAGGCCTTGGAATTGATAAGGAAACTGCCCCAAGTGTCGGAGGCCGCAGTGTTCGGTGACGGCCTGCACGTAGCCACCACCCAGGCCGCGGCTGCGGAAGCGGCCATGAAAGAGGCCCTGGCCGCGCAAGGTATCGCCATTCGCGCCTTAAGCCGGGTGGAGCCCAGTTTGGAGGACGCGTTTATTTCGCTAATTGAACGCGCCGGAAATGATCGCTTCACACTTAATAATCACAGTCCGGAGATTCAACCGGGAGGGGAAAAAGGGAAAAGGGAAAAAAGGGGAAGGGGTTATGCAAGATAATTTCCCTTTTCCCCTCTTCCCCTTTTCCCCCTTTTACCCGATTTAATACATTTGGTCTCCTCACCCAAGAGTGGACATCGAACCATGGACCTCATACGCACCTGGGCGGTTTTCCGCAAAGAGCTGATCCACATCCGCCGGGATCTTCCCAGCCTCATCCAGGTGATTCTGCTGCCGGTGATGCTCCTGCTCCTGAACGGCTACGCCTTGACCTTCGACCTCACGGACGTACCCCTGGCCGTGTATGACCAGGAGCAGAGCCGGGTCAGCCAGGAATTTCTCCGAGGCTTCAGAGGCACCCGCTATTTTAAGATTCATAGTTCCGTTTTCAGTTACGGGGAAATTGCCGACCTCATCAATTCCCGCCAGATAAAGGTAGCCCTGGTGCTGCCCTTTGACTTTTCCCGGTCTCTTAAATCCGGGCAGAGCGCCAAGGTGCAGGCCATCATCGACGGCACCGACGCCAATACCGCCAACCTGATCATCGGCTATCTCCAGGGGGTCATCTCCGCTTACAGCCAAAAGGTCATGGTGGAGCGGCTGCAACTTCAGGGCGCCGCCCGCGTGGAAATCCCCATTAAGAGCGACCCCCGAGTCTGGTACAACGAAGACCTGGAGTCCCGCAACTTCATCGTCCCGGGACTGATCGCCATTATCATGACCATGGTGGGCGCGCTCCTCACCGCGCTCTGCATTATCCGGGAAAAGGAGCGGGGCAGTATGGAGGGGCTGATGGGGACGCCGTTGAAAAAGTGGGAATTGATCCTGGGGAAGCTGGGCCCCTATTTCCTGGTGGGGATGCTGGACGTATTTATCTCCATGGCCCTGGGGGAGTTTCTCTTCCAGGTGCCTCTCAGGGGCAGCGCCTGGCTATTCGTTGCCTTGGCGGGGATTTTCATGCTGGTGGTCCTGGGCCAGGGGCTGCTTATCTCGGTCGCGGCCCACAGCCAGTTGGAAGCTTATCAGATGGCCATGATCACCACCTTTCTGCCCGCGTTTATTCTTTCCGGCGCGGTCTTTGCCATCCGGCAGATGCCTCCGGCCTTGCAGATAGTGACTTATCTGGTCCCCGCCACCTATTTGGTAAACATCAGCAAGGGCATTTACCTGAAAGGCATCGGCCTGGAGATCCTCTGGCCCAACGCCCTGGTACTCATGGCCTTTGCCGCGTTTCTGCTCCTGGTGGCAGGCCGGAAGCTGGTGAAAAAGATCCAGTAATTATGAGACTTAGACGCATCTACCATTTCCTGGTCAAGGAGTTCATTCAGGCGGTGCGGGACCCGCGGCTCCGCTTCTTTCTCATTATGCCGCCCATCATCCAGCTCATGATGTACGGCTACGCCATCAATTTCGACATCCAGCATATCCCCACCGCCATCTTTGATGAAGCCCGCACTCCCCAGACCCGGGCCCTGATCAACCGCTTTGCCTCCACCCCTTACTTTGACCTGAACTATTACCTGTCTCATCACGGCCAGATTCAAGACATCCTGGACCGGGGGAAGGCCACCTTTACGCTGCGCCTCTCCTATGACTTCGCCAGGAGGCTGAAAGAAGGCAAACCCGGAGCCGTACAGCTGATCATCGACGGCACGGATTCCAATGCCGCGCTTATCGTCGGTCGCTACGCCAACACCATTATCAATGATTATTCCGTGGAACTGCTACAGGAACGCTTGGGCCTCCGGGGATTGCCGGTGAGCCGGGCTGCGCCGGTAGTCCTGGAAGAGCAGACTTGGTTCAATAAAAACCGCCTCAGCCACGTCTCCTTTGTCCCCGGGGTCATCGCCATGGTGGTCATGCTGGTGAGTATCATGCTCACCGCGCTGTCCGTGGTCCGGGAAAAGGAATTGGGCACCATGGAGCAGCTTCTGGTCACCCCCATCCGGCCGGTGGAATTCATCCTGGGCAAGACCATCCCCTTTGTCCTTATCTCCCTGGTGGACGTGGCGCTGGTCACTATCATAGCCCTCTTCTGGTTCGGAGTACCGTTCAGAGGCAGCCCGCCGGTGCTGCTCTTGGGGGTCTTGCTCTTCCTCATCAGCACCGTGGGGGTGGGGCTGTTAATTTCCACCCTGTGCGCCACCCAGCAGCAGGCCATGATGGTGAGCAGCTTTTTCTTTACGCCTTTCATCATGCTGTCGGGCCTGGTCTTTCCCATACCCAACATGCCGGCAGCGGTGCAATGCCTGACCTACCTCAACCCCTTGCGCTATTTCATCATTGTCATCCAGGACGTCTTCCTCAAAGGGGTGGGCCTGACGGTCCTCTGGCCGCAGATGGCGGCCATGGCCCTCCTGGGCGCGGCGCTGCTCACCCTGAGCGTGCTGCGGTTTAGGAGGAGGCTGGCCTAGTTCGTGGGGGGAGGGGCCAGGGACCGTAGGGGCGGGTTTAAAACCCGCCCCTACAGCCCACTCCCCAACCCGCATAATTTTTACTGATCCTGCCCTGGATTTAAGGAATAAAATCGATTATAAATTTGAAAGGAGCTATCTTCGAAGGTTCCGAAATAACAACGAGAAACGGACCAGTCAACAAGGTAAAAATGACCCTCTTAAAAACCCGGCTTCAGAGCCTTCCTTCCTTGCTTCGCCACACTATTAATTTCTTAGTCGCACTTGCTGCAATTCTTCTCCTCCCCGGCTGCTCCGGGGACAAAAAGCCGCCCCCGAAGCCTCCGGTGCCGGTGGTGGTGGCGCCGGTGGTCCAGAAAGACGTGCCGGTGCAGCTTAAGACCATCGGCAACGTGGAGGCTTACGCCACCGTGGCCATCAAGGCCCGGGTGGGGGGCGAACTCAAGGAAGTGAAATTCCGGGAAGGCCAGGACGTCACCAAGGGCCAGCTCCTCTTTGTCATCGACCCCCGGCCTTTGGAGACCTTGCTCAAGCAGGCCGAAGCCAACCTGGCCAAAGATAGGGCCCTGGCCCATAAAGCGGAAAACGACGCCCGCCGTTACGCGGAACTGATCAAAAAAGATTTCGTCAGCCGGGAGCAATACGACCAGGCCAAAGCCACCCACGAGTCCCTGGCGGCCATCGTCAAGGCCGATGAGGTGGCGGTGCAAAACGCCCGGTTGCAGCTCGGCTACTGCTTCATCGCTGCTCCCCTCACCGGCCGCACCGGCAATCTGAAGGCCGATCAGGGCAATCTCATCAAAGCCGACGCGGACACCCCCATGGTGGTCATCAACCAAATCCAGCCTATCTATGTGAGCTTCTCCCTGCCCCAGCAGTATCTGCCGGAGATTACGAGATACCTGGCTCAAGGCAAGGTAGGAGTGAAGGCCATTATTACCGGCGAGGAGCGGCAACCAGAAGAGGGCGTCCTCACCTTCGTGAACAATACAGTGGATACCGCCACCGGCACCTTTTTGCTCAAGGCCACCTTTGAAAATCGGGACAAAAGGCTCTGGCCGGGCCTCTTTGTCAACGTGGTGATCCATCTCACCACCCAGCCCCAGGCCCTGGTGGTCCCCTCCCAGGCCCTGCAGACCGGCCAGCAGGGGCAGTTCGTCTTTGTGGTCAAAGATGACCGCACTGTGGAGACCCGCCCGGTGGAAGTGGACCGGATTTTTGACGGTGAAGCGGTGGTCAAGAAGGGACTGCAACCCGGAGAACAGGTGGTGACCGACGGCCAGCTGCGCCTGGCGCCGGGGGCCAAGGTGGAGATTAAGAAATAGCTTTATAATAGAGAAGGGGAAAGACTATGCACCTCCAGCAAACCAAGCGAGCGAGTCGGGAAACAGGGGGGCCGCAATATTATTTCCACAATCTCACCGGACCGGTAAAAACCTTTCTCAGGCAAAAAGGAGCGGTGCGGGTCGCCCTGGTTACGCCATACGGAGCTACCAAGACTGATTATTATGCGGTAGGCAAAGAGCACAAATTTGACCAGAAAGGAAATATTGTTGATGGAAAGGTCGGGCATGACAGAATCCAACAGGGAGTTGCTTCTGAAAGCATAGGAGAGTCGATCAGACGGTGGTATAATTTGTCAAAAGGGGATTTTGAGAGGATTGATATTGAGGTAGATATTATTGATGACGATTTTTACTTAACACCATTTAAATGTAAATTAGTTCGCTCAAAACGGGAAATATCTTTTCCCAGGATAGAGCGCCCACTTACATTTTCAACCGATTATATAAGTAGGTTTTGGAAAGAACATATTCGTGATTTGGTTAATCAAAATAAAGAGCTAGTGGAATGGTCTCTTAAAGAAATTTGCCGGGTCGTTTCTGCTCACAAAGAAAAAATACCTCATATCCAAGAACAAGACCTACTAAGAGTATCCGGTCCCTTGAAACATTTGGGGGTAACGCTGGGCCCCTATGTCGGTAAGGGTTATGATTGCATAAGTGAGATTAAGTTTTTTGAATATCCCACTTATAAGGTTCCCATTGAGATTAAAAGATTTAGTAAAAAATATAAATATCAGATGGCAAAATATGGCAAAGATGAATTATCCAGAGCGATTATTTTATGTGCCATGCATGACTTAGAAAACACTCCTCGAAACGTAGATGTGATGGAATTAGATTTTATGTGCAGCTACATTGGCAACCTATGAATTATTCGACAATTATCCCGATAACCAAACGAATTCCAGCCAATCGCCAGGGTGCCAAAAGGCATTATGGGATTCACCCTTATTTTACCCGGCGACCATTCAACGTAGTCAGAGATTATATCCTTCATTATTCTGATAAAGGCGATACGGTTATAGACCCTTTTGGCGGCTCCGGAGTAACAGCTATCGAAGCATTTCTCGAAAACAGAATCGGAATCCAAAATGATATAAATCCATTAGCTAATTTTATTGCCGCCGGTATTGTCGAATTGACCAAAGTGACGATTGACGATATATTAGAGAATCTCAAGTTATTAGAAAAAGGTTGCAAAGAAAAATTAGTTAAAATTTACCAGAGCAACGGCTCTAAAATAGATATTGGTGAATATAATGTTGATCTCCCTGCCAATATTAATCTACCTTCCAACTCGGATGCTGAAAGATATCATGATCTTTTTACTCCTCAACAATTAATCTCCCTTGCAATTCTAAAAAAGCAAATTGATAAAATAGATAATCCATCAATAAGACAAGTCTTTCTTTTAGCTTGGTCTTCAACACTCTCCAGAATTAATAAAACTTTCATTTCCACCAAGGGACGCGTGGAAACCAGAGGTGGGTCTAGTATATTCAGCATTTATCGTTATAAGGTTGCCAAAGATGTGGTGGAGTTAAATCCATGGGAATGTTTTTATAATAGGTTCCCTAACATCCTTAAAGCCAAAAAGGAGATGATGACTTCGATAGAACTGAAACAAAAGAAAGAAAAGTGGCGGGGACAGTTTAAGATATATAAACTTGATGTTGATGAATTGAGAGACCTTTATTATGAATCCGCTGATTATGTCTTCACCGACCCTCCTTATGGCGGACATATATCCTACATAGACTTGTCCATCCTTTGGAATTCGTGGCTAGGTTTAATGCCAAATGACGAAATGCGCAAAAAAGAAATAATAGTGGGAGGGGAATTAAAATTTACTGAAGAACACTATATAAAAAGGCTTAAAGACAGCGTCAAGTCATGTTTTGATATGCTTAAAGACGGTCGCTGGCTATCTATCGTCTTTCAACATTGGAATGTGGAGTATTTTGAGGCTATTTTAACCGCGGCCCAGGAATCAAATGCTGAGTTAAAAGCCGCGGTGTCACAAATAGGTGATCCCATCTGGTCTATGCACAAAAAGAAGGGGAAAGAATCGGTTCTGGCAGGCGAATTTATTTTAACCTTTTATAAAAAAACAGGAATAAAAGGTGCAAAAGAAGAGAGGAAAATTGATATTAAGGGGATAATTGGGAAGATTTTGCAAGATTATAAAAATAAGACAATTTATGGGGAATATTTGCTTAATCAACTAGTTATCGAAGCTTGGAAATATGGGATAATCAAAGAATTAAAAATCAAGAAGGAAGATTTAATTGATTTATTAAGTGAGCATGGTTGGATTTACGATAGCAAGAACCATTGCTGGTGTAAATCCAATAAACCTCAAGATTATCTTTTCTAACCAGTGAACTTCGCCGAAATCTTCATCCGCCGGCCGGTGATGACCACCCTGGTGATGCTGAGCATCCTGTTGTTCGGCGTCATGTCCTATCGCTTCCTGCCGGTGAGCGACCTGCCCAATGTGGACTTTCCCACCATCCTGGTGACCGCCAGCCTGCCGGGAGCCTCCCCGGAGACCATGGCCTCCGCGGTGGCCACTCCCCTGGAGCGCCAATTTTCCACCATCGCCGGGTTGGATTCCATGACCTCCAGCAGCGCGCTGGGGATTTCCAATATTACCCTGCAATTTAACCTGAGCCGGGATATCGACGCCGCGGCCCAGGACGTGCAAGCCTGCATCGCCAAGGCGGGACGGCAACTGCCCCAGGACATGCCCACCCCGCCCACCTACCAGAAGGTCAACCCCGCGGACCAACCCGTACTCTACCTGGCCCTGACCTCCGCGACCCTGCCCCTGTCCACGGTGAACGAATACGGCGACACCCTCATGGCCCAGCGCATCTCCATGGTCAACGGGGTGGCCCAAGTCCAGGTCTGGGGGGAGCAGAAGTACGCGGTGCGGGTGCAGTTGGACCCCAAGGCCCTGGCCAGCCGGGGTATCGGCATCAATGAAGTGGCCGCGGCGGTGAGCAAAGAAAATGTGAATCTGCCCACCGGCACCTTGTATGGCCCCTACCAGGCCTTCACGGTGCAGGCCACGGGCCAGCTCACCACCGCCGCCGCGTACCGGCCCCTGATTGTCACCTACCGCCAGGGCCAGCCGGTGCGCCTGGAGGACCTGGGCCGGGTCATCGACAGCGTGGCCAACGACAAGATCGCGTCCTGGTACATCGGCGACCGGGCCATCGTCCTGGCCATCCAGCGCCAGCCCGGCACCAACACCATCGAGGTGGTGGACGCCATCAACCGGCTGCTCCCCACTTTGCGGGAGCAGATCCCGGCCGCAGTGAATATCGTTACTTTGTATGATCGGTCCGTGACCATCAGGGAATCGGTGAACGACGTGCAGTTCACCCTGCTGCTGGCCCTGGGGCTGGTGATCATGGTGATTTTTCTTTTCCTCAGAAATCTCTCAGCCACCGTCATCCCCAGCCTGGCCCTGCCCATGTCCATTGTGGGCACCTTTTCCGCCATGTACCTCATGGGCTACAGCCTGGACAATCTTTCCCTGATGGCGCTGATCCTCTCCGTGGGCTTTGTGGTGGACGACGCGATTGTGGTTTTGGAGAATATCGTCCGCCACATGGAGATGGGGGAGAAGCCCCTGGACGCGGCCCTGAAAGGCTCCCGAGAGATCGGCTTCACCATTGTCTCCATGACCCTGTCGCTGGCCGCGGTCTTCATCCCCGTGCTCTTCATGGGAGGAATCCTGGGGAGATTGCTCCATGAATTTGCGGTGACCATCGGCGTGGCCATTCTGGTTTCCGGGTTTGTTTCTTTGAGCCTCACCCCCATGCTCTGTAGCCGTTTCTTACGGCCGCACCGGGAAGAGCAGCATGGCCGTCTCTACCAGCATTCGGAACGGGTCTTTGAGGCCATGCTGTCTCTCTACGACCGCACTCTCAAATATGTGCTGGCGAGGCGCCGGGCCACCATGGTCGTCTCCGGGGTCCTCCTGGTGGCCACGGTTTATCTGTTCGTCGCCATCCCCAAGGGTTTTCTTCCCAATGAAGACCAGGGCACCATCTTCGCTTTCACCGAAGCAGCCCAGGGAATCTCTTTTGAAGCCATGGTGCGGCAGCAGCAGGCGGCCACGGCCATCGTCCGCCAAAATCCCTATTTAAAGAACTATTTCTCTTCCGTGGGGCCGAGCGGTCCCAACGTCGCAGGCAACTCCGGCCGCATCTTTATCCGCCTCATCGACCGCAGCAAGCGTCCCGGGGTGGAGGAAGTCATTCAGGATTTGCGGCCCAAGCTGTCCCAACTCCCGGGGCTGAAGGTCTTCTTGCAGGTCCTGCCGCCCATCCGCATCGGCGGCATGCTCACCAAGAGCCAATACCAGTTCACCCTGCAAAGCCCGGATATCAAGGAGCTCTTTTACTATGCGCCCATCCTGGAGGAAAAAATCCGGGCCTTGCCGGGGCTGATCGACGTCACCAGCGACTTGCAGGTCAATAACCCCCAGGTGACCGTGGACATCTACCGGGATCGGGCCGCGGCGTTGGGGATCACCGCCCAGCAGGTGGAGGACGCCCTCTACTACGCTTATGGGTCCCGGCAGATCTCCACCATCTATGCGCCTAACAATCAGTATTGGGTGATTATGGAGCTGGAGCCCCGCTACCAGCTGGACCCCGCGGCCATGCAGTGGCTCTATGTCCGCTCCGCCACCGGCCAATTGGTGCCCTTGGATACTCTGGCCGACCTGAAGCGGACCCTGGGCCCCCTCATCATCAATCACGCGGGGCAGCTCCCGGCGGTGACCCTGTCCTTCAACCTGAAGCCGGGGTATGCTCTGGGGGAGGCGGTGGATCAGGTGCAGAAACTGGCCCTCAATACCTTGCCGGCCACCATCACCACCAGCTTCCAGGGCGCGGCCCAGGCCTTCCAGGCCTCGCTGCAGGGTTTGGTGCTGCTCCTGATCATGTCCATTCTCATCATTTACATCATCCTGGGAATCCTCTATGAGAGCTTCATCCACCCCCTGACCATCCTTTCGGGCCTGCCGTCCGCGGGGGTGGGGGCTTTGGTGACTTTGATGATCTTCGGCCACGACCTGAATATTTACGCTTTTGTCGGAGTGATCATGCTGGTGGGGATCGTCAAGAAAAACGCCATCATGATGATCGATTTCGCGCTGGAAGCCCAGAGACAAAGCGGCAAGTCCCCCCAAGAGGCCATCTATACCGGCGCTTTGATCCGCTTCCGGCCCATCATGATGACCACCATGGCCGCGCTCATGGGGTCGCTGCCCATCGCCCTGGGGTTCGGCGCGGGCGCGGAGTCCCGGCGACCCCTGGGCCTGGCGGTGGTGGGAGGCCTCCTGGTTTCTCAGCTCCTGACCCTCTATATCACCCCCGTCTTTTATCTTTATATGGAGGCTTTTAAGCAGAAAATGAGCGGTCTTTTCCGGAGGCGGCCTCCTCTATAATTTTCAGCAAATCCGCGGCAGGAGTTCTCCTGAAGGCGGGTCCAGGATGCGGGCGGTGCCGATGGCGGTGCGCACCTGCACCCGGCCTGGGGGGGAGGCTTTCACCTCGCCAATAATGCCCGCTTCTTCACCGTAAGGGCTGCTGCGGACAATAGATAGGGCTTTTTCTGCGTCTTTGGGGGCCACAAAGATCAGCATCTTGCCTTCGTTGGCCACTTTGAAGACGTCCAGGCCCAGGGCCTCGCAGGCCGCGGCCACCCCGGGCTTGACCCTGACCGCGCTCTCCTCGATTTCCAGGCAGACCTGAGACTGCCGCGCGATTTCGTTGAGGGAAGAGGCGATGCCTCCCCGGGTGGGGTCCCGCATGGCGTGGATTTCACAGCCCTGCTCCAAGAGTTTCAAGACCATGGCCGTCAAGGGGGCGACATCGCTTTTAAGCGACGTCCCCTCCAGGAGACCTTCCCGAGCCAGCATCACCGTGGCCCCGTGATCCCCCACGGAGCCGCTGAGAATGATCTTATCCCCGGAAACGGCGGCCGCGCCGGAAACACCGGGCCGCAGCACCTCGCCCACGCCGCTGGTGGTGATGAAGACTTTATCCGCAGAGCCCCGGGGCACCACCTTGGTATCGCCGGTGACGATGGCCACATTGCATTCCGCCGCGGTCTCCCGCATGGATTGGGCTATGCTTTCCAGGGTTTCCAGGGGCAGGCCCTCTTCAATAATGAAGGACGCAGACAGAGCCAGGGGCCGGGCCCCGGCGGTGAGGAGATCGTTCACCGTGCCGGCCACGGCCAGGCGGCCGATATCCCCGCCGGGAAAAAAGATGGGGGTCACCACGTAGGAGTCGGTGGTCAGGGCCAGGTGTTGGGACCCAAACTGCAGAGTGGCGCTGTCGTCTCCCTTAAACGCGGCGTTACCGTACCGGGAAAGGAAGACTTTGTCGATGAGGGCCGTCATTTCCAGGCCTCCCGCGCCGTGGCTTAGGAGAACTAAATCCATTTAATCACCATCTAGATAGTCTCTGGTCTTCAGTCTTCGGGGTATTGTTTTTCCGTTTTCTGTTTTCCATAAAAAGAGCCGGTTTATCACACCTTACGTTGGTCTATCAAAATCACTATGCGGGTTGGGGAGGGGGGTGTGGGGAGAGGGGCAGGGACCTCAGGTCCCTGGCCCCTCCCCCCACTCTCCTTTACCCCCTCCCATACCTGTAGACCGCGGCGCAGGCGCCTTCGCTGGAGACCATGCAGGGTCCCACAGGCTGGGAGGGGGAACAGCCCTTGTCAAACAGGGGGCATTCCTGGGGGGGCATCACCCCCCGGAGGATGTCGCCGCAGCGACAGGCTGATGGCGGCGGTGCAGGCACGCTGGCCAGAATCGCGGCAAAGCGGCTCCGGGCATCGAATTGCCGGTATTTTTCCCGGATTTCCACGCCACTGCCGGGAATGATTCCCAGTCCCCGCCACTTGGCGTCAGATGGAGCAAACACGCCGGCCAGGAGCGCCTGGGCCCGGGGATTGGGCTGGGCGGGCACGGCCCGGGTATAAACGTTGTCCACGTAAGCCTGGCCCTGGGAAAGTTGACGCAGAATGGATTGAATTCCCAAGAGCAGGTCCAGGGGCTCGAAGCCCGTAACCGCGCAAGGGATGCCGAAATCTCTGGGTATGAAGTCATAGGCCGATGCGCCGATAATGGTGGTCACATGGCCCGGACAGAGCAGCCCGGAAACCTTCACTTCGCCTCCGGAGAGCAGAGCTTTCAGGGCCTCGGGCATGGTCTTGTGGACGCAAAAAACCGAAAAATTAGCCACTTTATCCGCGGCCGCCGCTTGAATGGCCACCGCGGTGACGGGCATGGTGGTTTCGAAACCCACCCCGAAAAAGACGACTTGCTTATCTTTCTCCTGCTTGGCCAAATCCACCGCGTCCAGGGGGGAATAGACCACTTTCACCGCCGCGCCTGCGGCCCGCTGCTTTTCTAAAGAAGTGGTGGTGCCCGGCACCCGGAGCATGTCCCCGAAGGAGGCCAGAATGATCCCCGGCTCCCCGCCCAAGGCCAGAAAGCCGTCCAGGTCCTCCTGGGCGGTGACGCACACCGGGCATCCCGGCCCGGAGACCAGTTTGACCGGAGGCGGGAGGAGCGATTTCAGTCCGAAACGGGCCGCGGCCATGGTGTGGGTGCCACAAACCTCCATGATGGTGGCGGGCTCCTTCCCCAACTGTTGGAGCCGTTTAGTGAGGTCCCGGACCAGATCCTTATCCCGAAATTCATCGCTAAACTTCATCGGCCAGTTTCCTCAGCAAAGACAGGGTTTCTTCGGCCTCCACCGCGTTCACCCGGGCGATGGCCAGGCCCGCATGGACCAGCACGTAGTCGCCCAATAACACCTCGGGCAGCAAATCCAGGCGCACCTTGCGGGTGACCCCGTCCACGTCGGCCACGCCGGTGAAGCCTTCTATTTCAATGATCCGCATAGGGATGGCAAGACACATTTAGAACCTCGTTTTGCGTTTTTCGTTTTTCGTTAAAGAACTAAGGATTGAAGGACTTGGGAAACCGGTCCCTGTTTATTCTTCTTTTTCTTTTAACATTCTAGCCGCGGCCACCGCCACCTGCCCTAAAGAGATGGACCCGTCATTGGGAGGGGTTTGGGTGTGGAAAAGCACCTCAAAACCCGACGCTTCCAGACGGCGGCGTAAGCCGGTGAAGATCAAGGCGTTCTGCAAGACGCCGCCGGACATGGCTACCAGATTAAGTCCGGTACGGGCCCGCACCTCTTCACAGGCCGCGGCCAGCAGCCGCACCAGGGAGTTATGGAACCTGGCCGAAACTTTGTCCCTGCTCGCGCCGCGGCGAAAATCCTCCACAACCTCCCGGAAGAGGGCCGGGGTGTCTAGAACCAGTGGCTCTCCTGACCTGTCTAGATGTATGGGGTAGAATCCAGTCTCATCAACAGCCGCAATCATCTCAAGTTCCACTGCTGGTTGCCCTTCGTAGGTGCGGTCCCGGCAGACGCCCAGGGCCGCGGCCACCGCGTCGAAGAGCCGCCCGGTGCTGGAAGTCAGGGGGGAGTTGAGCCCCGTGGCCAACTGGCGCTCCAGTACCTGCTGCTCCAAGGGAGCGAAGTTCAGGCCCAAAGCGGCGGCGATTTGTGCAAAATCAGCCCCATACGCGGCCTGCACATAAGCCGCGGCCATGCGCGCAGGTTGGCGCACCGCGGCTTCCCCCCCGGGGAGTCGCACCAGGGCCAGATGTCCGGCCCGGGAGAACTCTGCCAGATCAGCCACTAAAATCTCTCCACCCCAGATGGCGCCGTCCGGGCCGTAGCCGGTGCCGTCCAGGGCCACGCCGATGCATTTCTCCGTGCGCCCGTTTTCCGCCAGGCACGCGGCGATATGCGCGTGGTGGTGCTGCACACCCATGAGTCTGACGCCCTTCCGCTCCCAGGCATAGCGGGTGCTGAGGTATTGGGGGTGCAGGTCGTGGGCGATAATTCCGGGTTCCTGACGGCAGAGACCAGCAAAATGCCGCACTGCATAGCGATAATAATCGAAGGTCTCCGCAGTGTCCAGGTCGCCGATGTGTTGGCTGAGAACTGCGGTGTTCCCCCAGGCCAGGCAGAAAGTATTTTTCTGTTCCCCACCCACTCCCAGGACCGGGACCGTCTCCAGAGGCAGGCTGAGGGACCGGGGTACCCACCCCCGGGCCCGGCGGATGGGGATCATCGTGCCGTCAAATAAAGGGCGCACCACGGAATCGTCACAGGGCACCTGTATGTCCCGGTTGTGAAGCAGCAGAGCGTCCGCCAGAGCGCTGAGGCGCGTCCTGGCCCCTTCATTGGTGAATTCCAGGGGTTCTTCGCTCAGGTTGCCGCTGGTCATCACCAGGGCCGGGGGCGCGTAGGCGAAAAGCAGCATATGTAGCGGCGTGTAAGGCAGCATGAGCCCCACGTAATTGTTCCCCGGGGCCACCAGGGAGGAAAGCGGCCCGTTCTCCCGGGTCTTCACCAGGACAATGGGCCGCTCCGGGGACAGGAGCAAAGCCCTCTCCAAATCCCCCAATTCCCCCACTAACTCCGCCTCCGCCAGGTTCCGGACCATCACCGCGAAGGGCTTGGCCACCCGGCCTTTGCGCCGGCGGAGAGCGTCCAGCGCGATTTCATTACGGGCGTCCACGGCCAGGTGGAAGCCTCCCAGGCCCTTGACTGCTACGATCTTCCCTTCTTTGAGGAGACGGCCTGCGGCCTTTAGTGGCTCTTTTTCGATACGCGCTCCATCATATTCCAGCCAAGCCTGGGGGCCGCATTGGGGGCAGGCCGTGGGTTCGGCATGGAAGCGCCGGTCCTCAGGGTCTTCGTATTCCTCCTGGCATTGGGGGCACATGGGAAACACGGCCATGGTGGTCTGAGGCCGGTCGTAAGGCACCTCTCTGATGATGGTATACCGGGGGCCGCAATTGGTGCAGTTGGTGAAGGGGTACTGAAAACGCCGGTCACCGGGGTCCTTGATTTCCCGGAAACAGTCCTCGCAGGTGGAGACGTCCGCAGGTATCAAGGCCTCGGTGCCAGCCAGGTTTTGGCTTTCCAGGATGCGGAACCCCTCCTGGTCCCAGGGTTCGGCTGCCAGGGGCAGGACTGCGTCGATGCGGGCCAAGGCCGGGGCGTCCGTGGCCAGTTTTTGGACAAAGCTTTCCAGAGACGCCGGCGGGCCCGCCACCTGGATCTCCACCCCGTTGGAAGTGTTGCACACCCAGCCCGCGAGGTTATGGTTCCGGGCCAAGCGATAGACGAAGGGCCGGAAACCCACGCCCTGGACGATGCCCGTCACCCGCAGTTTGCATTGGGAAAGAGAACCGGAAGCCGTAACAGTACCCTCGGAGAGTTCTGGCTGAAACACCAAAATTCCTCAAAATTGAATCGGTTATATTATAGCAGAAATGCCTGCCGCCTAATAGCCCTACGAGCTATTTTGTATAGATTGTAATAAGTGTAGAAGTGGGGCCGAAACCAATATGCCAATTATCATTCTGGGGGACAGGATAACAAAAACAAGGCTTCCTCAGAGGTATCGGCTTGGACCCTGGAATCAGAAACTTTTCCTGCGACCTAGCTGCGCCCCATGCCGTTCCAGCCCGGGATAGGGGTTGACCTTTTAACTTCAGGGAGTTATAAAAAAAGAGCCATAGGCAAAGGCGAATTTTGTCTCAGACACCCTGCCAACCCGCGCCCGTAGCTCAGCTGGACAGAGCAACGGACTACGAATCCGTGTGTCGGGGGTTCAAATCCCTCCGGGCGCGCCACTGAAATCAACTAGTTCTGGAGCGTGCACGCAGCTATCTGAAAGGGCCAAACGAACGGGAAAAAGCTCGAAAATTATAAAAATCCTCCCATAGCATTGAGATACCATCAGGCCGTGCCATCTCCTTTCCTGCAATTATGCAATCTGAATGCATAATTACAGCTATGCCGCATCTGATTCTCAAAATCAGTCCTTAGACACATTGCCAGTGAAGGAGGTTGGTGTATAGGTTTGCCAAAAAATATGTTAAGATGTTTTTCATCTTGGAAGATCGCTGGGAATATCTTTATGTCAACCATGCGGGATTAATGTTTTTGCGGTCCCACAAGGCAGGGCAACGAATCTGGGTGTTGGGGGTTCGAATTCCTCCGGACGCGCCAAGTTATTTCTGATACCTATCCATGTTCACAGCTCCTAAATAACTCCGGCGGAATCTTATGTCTGATTTTTTTCAAAAGCAGTTGCGGTCGAGTGAAGTCATCGCCTCCGTGCTTTCCGAGGAAGCGGAGCAATATGCGCCCTTGCCTTTGGAGTGCATCAAGGTGGGGGGAAAAGTACCTTTTTCTCTTTATCTAAAGACCAAGGCCAAGGGGAGCGCGGAACCCAAGATTGCCCGCTGTTGCGCTGCCGGAGACATCTTTCAGAGCGATTGGGCCGGAAAACTGGAAAAATTGAATATCCAATGGCTCTATTTCGCGCTACCGGAGGTGGACCAGGTCTTTGAATATTTGCAGGGCGATCTGGAAGGCTTTCTCCAGGATGAAAATCATAGCGAAATGGAGAAGGCCCAACGCGTCTGCGACGTGACCCAGGTTTGGATCCTCCACTTTTTTACTGTCGAGAAGGACCGCAGCGGCAAACAGATCACCCTGGCCTTATCCCTGGTGGACAGCCTGCTGGAGTCCGTCAAACACGAGGGCGGCAATGCCTTGCTGCTGCTGGAGCTCAGGAAACAGAATTTTTTCATCTATACCCATTCCATTAATTGCTGCCTTTTGGGTTTGGCTTTTGCCAATTACCTGGGATGGAGCCCGGAAAAGGCCCGGAACTTCGGTTTGGGGGCTTTGATCCATGACATCGGTTATGCCCGCGTCCCCCGGGAATTGTTGACCCAAGAAAAGGGACCCACAGAAGAAGACATGCCCAAGATTCAACGGCATCCGTTGGAGGGGTTCCGGATGTTGCAGAGTTTCGCCCACATTCCCTGGGAAGCGCTGCAGATGGTGCTGCGCCACCATGAAAACGGCGACGGTTCCGGCTATCCGGAGGGCTTGAAATTGAGCGCCATCCCCACCTGGGCCCGCATCATGCGGATTATTGACAGCTATGAAGAATTGACCGCGGAACGCCCCTGGCACGCGCCCATTTCTCCCAAAGAGGCGTTGTGGCAGATGCGCCAGGAGTGGGAAAAGAACAAGATTTACGACCATCATTATTTAATGTCCTTCATCAGTTTCCTGGCGGGCCGTCCCGGCGCCGCCAAAAGCGCCTAGCCGCTAAAAAGGAGGGGAATGATGCGTCTAATGCCGATATTCTTGGGGTTTTTGCTCCTGGCGGGCCAGGGTTCCGCGGCTTTGGCCGCAAGCCCCAAGGCTGCGGAGCTACGGCAAGCCAACGGCTTGACCGCGTTCACCCCACCGGAAAAATTCCTGGCCGGTAATTTCGTGGCCGAAGAGATGAATCCCGCCTTCATTTTCGGGACTGTGAAGGACTTTGTGAAGTCCCGGAAATGCCCCACCACCTGGCTCATCGAAAAGGGGGCCAAAGAACGGCCGGTGTCGCCCGGGACCCCGGAAGCCACCGAATACACGCTTTATCTGGAGGAAGACTGCCCGGATAAGGTGGTCTACTACGTCTTTATGGACCAGAGCAGCATGACTCCCCAGCAATGGCTCGAGTGGCGGCGGCTTTTCCACAAGAGCAAGGCGGACCCGCAGTTCGGCGGGGCCAAGAGCAAACTCGAAAAGGCCTGCGAACAAAGCTGCGGGATCAGCGGCGAACTCCGTTTCCTGCAGGTGAACGGGGAGCTCCTGGGCAAATCTCCGGAAGAATACCTGCGGGTGGACCTGAAGTTTGCTCCCATTTACGATCTAAACCAGCAGAAGAAAATTTCCAAATAAGGTTGCCGCCCCGGAAGATTTATGGCCCGGATTAAGTCAAAGGTTGGCCCCACCCAGAAGCTGATGGGTTACGGTATTCTGGCATTGCTGGGTCTGATCCTGGTCTGGCTGCTGCTCCAACAGTCCCGGTTCAACCCCGCGGTGGTGGTGGCCCAACGCGCGCCTCTGCTCCAGGCTGCTTCCGGCCAGGTCCAGAGCGCCACCGCCGGATTTTTCCCGGAGGTATCCGGATTTAGTTCCCAGGGGCCCGTGCAGAGCTACGGCAAGGATAACCTTTCCGACAAGATTGACGGCAAGGCGGAGCTCTACCTGCAAGCGGGCTTTAAGGAGATGTCCTGCCGCAGCTTTTCCCTGGCTGCGGCCGGCGGGGCCCATGTGGAGGTCTTTATTTACGACATGGGCGCGCCGCCCAACGCGTTTGCCGTGTTCAGCGGCCAGAGGCGCCAGGGTTCTCCCAGCCTCGCGTTCACCACCAACGCCTATGCCACGGCCAATGCCTTGTTCTTCACCAAGGGGAAATTTTATGTAGAGATCGTGGCCGACCGGGCTGCGGATGAATTGCAAAAATCTTTAGAGGCTTACGCCACTGCGCTTTTGGCTAAAATTCCCGGTGAGGGCGAGGCCAAGGACGCGGCCGCGCTCTTCCCCCAGGAGGGCCTGGCCCGGGATACCGTGCGCCTGTGCACTGCGGACTCCTTTGGTTGTGAGGGTTTAATCAACGTGCACACCGGGGAATACACCTTGAAAAGCGGCAAGGCCACCGGCTTTATCGCGGCCAAAGAGACCCCGGAGCAGGCCCAGGCAGAGGCCAAGCGGTACCTGGAGTTTCTGGCCGCCAACGGTTACCAGAAGGTCCAGGCTCCGGGCGCGCCGGCAGACGCCTCGGTTCTCGCCCTGGACAACTCTTTTGAGATAGTCTTTACCCAGGGCCGCAATTTAGCGGGAGTGCATGACGCTTCGTCACTGGAGGCCGCGCTGGAACTGGCCGGGCAATTACGGACCGCGCTTAAGGAAAAGCCTTGAGATACTTAGAGTTATAAAGAAAAGTCAGTGCAATTATCACACTACAGGACTGGTTTTTCTTTCCCCCTTTTTTAAAGGGGGCCGGGGGGATTTTATAAGCGCCTAAAAATCCCCCTAAATCCCCCTTTAGAAAAGGGGGACTTTACAACCGTGCCCATAACAGAGGCAATCTATTGTCAACCGAGATTAAAAACGCTAAATCCCAAACCCCGGAAATGAGCCGCCGGGATTTTCTTAAGCGGTTGGGGTATGCGTCAGGAATAGCCCTGGCCGCGGGCGGCCTGGGTCTGGCCCTTCATGACCGGAAGGGCCCCTCCCCTGCCGAAAGCCAAAAAGCCTTGACCGGCTTAGGGGATTACACGCTCAAGACTCCGGCTCCCGGCGCTGCGAAAATAGCCATCGTCAAGGGCACTGACCGGAAAATCATGTTCGAGCGCGGTATTAAGGCCCTGGGCGGCATGGAAGCCTTCATCCAGAAGGGCGACCGGGTGCTCATCAAGGTCAACGCCGCGTTCGCCACCCCCGCGTCCTTGGGGGCCACCACCCACCCGGAGATTCTCGCGGCGGTGGCGGATTTATGTCTCCAGGCCGGCGCGGCCCAGGTGCTGATGACGGACAATCCCATCAACAACCCCGACAGTTGTTACGAGATCAGCGGCTTGGCTAAAGCGGCCCAGGCCAGCGGGGCCAGGATCATCACCCCCCGCCCTGCCCTGTTTGCGCCGGTCAGCCTGGCCGGGGGCAAGCTTATCCGGGATTGGCCGACCATGACCGGGGTCTTCCCGGGAGTGACCAAGGTCATTGTTATCTCCCCGGTCAAGGACCACCACCGGGCCGGGGCCTCGCTGATTCTGAAGAATTATTACGGCTTTTTGGGAGGGCGGCGCAACGTCTTCCACCAGGACATCAACGGCATCATCACCGAACTGGCGCTCCTGCTCAAGCCCACGCTTTGCGTCCTGGACGGCACGGTGTCCATGATGACCAACGGCCCCACCGGCGGATCGCTCTCCGATCTGAAGGATACCCACACCCTGGTAGTCTCCACCGACCCGGTGGCCGCGGACGCGGTGGGGGTGGAACTGCTGGGCCGCACCCTGGCGGACATCCCTTATATCCAGATGGCGGAGAAAACGGGCGCAGGCCGGGCGGATTATAGATCGCTCAACCCGGTGCTTTTAGATGCTAAGGCTTAAAAACGGTTAACTCTTCATGCGCATCGTCACTGTCCGCCGCATTAGTCAATCTTTCTTCCTGGTGCTTTTCCTGTGGTTCTGCATCGCCGCCACTCTGGGCGCGGCCTGGTGGCAGCTCAGGGGCTGGCCCATCAACTGGATACTTGAGCTTGGTCCCCTAACGGCCATAAGCACCATCTTGGCCACAGGCACTCTTTTTGGGAGCCTCACTTGGGCCCTGGTGACCATTGCCATTACCCTGTTCCTGGGGCGCTTCTTTTGTGGTTTTGTCTGCCCCTTGGGGACCATCAACCAGGCCACCGGCTGGCTGGCCCGGCGGCGTCTGGGCCCTGACGCCCGGGTGGAGGCCAACCGCCACCGCCACGCCCAGGCCTGGAAATATTATCTCCTGTTCTTCCTGATATTCCTGGCCCTAACGGGATCGGTGCAAACCGGGGTCTTCGATCCCTTACCCCTGCTGCACCGCAGCGTCAACCTGGCCCTGCTCCCCCTGGCCGACTCTCACCTGGGCCTGCTCAGCGACGAACCCCGGGGTTACGCCTCGGTTTGGCTCATCGGCTTTGTACTCCTTACAGTAGTGGGCTTGAACCTGTTTTTTCCCCGGTTTTTCTGCCGTTTCGCCTGTCCCCTGGGTGCGCTCTTCGGACTTTTGAGCCGCTTCACTCCCTGGCGCCTGGGCAAGACCGCGGACACCTGCGGGGATTGCTGCCTCTGCGAGCAATATTGCGAAGGTGGGTGCCGCCCCTCGGGGCAAATCATTACCAGCGAGTGCGTCTTGTGCTTTAACTGCATGGACGGCTGTCCCGCGAGCCGCATGACTTTCGCCCATAAGCCTTCTGCAGCGGGGGAGGTGGGGCTGCCCGATCTCTCCCGCCGGGGCGTGATCCTGGGCGGCGCGGGGCTGCTCCTGGCCTCCATGTGGGGCATGGGCGGGCTGGCCGGAGCCAACAACAACCCTCTGCTCATCCGGCCTCCCGGGTCCCTGGACGAAGACCGCTTCCTGGCCCGCTGTATCCGCTGCGGCCAATGCATGCGCATCTGCCCTGCGAACATCATCCAACCTGCGCTTTTAGAGGCGGGAATACAAGGCTTATGGACCCCTTCCATCAATTACCGCATCAGCCGCAGCGGCTGTCTCCCCAATTGCATCGCCTGCGGCCAGGTCTGTCCCACCGCGGCCATCCGGCCTTTGAGTCTGGAAGAAAAGCAGGGTCTGGGCGAGTTCGCCGAGCAGGGGCCCATCCGCATGGGCACCGCGTTTGTGGATCGGGGCCGCTGCCTGCCCTGGGCCATGGACCGGCCCTGCCTAGTCTGCCATGAATTGTGCCCCGTGAGCCCCAAGGCCATCTTCACCCGCACCGTTTTCGAGACCATCCGGGATGGCCAGGCCCTGCCTGGGAAACTGCAAGAAACCGGGGTGGACCTGGACGCGCCCCTTCCCGCCTGGGTGAACCTGGCCAGCGGTGACTACTACGTCCGGGGCGTGGGCCAGCCCGAGACTGCGTTGCGGCGCATCACCGGCGCAGGCGGCGTCAAGCTGATGGTGGACCGGCCTCTGGACAAAGAGGGCCTCCCGGAAAAGGATACCAGGGTGGATATTGTGGTGAAGTTATCCCGGCCTTACGTGGACGCGGCCAAGTGCATCGGCTGCGGTATGTGCGAACATGAATGCCCGGTTTCAGGCCTGCGGGCCATCCGGGTCTATAGCGAAAACGAATCCCGGTCGCGACCGGGAAAGATGCTTATTTAGAACTGGGTCTTGAGTGCTCCCTGGAGACGCCTTATACTTGCTATAACCGTCAAAACTTAGCTTTGCTACCCTCTGAACGGGGGGATTTTGTAAGTAGTGTTTTCTACCTTGAACTTCGAACCTTGAACCTTGAACTTTTTAACAGCAACACCAGGAGGTGGCTTTCATGAGTAAAGAGACCAAAAGCACCGGCCTGACCCGCCGGGAATTCGTGAAGACCGTGGGCTTAGCAGGTCTGGCCGCGGGGACCGGCGCCGCCCAGGCCGTGGCTGCCGAACCCCAGGCCGGAGCCGCCAAGGCGGCGGCCGTGCCCAAGCGCAAACTGGGAAAGACCGGGGTGGATGTTTCCATCCTTAACCTGGGCTGCATGATCGACACCATCAACAACCAGCTCCTCTTGAAGCAGGCCCGGAATTGGGGGGTCACCTACTGGGACACCGCGGAGGCTTACGGCAACGGTTTGAGCGAAGAGGGGTTGGGCCGCTATTTCTCCCGCAATCCCGGGGCCCGGGAGGAAATCTTCCTGGTTACCAAGCTCGTTCCCAAGAAGGGTGATCTTACCAATCGCCTGGAGCAGTCATTGAAAAGATTGAAGACGGATCACGTGGATCTCTTCTTCATTCACGCCATTTGCGGCATCGACGAAATGACCCCGGCCATCAAGGATTGGGCCGCGGCCATGAAAAAGGCGGGCAAGTTCAAGTTTTTCGGTTTTAGCACCCACACCAGTATGGAGGATTGTCTGTTAGGCGCGGCCAAGCTGGATTGGATCGACGTGGTGATGATGACCTACAATTTCCGGCTGATGCACACCCCCAAAATGCAGGAGGCCGTGAGCGCCTGCGTCAAGGCCGGCATCGGCCTGGTGGCCATGAAAACCCAGGGCGGCGGGCCGGTGACCTGCGACAGCGAGGCCGAGTTGAAAATGGCGGGCCGCTTCCTGGAGAAGGGCTTCACGGACAAGCAGGCCCGGCTTAAGGCGGTGTGGGAGAATCCCAATATCGCCAGCATCTGTTCGCAGATGCCCAACCTCACCATCCTCGGGGCCAACGTGGCCGCGGCCCGGGATATGACCAAACTGACCCGGGGGGATTTCGACTCCTTGCAAGAGTACGCCCAGGAGACCGCTTGCGGCTATTGCGCGGGGTGCGGCCACATTTGCATGGCCGCGGTGGGCAGCGCGGTGCCGGTCAACGATGTCATGCGCTCGCTCATGTACCACCAGGATTACGGCGAGCCGGACTTGGCCCGGCGCACCTTTGCGGCACTGCCCGCAGATATCCGCCAACGCCTCACCGCGGTGGACTACACCCAGGCGGAGCAGGCCTGTCCTCAGGGCCTGCCCATCGCCGCGCTCATGCGCCAGGCTGCGGAGGTGCTGGCATAAAGTAAAATTGTAATACGGAATATCAGGCAGGTTCCCAAGCCTCTGCCCTTTTTTAGGGCAGAGGCTTGGTTTGTGAGGACTGGCTGGATTGTCTACTGGGAACTGGGAACTGGCAACTGACAACTCTTCAAAACAGGAGAATCATGATGAAATTTGACGAAGTCCCCGAAACTATCAACATATTATTCGATAAAATCAAACAGCAGCATTTTCCTTATTTAGCCAATGCCCAGATATTATTTCTGGTCAGTAAAAAGAAGATGATGCGAAAAGGGAGGATAGTCCTGGGAAAAATTGTCAAGCCTTCGGCTTTGGTGAAGTATTTAAGCAGAAATGAAGCCCCCGATGACGGCTATGACTATATTATGTATTTGGATGGCAAGTTGATCAACGTTTGCGAAGAAAGCGACATTGAACGGGTATTAAGGCATGAGCTGCGGCATATATTCTATGATTCCGACAGCAAAAACCCCTATAAATTAATAGACCACGATTTCAGCGATTTCTATGATGAAGTGGAAATCAATAAAGATGATCCTAACTGGGCTAATAGATTAGCCAGAACAGTGTCTTTAATTTATGAGCAAGAAAAGGATCAGAGGTAAATCCGGCCCGTCCTTTAATTCTAGCCGAAACGGCCCGTGATGTATTCTTCCGTTTTTTTCTGGGCAGGTTTAGTAAAGATTTGGGAAGTGGGTCCGAACTCCACGATGCGGCCTTGATAAAAAAACGCGGTGAAATCGGAGACCCGGGCGGCCTGCTGCATATTGTGGGTGACGATGGCAATGGAGTAATGGTCTTTTAGGTCAAAGATCAGCTCTTCAATCTTGGCGGTGCCGATGGGGTCGATGGCGGAACAGGGTTCATCCATCAGCAAGACCTCCGGCTCCACCACAATGGCCCGGGCGATGCACAGGCGCTGCTGCTGGCCTCCGGAAAGGGAGGTGCCGGGGCGGTGCAGGTTGTCCTTAATCTCATCCCACAGAGCGGCCCGTTGCAGGGCCTCCTCCACCAGGTCGGCGATCTCACTTTTACTCATCACGTAGTGCATCTTCAGCCCGTACGCGACGTTGTCGAACACGGACATGGGAAAAGGCGTGGGCTTCTGAAAGATCATCCCTACCCGCCGCCGCAGTTCCATAACGTCATAGGAGGGGTCCAGGATATTCTCGCCATCCAACAGCACCTCGCCTTCAGCCCGTTGGTCTCGGTAGAGCTCATAAACGCGATTATAAATGCGGATATGGGTGGACTTGCCGCAGCCGGAAGGGCCGATAATGGCGGTCACCCGATTTTCGGCGATATCCAGGTTGTTGTCGAACAGCGCCTGGTTTTCCCCGTAGTAAAAATCGAGATGGCGGGTGACGATCTTGCTTTCCAGGCCTTCCGCGGCCAGGACCCGGGCCGATTCGCAGAGGGTTTCAGATTCAGGTTCTAATTCCGGTAGTTTTATCGCCATTTCCATCATAACTTAATCCGCAGGGGCGCAGAGTCCATAGGTTTGGGGAGAAATCAGGGCTTCTTTTCTCGCAAAGTAAACCGGGCCAGGAGGGTAATCACCAGGACGCCGGCGGTGATCAAGAGCGATGCGCCCCAGGCCTTCTGTTGCCAGTCGGGGTAAGGGGACTGCAATGTAATTCCATTTACACAAGCTCCCTTCACTGATGCCAATCCTTAATCTATTAAAATTCATTATTCCTGGAACTCCCGCAAGTTAAAAAAGGATTCTAAAGACCCGCCCTTTTCTAATGTAAGGGTGGGATTTCCGCTTTGGCAACTTCTAATTAAGAAATAATCATAATTTAGTGACCCGCTAACAAGAGTCAAACAAAAGATTGCTCCCAAATTTACAAACAAGGGGATAAAGAACTAATCTATAATTAACTTAGGTTCATAACAAACAATACTAACTTACTAGAGATTTTATAAGATAAATTTCACAAATTACTTTTTCTATTGCTTAATTCTGTATAGATGTGCTTTAGATAAGACGTCCTGAAATGATGAATATTAATGATGCATTAGCAGATTCCGCAAAACAACCAACAGCAGGACCCCACCCGCCATTAATTAATTGGGAGGACGTATGAGCAAACCCAAAGTTCCACAATCTTTACCTGACCATTTCGGTCTGGTTTCCCGCCGGGAATTTTTAAAGTTTTGCACGGTGGCCGCTGCCGGTATGGGGCTACCCCTGGGCATGGGCGTCAAAATCGCCGAAGCTGTGGCCGCGCTGAAACGTCCCCCGGTAATTTGGCTCTCAGGGCAGGAGTGCACCGGCTGCACCGAAACCCTGCTGCGTTCCACCCACCCCACCGTGGAGAACCTGATTCTGGACCTCATCTCCCTGGATTACCATGAGGCCTTGAGCACCCCTTCGGGCCACCTGGCGGAAGAAGCCAGAATGAAGTCCATGAAGGATAACAAGGGCAAATTCATCCTGGTGGTGGACGGCGCCATCCCCCTGAAAGAAGGGGGCATCTACTGCCAGATCGGCGGCCGCCCGGTGCTGGACATCCTTAAAGAGACCGCGCCCCTGGCCATGGGGGTGGTGGCCATCGGCTCCTGCGCTTCCTGGGGGGGCCTCCCTGCATCCAGTCCCAACCCCACCGGCGCGGTATCCGCAAGCGAGGCCCTGGGGGGTAAAATCACCACTATTAACATTCCGGGGTGCCCTCCGAATCCCTATAATTTCCTGGCCACTGTCCTGTATATTCTGACATTTAAAAAATTGCCCGATTTGGACAGTAAAGGCAGACCCATGTTTGCTTACCGCCGCCTCATCCATGAAGGCTGCGAGCGCCGCCCCCACTTTGACGCGGGCAGGTTCGCCCTGGAGTTCGACGACGAAGGCCATCGCCGGGGCTGGTGTCTTTATAAGCTGGGCTGTAAAGGGCCGGAAACCTACAACAACTGCCCCGCGGTCCTCTTTGGCGACGTGGGCGCCCGGAGCTGGCCGGTGGGCACCGGCTGCCCCTGTTTCGGCTGCTCTGAAAAGGGGGTGGGCTTTACTGCGCCCATACCCGCTCAGGCCAGCCTGAGATATTTCACCCCCGCGGGTTATAAGGTTGAGGAAGAGACGACCCGGCCTGGAGGCGCGGCGTTACGTTTGACCCCGCCGGTCACCTATCCTCCCATTGAAGCCAAAGAGGGCCTGGGGGCCACTACCGCGGCAGTGGGCCTAGTGGCCGGGTTGGCCGGCGCGGCCTTGGGCGCAGGCGCAGTGGCCGCGATGAAACTGGGCAAGAAAGAATCGGAGTCCGACGAAGGCGCCGGGAAGGAATGACCTATGGGACTCAGCCGAAGAGATTTTCTGAAAGTGACCGCGGCGGGGGGGCTGGCGGCGGCGTCGAGCCTCAGTCCGGCTCCGGTCCTGGCCCGGGAGCCCATAGCCCGCCTCCCCGAGGGGCTGGGCATCTTATATGACGCCACGGTCTGCATCGGCTGTAAGGCCTGCATGGCCGCGTGCAAAGAATATAATCATCTGCCTCCCGATTTTTTCACTCCCGGCAGTCTCTGGGACAATCCCCAGGATCTTTCCGCCAAAACGGTGAATATCGTCAAGCTTTATGAAAACGGCACCGGGGAAGTCAAGGATCGGGAAATCAACGGCTTCTCTTTTATCCGGCGCTTCTGCATGCATTGCGTGGACCCGGCCTGCGCGTCCGCCTGCCCGGTGTCGGCCCTTTTCAAAGACCCCAAAACCGGGGTGGTTAAGTATAACAAAGACGCCTGCATCGGCTGCCGTTATTGCCAGGTAGCCTGCCCCTTCAACATTCCCAAGTTCCAATGGGACCAGGCCTTTCCCCAAATCGTTAAGTGCCAGCTGTGCGACCACCGCATCGCCAAGGGCGGCTACTCGGCTTGTTGCGAGTTCTGTCCCAACGGCGCTTCCATCTTCGGAGACGTACAGTCTCTCCGGAGAGAAGCCCGGCGGCGGCTGGCGCTGCCGGTGGGGGAGGTTGCCCCCTACCCCATGCACCGGGTGGATTCCAACGATTTCCAATACCGCACCGTCACCCCTTATCAGAATTACATCTATGGAGATAGAGACGGGGGCGGCACCCAGGTTTTAATGCTTAGCGGTGTTCCCTTTCAAAAGCTCGGACTACCCGCTCTGGGAGTGGAATCGGCCGCCAGCCAATCCGAGACCCTTTATCACACTCTTTACAAAGGCATGATCGTACCTTATGTCGTCCTGGGCGGCCTCTTTTACCTGATCTACAAGAACACCACCGGACATGAATTACCCTAAGATAGGGAGCTGATAATGGCTGAATTCGATGCACCTTCAGGTCGGAAAAAGGTCTCCAGGTCGGCCCTAGCCGCGGCTCAGGCTCAGACTCATACCGAGTGGGAAACTCTGAGCGGATCAAAAGTGGTCACCAAGCCGTTTTTGGTCCTGGCCGCCATAGCGGCGGTGGCCGGCGTTCTCATCATTTACCGCTTTCTCTTCGGCCTGGGAGCCGTCACCAACCTGAGCGACGGCTATCCCTGGGGTATCTGGATCACTTACGACGTCCTGGTGGGCACCGCTTTGGGCTGCGGCGGTTACGCCACGGCCATCCTGGTCTATGTTTTCAACCGCTGGGAATATCATCCGGTGGTGCGTTCCGCGGTGCTGACCAGCGTCTTTGGCTACAGTCTGGCGGGTCTGGCCATCTTCCTGGATATCGGACGATATTGGAACGGCTATAAGCTTTTCCTGCCGTGGTCGGTGAACTTCAACTCCGTGCTGGTGGAAGTGGCCCTATGCATCGCCGCTTATGTGCTGGTGCTCTGGATCGAGCTGTTACCCACCATCCTGGAAGGCTCCCCCGAGAACGCCAAGGGTGTATCCCTCAGGCACCGTCTGGAAAGATGGCTGCCCGTCATCGCCGCGGTGGGCATCCTGCTGCCCACCATGCACCAATCCTCTTTAGGAACTTTAATGATCATCTCCGGCCACAAGCTATCGCCCCTCTGGCAGACCCACATGTTGCCGGCTTTTTTCCTGCTTTCGGCCATCACCATGGGATTGGCGGTAACGGCCTTCGAATCCATAGTCTCTTCCATCGCCTTCAAAAGGCCCTTTGAGACGCCCATGCTTTCCAAGCTCTTGGTGACCATGGCCTGGGTTACCGTGGTTTACCTGATCCTGCGCTTTGCCGATCTCTTGGTCCGGGGGGCCCCGGTTTTCACCAGCGGGTTTCAGAGCTTCATGTTCTTCCTGGAAACCTTATTATATGCGGCTCCCCTCCTGCTATTGCTCAGCCCGGTATGGGAAAAAGATCTACGCTGGCTTTTCCTGGCATCCGTTTCCATGCTCCTGGCGGGCTCTCTCTACCGTTTTAACGCTTTTCTCATCGGTTATAGCCCCGGCCCCGGCTGGACTTATTTCCCGGCCCTGTCGGAAATCTTGATCACCCTCGGTATCGTCGCCCTGGAAATCATGGGCTACCTCTATTTCGTGAAAAGATACCCCGTGCTGCCCAAGGTCGAGCACGCCTAATTTGCGCTAAGGAGAATTGAACATGGCCAAAAGAATTACCATCGACCCCATTACCCGGATCGAAGGGCACCTGCGCATTGACTGCGAGATCGACGGCGGCAGGGTGACCAATGCCTGGTCGTCGGGCCAGATGTTTCGGGGCATCGAACTCATTCTCCAGGGACGGGACCCCCGGGATGCTCCCACATTTACGCAGCGAATATGCGGGGTCTGAACTACGGTACATGCCATGACCTCGGCGAGGTCAGTTGAAAACGCCCTGAAGATGGAAGTGCCGCTGAACGCCCAGTATATTCGCAATCTGATGATGGCGGCCCACGCCACTCACGATCATATCGTGCATTTCTATATCCTCTCCGCGGTGGATTGGGTGGATATCCCCTCCGCGCTCAAGGCCGACGTCAAGAAGACCGCGGCCCTGGCCGACTCCATCTCTTCCTGGCACCGCAACAGCTACCGGGAGATCCAGGCGGTCCAGGACAAGCTCAAGAGCTTTGTGGGCTCCGGGCAATTGGGGATTTTCGCCAACGGCTACTGGGGCCATCCGGCCATGAAGCTGCCCCCGGAAGTCAATCTCCTGGCCGTGGCCCATTACCTCCAGGCCCTGGAATACCAGCGCAAGGCCAACATGATCGTCTCCATCCTGGGGAGCAAGACCCCCCATGTGGCCAGCATTGTGGTGGGCGGCGTTTCCTGCCCCATCAACATGGACAGCTCGTCCGCGCTCAACATGGAGCGGCTCTTTTATATCAAGACCCTCATTGACGAAGTGGGCGACTTCGTGAAAAACGTCTACGTCCCGGACGTCTGCGCGGTGGGCGCCATGTATGCCGAATGGACCAAGTACGGGTCCGGGGTCACCAACTACCTCTCGGTCCCCGATATGCCCATGGACACCAAAGGCACGCGCTTCAGCCTGCCCGGCGGTTATATCAAAAACGCCGATCTCAAGTCCTTCAAGCCCATAACTTCCTATAATGACGACTTTTTCAAGGAAGGGGTCAAGGAGAGCATCAAGCATTCCTGGTATGAGGGAGATTGGACCAAACATCCCTGGGATGAAAAGACCGAGCCCAAGTATTCAAAATTCCAGGACAACGGCAAATATTCCTGGGTCAAGGCTCCCTCTTTCTATGATAAACCGGCCCAGGTGGGGCCCCTGGCCAACGTGCTCTGCATGTACGCCGCGGGCCACGCGCCCACCAAGAAATACGTGGAGCATGTGCTGGCCACGGTCAGCAAACTGGCCAACGCCAAGGTGGGTCCGGAAGCGCTCCATTCCACCATCGGCCGCCACGCAGCCCGGGCGGTGCGCTGCGCCGTGCTCTATGATGAACTGAACACTCAATGGAAAGCCCTGATGGACAACATCGCCAAGGGCGACCTCAAAACCTGGAACAAGTTCAGCTTCAAGCCCGGGGAAATCAGGGGCTACGGCTTCCACGAGGCCCCCCGGGGGACGCTGTCACACTGGGTGGTCATTGATGACGGCAAGATCAAAAATTATCAGGCCGTGGTGCCTTCCACTTGGAATTCCGGACCCCGCAATCAGAACGATGCGCCGGGGCCGTATGAAGCCTCGCTCATCGGCAACCCGGTAGTTGACCCGGATAAACCCCTGGAAGTCATCCGCACGGTCCATTCCTTCGACCCCTGCCTGGCCTGCGCCATCCACCTGGTGGACGCCAAAGGTCAGCACCTTAACAAGGTCAAAGCGCTATAAGGGGAATCTACAAAGTAAATAGATAGTTAGAGTAGGTCTAAAAGCCTCCGCCCCCGTGAAGGGCGGAGGTTTCTTTATATTTGATACCAAGTCACGGCAAAGCGAAGGGGCGGGGTCTCCCCGTCCATGCAGCGATGAGGTTGATAAAGGCGGGCGGGGAAACCCCGCCCCTACGTCCTGCAAAGTAGAGCTATTAGCGAGAAGAAGAGCAGATTTCTTCAATGGCGGCCTTGATCTGGCAGGCCCGCCAGCCGAAATCAGTGAGGCAGGCCACGCCTTCCTGAATAAAGTCCACGTCATAAGGGTCTCGCAATAGGTCCACTACCAGCTCTGCGGCGGCGTCCTGGAGCGCGTCCAAGAGTTTTTTATTGGTGGGGTAGAGATGCGCGTCATAGCAGAATAAGATAGTTAATTCCGAGTTTCTTGCCAGATTCACCGCCTTTTGAATTTCATCCTCGGTGGGTTCGATGGAGACAACTTGCATAGCCGGGCTGATACCGAATTTTTTAAACTCCTGCCGGAGGAACTCCTCTTCCTGCAAGACTTCCTTTTCAATCATGATCTTGGCGTCGAGAGCGGAAAAACGGGGAAAGACCACGCCGATGCGTTTTTCCCCACCTTTGAGAGGTAAAAATTTTCTCTCATCCCGGAGAACCTGGACGGATTCCCGGCAGATTTTGGCAGCCAGGACGGGACCTTCTTTTTCGGCCACAGGTTCCCCTTCTGCAAACCTTCTTTCTCTCTTTAATTTCAATCTCTGGATCCGGGCAACGCTCTCCTCCAGTTCTGACAGGGGAAGCCGCTTGCTTCTATAAGCCTCTAGAAGTTGACGATAAACCTCTTTCTGGGCCTTGAGGTCATGGCAGACCAGGAGCAGATCGTGTCCCGCGGCCGCGGCTAGAACCCCCGCCTCGCCAATGGGGCAAATCGCTTTGATCGCGCCCATTTCCAGGTCGTCGCTGGCGATGACTCCCTGGAAGTTAAGCTCTTTCCGGAGATAATCGTACATAATCCTTCTGGAAAAAGTGGCGATCATTTTCGGCCCGGGATCGAGCTGGGGATAATAGGGATGGGAAGACATCACCAGATCAACCCCAACTTCAACGGCCTTCAGGAAAGGTTGAAGATGCACCTCCTCCATCTCTTTCCAGGTGGATGGTATTACCGGCAGCCCCAGGTGGGCGTCCACCGGCGCGTGGCCTTTGCCGGGAAAATGCTTGGCGCACGCGGAAAGTTTTTGCAGTTGCATGGCCGCAATCCGGGCCGCGCCCATGGCCGCCACCAGGCGCCAATCCTGGCCGTAAGAGCGGATGCCGATATTAGGGCTATAAGCGTCAGTCAAAACATCGAGCACCGGCGCGAGATTTACATCCAGCCCCAGGCGGCGCAGTTCTTGGGCCTCGATCTCTCCCTGCTGCCAGGCGTATTCGACCTTACCGGCGGTTCCGAGGGCCAGGTTGTCCGGGAACACGGAAATGCCTTCCCGGAACATGATAACCCGCCCGCCTTCATGGTCCGCGGCCACCAGCAGTCTCCGGCCCAGGGCCTCTTCCAGGTAGGCGATCAGCTTTTTGAGCTGCCGGGGATTCTCAAAATTGATGCGGTAGAGAATCAGCCCGCCCGCGTGCAATTCCTGAAAATGGCGGACGATCTCCGGAGTAATCTCGGTTCCGGGGATACCGATGACCAGCCGTTCGCCCACAAGTTCTTCCAGTTTCATCATAGATATTTTGCGTCTCTCTTTGCGTCTTGGCGTCTTGGCGTGAGGTCTACTTTTTCTGAATTCAGGCCACCGTGCCCTTCAGATACGCCTGTCTCCTGGCCTCGGGCAGCCTCTCGATGGCGTACCGCAGCATGGTGCGGGGCATCTGCCGGTAATGCACCCGCAAAAAGGCTTCCGCCACCGCGTTGTCGCGTTTTTCCACCTCCCGGAGCATCCAGCCTACGGCCTTGTGGAGCAAATCCTCCGGGTCGTTCAACAGAAGCTGGGCCATTCTGAGGGGCTCGTCAAAGTCATTCATTTTGATGAAATGAAAGGTGGCGAGGACGGCCATGCGCCGCTCCCACAAATTCCCGGAAGCGGCCAGCCGGGTCAGGAGGTCCTTGGGCCGGTTTTCCAGGTAATGGCCCAACAGATGCGGCGCGGACGCGTCCACCAGGTCCCAGTTGTTGACATACCGTGTGTTTTTCAGGTAAAGGCTATGGATTTTATCTTTGACGGCTTGATCGCCCCGATAATAATAGCGCATCAGGATGAACAGAGCCAACAGCCGGTCCTCGTGGAACCCGGATTGAAGCAGGCTTACGGCTTCAGCCAGGGGCAGGTCCTGATATTTCTTGGACAATCCTCTCAAGACCGGGACGCGGAGGCCCCGGAAGCGGTCGCCTTCGGCATATTCCCCCGGCCCGGTCTTAAAGAACCGCTGGAGATTGGCGGCCCGGGAGGCGTCTCCCAAGTTTTCCAGCTCTTTTTGTATTGCGGCGACCGTCATAGCGCGGCGAACCTCATTATCTTCAAATTTTTCAATCAAGCATGTTTTTCAAAGTTATGGCGGCGCAATTCAATTTACCAATGAAAAAAAATCTTCGATACGATAGCCTTGTTCCCAATGGAATTCCAAACTTTTTTCTCCCGCGGCAGCAGCCTCACCTGGCAGGATTATTCCGTCCTGGCGCTGCTGCTGGCGCTAATGCTGTTGGTCGGCATTTACTGCGGCAGGGAAGAAAAATCCACGTCCGATTTTTTCCTGGGGGAGAGAAAAATTCCCTGGTGGGCGGCTTGCCTGTCCTTTGTGGCCACGGAGATCAGCGCGGTCACCCTGATTTCCGTACCCGCCATCGCGTATATGGAAAACTGGGAATACGCCCAGTTTTTCCTCGGCTCTTTTCTGGCCCGGGTGGTTATTGCGTTTCTCTTTATCCCGGCTTTTTACCACTACAATTGCACCTCCATCTATGAATTTTTAAGATACCGGTTCGGGCCGGAAACCCAAATCGCGGGCTCCATTCTCTTTTTCATCACCCGCCTGCTGGCTTCCGGCGTCCGGCTGATGGTGGCCTGCCTGGCGGTGAGCGTGCTTATCGGCTGGCCCCTCATGCCGACTATCCTGCTTTTTTCCGTCATCTGCATCCTCTATATCGCCTGGGGCGGGATCAAGGCCGTGGTCTGGACCAACGTGGTGCAGGCCCTGACTTTCACCATTGCCGGGGTGGTGGCCATCGCTTTTCTTCTCAGCCGCATTGACGGCGGCGCCGCGGCCGTGATCAATATCGCCGGAGCCGCGGGGAAACTGCAAATCTGCAATTGGGGGCCGTCCCTGGCGGCTTCCGGTCCCGGGGCCTTCCTGAAGTGCCTGTTCACTGACCCCAATATCATGGTCCTGGCGACTTTGAACGGCTTTTTCGGCTCCATGGCTGCGTTCGGCACAGATCAGGAGACCATGCAGCGGCTGCTCACCGTGGAAACCAGAAAGGAAAGCCAGAAAACCATGCTCCTGACCCCCATCGGCAGTTTTCTGGTGATGACCATCTTCCTCTTCATCGGCGCTTGTCTTTATGCTTTTTATACGCAGCATCCCGGCGCGCCTTTGCCCGATAAATTGGATAAAATTTTCCCCCATTTCATCGAGCAGACCATGCCCCCCTTGATGCGGGGGCTGATGCTCGCGGCCATTGTCCTGGCGAGCATTGATTCGCCGCTAAGCTCCCTCACTTCGTCCTTTATCACGGACATCTACCGGCCCGTGCTTTATAAGTCCGGAACGGAACGCCACTATCTCTTAATTTCCAGAATCTGCGTGGTGATTTTTGGGGTTATCCTAGCGGGTATCGCCTACTTTTTCAGCCATTTTGAAAAATTCCTCTGGCTTGCTTTTAAGATCGGGGGGGTTACTTACGGCTCTTTGTTGGGGGTCTTTCTCCTGGGCCTGCTCACCAAAACCCGGTGCAACCTGGTCAATGTCGCGGCCATGACCCTTGCCGCGCTGGGGATGCTGGTTCTCTTGATTCTTTCGGAAAAGCAGATAGTGCCTCTAGGGTGGACCTGGCTGCTGCTGATCGGCACTTTCTTGACTTTTATTACAGGTTGGCTTTTGGGGAAAACGGACGCAAAGAAGGGCGAACACAAGGTTCGCCCCTACGTTTAACACCTTTGCTTTATGGCGTCTTCGCGTGAGAAAAAGGGTTAGGACCCGCTACCCACGCGTCTTCGGCGCAACTCCGCCAGCAACGGCGGGAGAATTTCCCGGTAATCCCCCACCACCGCGATATCCGCCAGGGCCAGGAGGGGGGCCTGGGGGTCGGAATTAATGGCCACCACCGTTTCGGACCCCTCCATTCCCACCACATGGTGCGACATGCCGGAGATGCCCACGCCGATATAGAGCCGGGGCCTGACTGTCTTGCCGCTCTGGCCGATCATCTGTTCTTCCGCGGCCCAGCCTTCGTCCACCGGCGGCCGGGTGGCCCCCACTGCGCCCCCTAGGAGGCCCGCCAGTTCTTCCAAAAGCTGCCAACCTTCTCTCCCGCCGATGCCGAAGCCACCCGCGACCACCACCTCCGCGGTCTCCAGGGGCGCGGCTCGGGGCTCTTCCCGATGCACTTCCAAGACCTGGGGGCCTGAGAGGTCCAGGTCGGAGTCCACCGGCAAATTTATCACCCGGCCCACCCTGCGGGCGGGCTCCAGCTTTTTCATCACCCCGGGCATCACTGTGGCCATCTGCGGGCGGTGCGCCGGGCACTTGATGGTGGCCACCACCCCGCCCCCCCAGCCCGGGACCATCTGCAGCAGGAGGCCATCGGCGTCCAACTGGAGATCGAGGCAATGGGCGGAGAGACCGGTCTCCAGGCGCGCGGCTAACCGGGGTGCGAGTTCCATGCCCATGGCGGTGGCCCCGAAGAGCAGGATGGACGGTTGCCACTCCCTGACAGCCCGGGCCAGGACCGCGGTATAGGGCAGCAAGCGATAGGGTTCCAAAGCAGAATGATCGGCCATCAGGACCAAATCGGCCCCATGCGCGATGGCTTGGGTGGCCAGGGGCACCACCCCGGAACCCAGCAACAGGGCGGCCACCTTGCCGCGCCGGGCCCCGGCCAGCTCCCGGGCCTTGCCCAGGAGCTCCAGGCCCACCTCGTGGAGCACTCCGTCCCGCTGCTCCAGGAACACCCAAATTTCCGGTTTTTCCATGTCAACCTACCGGTAATGCATAATTTTAAAACTGAAGGGGGGATTATCGATATTCCGGTTCCAGGGAAACTGGAGAATCGAAATAAATGGCAACCAAACCCAGCGCTGCCGTTTCTTCTGTTTGGAAATTATCAGAACTTATTTCAAAACTTATTTTCGACAGCATCTTGAATCAGCCATGCGAGGGGAAGTTTGGAAATAGCCATCCCCCTTTCTAAAGGGGGTAGGGGTTTTATAAACGCCTGAAAATCCCCCTAAATCCCCCTGTAAAAAGGGGGACTTAAAAACTACCTCTCAGAGCTCTTTGCTGGCTGAAAGCGTTTCTGAAACCTCGAAGGTTTTGAGATACCTTCTAGGTAATGCGGCTTCCGGCCCCTTGAGGCCTAGGACGTATTCTGGGAAACCGCTCTTTGGCCATCAGCCGCCAACGGCTGCAAGTAGCGCATGTAGGCCCAGCCTACGGTGTTACGCTGTAAGTCCCTTACTTTCCCCCAACTGCCGGAAGTTTCCAGGAGTTCCACCTCGTCTTTGAAATTGAGAGTGCCGATGAGGGAAGAAGAGGAGTCGGGGGCCTCCCGGATGGACAACCCGTAGTTATTCACAAAATATCTGGGCAGTGAGGCTGAAGGCATCGACGCCGCCGGGGTCGGAGAGGCCGCCGGCGCTGGAGGGGGGGCGGCTTCCGGGGCTTCCGCCGCCGGGGGAGCCGTGGGGACTGATTCAGCCGCGGGGACCGGGTCCGACGCAGGGATAGGGTCCGGCGCAGTAGCTTTTTCGACAAAGGGTGGCGGCGGCGTTATCATTAGCATCTGTGTAGGCGCCGGACTCTTCTTGAAAGGAAAGACCAGGAGCAGGCCCAAGAAGATCAAGCCCGCGCCCATGAAAATGCCCGGAACCTTAAGGGGGAACCTCCAGACCCTGGCCCCGGCAGATGCGGAAATCATGGCCATTTCCGGCAAGGCGACTTTGCAGCTCTGACAGATTTCCTGGGGGGTGACCATGCGGATACCGCATTGGGAGCAATAATGGCTCTCTCCCTCCGTATGGGGTAGAGGGTTGGTGCAGGTTGTGCAGTATTGTTGGCCCACCCAAACGGCAGCGTTACAGATAGGGCACTGGGGCATAAGCCACCTCCGGATCAGTTCGCAGCTTGCCGCGAGAACCGCATTACCTCCCTGGCGTTCTTAAATTGCAACCGTTTCTTGCTGGCCGACTCCAGGCATTAAAGGGTTGATCAGACGTTTGAGGAAATTGCGGGATGTCCTACAACCCTCCGTCTGATGATTGCCGGCCAGTTAGCTTTTTATCAAACCGGACGGCGGTTTTTACTGCTTTATAATTTAATATTTCGGTAAAAAAGGATTTTTAATCAAATCTAAAAAATTGTAAAGTTCTAATTAATCATTTTTTGCCCCTCAGTCCATCCCTAATTACAAAAAATCTCCATGGAAATATCCTTGATTGAAACCTGGTGTTGGATCTTTTCAAAGCAGGGAGGTTGACACGTATCGCGTTAGATCTTAGGAAAGTGGGGCTATTGTTGGTCTAATCCTAGGTTGTCGTCAAAAAGATAGGGCGTGGAAACCCCACACTTATAAATCCGATGACAACATTATCTGTTTGAGGAATTTGGTGTGAATTAATGAAGCTTTTTTCAAATCACCCCTAATTGATGTATCTTGTCCGCCAGTTGTTGGGCCACCTCCTCGGGGCTTCCCTCCAGCCGCTGGCACCGGCGGGCCTTTTGACGCACCAGCAGGTCCGCCATTTGGGTGGGCGATCCTCGCAGGCCGATGAGCGCTTCGTCCAACCTCAGGTCGGCATTGGTCCAGACCGCGATCTCCCGGTTTTCCGCGGCCAGGATTTCCAGAAAGCTGCTAAAGCGGGGTTTATTGGCTTCTTTGGTAAAGGAGAGCAAGAGCGGAGGTTCAGCTTCCAACCGCACGTAACCTTGCTCGATCTTTTGGGTGATCAGAAGCCGCTTTTTTCCCTCAAGCTCCATGCGGCGCACATGCATAATGTTGGGAATCCCCAAAAGCTCGGCAACCTGGGAAGGCACCTGTGCGGTGGAGCCGTCCAGGGAGAAGTTGCCGCAGCAAATGAGGTCAAATGGTCCCAGGCGGCGGATGCCTGCCGCCAGAATGCGAGAAGTGGCCAGGGTGTCCGAACCGGCAAAAACGCGATCCGAGAGGAGCACCGCCCGGTCCGCGCCCATGGCCAGGGCTTCCCGCAAAACCGGCCGGCTGGCCTCCGGCGCCATGGACAGAAGGACCACTTCCGCGCCATACGCGTCTTTAATTTCCAGGGCCGCTTCCAGGGCGTGCTTGTCCAGGGGATTGATGGCGCTGGGAATCCCGCCCCGGATCAAGGTCTTGGTCACCGGGTCCAGCTGGAGCCGGTCCCAATCCTTGGGGTCCGGCACCGGCTTGACGCAGACAATTACCCTCTCCATGGCTTCCGGCTCTTAACCCTTCTTCTGGAACGGCGTCAGCGCGGCCCGGCCCAGCACCACCTTGCCGATTTCTCCCGTACCCCCCGCGGAGATGGTCGTCATGGCGTCCCGCAGCAGGCGCTGGACCTTGTATTCCTTCATAATGCCGTAAGCCCCGTGGATTTCGATGGCTTTTTTGGCGCAGCGGGCCGCGGCGTCGCAGGTATAGGATTTGGCCATGGCGCTTTCCGTGTCGAACCGCATGTTCTGGTCCTTCATCCAGGAGGCCCGGTAACAGAGAAGGCGGCAGATGTCCAACTCCGTGTAAATCTCGGCCATGTAGAAGCTGATGGCCTGGAGCGCGGCGATGGGTTTGCCGTATAGGACCCGCTCGCTGGCGAACTTTCCGGCTTCTTCGTAGCACGCCTGGAGAATCCCCAGGGCCGTGGCGGCCATGCCGGTCCTGCCGCTTTCGCTGACGGTTTTCAGGGCCACGCTTAGACCCCCGCCTTCCTGGCCCAGAATATTTTCTTTGGGGATTTCGCAATTATCCAAAACCAACTCACCGGTATTGGAACCCCGCAAGCCGAACTTGTGCTCCTTCCGGCCCGTTTTGGCTCCGGGCGCGTCCTTATCCACGATAAAGGCCGAAAGGCCCTTGGGCCCCTCGCCCGTGCGAGCAATAACCACCCAATAATTAGAAGTGTGGGAATTGGTGATGAAACATTTTCTGCCGTTGACGACCCATTTATCGCCTTTAAGGGCCGCGGTGGCCTGCATCCCCAACACGTCCGAGCCCCCGGAAGGTTCGGTGACCGCCACGCAGCCCATGGTTTCGCCTTGGGCCAGAGGGGGAAGATATTTCTTTTTTTGCTCCTCGGTGCCGAAATCCAGAAGCGCGGCAATGGCCATATGGTGGACCTGCATGCTCATGGGAATCGCGGCGCAGACCCGGCCCAGTTCCTCCAGGACGATGGTTCTGGCCAAGTATCCCAGACCGACGCCCCCGTATTCCGGAGGGGCGATGAGGCCGGTGATTCCCAGCTTGGCCATGGGTTTCAGCAGCTCCACAGGAAATTCCCCGGTCTCCTCCATGGCCTCAATTTTCGGGGTGATTTCGCTTTCCGCAAACTCTCTGGTCGATTTCCGCAGCAGCTCTTCTCTGTCCGACAGCTTGAAATCCATTTATCTTCCTCCTTTCATTTGCAGACCTGACATTACCCCTGGAGAATTCCAAAGTATTGGGCTCTGTTCCACCATAGAAGTTCTGTTGCATAACGGTCAACTAGAGATCAGGTTTAAAAAGCCGAGGATACCTTCAACCCTCTGGTCGAGATTCTCCCTGGATTTGTCCACGGTGTAGGCCACGCAGGATCCGAGAATGCCGGCAAAGATCGTTTCCGCCACCACGCTGGTATCGATGCCGTTTTTCAAGCCTCCGGCTTGCCTCTCCTGGTCCAGGAGCCGCCTGAGCAGCCCCTTGAACCCTTCGAAACCTTCGTTCACCGCCCGGGCCAGGTGGGGCTGCTGGTCATTTAATTCCACCGCCAAAGACACGAAGATACAGCCCCCGGGGAAGTCTTCGGAGTCGGGCAAATAAAGCTGCCGGTAATTTTCCAAAATCTTCCTGATCTTATCCAAGGAACGCGGGCAGCGGTCCAAACCGGCAAGATTTTTTTGACGCCAAATTTTCCAGGCTTCACTCAGGGCCGCGAAAAAAAGCTCTTCTTTGCTTTTGAAATAATTATAAAATCCGCCTTTGGAAGTGCCCACGGCTTTGAGGATGTCATTGATGGAAGTGCTCATGTATCCCTTCGTGGAAAATTGCCGCAGGGATTCATGAATAATCTTGTCCTTGAGGCTCATTATGGCAAACTCCCGAAACAGACCAACCGGTTGGTCTGAGTAAAGTACAGAAGGAAATAGTTCTTGTCAAAGGTTTTCTGAAGAAAAGTTTTTAGTTTTTAGTTTTTGGTTATTAGTTAAAGTCACTGAAAAATCACATGGTTAATCTGATGAGCATTGCATTTGGAGAGGAAAATGGTATAAGGGTCTGCCAAAGGGCATGGCTCCTGTTCTATCAATTAAATTTATTAGCGTCTTGGCGTCTTTGCGTGAGAACTCTATGAAAGTCACCCTCATCGGCCTCGGCAACCTTCTCCTCAGGGACGAGGGCATCGGCGTCCATGTAGCGCGGGCGCTGCTGGAAAGGTACGAGGCGCCTGACAACTTAGAAATCATTGACGGTGGCACCGCGGGTCTGGACCTTCTGCCCTTTATTGAAGGCCGGGACCGGGTGTTGTTCGTGGACGCGGTGAATTTCGGGGAAAAGCCTGGGTATATCGGCGTTCTGGAAAACCAGGAAATCCCCGCGTTCTTCGCAGCCAAATCCTCCCTGCACCACCTGGGCCTGGCCGACGTCCTGGCCGCGGCCCAGCTTATGGACACCCTGCCTCCCGAGGTTTGCCTCATCGGCATCCAGCCCCACACCCTGGAGCCCGGCCTGGAATTATCGACGAAGCTCCAAGCCCGTCTGGATGCTTTGCAGGAGAAAATCCTAGATAAATTGAGGGACTGGGGCATCTCCTGCCCGCAGCGGTCTGCTTCTCGACCCGGCGAGATAGTCTAGCTCTTTGAACCAAAAAGCAAGGCCACCGTTAAATTCTGAAATATTTGCGTTAGGGGCAAGGCGTTGGCTTTCTTGCCTCCCAGGGATTTCACGGGGTCCCCGGTAAAAAGGTTAAGCCACTCCCGGGGAGCCTCAGGAGGCAAGTGTAGCTGGGTTTTTTGCCAGACTTTCCGGTCAAACGCGAGACCAGGGAAAATGATTTTGCTCATCAGTCTGGCAGCCACCACCGTCACCCAGACATTTTCCCAGCGTCTGGCAAAGGCGATGATGTTTTTCCCCTGGGGACCGGTCGCGGTCAGGGGAAGATAATCTCCCTTTAAGAAAAGATCCGGGTAGGTTTTACGGAAATTGAGGGCCTTGTAAGTGACGTAGAGCTTGATGTCTCCTCTTTGCCAGTGGCGGAGCATTTCTCTGATCAAGGATGCAGGGGCTTTCGACTCTTTCTTTTTCAGGCCCTGAAGCAGCCGAATGCGTTCCTGAAAATCCACCGGCCGACGATTGTCCGGGTCCACCAGACTGAAGTCCCAGAGTTCCGTGCCCTGGTAGAAGTCCGGCACCCCGGGGGAGGCGATCTTGAGGAGGACCTGGGACAGGGAGTTGAGCGCGCCGCCGCAAGCCAAACGCGCCTGAAATTCCTGAAAATCCCTAAGAAATTCGTTTTCTCCGGCATCATTCAAGATAGCCTCCACAAAGGCCACCAGAGTGTTCTCATGTTCGGCATGGGGAGTAATCCAATTAGTATGCACCTTGGCCTCCCGGGCCGCCTTGATCACGTAGGCCTTGAGCCTCCCTTTAAATGCCGCCCTTTCCTCGCCGTCCGGCAACTCCTCGTCAAAGAGCGGCCAGGTCCCGAGCAGCGTCTGGTAAAGGAAATACTCTTCGTTAGCGTCGGGCACTGCCAAGCCCTGGACATAATGTTTCTTGGACTGGTTCCAGGCGCTCCAGCGGTGTAATCTTTCCTCCCATCCCTGGGGCATCTCCGAAAGCACGTTGATGCGCATCCGCACGTCTTCGCTCCGTTTGGTGTCATGGGTGGAGGTGGCGTTCAGGGTGTGGGGCCAATTCTCCTGGCGGACCCGGTTGAAGCGGTGAAAATCATCCGGGGTCACCACCTGAAACGCAGTTCCCACTTCGTTGAGGGAGACCAGGGGGTTATAGACGTATAGGGCAGTATCCTCCAGGCCCTTGGCCATGATAGGCCCGGTGAACTGCTGCCACTTCATCACAAATCGCAGCCAGTCTTTTCGTTGCTCCTCCGTTAAATCCTGGGGGAGCTCCAGCAAGAGCACCCGTCTCACAAAATCAACAGCTGTGGGGTTGAGGGCGGGACGCCTGGCTTTCACTTCCTCAATTACCTTCTCCAGACAGGCCCGGTCCCGGGGGGCGACCTCAAAACTGCGGATGTAGGTGCGGTAAACCGGCAGACAGGCAATCACTTCGCCGATGATTTTCTGCAGCTCTTTTCTGGGGACATCCCGGGCCTGCCGGTCCTGTTCCGCCAGGAGGCTGAGAATATATCCCAGGGTTTCCAGTTCCCCTCCGAAGAGGGTTTCCATGATCATCATCTTCTTCTCATAAATTAACTCTGGCCGGTCCAGTTCCGGTTTGACGAAGCCGTCATAGACCCTTTTCACCTTCTGGAATCCCGGTGCGTCAATGAATAGCCCGTTGAGCGTATTTAAAAAATCATAGCCGGTGGTGCCGGCAACCGGCCAATCGGGGGGCAAAGGTTCGTCTGCTGCCAGGATCTTCTCCACCACCACATAAAGATTTTCCCTGTCGGCCGGACCTTTTTCTTCCGGGGCCAGACGATTTTGCAGGCGCTGCAGGTACCCCAGGGGATCATATAAGCCATCCGGATGGTCGATCCTGATGCCGGTCACCTTTCCTTCCCGGATCAGGCTAAAGAGTAGGCTGTGGCTCGCTTCAAAGACATGGGGGTCTTCCACCCGCAGGCCGATCAAGTCGTTAACGCTGAAAAAACGCCGGTAATTGATCATGTCCAGGGAGACCCGCCAATAAGCAAGACGATAAGGCTGTAAACTGAGGAGGCGGTCCAACAGGTTGAAGCTTTCCGGGTCGCCGCGGCGGCCGTTAAAAATAGCGATATTCTCATCGAGGAACTTTTTAATGACGGAATTTCCCCGGTAGAGGAGCCAGAGATTATTTTTCAGGATTTCTTTTTGCCGGTGCCTCTCCAGGAGCTTTCTTTTACTGTTTAAGGAGCGAGAAGGAAGATGCTCCGTCAGGGCAATGAGCCCCATCAAACTCAAAATTGCTGGATGTCCATCCCCCAGTTTTCGGATCAAATTCTCCAGCCGGTGAGTTAATAAGAGACCGTAAGTTTTGGGATCCAGTGGAAATTTATGGTCATAGTAATAGACGAAAAAACCTTCCTCTTCCAGGGTCAACCGAAACTCCTGGTTTTCCAGGACCTGCCCGTAAGGCGCGCCTAAAATGGGCTGCAGAACCCGCCCTTCCATTACCCGGTTAAGAGGATGCCAGTCGATGTCAAAAAAGGCGGCAAAAGGGGAGCCGGGACCATTTTCCAAGACTTCCATCCACCAGGGGTTGTCGTGACTCAGGGCCATATGATTGGGGACTATGTCCAACAAGAGGCCCATGCCTTTAGATTTAAGAACTCTTCTCAAGGCCCTGAAAGAGACCCGGGAGCCCAACTCGGGATTGATTTCCAGGGGATTGGTCACCGAATAGCCGTGCAGACTGCGCCGCCGGGCCTTAAACAAGGGAGAGACGTAAAGGTCGGAGATGCCGAGGTCATGCAGATAAGGCACCAGGGCCTGGGCGGCGATGAAGCGAAAGCCGTGGTGGAGTTGCAGGCGGTAAGTGGCGATGGGGACTCTAAAGCCGGGCATGGGGCGCTCTTTGGGATTGGTTAAAGTGCCCGTGGATACAGATATATTTTCCATCAAGATTCTTCCTGCCGCAGATAAACCAAAAGGGAATGGGGATAAATCTTGAGAGAGACCGCAGTCTTGGCCTCCAGCAATACCGATGTCTCGCCTCCCGCACCCTGCCAGCGTGGCTGGGAGGAATCCAGCCTTTTTAGCCAACGGCCCGGGGGCCAGGGAAAAACAAAATTAAAGGATTCGCTGCCGAAATGGAACAAAACTATCGCTTCGCCCTTTTCTGCGCTTAGATGCACCCATAAAACCTTTCTCTGTTCAAATTCCTTAACTTCCCGCTGCCGCCGTCCCAGGTCGGTGAGGAAGGCCAACTTCCGGCGCAGGCCCAGCAATTCCCGATAAAATTCCCGGAGAATTTTATGCTGCCCTTCCCGCTTAAGAAGATGATTAACCTTGGAGCGGAGAAAAGTCTCCTCACTTTGCGGGTCCGGAGGCTCCTCCGGCCACTCAAAAGCGGCGAACTCCTCTTTACGTCCCCGGCGCACGGCCTCAATGAGTTCAGGGTCGCTATGACTCACGAAATAGAGAAAAGGAGCGGTTTCCCCGTATTCTTCCCCCATAAAGAGCAGGGGCATAAACGGAGACAGGAGGGCCGCGCCCGCGGCCAGCTTCAAGGCTTCAAAGGAAACGAGCCGGCTGAGGCGCTCCCCTGCCAGGCGGTTGCCCACCTGGTCGTGGTTCTGGGCAAAGACCAGCAGACGCTCCGGCGCCATATCCCGGGTCGAGGAGCCGTGGCGGCGGCGGCGATAGGGGGAATATTCCCCGGAATAGATGAACCCTTCCCGCCAGGCCTTAGCGAATTGCTCCAGGCGGCCGAAATCCCGGTAGTAACCGGTCTGCTCCCCGGTTAACAAAGTATGCAGCGCATGGTGAAAATCATCATTCCAGTGGACGTCCAGATTGCACCCACCCAGTTCATGAGAACGCAGCAGGCGCACGTCGTTGAGGTCGGACTCGGCCATTAGGTGTATTTTCCGGTTCCAGTGCTCCCCGGCCTGGTCTACGGTGTCCGCCAGTTCCGCCAAAAAAGGCCGGGGCGAGAGATCGATAATGGCGTGCACCGAATCCAGGCGCAGGGCGTCAATATGAAATTCCCCGGTCCAATAGAGGGCGTTCTCCAGAAAGAAGCGCCTCACTTCATCACTGTCCGGGCCGTCGAAATTGAAGGCCGGGCCCCAGGGAGTGCGGTGACGCTGGGTGAAATAAGGCCCAAAATTGCCCAGATAGTTGCCCTCCAAGCCCAGGTGGTTGTAAACCACGTCCAGGACCACCGCTAGTTCCCGCTGATGGCAGGCGTTCACCAGCCTTTTGAGGCCCTGGGGGCCGCCGTAACTATTTTGCACCGCGAAAGGATAAACCCCGTCATACCCCCAATTGCGTTCTCCCGGAAACTGGGCCACGGGCATCAGTTCCAGGGCCGTAATCCCTAATTCTTTCAGCTCATCCAAGTGGGGGATAACCGCGTCAAATGTCCCTTCCGGGGTAAAAGTCCCCACGTGCAGCTCATAAATGATGTAATCTCTCAGGGGCAGGCCGGTCCAAGCAGCGTTGTCCCAAGGGAAATGCTCGTCCACCACCTGGGACGGCCCGTGCACCCCCTGGGGCTGTAGCCGGGAGGCCGGATCAGGGACGTCTTGTTTACCGTTCAGCCGATAATAGTAGAGGCAACCCGGCTCCACCCCGGCGATCACGCCGGAGAAGTAGCCTTTATCGAGTTTTTGCAGGGGGAGGAGGGCCTCTCGGGGGGAGACGAGACGCACCTCCGTGTTTTCCGCCAGGGGCGCCCATACCAAAAACCGGGTGAGTCCTTCTCCCAGGTAAGTAGCGCCCAAGCTGACGGTTGCCATCGTCAATCTCCCTTCAGCAGAAGCCCCAGGCTGGCTCAGAGCTCGATTACCCGGCTGCCGGGGTTTTCCTGCAAGGAAAAGAGGGTCAAATAATCCCGGATATTACGGGTGATGAGGGATTGTCCCCGGACGAATTCCCGGGCCAGTTTCCCCATGCGTTTGGCCATCTCCGGCCGGTGCAACAAGTAGCGGATGCGGAAAGCGCAGCCTTCCGGAGAATTGACCAGGAAGCCGGTGTTGTAATCCCGGAGCTGGACGACAATCCCCCCCACCGCGCCGCCGATGACCGGCTTACCTTTCCACATGGCCTCAGTGACCGTCAAGCCGAAGCCTTCCCGGGTGGATTTCTGCACAATAATCTCCGCGGCCCGTTGCAGGGCGTTGACTTCGTGATGGGCGTCAGGGGGCAGCAGCAGCACCTGAATGTCCGGCTCCCCCTGGGCCGCTTCCATGACCTCTTCCAGAATCCGGGGCCCTTCCGGGTCATCCGTGGCTTCGCCGCCGGCCAGCACCAGCTTGCAGGGCACATGCTTGCGCACCATGCGGAAGGCCTGAATCACCCCCACCGGGTCTTTAAATGAATCGAACCTGGATACTTGCAGGACAATAGGCTTATCCTGCTCCACTTGGAGACGATCCAAAACCTTCTTGATTTCCTTCGGGGTCAAATCCCGGTTTTTCTCGCTCAAGGGGTCGATGGAGGGACGGATGAGATATTGGGGGTGGGGCAGGTTTTGCGCGAATTGCGACATGGAAAAGATGGACGCGTCATATTGACTGACGATCTCCCGCAGGTATTTCCAGACCCGGATGTTGGGCTTGGAGACGTCGATATGACAGCGCCAGATCCAGTGTTGGGCCCGGGATCGTATTTCATTAATGAGCCAGGCCGGCTGGGGGTCGTGAATGACGATGAAATCGGCCTCCCAAGTGAACTTCCGGGCATTCTCCCGGTTGACGTCCTGGTAATGGTTCAACAAGGACTGGTGGAGACGGACGTCCTGTCCCTGCAAGGCGTTGTGAAAGGCCTTGGTGACTTCAAAAAAAGCGAGGTCGCCCTGGATTACCTCCCATTGGGTCTCCAACCCCAACTGCTGAAAGAGGGGCACGATCTGGGAGAGGATCTCCGCCACCCCTCCGCCGGTGCGGGTGGAATTGATGTGAACCAGGCGGCGGGGCCCCAGGCGCTCCGCCAGGCGATGGAGCTGGCCGATTACTTCTTCGCCGACAATGGCCGTATAGTCATTCAGGGTAGCCACAGAGTTCCTCCAGATATTGATGGCCGAATCCCAAGAGTGTGTCCCGAACTTCCTTGAGAGTGTAAAAGTAAATGTCAATGTCCCGAATGCCTTTAACCAACTCCGGCAAGCCGAAATTGGTTTCAATCCAAAAGGAGAAGTCGTCTATGTGGCGCATGCCCAGGCGACGCCGGGCCTCGAAAAAGTGGTAATAAACGGAATCCAGCCCCACTTTGCGCAGGCCCTGGCAAAATTCCTTCAAGGTGTTAGCCGGGGTTTCGGAGCGAATGACCACCATGGAGGCTTCGCAGAAATGGAATTCAAAACCGGGGCGGGCCCAGGGAACACTGGGGAGATTCCACAGATATTCTTCCAGGATGTCCACCATCGCTCCCCGGACTTCCTCCATGTTGTCATAGTCAAAGGGGTCAAAGGAACTTAGTTTTTCCGCCAGCTTAATGTCCTGTAGAGCGGTGGCCGCCCATAAGGCGAAATCGTTGGGATATTCCACCACCGGCTGGGTCAGCGCCAAGCGGGATTGCAGGAGATGGTAATAAAGCACGGATTCGTCCACTTCCCGCAGGTTTTGCAGAAGTTCCCGCAGGTTGATCGCTCTTTTGCCCAAAGGCATGGTCATTAAAAAACATTCCCGGAACCAGAAAGGGTTTTCGGCCAGCTTATCCGGATCGAATTTCATGTTTTTTCTCCCAAGAGTCGGGCATGCGGCCCTTTCCCCGCGACATGCGCGTTAAACAGATGCCCATCGTTTTCCGGTTAAAAATAGAATTTTCCGGTCGATAGTAATAGTTTCTTGAAAGATAAGTCGCTTATGGCGGCATTTCAAATACCGGCAAGGAAAACCTGCCCCTGGATTATTATGGAATAATTTTCTTTATCTTTGCCTTACTTCTTCTTATGATATGCCGGTTTGCTAGGGTATCTTTACCGGCGCTTTGAACATCTCGCTGGTGGAAGTTAAGGCAATTTCTCCAAGGGGTTGTCTGCACTCATACTGTTCTCAAACCCGGAGTTATGAAAGGTTAAAGAAACCGATGCAAAACCTGCGAAACCGGATAAATCCCCCCGGCCCCTCGGGCTTAGCAGTGGCGCTGCTCTCATTGCTTGTCCTGCTTTTTCCCCAGGCGGTGGCAGCGGAGAGCCTGCCGCTACCCGATTCACCTTTTAAGGGGAAAATCGGCCGCACTTATAAGAGCTCGGTGCCGGATTTCCCCAAACCGGTGCAAGCTCCGAAAGACGCGCCCAACGTGCTGCTCATCATCTTGGATGACGTGGGTTTCGGCCATGCCAGCACTTTCGGGGGACCCGTTACCACCCCCACCCTGGACCGCCTGGCCGATAACGGCCTGCGCTACAACCAATTACACACCACCGCGCTCTGTTCCCCTACCCGGGCTGCGCTTCTCACCGGCCGCAACCACCACTCAGTGGGGGTGGGGAACATCATGGAATTCGCCACCGGCTATCCGGGCTACAACGCCATGATGCCCAAAAGCGCGGCCACCATTGCCGAGATTCTCAGGCAGCACGGCTTCAACACCGCGGCTTTTGGCAAATGGCACCTGGCCCCGGGCCGGGAGACATCCGCGCTGGGGCCTTTCGACCGCTGGCCCACCGGCCAGGGGTTTGAATACTATTACGGGTTCCTGGCCGCGGAGACCAACCAGTATTATCCGGCCTTGTTTGAGAACAAAAATCCCATTTCTCCTCCGGCCACGCCAGAGGATGGCTATATCCTGAATAAAGATCTGGCGGACCACGCCATCAAGTGGCTGCGCTATCAGCACTCCTTGGCGCCGCAGAAGCCATTCTTCATCTACTACGCGCCCGGGGCCTGCCATGCGCCCCACCACGCTCCCAAAGAGTGGATCGATAAATTCAAGGGCAAGTTCGACCAGGGCTGGGACAAGGTGCGGGAGGAGACCTTCGCCCGCCAGAAGCAGTTGGGCGTCATCCCTCCCAATACCAAACTAACTTCACGTCCTCAAGAGATTCCCGGCTGGGACGCTCTGACCCCGGACCAGAAGCGACTCTTTGCCCGCATGCAGGAGACTTACGCCGCCTACCTGGCCCATACCGACCACGAGATCGGCCGGGTGGTGGAGGCGATCCAGCAAATGGGCAGGCTGGACAACACCATGGTCATCTATATTGTGGGCGACAACGGCCCCAGCGCGGAAGGAACCTTGCAGGGCACCCTGAACGAGGTGGCCGCGGCGGGCAACGGCATATTTGAGTCCCTGGAAACGATGCTCAAACGCTATGACGAAATCGGCGGCCCCAACACCGTGGGCCACTACCCCGTGGGCTGGGCCTGGGCCGGTTCTTCACCCTTAAAATGGGTGAAGCAGGTGGCCTCCCACTTCGGCGGCACCCGCAATCCCATGGTCATCTCCTGGCCCAAGAAAATCACGGACAAAGGGGGCTTAAGGCCCCAATTCCATCACGTCATCGACCTGGCGCCCACCATCCTGGAGGTCACCGGCATCCAGGCGCCCATCGTGGTCAACGGGGTAAAGCAGAAGCCCATTGAAGGCGTAAGTCTGGCTTATACTTTCGATAAAGCCGGGGCTGAAGCCAAGAGCCGCCGCACCACCCAATACTTTGAGATGTTCGGCAACCGGGGGATTTACCATGACGGCTGGATGGCCTCAACCCGCCACGGCCGCCTGCCCTGGCAGACCCTGGGCCACGCCACCGGCGACTTTGACGCGGATCAGTGGGAGCTTTATCGCGTGTCTGAGGACTTCAGCCAGGCCGACGACCTGGCCGCGCAAAACCCCAAGAAGGTCAAGGAACTGCAAGACCTGTTCTGGAGAGAGGCCCAAAAGTACAATGTTTTGCCCCTGGACGACCGTTTTGCGGATCGGGTCCAGGAGATGAGAAAGATCATGGCCCCGGCCCGGAAGTCCTTCACTTTCTACCCCGGCACGGTGCGGGTGAACTCGGAACTGGCCCCGGATATTCTTAACAAATCCTTCACTATCACCGCGCAGGTGGACAACCCCGACGGCAAGGCCGAAGGGGTTTTAGTGACCCATGGCGGAAAGTTTGGCGGGTACGGATTTTTCGTCCAGAACGGCAAGCCCACTTTTGTTTACAACTGGGGCGATACCGCCCGCTACACCGTCATTAGCGCCGAGCCCCTCCCCACCGGCAAGTCCACCATCCGTTTCGATTTCGCCTGGGACGGCGGCAAACCGGGCGCGGGCGGCGCCGGCACCCTGTTTATCAACGACAAGAAAGTGGGAGAGGGGCGTCTGGATCACACCATGATGACGGGCTTCTCCTTTGACGAGACCTTTGACGTGGGCGAAGACTCCGGCGCGCCCGCGGCGGACTACAAGATTCCTTTCCGCTTCACCGGCAAACTGGAGAAGGTGACCTTTGATTTAAAGTAAAGATGGATCAGATGAAGGCCCGCGCCAGCGCTGTGAAGCGGGCCTTTTTTATTGGCATGGTGCTATGGTATTATATTTTTTTGAAATTTTGATTCTGAGGGATGCGCACTAGCCAGGACCTAAGTCGCATAAAACTCTAGAAGTCGTTTCAAAACCTACTTCCGGCGTTATCGTGAATCAGTCCCGGAAGGATATATCAGGCGAAATACCCCCCTTTTCTAAAGGGGGGTAGGGGGGATTTTATAAGCACCTGAAAATCCCCCTAAATCCCCCTTTAAAAAAGGGGGACTTAAAGCCAGCCCTTCCAACTGTTTGCTGGTAGAGAATCTACCTGACCCTCGGAATAGGTTCTGAAATAGGTTCTAATGACATCAGGAAGACTCAGTAAGGCGCTGATTGGGACGGCAATAGTTGCGGTCATCGGCCTGGCCCTGGCCGGGGCTTGGTTGCTGTGGCCCGGAATTAAGACTCCCGAGCCAGCGAAACCGGCTGCTACCCCGGGCTTTGCCGGGTCCGGGAGCTGCCGGGATTGCCACGAAAAGTTTTATCAGCTCTGGTCCACCTCCCATCACGGCTTGGCCATGCAGCCCGTCACCCCGGAGTTCGCCGCAACCAAGATAACTCCCGCCGCAGAAGAAATCGCAATTCAGGACTATCGCTACCGGGCCATTATTGCCCAAGGCGCAGGGTGGATAGTGGAGCAGGGACCCCAAGGGGAAAAAAAGTACCGGATGGAGCACGCTCTGGGGGGAAAGAATGTCTATTATTTCTTAACCCCCCTGGAAAAGGGCCGTCTCCAGGTTCTGCCTTTGGCCTTCGATGTGCGGCAAAAGGCCTGGTTCGACACCACCTTGAGCATGAGGCGCCACCTGGGGGCTGGATTCGGAGGAGAGCAGATTTTCTGGAAGGACCCGCTCCTTACCTTCAACACCGCGTGTTATAGCTGCCATGTCAGCCAATTTTCTTCCAACTACGACCCGGCCACCGACACCTATCGCACCGCCTGGGCCGAGCCGGGCATCAACTGCGAAACCTGCCACGGCCCGGGCGCAGAGCACGTCCAGGTCTGCCGGGAGGCCCCAAAGGGCGCCGTGCCCCCGGACCTGAAGATCATCAGCACGAAAAAATTCAGCGTGCAGCAGCACAATGACACCTGCGCGCCCTGCCACGCCAAGATGATCCCCCTGACCACCTCCTTTACTCCGGGGGAGCGCTTTTTCGATCACTATGACCTGGTTTGTCTGGAGGACCGGGACTTTTACCCTGACGCCCGGGATTTAGGGGAAAATTTTACGTTGACACTGTGGCTGACCAGCCCTTGCGTCAAGTCCGGGAAGTTATCCTGCCTTCATTGTCATACCTCCAGCGGCCGCTATCGCTTTCGGGAGGAAGCCAAGGCGAATCAGGCCTGCCTGCCCTGCCACGCGCAGAGGGGGAATAAGGCCGCGGCGCACACACATCATCCGCCGGATAAACCAGGCACGCCTCGGTGCGTATCCTGCCATATGCCCATGACCGAATTCGCGCGTATGCGCCGAAGCGACCATTCCCTGCTCCCTCCTACCCCGGCAGCAACCCTGGCCTTCGGCTCGCCCAACGCCTGCAATCTCTGCCACCGGGATAAGGACGCGGCCTGGGCGGACAAGCAGGTGAGGCAGTGGCATCAGCGGGATTATCAGAAGCCCGCGCTCCGGCGCGCTACTCTGGTTGCCGCGGCGCGCAGACAAGATTGGTCAAGATTGCCGGAGATTTTAAAATATATTAATGATCCGGGCCATAATGAGGTCTACGCGGCCAGTCTAATCCGCCTCCTGGCTCCCTGTGCCAAGCGCGGCAAATGGCCGGTGCTGGTGCAGGCTCTGAAGGACAAATCACCTTTGGTGCGGAGTACGGCCGCATCCGCGTTGGAGAACCATCCCACTCCGGAAGCTTCAGCTGCCCTCCTGGCGGCGCTGAAGGACGATTATCGCCTGGTGCGCGTCCGGGCCGCCCGGTCCCTGGCAGCTTATCCGGAAAAACTTCTCAGCCCTGAAGACCGCAGGCGACTGGCTCATGCCACCCGGGAACTCCTGACCTCGCTGACCTCCCGGCCTGATGATTGGGCCTCCCACTATAACCTGGGGAATTACTATCTGGACCGGGGAGAATTAGACCTGGCATTGGCCGCGTACGACACCGCATCCCGGCTGCGGCCCGACGCGGTCCTGCCCCTGGTCAACCGTTCCCTGGTCCAGGCCCGAATGGGTAAGACGGGTGAGGCAGAGGCCTCCTTGCGCCGGGCTCTCCAGCTTGACCCGAAAAACGCCATGGCCCACTTCAATTTAGGATTACTCCTGGCGGAGCAAGGCGACCTTAAAGCCGGGGAGCAAGCCTTACGCGCCGCATTGGCAGCCGACCCCACCCTGGCGGAAGCCGCCTATAACCTGGGGGTGCTCCTGGCCCAGGACCGCCTGCCTGAAGCCTTGCATTGGCTGGGAAAGGCCCAAAAACTCCGGCCCCGGGAGGCCAAGTACGCCTATACCCTGGCCTTTTTTCAGCGGCAACAGGGAGACAGCGGCGCGGCGATCAAGGGGCTGCAACGGCTGCTCCGGGAGCAGCCCGCCATAGCGGACGCGTATCTTCTTTTAGGGGAGATTTATCAGGAAAAAGGCAACTATGAGGAGGCCAGCCAAGTTTATCGCCGGGGATTGGCGCAACCGGGATTGCCGGAGCCGGCCAGACGGGCACTCGCCAGCAAACTCCAGGCTTTGTCCTCACGAAAGTCTTCCCCATAATCCATCCGGACCATGAGTCGCGACCCCCTAAAAATATAAGAGGGGCGAGTTCCCAGGACCCGCCCCCATTGGAACCTCAGTTGCCAAAGATCACTGAGGCAGATTGATCATGAAATTGGACCCGTCATTCTTCGGCTCATACCAGATATCTCCGCCCTGATCCTTGATGATATCTTTGACCAGGCGGAGACCCAAACCCAGGCCCTGGTCCCGTTGGCCGTTTTTAGTCCTGAACCGCTTTGCGCCTGAGAAGATAAATGGCCGGTTTTCTTCCGGAATGGGCTCTCCGGTGTTAAAGACTTGCAAGCAGCAGTTGGCCCCTCGTTCTTCCAGGTCAATGACCACCGTGCCGCCATAACCGCCATTTTTAATACCGTTACTCATAAGGTTTCGGAAGACGCTCTTTAAAAACAATTTGCTGCCTTTGATGGGGATGGCCGCGTTGGGCAGGGCATTTAAACGGTTATCGATGGTGATCCCGTGATCCTGAATCTCTTCGGAGAGCTCATCCAAAACCGGCTCGACGATCTCTTTTTTCAAATCTAGTAATTCGCTCCTCAGGGCGACGTCGTCATTCCCGGAGAGGAACTGGGCCATAAATTCTTCACTAACCCCCACGATTTTCTTTACCCGGGAAGAGATTTCCCGGATTTTTTGGGTCGCGCTTTTATCCATGGAGCCGTAACTGCCCCGGGCCATCAGCTTCAGAGCCGCAGAGGTGGAGACCATGGAACTGCGGAGATCGTGGAACATGATGGCCAGTTTGTTCAAAACCCGCTCATTGATGGCTGCCAACCGCACCAGAGAGTCGGATTGAGGGGGCCGGACCTCCAGGCTCCCCAGGCAAGCGGCCACCCGCCGCCACAGTTCCGCGGGGCTGCAAGGCATGAGGACATAATCATCGATTTTCAAGCGGTAGGCGTCCAAAGGAAACGCGACCTGGCTGTCGCCGCCCACCACCATGATCCGGGTTTCCGGATTCAGTTTCCTGGCCCGTTTGACCACGTCCATGCAGCCGTGCGGCTCCAGGGGCAGTTTGGCGATTAACAGATCAAAGTTCTTAATGGCCAGGGACTCAATCGCGGCCTCGGGAGAAGATACTGCCAACACTTTATGGCCTTTGGATTCTAACGCCCAAGCTATAGTTCGGAAAAGGGACGAACCGTCAGACAACAGAAGGATTTCGAAGGCAGTCATGATCAGTCTCCTCTTTAGCTCTACAGGTCAGTTCCAAAATTAACCGGTTACACGACTGCTGCAGAACGATAGAACCTTTTTTCCCAAGGAAAAACAATCCGCCAAAATACCTATTTGCATGTAGGTAAAAGTACCGAGTTGGAATTTTGACATCTTATCCAACCAGATTCGAAATGTAGGTCTCACCACGGCGGATTTTTTCTATGGCCGGATTTAATTCCAGGTCGAGATTCTGTTTAAGGACAAAACCTTCTGCCCCGTTATTCAAAGCGTAATCCAGATATTCCTTGTGTTCATGCATTGATAGAAAAACTATCTTGATGTCGGCATAAATCGCCTTGATTTTTCTGATGGCCTCCAGGTCTCGAAGACTGGGCATGGAGATGTCGACGATCAGCATGTCGGGGACCTGGGTCTTCAGAATATCCAGAAGTTGTAAGCCGTTGTCGGCTTCTCCCACCACCTGGAAGCCGTCCATGGCTTCGATGATGCTCTTTACCCCCTGGCGGACCAGGGGGTGGCCATCGGCCAGCACCACGGAATACGGCTTTCCCATAGCTGGCTCCTCCCCCTGCTTCAATGCAGCCGTGTCTTGGTCAAATATTAAGGTCCAATGCAGGGACAACGCAGACCTCCAAGAAAGAAAATTAATGCAGGTGCAACAAGGTGAGGCCGCTCTCAAAGATTATTCTTCCCCGGAAAGAACCCAATTGCCGGCAAGATAACTTGGCCGCGGCCAAGGGAGGAAGGGCAGGCTCCATCCTGCTTTTCTCACCGGGGAAGGAAGCCGCACAAACGCCTACTCCTTTCCTGGAGGAAAGAACCCGTGCAGCCCTCAGTTCTCTGAACGCCGCCGCGCCCGGCTTTTTATAACGCCGCCCCATTATGGGCTCCTTGGTCTTTCGAGGCTTTTGGAGACAACTCAAGCCTATATAAATCTGTATTGGTTTGCGGGGGGGATGTAAATTGGCACAAGTGCCTATTTACGTATGGGCAAAACTACCTATTCATCAGGAAAATACGAAATATGGCAGGCTTTGCGGGATTATCAGGCGTTAGTGGAAGTATATCCTTTTTGGATGGCGTACTTCACCAGATCTGCGGTTTTTTTGAAGCTCAATTTACGCATGATGTTGGCCCGGTGATGCTGCACCGTCCGGGAACTGATATACAGCAGGCCGGCGATATCCTTGCTGGATTTGCCTTCCGCGATCAATTTGATGATTTCCCGTTCCCGGTTGGTCAAAGTTTCCGCGGGGAACCTCCTGTCTCCTTCCTTGGGCCGCTGACGCTGCAGAAAGATATCCGTCAGTTGGGGGGCCAGCAGGGGAGAAATATAGGAGCCTCCCTGGCGAATGGTTTTGATGGCGGCAAAGAGTTCCACGTCCGCGTCTTCTTTCAGCAGATAGCCTTCGGCTCCGGCCGAGAGGGCGTGATACAGATACTCCCGGTCTTTGTGCATGGTGAGGATAATAACTTTCAGATCGGGAAAGCTCATCTTTATTTCCCGGGTGGCTTCCAAGCCCCGGAGATTGGGCATGGAGACGTCCACGATCACCATATCGGGGGGAGATTGCTTGATGATCTCCAATAATTGCAACCCGTCGCTAGCCTCCCCCACCACCTCCAATTTCGGGTTTTCCTGAATAATTCTTTTAACGCCCCGGCGGAACATCTGGTGGTCGTCTGCCAAGACAATGCGATAACGGTTCAGCAAGGCTTGCTCCTCCTTCAAAGAAAAATAGAAAGTCTCCCTATTTTTCTCCTGTTTGACCTACCTGGAGGGCGCAGGTTATCCGCGTCCCCTGGCCTTTCCGGCTGTTGATCTGCAACGTTCCGCCCAACATCTTGGCCCTTTCGCTCAGGGCCGCCAGCCCCAGACCCTTGTCCAGGTTGACCCGGCTCATGGCTTCGGCCACCTCAAATCCCTGGCCGTCATCCTCCACTTCCAATAGGACCGCGCCGTCCCTTTGCCGGATGGCCAGATGCACCTTGTGGGCCTTAGCGTGTTTGGCGATATTGGTCAGGGACTCCTGGAAGATGCGATAGATAGTGATCTGATCCTCTCTAGGAAAAACGTGATCCAGATTATCAAAATCAAATTCTTGTTGAATCTCGAAGTATCTACTGAATTCATGGACCAAATATTTCAAGGCCGGCGCCAGGCCCAAGTCTTCCAGGATGGCAGGGGAGAGGGCCCGGGAGAGGCGCCGCACTTTCTCGATGGTTTCATCGAGGTAGAGGGCCATCTGGCTCAGTTCCTTTTTGACTTCCGGAGGCTCCGGCACGCTTTTGCTCGCGGTCCGCAGGCCCAGTTTCAAAACCGTGAGGCTTTGCCCCAATTCATCGTGGAGTTCTCGGGAGATGCGCTTGCGTTCGTCCTCCTGGGCGGTGAGAATTTGAAAAGTGAGGAGGCGCAGTTTCTTCTCCGATTCACGCAGTTCTTCTTCCGCGCGCTTGATTTCGGCGATGTCCTGGCCCACGGCCATCACGCCCAGGATATTCCCATCTTTTCCCAGCAAGCGGTTGACGTTCCAGAGAAACGGGCGCTCTTCGCCGCGGCGCAGCTTGAGGGACATTTCAAAACCTCGGGGCTTTTGACCGGCCAGGACCTTTTGAAAATCGGACTTCACTAACTCCTCATAATCTGCAGGCACAAATAGCTCTAAAAAACTTCGTTCCAACACTTCCTGACGCTGCCAACCGGTGATCCGTTCGGCTTCCGGGTTAAACTCCAAGATCCGGCCTTCCGGATTGACCACGCAGATGTAACTGCCTGCGGTTTCAAACAGGGTGCGGAAGCGCTCCTCGCTCTCCCGGAGCAGCTCCTGGGCTTGCTGGCGCTCCCGCCGTTCTGCAGCTTCCCGCAGAGCTCGCTCCACCGCCGCGCCCAACCTCGCCAGATGCTCTTTCAGAATATAATCCGTGGCTCCCTGTTTCAGGGAGTCCACGGCCACTTCTTCACCCATGGCCCCGGAAACGAAAATAAAAGGCGACCTTATACCCATTCCCCGGACCAGCGCCAGGGCGGTGAGGCCATCGAAGTTGGGCAGGCGGTAGTCAGCCAGGATCAGATCGGGGGTGCGCTTGCTCAATTCCTGGAGGAATTCCTCCCGGGTGTCCACCCGGGTGATGAGGAAGTCGATTCCAGCCTTGCGGAGTTCGAATTTCACCAACTCCGCGTCGCTGTCCACATCCTCCAACATCAAGATGTCCAATTTTTTTCCCACGTGCCTCCCATTACCGCTCTCAGGAGGGAATCAGTTATTTTTTCCCCTGAGCCTCATGACGGCACCTTATTCAGCAAGAGCCAATAAAAACCCATCTCCGCCACGGATTGGGCGAACTTGTCAAAGTCCACCGGTTTGACGATGTAGCTGTTTACTCCCAACCGGTAGCTCTCGACGATGTCCTGCTCTTCCTGGGAGGAAGTCATGATCACCACCGGAATGGATTTGGTGCGCGCATCGGCTTTGAGCCGGCGCAGCACTTCCAGGCCGTCCACCTTGGGGAGTTTTAGATCCAGGAGAATCACTTTGGGACGATGATTAATATGGCCTTTTCCCTGAGAGTCGCCGAAAATGAAGTCCAGGGCCTCTGCCCCGTCCTGGAGCAGCTGCACCCGGTTGGCTAAAGCATGTTTCTTCAAGGCTCTGAGGGCCAGCTCCGCATCATGGGGATTGTCTTCAATGAGGAGTATTTCCACGACGTGATGGTTCAATGACATCTCTCCTTTAAATTACCTTTCCATCTCCTTTTCCAACGGTAGGGTGAAATAAATCTCAGCGCCGTGGTCCACCTTGCCGGTGGCCCACACCCGCCCGCCATGCCGGGTGATAAGCCGCTGCACAATGGCCAGGCCCACCCCCGTGCCTTCGAAATCCTCCCGGCGATGCAAGCGCTGGAAGACTCCGAAGATTTTGCCCACATAGCGCATGTCGAAACCTACACCATTATCTTTTATGCAATATATGTTCTCTTTTCCTTCTGTCCAGCCGCTTACCTCAATTATGGCCTTTTCCCGGGTTTTGGTGAATTTAACGGCGTTCCCCAGGAGGTTGACCAGGACCTGGTTGATCAGGGTCCGGTCGCCAAAGGCCGCAGGCAATGGATGCAAAATCAGCTCCATCCGCCGCTCGGGGTTCTGGGTTTGCAGTTCCTCAAACGCGGAAGTGGCCAGGCCCTCCAGATCCAACTTCTGGGGCCGGATCTCCTTGCGGCCCAGGCGGGAGAGGGCCAGGAGATCGTCAATCAAGTCTCCCATAATATGAGTATTGCTGCGAATCACGTCCAGCAGCCGCAGACCTTCCTCGTCCAATTTCACCGCGTGATCTTCCGAAAGCATGCGGGCAAAGCCTTCGATGGCCCGCAGCGGTGTGCGCAGGTCGTGGGACACGGAGTAGGAAAAGGCTTCCAACTCCTTGTTGGCGGCCTCTAGTTGCAAGGTGCGCTCACTGACTTCCCGGATGCGGTCCCTCAATTCCTCGTTTAATTTCCGGATTTTTTCTTCCGTCCGCTTCCGCCGGGTGATGTCCTGGAAGAGGCCCACCGCGCCGCTACTGCGGCCTTGCCGGTCCTTAATGGGCGCGGTGTTCACCAACAGGTCCCGGCGGGGGCCGTCCGGCCAGGCCAGAATCATCTCCACGTTCCGGTGGGTCTCCCCCCCCCGGGCGGAGCGCAGCAGCGGCTGATCGCCGGGGACGCAGACCGTGCCGTCGGCCCGGCAAAAGTGGAACAAGGCGCAACTGGGGGCATCCGTAACGCAGCCCTCTGGGTGGGAATAAAGCTGGTCCGCCGCGGGGTTGGCCAGCAAGATGCTGCCGTCGGCAGCGGCCACGACGATGGCCTCCGGCGCGCTCTCGATGATGGCCTGGAGCCGGGCTCGTTCGGTCTCCAACGCCCGGATCAGTCTTTCCCGTTCCTCTTCCGCGCGCTTGTTGGCCAGGGCCAAGGCCGCCAGTTCCCCAAACCCCGAGGCCAGGCGGGCATCGTTCTCGGTATAGCCCCCGGGTTTATTGCCCAGCCCCAGAAGGCCCACGGCTTTGCCTTTCAACACCATGGGAGAAAACAAGACGTTGTCCAATCCCACGTGCCCTTTCGGGAGGAAGGCGGCGTAGTCGCTTTGGGAGAAGTTGTTGTCATATACCGTCTGGTTGGCGCCGTAGGCCACTGCCCGCAGGCCCCTGATGGGCATGGGCAGCGCGGGGTCCACCTCGCAGTCCAGATTGCCCGCATCCAGGAAGAGGACTTTATTCTCCTGGCCGTCCTCGCTGAGGAGGGCGACATACCCGGAGGTAGCCCCGATCAACTCCTTGCAGGAATCATAAATGGAGCGGGCAATTTCCTGGAAATCGCCGGTTTGCAGCACCGCCCGGGTGGCCTGGAGCAGAGCTTCCACTTCCTTCTGCCGCTGTTGGGAGTCGGCCAGGGCCTGGCTCAAGGCTTCCTGAGCCCGCACCCGGTTGATGGCCGTGCCCAGCTGCAGGCCGATTCTTTCCAGCCGCTCCACCATGCTCAAGGGGATCATATTTTCCCGGCGGTCCGCCAGGTGGATGAGGCCCAGGATACTTCCCCCAAAAACAATGGGAATCAGGGCCACGGACTCATATCCGAATTGGTGGCAGACGTTGCGGATCTCTCCCAGCAGCCCCGCGGGAGAAGTGGCCAACAGGTGGGAAAACCGGTTGATATAACAGGAAGAACCATGCGTATAACAGGACAATTCCTGGTCAATAGTTCCCGTGCAAACATTGATGCAGAGGCAGCGGTCGGCGTGGACGGACAGAGGGCTTTCACAGGTGATGAACTCCTGAGGGAAACCTGCGTTGGACTCGTAAGGAATGTTTCCCTGCTCATCCAGGATGCGAACGGCCACCGCCTCGCAGCCGGTGTGTTCCTTGACCGCGGCCGCGTAATCCTGGAGCAATGGAGCCATTCGGGTATGGCGGTTGGCGATTTCCAGGAAATCCCGGGAGGTCTTGAGGGTTTCCTCTGCCTCCTTCCGGGCCGTATTGTCATGGATGATGGAGTATAACAGGGTCCGGCCGCGGACCTGGAGGGGACTGCTGTAAACCTCCACGTCCCGGACCTCGCCGCCGGCCAGGCGGTGCTGGAAGTAAAAGTGGCTTTCTTCTCCGGCCTTAACCTTCCCCATTTCCTGGAAGACGCTCTCCGGGAGCGTTACATTGATGTCCATTATCTTTTTGGCGGCCAGCTCATTCCGACTATAGCCATAAAAAGAACAGGCCGCAGGGTTGGCGTCCACGATCCCGCCGGTTTCCGGATCAACGAGGAGCATGACCGCCTGGTTGTCCTGGAAGAGGCTGCGATAGCGCAACTCGCTCTCCTTAAGGGTCTGTTCAGCCTGCTTGCGCGCGGTGATGTCCTGCGTTGTCCCAAACCCGCCAAGCATCCGACCCTGGGAGTCAAACTCCAGTTTCGCCCGCTCCCGCACCCACTTCACTGCGTCGCCCACAACAATGCGGTGCTCGATGTCGTAAGGCTCGCCCCCCAGGGTCGCGGTCCACTTTTGATTTACGTATTCCCGATCTTCCGGATGGACGCTGGCGAGGAATGTTTCATAGGTCAGCGCCGTTCCCTGGGGAATCCCAAAAATCCGATAGGTTTCGTCGGACCAGAGCAGTTCATTGCGCCGCACATTAAGCCGCCAACTGCCGGTATGGGCCACGGCCTGGGCCCGGTTCAGGTCCTCCTGGCTCTCCCGCAGGGCTTCTTCGGCCAGTTTACGGTTCGTGGCCATGGCCACCTGGTTGGCCACCGCCTTCATCAGCGCCAGTTCGTCCGGGGTGAACCTGACCCTGGTCCGGGTGCCGAAGGAAAGGGTCCCCAGGACCCGGCCTTCGATCATCAGTGGGTGGCAAGCATAAGCCTGAATACCGTAAGACTTGGCAATTTCCGTGCGGGGATCAGGGGTGTTCAAAATATCCTCGGCCACAATGCCGCAGGCGTCCCGGGCGGCGCAGCCGCACACCGCCACCCCATAATCGAGCCATTCGATCTTGCGCGCCTCTTTCTTGGGGATGCCGGCGCAGGCGTTGAGATGGAGGCGGCCCTCTTTTTCATCCACCAGAAAATTGAAAAACGCGTCGCAATTGAGGTAGGACATGACCTTGCGGCACAAGTAATCCACCACTTTCTGGGGAGAATCGTTCACCAAAAGCCGACTGGCGGTCTCCGCCAGCAAATCCAGGCGTTGATTGGTTTGCTGCAAGGCGATTTGTGCTTCATGCAGGCTTTGGTTGGCGGCCAGGAGTTCTTCGGCCTGCACCTGCAGCTCTTCGGACTGCACCTGGAGTTCCTCCACCGTAACCTGCAGTTCCTCCTCGCTTACTTGCAGTTTTTCCAGGTAATCCTGGCGTTCCATCTCCGCTCTCTTCTGAGGGGTGATGTCCCGGGCATAGATGCGGATTACCGGAAACTCGGAGGGGAAGGATACCGACTCGGCAAAATAAGCGTCTTGTATTGTCACTTCCCGATAAAATAATGTCTCTCCCGTTTCGACCACGGCCACCAAAATCTTATCCAGGTCGGGGGGCAAAAAAGCTCTGGTCTGGTTTTCCAGACCCAGCTTTTTCAGGGCTTGAAGCGAAGCCGGGTTGGCGTAAGTAATGTTCCCGTACAGATCCGCTTCCAGGACGGGATTGGGGTTCAGCCGGGGGAAGGAGGCCTGGTGCTCCACTTCCTGGGCGGCGCGCTTGCGCGCGGTGATATCCCGCAACACCACCTGCACCGCGGGTTGGCCCAGATAAGTTATGCCCACCCCTGCGGCCTCCACGTCCATGGTCTGACCGTCCAGGCGCAGGATCTTGATTTCCCGGAGTTTGGTTCTGCCGCCTTGGGCGGTAAGTCTCCGGAGGCGCTCCTGCACCGTGTCCCTGTGTTCAGGGTGAACCAGGTCCAGGGCGGGTTTATCCACCATTTCCTGGGGATCGGCCGCGCCGAAAAGCTGGGCGCCCGCGGGATTGACGAATATCAGCCGCCCCTGGCTGTACACGGCAATGGCGTCCGGGGCGAGGTCCACCAGAAGGCGGTAGCGCTCTTCGCTTTCCTTGAGTTTCTTTTCCGACCAAAGGCGTTCCGCGATCTCGGCCTGCAACTTGGCGTTTAATTGAGACAATTCCTGGGTGCGGTCCTGGACCCGGGCCTCCAGTTCATCGTAAGACCGCTGCAAGGCCTCGGTCATGCGGCGGATTTGGGTTTCTTTTTCCTTGAGGACGGTGACGTCCACCCCCATTTCCAGAATTAAGGGTGAGCCGTCGACGTCGGTAAAAGGAAAATCATAAATCTGGTAGTCCCGGCCATCCGGCCCGGTCCATTCCCATTCATGGGGCGCGTTGGTCTTAAGGACTTTGTAGGTTTCACAATCCGGGCAGGGTGAGGTGCGGCCGAACAAAAAATTGTAACACTTGCGGCCCTCCGGCGCGCCGAAGCGTTTGATGAACTCCCGGTTGGCGAAGGGCATCTCATGATCCTTGGTCAGCAGGGCCACATACGCGGGCAGGGTGTCCAAAACGGCATAAAGGTTCTTTCTTTCGGCCTGGAGGGCCGCTTCCAGGGTTTGATGCCGGTCGGTCTCTCTTGTAAGTCTGGCGGCGTGCTCTTCCTCTCGCTGCCGCCATTCCCGCCGGTAAAGAGCCATATCGATGATGGTTTCGAGCTCCCGGGAATCATAAGCCTTCCGGAGGAAATCGAAGCTGCGGGTGATCTTGGCCCGCTTCAAGGTTTGCGGGTCTGCGTCATCCACCAGATACACCACGTTGGGCAGGCGCTTTGGGAATTCATGAGGGACCTTCTTCTTGCCGTCCCCAACTAATCCCAGGTCCAGGAGGATCAGATCGGGGAGCGTCTCCTCCACCCTGGACAAAACCTCTGCCGGGGAGGAGACTATTCCCGAGACCGCGTATCCTAAAGACTCCAGGTTGGCTGCCAACCCCCTGGCGAAACCCGGGTCCCTATCCGCCACTAAGATCTGCGCCCTGGCCATGCTGCTGCTTCCTTTGAACACAAATTAATGCCGCTCTTTTTCAGCATTTATGGGAAAAAGCCGCCATGCCTCAGTTACAGCTTATACTCCGTCAAGTTTAGCAAGTTATTTTATCAATAACATTTCGCAAATGCACTAATTGAGTGTGAACCGATCTCCTGACAACCGCGGCCTCTCGGTTGCCCTTCGGATAGCGCGATGGTATATTATGCTGCCAAACTTCAAGGCAGCAGAAAGGAAATATCATGGCTGAAGCCCCTAAAGAAACCTGGATCCAGTGGGTTGCCCTGACCACCACCGTTCTGGCGGTGTGCGCGGCCATCTCCTCCCTGAAGTCCTCCAGCTATTCCACCAAGGTGCAGATTCACACCACCAAGGAGGCCAACCACTGGGCCTACTACCAGTCCAAGAGCATTAAGGAACACAGTTTCCAACTGAACCGGGACATCTTGAACTACGCCAGCCTTTTAGGAAACCCCAATCCCCAGGTGCAGCAATTCCTGGCCGCCAAAATCAATGACTATGACAAGGAAATAAAGCGCTATGATCAGGAAAAGAAGCAGATCAAGACCGAGGCGGAAGATATCATCCGGGAACAGGAAACCTTAAAGAGACATAACGGCGCGTTCGCCCTGGCGGTGATGCTCTTACAGATCGCCATCATGATGTCCGCGGTGGCCGCGCTCATCAAAAGGAAAATGATGTGGGTCTCCGGCCTGGTCTTGAGCACAGTGGGCCTGGTTTATATGGCTAATGGCTTTTTCTTGTGGTTTTGAAAGATGTAAGCAGTGAGCAGTGAGCAGAAAAGACTAAGGATTATTACTTCATTTTATTAACTGCTTACTGCTCACCGCTCACTGCTCACTAATGAAATAAAGGCAGGTGGACCAGCAGCAAAAAGCCGTTGAGGGATAAAAGGGCGCCCAGGGTTGCGGCGCCGATGGCAAAAAAGAACATGGACCGGGAGTGGGCCAGAATGGCGATGGAGGCCATGACAATGGATATCTGCAGCAGGACCTCGGCGTAGTCGAAATAGGGGTCCTTGGCCCGGTTGATATCCCGTTCGTGCTCCAGCTTCTCGGCTTCCTTTTTGATGTCCTTCTTTTCCACGCCGTAGCGCGCCGCTTCTTTGGCGGACTCCTGGAGCAAAGCCTCGAAACTTTTTCTGACCTCCGGCTTGAGAGACTCCTTCTCCAGGAGATCCAATTCCAGGCGCTGTTTCTGCTGGCGGTAGAGGTGCTCCCGGATCACCTTGGCCTGGTAGAAGGCCCACTGGTCCGAGGCCTGCTGCTGGGCCAAAATCATCTCCTTCATGGCATTGCTTCCTCCCAGGGAGGTGATGGCCAGGATGACCGCGAAAATGGCGGTGGTCAGGGCCACCCGCTTGGTAAAGGGATCGGACTTCTTCTCCTCCAACTCCTCAGCTTCCGGCAGTTCGATCTCCGCCATGAACCTTGTCTCCTTTCATTTAACCCAAATCTTCATGTCGGCAGCGAGGGCCCCAGCCAAGCCCAGTTCGTTGCCCCATTCGTCATAAACCTTCCTGCCGGCCTCAACCTCTTTTAAGAGTTCGGCTTTGATCAGGGCATGCCGGACGGTCATGCCCGGCAGGAGTTCTAAAGGCTCGTTATTCACATAAACCCGCATTTAAATACAGTTTTTAGTTTTTAGTTTTTGGTTTTTGGTTTTTAGTTTTTAGTAAAAAAATGGTTGGTTGGGACGAGGTTTTACTGCTCACTGCTTACTGCTTACTGCTCACAGGTCCCCGGCTTCTCCTCGCAGCCCCTCGCCTAATCCACCTCTTTAATGCGGCCTTCCACCTGGGGAGCTACTTTTTTGTGTTGGCGGATATAGTCGATCACTATTTCCCGGAGCCAGCGGCCCGCATCGTTATACACCAGTTTTTCCCCGGTGAGCATGCCGCCGATGCTGGAAAAATCCGGTGAAGATTTCAGAGCCTCGCCAAAGGACTGGAAGCCGTCGCCGCCAGCGGCCATGAAATCGTTGGTGGCCAAGGTATATTCTTTTTGGAGGTCAAGAGGCTTCCCGCCGACGAGGACCTCTTTCACCCTGGAGCCCGCGGGGGCCTTGAGGCTGTAAGTAAAGGAGAGCCCGGAGACCTGGGGGAACCTGCCCGCGCCTTCCTCCACGCCGGAGACCCCGTGTTCCAGGGCGTCTTTGATCTGCTTACCGGTGAGCTTGATAGCCACCAGGTAATTATCAAAGGGGAGGACCGCGTAAATGTTTTTCACCAAGATGGGCCCCTGGGGAATGCTGGTGCGGATGCCGCCGCCGTTGATGATGGCTGCGTCCGCGCCCGCAGCCTGTCGGAGGATATCAGCCAGGAAGTCCCCCAGGTTGGTCTCTCTGAGGCGCACGTGCTCGCCGTCCAGGTCCAGGGCGGCCTCACCGATCTTTTCGCCTAAAACCGCGTTGACTCTGACCCCAAACCTGTTCACCAGACGACGCACGGCCTTGTCTTCTTGCCCTTGGACCGGTTTGATCATCTCCAAACGGCCGCTGAAGTTTTTGATCTTGCCGTCTTCCAACATCAGGTCCAGGACTCCAAGGGCCTTGGCGTGCTCCCAGGCCTGGACGATGATGGTCTGATTAATGACCGTGGGCTCCAGCAGCTTGGTGTGGGAATGCCCGCCCACGATGACCGGAATCCCCGGCACTTTCTCCGCCAAATCCCGGTCCGCGTGGTAGCCGATATGGGACAGGACAATGACCAGATCCGCCTGTTTTTTCAGCTCCGGGAGATATTTTGCCACCGTGGTGTCAGGCGGGAAAAATTTCAGGCCCGCGACATTTTTGGGGTGGGTGGCCTGGGGAGTTTCCGGGGTGACCACGCCGATGATAGCCACCTTCAGGCCGTGAATTTCCTTGATGACATAAGGCTTCAGCCCGTCCTTGAAGCCCTCGACGTTGGCCCCCAACACCGGGAACCGGGCCTCGGCGATCCTGGTTTTGAGGACGTCCTGGCCGAAATCGAACTCGTGGTTGCCCAACACCATGGCGTCGAAGCGCATCTTATTCATCAAGGCGATGCTGGACCTGCCCCGGAAGAGATTGGCCCAACTGTGGCCCTGGATCATGTCGCCCGCGGCCAGAAGCAGCGTCGGCTTTTCCTTCCGGAGCTTATCAACCGCCGCCGCCAGATAAGGGAGGCCCCCCAACATCTCCTGGGAGCCCACGGGCTTATAAGGCTCGGCAAAGCCATGAAAATCATTGACATAAAGAATCCTCAGGCTGATTTCCCGGGCTTGGGCCGGAACAAAGCAGAGGATGAGCGCAACTGTAATAAGAATAGCAGTGCCCAGCTTCTTCATTTTTTTCCTGTGAGCCAAAGGCGAAAAAAGGGTTCAGGCCCCTGCCTGAACCCTGTGGGGGCGTCCCCAGTTTTTAAATCATTATCCTCAAGTGGGAGACCTTAAGTTTTTTTACCAGAAAACTGAAAACCGAATTCCCTGGTGCCGGAGGCCGGACTCGAACCGGCACAGGCTTGCACCCGGGGGATTTTGAGTCCCCTGCGTCTACCAATTCCACCACTCCGGCACGCGCCTAATATTTTAGCTTTCCGGAGACGGTCTTGGCAAGCTTTTCTGCCGCAAAAAAGGGCCGGAGGGTTTCTATTCCCCCCGGCCCCTTGAAGGACGATGGTTGGAATCGGGGTTCCGGCCTACCTGCCGGGTTGGGCGGGGGGCGCCTGCCGGGTGGGGGCATAAGGCTGGTCCGGAGGACCCATGACCCCGGCGGGGGAGCCGGGCCGGCTGGGCATACCCGTCGCGGCGTTTCCGGCAGGTTTGGTGCTGACTCCGGACGCGGCGGGAGGACCAAAACCCCGGGGGTCTTGGGCCGTCTGGGGGCCCTGGCCGATCAGATACACCAGATAACGGGCCTGCTGCACGGGAGTGAGGATCGCCAGCTCTTCTTCATCCTGGCGCTGCTTCAGCTCCTGCATCTCCTGCTCTTTTTTCTTAATATTGGCCAGGATATTCTTCACTTCCTGGTTGGCAGGATGCGGCTGGCGCATCACCTGTTCCAGCCGGTTAAATTCATTTTTTGCGTCCACAATCAACTGCTGGCGTAGAGGGCGATAACGCTGTCTGATCTGCAGAAGTTGGGCCACTGTCTGTTTATCCGCCTTCAGTGCCGTTATCAACTGAGTTTGTTGTCCATCTGGGGTTGATTCTATTTCCCGATAACTATCTGCGGGAGCCTGCATGCTTTCAGCTTTCCGGGCAACCATAACCTCTCGCGGGCCCGTTGGGGGAGCCATGGGTGCTGCTTCTCCCTGACCTTTCCGCTTTACGCTCCGGGCTTCCCGCAACAATCTTTTCTGATACATGATTTTGCGAGCTTCTTGCACCGGGGTTAATAGTCTTTCTTCTTCCTCACTCTGCTTCACCTGCAAATTATGCTTTTCCTGCTGTTTCCGTTTGATATTGTCGAGGATGGCTTTGACGTTCTGCTCAGAGGGAGCGGGTTGGGACAAGGTCTGCAAGAGGTTTTGGAAATCGGCCCGGGATTCCCGGAACAATCTCTGACGCTGAGCCTGGTAGCGCTGCTCAATCTGCAATAGCTGGTCCACGACCTGCTGGCTCACGCCCAATTCCGGCCCCAACTGCTTGCGCTTTACTTGATAAAACTGTTCTTGAAAGCCTCCGCCCCTTCCTCCATTGGGAGGTTGGGCCGCGGCCAGGGTGGCCGAAGCCGTGATCGCCAGGATTAGGCCGAGAAAATGGTAGATGATTTTCTTATGCATGACCCATCCTTTTCGTGTTGGCGCACCTGTTTCAGGAAATCCTCCTTCTCCTTCTCCGACATCCCGGCCAGGGTGGTATCCAGATCGCCGAGGAGGGTGTCGGGATCGTCGTCGGGAGACAACTCCTGCCCGTTTTTAGTTACCAAAACGACGGAGCCGGTGGCCTCCGGAACAGGCGCCGCCGCCTGGGGCGTGGGGGCCATTTTTTCCAGCGCCTTCTCTTGCTTGGCCACCTGGGGCGGAGGAGCCATTTGTTCCAATGCTTTTTCCTGTTTAGCCACTTGGGGCACAGGAGCCAGGACGGGCTGGTCCGGTTTCAGGTAGCCGAACGCGACCCACAAAAGGAGCACGGCCAAAGCCGGGGCCCCCACCAGATAGTAGGGCATTCTAAAAAAGCGGGATGGAGCCGGCGCAGGGACGCTCTGAGCCAGTTTCAGGTGCAGCTCCCGGTTGAAATTATCCCAGAAGGCCGGTTCCGGTTCCGGGGCCGGTGCGGTTTTAACCGCACGCACCACTTCTTCCAAACCCGCCAATTCCTCCCGACAATCCGGGCACCCTTTGAGGTGTGACTTGATTCTCTCCCGCCAGAAGGAGGGGAGATCACCGTCGGGATACGCGGGCAACCATCTTTGGATAAGAGCGCACCGCCACTTCATGTTCGTCCTCGTTTTGCAGATATTTCTTCAGGGTCTTTAGCGCCTGGCAATAATTGACCCGGGCCGCACCCGCGGTGCCGCCCAGCACCGCGCTGATCTCGTCATAGGAGAGGCCCTGTTCCAGCTTCAGGGTAATTACCGCCCGCTGCTTGGCCGGAAGGTGGTCCAGGGCGGCATAGAGACGCCGGTGTTCTTCCTGGGCCACCAGATCTTCCTCCGGGGAACCCTCTCCTACTACCTCGAATTCCTCACAGTCCACCGGATCGCCAAATTTTTTTTTGCTTTTCAAATAATTGTAACATTGGTTGATGGCAATCCGAAAAAGCCAAGTGCGAAACTGTGCCTGCTGGCGAAAGCCCCGGATATGGACAAACGCCTGCAAAAAAGCCTGTTGCGCCAGGTCCTTGGCCTCTTCCGCATCCAGTACCAGCCGGTAGGCCAGGCCGTAGATCTCCCGCTGATACTTTTTAACCAGTTCCTCGAAAGCCGGCAGGTCGCCTTGCTGCGCCAGGGCCACGAGCTGGGGGTCGGTCATTGTCGTCCTCGAGGTCTTCATTAGATTAGACCGAACAAGGTTGCAAACGTTAAAAGACAGTTTACAGTTTTTAGTTTTCAGTTATCAGTAAGAACATCTAAACACCGAAACCTGATCAATATTGTAACTTAATTTCTCGTCGATTTCTTTGAATTTTTACCGAAGCGACTTTTAGCAATAAATAGAGGCTGATTCAAATAATATAAAAAATATAAGGGATTGGGGGTGGGGGGTTTGGGGGTGGGGGTAAGGGCCTGTGGCCCTTAGCCCCCTCCCCCAAAATCTTTACCATCACGGATACAGCCGGTCGAGGAGGCGGGGGAAGGGGATGGCTTCCCGCACGTGCTTGAGGCCGCAGAGCCAGGACACCAGGCGTTCGATGCCCAGGCCGAAGCCGCCGTGAGGGACGCTGCCATAACGGCGCAAGTCCAAGTACCACTCCATCGGTTCCTGGGGCAGCTGGTGTTCCTCCAGGCGGGCCAGTAAAGTATCCAGGTCTGCCACCCGCTGAGAGCCGCCGACGATCTCCCCGTAGCCCTCGGGGGCCAGGATGTCTACGCACAGCGCCAGCTCCGGTGCGATCGGGTCCGCTTCCATGTAGAAGGCCTTGCACTGCCGGGGATAGCGATGCACCATCACCGGCTGGTTAAAAGCCTGGGAGATGAGAGTCTCTTCGTCGCCGCCGAAATCTTCACCCCAGGCCATTTCTTTTCCCTGCTCAGAGAGACGGGCCAGGGCTTCGCCGTAACTGATGCGGGGGAAGGGGGGCGTCACTGCCTCCAAGGGGGCCGAATCCCGCTCCAGGGTCTGGAGTTCAGGGCGGCGGTGAGCCAGCACTTGAGAAACAACGTAACTAACCAACCCCTCCGCCAGTTTCATAACGTCTTCCAGGGTGTAAAACGCAGCCTCCGCCTCCACCATCCAGAACTCGGTGAGATGACGCCGGGTCTTGGACTTTTCCGCCCGGAAGGTGGGGCCGAAGCAATAGACCCGGCCCAGGGCCATGGCCGCGGCTTCCAGATATAGTTGGCCGCTTTGGGAGAGATAGGCCTTGCCCCGGTCCAGATAATCGGTCTCAAAGAGATGGGAGGTGCCTTCACAGCAGGTGGGGGTGAGGATAGGAGTGTCCACCAGGATGAAGCCCCGGTCGTGGAAAAAATCCCGGCAGGCCCGGCAGACTTCGTCCCGGACCCTGAGGATGGCCTGTTGCCGGGGGGAGCGGAGCCACAGGTGGCGGTGGTCCATAAGGAAGGCGACGCCGTGCTCTTTGGGGGAGATGGGGAATTCTGGAGAAATATGAAACGGCTCCAGCCGGGTGACTTCCACTTCATAGCCACCGGGTGCCCGGTTCTCGGCCCGCACTTTACCTGCCAAAATCAATGCGGATTCCAGGGTGAGGCGGTCGAACGCGGCAAAGTCCGCATCAGGGAGATTGCCTTTCACCAGGACTGCCTGGGCCAAGCCGGTGCCGTCCCGGACCACCAGGAAACGCACCTTGCCGCTGGAGCGGAGGTGATGGGCCCAGCCCCGGATGGTCACGGTTTGGCCCACGTGATCGGCCAGGCGGGCGATGTCGGCCGGTTGCGGCCGGTCTTCGGTCTTCATGAGCTTTCAGCTTTCAGCTATCAGCGGTCAGCTTCTTATGAATAGTTCAAGGTTCAAAGTTCAAAGTTAATGCATCACAGGCTGGAAAGCCTGTGCCACCAACACTTTTCATGATTTTAAGAAAGCCAGTGGCTCATGAAGGTCCCCACCGAAATTTGGGAACCAATAGAATAAAAAGCTTGATTATTATAATGGAGGCCAAATAATTCAAAAACCCCTAACCCCTAACTGTATTGACAAAAGACATTAACATACATTAATGTGCTTGGGTAAGGAGGGAAAATCATGAAGCTCCATTCCCAAGCGGCTCTGACCCTGAAACAGCGCCAAAAAGTTAAAAGATTGCATG